>Ga0224722_1001108_pt1 | contig 15321 bp, 23 predicted proteins | sample Balambano_FR1_Me_FD_161646 | JGI IMG/M metagenome (GOLD analysis project Ga0224722, IMG submission 161646) | Freshwater sediment microbial communities from Lake Towuti, South Sulawesi, Indonesia - Balambano_FR1_MetaG | ecosystem: Environmental > Aquatic > Freshwater > Lake > Sediment | place... | reverse complement strand
CCGCCGATGTCGATATCCATGCGTTGCCCTTTGAGCTCGAAGGTGGTGAGCTTCCCGGTTTGCGGATGTTTACCAGGCACCTTGATGGTGATGTGCTTCGCCATCTCACACCTCCGGTTTGGCTTCAAAGTGGCGGGTCACAACGCCCGCTTGCGGGTCGATGCTGATAAACGCTGGGGCCTGCGGGTGGTACTGGTAGAGTCGCGCCAGTTCAGCACGAAACGCCTCAACGTTTGGCGCAATCACATGGCTGGTATCCCCTTCGGCATAGGTAAAGGTCTCCAGCTTCTCGGTGTGGATCCAGATGCCAAAGTACCAAGCATCCTCTTCGGTGTCGTATTGCTGCCAGCCCTTGGCCAGTAGCGTCCGGTCGTAGTAGTAACGGTCAGCCTGATGGCTGCCACGGTCGATGCGGCAACCCGTCACAGTGAGCTCAAGCGGGATTCGCCCTGCCTTCAGAGCCTTCTTGACCCGGCGCAATGTGTGCCGTGCCTTGGCCTTCTCTTTGCGCGGGTCGTAGGGATTCAGCTTGCTGCCCACGTAATTGAGGAGCCCCTCGGCATTGGCGGCTGCATTGTGCGTCAGCGAGTGCAGCAGGACGGTGACGTCACGGCGGGCCAGTGTGCCCACGTGATAGAACTTGTTCATGATACTGCTCCTTGAAACAAACACCCCGCTAGTGAGCGGGGTGGTAGATGTCGAGGTAGAGGTAGCCGTAGCTGCGCCTCGGACTGGCTTCACACACCCAGCCCTTGTGTTCAAGGCGAAACACCTCGTCCATGTCGGTGCATATCTGATATGCCTTGGCCATCTTGGTTAACTCACGCAGGAAGTGCGGCAGCACCGTGTCGCACTCGGCCCGCCACGCCTCGTCTGGCTCGCCGTACATACCGGCACGGTCACCCAGGAAATCAACATAACCACGTTGCAAAATGGCTCGAGCCCCCAGCTTGGGCAGGTTCGGGGTGCCCAGCCCCCATGTCATGTGCTCGAAGATGCTCATGTGTGGCTGCTCCAGTTTGGGTTGTCGTTGGTGCCGTGGTTGACGTAGGCACCCACAATGGTGCGTCGCCACTCCCCAACGGGATAGCCGAGGTCGTTGCACTCACGCTCCCACCAAGCAAAGCTAATCTCGCGGGGCTGGTTGTCCACCATGTCCAGTGGACTCACGAACAGCGTGGTCTTGTGCATCGTTGGCACGGGCTTGATCTTGTCGGGGCCAGTGCGCTTGCCGGTCTCGTCATAGTCGTGTGCCCACGTCGGGAAGGTGAGCTGATAGGCAATGAGCCGATGCAAATCGCCATGTGCGCTCATGGCCTGAGCGACTGCGACCTGAGTGAAGCTATCGTTGAATTCGATCATGGGTGTTTCTCTCTTTATGCAGGTGAACGGTAAGCCGCTGCCAGCAGCGCAAACTGCTCGACCAGATAACTGATGCTGATGCCCAGTTCATCGCTGACCCCATCCCCTAGACGGTGATGCAGGTGTGCCATGTCATCGGCGATACGCTGGGCTATCTGGGTAGTTGAGCTCGGAGGTGAAGTCGTCATGGTCAGGGTGATGGAAAGGTTCATCACATCTCTCCCCAAGGGGCTTGCTCCCACAGTGACAGCCGGGTCAGCACGTCTTGTGCGAGAGCCTGTTGCAACTGCTGTAGTACCTGCACAAGCCGAGGTGCCTGCTCGGGGCTCCCGCTCCATTCGCTCGATTGGTACAGGGCGCAGCAGGTGAATTTGTAGAGGGCAACCAGTTCGGCATCGGTGAGTGATGCCTGATTGTAACGGTGGGCAGGTTTGAGCGGTCCCAGCTTGGTCGAGCGGTGCTGACGTGGTTCCTGACGCCCCAGCTGATAGCGATGCCAGACTGCCCGCCGATTGGCGAGCATCATCAGCCGTACCAGCCGGTCTACCCGCCACGTCCAGGTACTGGTGACATCCATTGGTGAGTTCCACCAGAGGGAGCGCAGCAGCTCAAGGGTGTAGTGCGGTGGCATGGGGGCATTGCAAAAGCGGTGCAACTGCACGGCAAAGGCAAGGTAATCCTGGCGGTCAATCATGAAGGCAGACATAGGGATGGTTCCTTGAAATGCAAAAGGCCACCTGTAGTGAGGTGGCCTTGCTGGGGGGATCGGAATACCCAGATCATGGTGTTGGCGCGGATGATCCGGGTGATCGGGTGGAAACGTGATCGGCATGTATGTTATAGGGCGATCGACGGTTCGTTATTGGTGATCCTGGAGTGTGTCGGGATGCGCAGCCTCAAACAGGATGGCGTAGAACGCACAATCAATGCCGTTGACGGCATCGTGATGCGGGTAATAGGGCGGTGCTTCTCGGGATCGCTCAAAGTAGTCGCCAAAGCAACGGAGGCATTCGCGTATCTCGACGGTGGAGCCGTGCAGCAAGGTCTCTTCAAGCTGTTTGGCATAGGCCTCGTCGTCATGGGCCTTGGTGACGGCCTTTTCCAGCAATGCCAGCGCATCCTCGTTGCTGACGGCAGTCAGGCCATGGCGTAGCTTCTTGAGGGTTTCCTCAAGGGAAAAAGGGTTAGGTAATCGCATCGCTCATTTCTCTTTTGGAATGGACTAATGGCGTAGCTGATGCAGCAGCGCATCGATAGCCTCGATACAGTCAGCTTGGGTGAGCAGGTAGCCGTTAGGCAGGTGAGCCACGATGGCGGGCTCGGCCTGCATCTGAACGTTGTCAGCAAGCCAGCAGCGCAGCTCGATGAGAATGTCGAGGGCGGTGAGGTGTGACTTACCAGGTGTGAGAGTCATAGCAGACCTCTTTCGGCCATCGAGACCACGCCCTCAGCGCCGACCACCAGATGGTCGAGCAACCGGACATCGACCAAGGCCAAGGCCTCTTTGAGGGCTTGGGTGAAGACTCGGTCAGAGTGGCTGGGTTCAGGGTCACCGCTTGGGTGATTGTGGACCGCGATGATGGCCCCACAGTTGAGTAACAAGGCCCGCTTGACCACTTCTCGAGGGTAGATGCTGGCACTGTCGAGGGTGCCGCGAAACAGCTCCTCAAAGGCCAGTACGCGATGCTGGGAGTCAAGGAACAGTACACCAAACACTTCATGCTCCCGGTCCTGCAGCAGGGTTTGCAGTCGCAGAGCAGCCTCGGTGGTACTGGTAATGGCGGTGCCTTTGGCCAGGCGTTTGCGGGCAATCTGGTTGGCGATGCGCAGCAGGTCTTGTTCGGTCACGGGTTCAGTGACGACATAAGTGCCGGGGCACTCCCCGGCTTTGAGTTTGTGGTAACGCATGTGGGGTTCTCCAAATAAACAAAACCCCGGCACGCATGAAGCATGTCGGGGTTAAAGGCAGAGAGGTTGTTGGTTCACCGTGAGAGTAGTTCAGTTGGCCGTCGTGATGGCTCCTGTCGTGGCGAAGGATTCACTCTGTATCGGCATCAGCGGTTCGGCTTCTGCTCGGGTGAACGCGATGGGGTGATGCGTGATAAAGCGGTCCTGCCATTGTGCGAAGACCTGAGTGAATTTCGCTTGGGTTAAGGGACCCCCTTGGCAGTACCAATACTGGTGTTGCTCGATATCGACGTAGAGCTCCTGAAAGGGCTGTTGCATGTCAGGCCAGCTGCTGGCATCCGTGACACTGAGCAATTGCCATTGCACATCCCCAGGGGCTGTCGTGCCAGGCCACTGCAGTAGCAGAGTGGTCGTGGTGTGGGCCATATCCCCTTCGGTTGGTGTGAGATGCAATAACCAGCGCTTGCTGGCAGGGGACATACCGGCTGCCTGGATAAAGCTATCAATGCGAGCCGCCACGGTCGTGTTGATGGAGAGAGTATTCATCATGATGTGGATACTCCTTATCCGGAGGAGCGCAGGCTTCTAACCAGCCGAGCAAGGCCATAGCCAATCAGTCCTCCGATAACCACGGGACCACCCAGTGAGCGACAGACATAACTCCCCACACCGTACAGCGCTGCCCGGCCATAGGGGGTCAACAGCAACGTGCCGGTGGCGATGGCAGTGCTGACCTGTGGACTGCGGGCCTGTGCGTCGATACACCAGTTAACGAAGTGTTCGCAGTTATTGGTGAGGGGATGGTACTGATGCTCGCCCAGGCGAGAGAGCGCCCGTTGAAGGCGAGCATCGGGGGCATAGGTGGCAGAGAGGTGGGGTTGCACCGTGACGGTGCGGCCATCTGCAAAGATTGCCAGCGAGACGATTTCCACCCCGTCAGCCTGCTCGCGGCTCGACAGCCCGCCGCCATAATGAATGACCTGCTGTCCGCCCAGATACAGGCCATGATGGGTAAACAATCCCCGTGAAACGACCAGGTGGTCACCTCGTTTCATAACGTACTCCCATAAGTGCGTGAAGACCGAAATGAACAAGCCCCGGCAAATGCCAGGGCTTGTTCGATATGAAGACATCCAGTGTGGTGTGTCACATGAGTAATATCGGTCTGAAAATTTATGGAGTTTTATCTTTGGGGATTTTTTCTAACCTTGATGTCTCGCGGATGAATGTGGATCTTGCACAACACTGTTGTGGACTTATTTTGTAAAGTGATGTCTTGAGTAAAAAAGTGCTTGTCTGCATCGATGATGTCATGCTCTGGTTGATGACGGAAACCGATAAAATACCCTCCACTTCGAGAGGAGGATGCATGCTCTAGTAATAGATGGTGAGAATATTCTCGTTGTCGCCATGGTTTGGATAATATTTGCCTGAAGTTTTTATATGTTATTCGAGGGTGGTCAATGTGATATCGACGGACCTCACTACTCATTAATGGAAGTATATGCACATACGGTGTTACTCTCACATGAATGCTGCCATCAGAGTCTTCGCTATATCTTACGTCCGCTCGATGAAGAAAGATGTGAGCTATATCAGGGGCCTCTCCCAGTGTCGATATAAGGTGAACGCAGTATCTTTTCATGTGTAGCGCCATTTCCTTTATAAGAGCGTTTTTTAGCCATGCATTCTTTTCTTGTTGGTTTGTAAATAAAGGTTTAGGTTTAAATAAAAGATGAGAAAAGGTGAAGCTATAATCAGGAAGTGGCGTTGACTTGGGAGATAAAGTCACTAACACATTTTCTACTTTTTTGATTGAAGCTCGGCGTAATCTATTCGTTGGTAGTGTTTTATTTGTCTGTGTGTAGCCGTGTAACTTATAATCCTCCTTGAGGGAGCCATTGAAAGGCATATAGCCATCAATGAGAGTTGCTTTTATTAATTCTTCGGCTACGTATGATGAGCTAAGGTTTGATACATGAGAAAAATTCTTAATGTGACTAAGGATGGTCTCTGATGTGAAATTTACACTCAGTCTGTTCTTGCTTGCCATTGTTGTTTGAGCCCTATGATATTAGTGATGCACTTATAGATTCTTTTTGAGTGCTGCACTTATGTTAACATGTTGATTATTTGAAGTGCAATCACACCTAAAGTGACTTTTTAGTACAGAGTAGGAGTGACAGAAATGGACCGCCTATCATGTCGAATCTCACCACAAGGGAGGGCTTTAAGCTTGGGGGGTGAGGGGCGTGACACTGATATAAAGTAGCTGGATTGAGAAGTAAAAAAAATACACGCACCACTATCTCGTGGCCATCTGTTGCCAGTCACTCCTCATTGCCATCACGCCTAACACGGCATCTTGTGGCGTAGATGAATGCTGTGAAAGTGCGAGAAGGCTTAGATATAACTCCAGAGTGCTTTTTGTCACTATAAGTGATTTCATATACAAGCTGGAGGCCTTGTGATACTTGGGCTTACACCTTGCTTAAGCTGGATGAATATGAAGGGAAACATGTCGGATTGTTAATATAATAATATAGAATATATAGTTCATAAGCCATGTGGAGTAATAGCGTGGGATATGTGGCTAACAGGTGTGGATTATATAAAACATAAGCATGAAGGTGGAGTCTATGCCTACAGAAATATGTAACCTGCTAGTTGACTACGCTGAGGGAAATCGCATTGAGGGGTAGACTCTCACAGAGAGTAGAGTATCGATAGGGGCGTTGATAAGCTCATATGGGTTTATTGGTAAAGATGTCTTGATATAGACCTGTAGAGATATTGATAGATGTCGTAAGGGAGATGTGTGAGGTGTAGATAGAGATCTGCTATTTTAATCTAATTATCTATTCAGAGGCCTGTTCCGCATTACTAGGGGGGGATAAGAGGCATGAGCAAGTGAGTTGATATCTGACCTCCGTGCCAAGGAAGATAAGGTCTATATGGACGAACGCCGTGATCGATGTTGTTACCGACGTTGATAAGATCACTATGGCTGTATGTTAAATGATATGACCGTTAATGGATTGCCCGTAGGGTACGAATACCTGAATGAAGGGGGAGAGAAAGGGATACTATCGGTCATCTGTATCGCGTTTCTGTTTCATGGTGCGTTGTTGGTGATTGAGCCTATCTGACGTGCCCCCTCAATGAGCCGTGTAGTCTGGCGGGTTCGTTATCGTTCCTGCGAGTGCCGTACAGTCCTTTGAGACCCATGGCATTTAACGAGTCATTTTTCCTTGGATAATGCCTCAGAGAGCGAATGAAGCGCCATACAAGGCCTTGTCGTTCAGGGTAACGCGTTGTACTTCACCGTCAGCGCCATCAGTACCATCAGAGCATCAATGCGCCCATCACCTGAGCAGGCATCCGGTTCAAATCGTCATGCCCGGAACAATCGACATAAATTCTTACGGCGACATCCATCTAGTGACACCAAACACACCCAAGAGGATTTCATCATGTTGTCACTGTCTGGCCCGTACCATAACGCTTACTACCTGCAGCGCTGTCAGGACACTATCGACCGGGCGCTTGAGACCCACCCCAGACTCATGGCGGTGCGTATCGACCTACGCTTCCCTAGCAAGGAGCTGGCAACAGATATTAAGGCCATTTCCCGCTTCATTGACTCGCTCAAAGCCAAGCTAAAAGCAAACTTGAAGGCTAAGAAAAAAGAGGCTGAAGGCAAGCGTGTACATGACACCGCCCTGTTTTATATCTGGGTCAGAGAGTATGGGGATCAAAGTGAGCAGGCCCATTACCACCTGGTGCTAATGCTCAACAAGGATGCGTTCTGTTCATTAGGTAACTACCAGGCAAGTCTGACGTGCAACCCGAGGCCAAGCCTGTCAGTGATGGTACGCCAAGCGTGGTGTAGTGCCTTGAAGCTAGGCGATATGGAAAATCATGTGTCTCTGGTGCACTTTCCCAAAAACCCCTGGTATTGGATCAGGGCAGAGGAGCGAAACTCTGTCGACTACAAAGGGTTTCTTGAGCGTGTCAGCTACTTAGCCAAAGACCGGACCAAGGCGTACAGCAAAGCTGCCCGGTCATTTGGGTGCTCTGCCGGTGGCAAGAAACAGACGGAGTCATTAATGCCTGATGGCCAGTGACCCAAAGGGGCATAAACCAGAGAGCTTTCGGACGCTCGCCCCCCCGAGCAATCCTAGTTACCAAGACATCACCTCGCCCCGATGGGCTCCATCGGTATTTCTCTACGGCACTTGTTATCTGATGAGCAGACATAGCACTCACATCATCACTACTGCCTGACCTCATCACCGACAGTACCACAGTGTGCTGTTCCCCTTCCTATCCCCATGCCATGGTTGCACTTGTTGCCATGGCATTTTTTATTCAGGAAATTTCACCATGAGCCAATACAAACCAGTTCGAGTTCTGCGCCTCAAAGACATGATGTTCAAGCTGAGCGTTGCTCGCAGCACGCTGTATGACTGGATGAGCGAGAGTTCGCCTCGCTATGACCCATCTTTCCCCAAGCGCGTGCGCCTTGGTCTAAAAAGTGTGGGGTGGCTGGAAAGCGATGTGGACCAGTGGATTCTGGCCCGGTTTAATCAGACTGATGCCGTCAATTCGTAGCCAACCCCATGTTATGTAACAACGACGCTTGGCCCCGTGCCTGTCATATCACCCCGCGTTGTGGTGAATATCGGGCACACGGGCCTGCCTGTGGCATTCCCGTCCTATGAGAGCCGGTGTATCAGGTAACATAACTGACGTCTCATACTTGCATAACGCGGCCAGAGGCCCGGGGTTTATGTGTTTGAAATCCAATGGAAGGGAAAGACACACGGAAACATCCGATATGGGGTAATCAGCCCAATACCTATTGATATGTCTACTGGAGTTTCTCTAGCCAGTCTTGCAGCTTATGGGTTGCCCCTGTCACTTCATGAGGCAGTGCCACGAACGCAATCCGTTTGTCACTATCGAAGCGCCATGGACTGTTGGCCTCTGCTGGTGCGAGGCTACCCAAATCTGGATTTTCCGGGTATGCCAGAATACCCCAGGCTTTTTGGTCTTCTCTGGTGTGAACGCTGCTCAAATAAGCCGCCATCTGATAGAGATCTTCACGCTGAGGCCCCCATGGATAGTTGGCGGTTGGATGGATCGATTTGTACTTGGCGTCAACGACCCCTTGGATATGGTCACCTTCATACAGCAATGCATCCGGGATGAGCATGCCCAATTCTTTGCCACTGACTTCACTGGTCAGTAATTGACGACAAGCATTTAGCTCGCGAGTGCCATGTTTCACAATCCAAGGGACATCAAGCTGTCGAAGCGAGCGTAGAACGTGTAGTTCCCATAATTCAGCAACATCAAGTAGTACCCCCTTAGCTTGGCCGGAGGTATTTAGGTCAGCTGACATGCCTCGGCGGTTTGCAATCTGACGAGATAGCTCAGCAATCAGAGCGAAGCCTGCCGTAATCGGTGTGTAACGGATACGATCCAGTTCGGCTTTGGTTGGGACACGCGGGCGGGGGCCTGTGACAGCCAGTAGCTGTGGCAACAACTCCTTCGCTCGCTGTGGTAGCCAACTGCTGTCTGGCAACCAGCGGCGCAGTACATTGTATGCTGCCACAATGGCCTCGCTGGCTGCATGATCTAGTGTTTTCGCTGAACGCACTGAGATGACGTCAGGACTTCCCTTCGCAAACAGTGGCACCGAGGCAGCTACGTCCAGCCGCCCCCGAATCGTCGTCCCTCGACTGGAGTGCTCATAACGTAACGCAGGTAAACCGTGACGAGCCGCGTCGACAAAACCCTGCGCCCATACTGACGCCAGTAGTTGGACAATGAAGGTCTCATCCTCGCGCAATTGCCCTGGGGTGTCGACTAACACTATCGACGCAGCTTCAAATAGCCAATGGTGTAAAGTGGCCAAACCGAAGCGCGGTAGGAGGGTCAACCGCTGTCCTTCGAACTCAACTGTACCAACATAGCGCCCTGCCCACCACGTCCCATCCCGCTCGCAGTAGACAATAGGTTCATCCTCTTTTCGACGAGATGACATTGGGACAACAAGGTCGGTATAGCTAATACTCGCAGCCAAGCGTTGCAACCATGCTGCTTGGATTGAGTCAGGCTGAGGTGTTAGGGGCAAACAGTCTTTTACGCGCCAACTCATACCTTCACCGAAGAGGTCAACATCACTTTCTCTAGCTGATCCAGCTCAGCATTGCGTGCCTTGGCATCTAGGCCTGCAAGGTATTGCTCAAGCAGGGGGCGCAATGAAAACTTCCACACCTGTTCTACAGGTTCCAGCGCGTTCCCCTTGCGGGTCCATAGGAAATTCTGGGGCCGCGTCTTATGTTGCAGCGAGTTGTGCAGAAAGGTGACGACATCAAGCAGGTAGGTATGCCCGATTTCATACTGTGCGCCCAGTAATGGACTATCGTGGATACGTTGGTTTAGCACAAAAGCTGCATCAGCCAGACGTTGGAAATCCCCAGCGATACGCTCCCACTCAACACGACTCGACAGTGCGTTCCATTTCGATTCTGCCGCTCGCATTAGGGCATCGGCACTGAATGGGCATGCCTGCCATAAGAATCGGCGACGTAGGGCAAAATCGATTTGCTCAATGGATTGATCGATCAGGTTCATGGTGCCAATAACAAACAAATCTGTAGGCAAGGATAGTGTCAAAGCCTTCCCCTCAAGTGTGCGTCCTGGGAGTTCAATGCTCTGATCCCTGTCTTCCAACAGCGAGAAGCATTCCCCCAACAGACGGCTCAGGTCGGTTCGGTTCATCTCGTCGAGGATCAGCACATGAGGTAACCGTTGGTCTACCGGACATTGATTTATTTCTTCAATCAGGTGTGGCAAATAACCAAGTCGATATTCGGTGCCGCCATGCGCAGTAAGGTGTAAAGCACGGATGAAGTCCTCATAGCTGTATGCCGGATGGAGCTGCAATCGATGAATATTCGCTGTAAGCGCCTTCTGAATTTCCATCTCGGACTGAAAATAGCGAGCTGGTTTCCATTTACGCAACGCGGCAGAACGAATGATGGTTTCAGCCAGTTTTTTTGCGGTATATGTTTTTCCTGTCCCAGGTGGCCCATATAACACAATCTGTTTTTTATGCTCGATCAACTCCAGAGTTGTGCCGCCTGTCTGCGTTTCATCGCTATTGTCAAACCATGCTTGTACTAATGGCGGCCAGTAGAAATCGAGTTTTTTACCAGGAAGCAGGGTTTCCAATTTGCTACGTATGGCGTAAATCCGTTGATCGAGATTGTCATCTTCCCCAGGCTCATCAACAAGATCGCCAAATGCGTTGACTATGCGTCTTTTGTGACCGTTGCTTGCTATGCGCTCAAAGTGGTCGGGGTAAAAGAGATAGAGCAGCATATGGCGCAATTGCCGAGAATCTGCTTCCTCAAGACTGTCCGCGAAGCTCTGGAACAGCCAAGGATCGTTCGCGATCTGTTCTCGTTCCTCAATCGGTAACGCTTTCCATGCCAGCACAAGATTTATCAGGTAGGTCAGCTCAAAGGGACGTCGCGTATTGTAGCCTTGTCCGCCACTACCGATGCCGGTTGCAAATGCTCGTGAGACGGGATGGCTATCAGGTAAGGAGTCCCCACACCAGCTAAGTACCTCATTGATCAACTCGCGCTTGCGTGCACCGCCAACATTTGAGGGGAATAGAAAATATACACACAGCAACTCAGCCGCTAGCCGGATGACATCTTGGCCTTGGGGTTTAATCTGATCACGGAATTTGTCGGTGAATTGTCGATCACCCTCGTCAGGCGCAGCTACAAAGGCGTTGTGCAAACGCTGAAGAACGTCTGTTGTCCAAAGAGTTCCAGCTTCAGATAGCAGAGAGCCATTCTGTAGAAGGCATTTTGAAAAGAAGGTTTTAGCAGTTTGAAGGATCTGGCTGGGATCATGTTCAGTGTAACGTGCCATTGGATAGTTCTCTAAAAGGGTTCGACAGTTGTAGGTGATGCTGCCGTTTTTCATTTGGTCGTTCGCACGTAAGCGTCCGGCGAAGGCCGTATTGACAGGGTCTATAGGTTATCTCACGGGTAAACAACGCACCATGGCTGCAAGTACGTTGACCTGGTCACGAGCACATTCAACACATGCCGTAGGTAATCGGATCAACCCAATTCAACCGGCAGGTGCTGAGCAAGTTCTACAGCAGTGCTTAGGTAACGCGGCTTAGCCTGACTTCTTTGTTCTCTCCATCAATAAAAATCGAGAAACTGGATGAGGGCTTGCTGCTTCTCCGGGGTCATGCTTGCCCACTGCTGCTCTAATCTACGTTTGAGACCCTCTGTTGGATGATACACTAAGGGTGCTGACGCCGTAATAAGCGCTTCGTAGCCTGAGTTGCACTCCAAAAAGAACCACTCGACCGGGGTATCCAGCAACGCTGCGATATCAACCAACAACGCCGCACTAATTCGATTCCCACCCCGTTCATATCGGGACAGTTGCTGCTGAGACAGGTCTAACGCTTCAGCCAGTCGCGCCACTGACACCCGCAACTCCTTGCGCCGGAGTTTGACTCGCTTCCCTAACAGGGCATCCATCTCTGTTGATGTGAACTTACTCATTACACGGCCATCATGAACTCAAAAGTTGTGGAAATAGTTTTGTTGAGCCAAAGGGTTGATGAAATGAACGTTGGGTTGTAAATTGGCCACTGAAGAAATCAGTGTGTTCACTTTGGTGATTTACACGCGTTTATTGGTAAGCGAACAATCTATCGGTATGGAGAGGCATGACATGAGTGACATCGAAAAAGACGCCGTAAAGGCGGGAGCTGTTGGTGCTGCAGCGGGGGCCGCTGGGTCAGTGGGTACTGTATCTGCAGTAGGCGCCGTCGGCGGGTTGGGTGCTGCAGGTATTACATCGGGCCTGGCCACGGTTGGGAGTGTGGTGGGTGGCGGTATGGCCGCTGGACTGGCGGTCACAGCCGCAGCGCCCATTGCAATTGGGGCTGCCGCCTACGGATTGTACAAGTGGTGGAAAAGCTAGGTCCTCCTGGCGCAATGCATAAGGGGGGAGGCGGCAGGCTTTGCCGACGGAACGGGGCTGTGGACAGCCATGCTCCTGACCCCAATCGGCCTTGATGTGCATCCCGCCATCATCTCTCTGCCTTGGGGAAGGCCCAAGAGCAAGCCGAGTCCCCCACTATCTCTTTATCCGCTTAACACAACCAATTTCCCTTATCAGAGGTTTGCATGGGATTGAAACCGTATTTATTACTCGCATGCCTGTGCATCAGCAGTGGTGTGTTGGCAAAGAACGAGTCTGTCAAAATCAGTGTCGGTCAGGAGGGCAACTATCGGGTTGTTAATGTCACGGGGTTGGCCAATGAGCTGACCATTAACAAGGTGGTGGTCAATCGGGGTCAATGTCGTGCTAGTTGGGGTGATCCTGTTAAACCGTACACATTAAAGTTTGGAGCGACTCAGTCTTATCGCTACATGCTGTATAACAGCCTCAATGGTAATCGCTATCACTGTGATGTGGTTGAGATTGTTGTAGAGACAGACCAAGGCAACTGGACATTCACACCAACGAGCTGATGACGCTCATGGCCTTGAACTATCACATCAATGACAACCCACAGCTCGGCGTTAAGCCGAGCTGTGGGTTTTTATGCTTCTAGGGATATATCACGGACTTGAGTCAGCTGTCTGGCGAGAAACTGCAGTATCTTTAATCCGTTTTCTGCACCGGTGTATTGATCACAGAAATCCAGATAAGCATCGATAGTAGAGAAGCGATTTTTATGGAAAAAATGCATGCGCAATGGGTGTTTAGCACTGTTGAACAATGGGCGCCTCAATTGGTCGAATTTGTTACCCAGTGTTGACTGAAACTGATCGAGCGTGAGGTCATAAACTCGGCCATCAACCGTTAGCCAATAATGGTAATTGGTATCAAAACCCCTAGTACTGCCTTTGATAATGACGACAGAGCATGTTGGGATGAAAAATTCAGCTAGCATACCTAGCATGATGGATGCTCCCTGGCAGCAGTTTTCAGGAAACATTGAGAAAAATGGGAAATTCATTTCGTTAAGTTGTTCGTGATGTAGCTCAAACACTCGTCGTAAATCCTTGGCTAGCTGGTCTACCGTATAATGCATGAGCTCTGTCTGGGGAATGTATTTCCCCTACGATACTACAGTTCAATGTGGTTCGTTATCCCGAAGGTCCGATGGGGGGAGCATGTAGGAGAGTGGTGCATGTGAAATCCGCATAGGTGGAAAACAGGGATAATAGTGGTGTATAACCCCTTTCTTGGCTGTGATGCCAAGAGGCCCACGACCCTGTTATGCGCCTTTTTGTCATGACTGGTTGCCCTTCTGAAATAGAGACCCCGTAATGAGCGATTTTTTGAAAGTATTACTGAATGTACGCAGCTTGCGCGCAGCAATGCGCGAGCTGTCTCTGGAGCAAGTCAAAGAAGCCCACGAGAAGATTGAGGCGATTTACTTGGAGCGCTTGGAGCTGGCAGAGAAAGAGCAAGCTGCCAATGCTGAGCATCAGAAAAAACTGGCTGAGTTCCAAGCGATGTTGGCTCAGGCTGGTATCGACCCCACCGAGTTGGTAGGCAGTGCCCCTGCAGCAGCGATTGCGGCTAAAGCTAAACGAGCGCCTCGTCCCCCGAAATACCGCTACGTTGAAAATGGCGTAGAGAAAACCTGGACCGGTCAGGGCCGTACGCCCAAGTTCCTGGCTGAGCAGCTCGAGCAAGGCCGTCAACTGGACGAGTTCCTCATCTGAACATGTTGGGCTGCATCAATGCTCGATGCAGCCTTATCGATCATTAGCGGGTGATAGATTGCGCTATTTGATTGATTGTTGGTAATATTTAGTACGTTTTATCGCTTGTAAGCTGAATGCTTGACCACTACCCCGCTTCATTTCCTCAATGTTGCCGACGCACTGACGCTCATCACCCAGTTCGATACGGCAACTGACGAGCACACCATCGTCACGCTGTTGCGTACCCTCAGCCAGCAGATGGGCTTTGACCACTTTCGGCTGGGATTCATTTTTCCAAGTTCTATCCAACGCCCCGAGGTGCGTATCTTCAATGGCTGTCCAGCCGAGTGGGTGCAGACCTATGACGAGCAGCGCTTCTTTACGGTAGACCCAGTAGTGCGCAAAGGGATGACTCAGAGTACGCCTATCCTGTGGGCCAACCTCATCACCGAATGTTGCGACCTACAGGATACTGATGGGCTTGAGGTGATGCTGCACGCTCATGAAGCGGGATTGTGCGATGGCATCAACTTTCCCTGGCATGGAGCCAACGGTCATGTGGGGTTACTGTCATTCATTACCCGAACACCGCGTACTGAACACCAGTGGCTGACGGCCACGCCCTTTTTGAGCTGGCTGTCGGTGCACATCTTTGAGGCTGCTGCTCGGGTCTGCTTGTCCGATATTCCTCCTCGGGAGGCGCTGAGTCTACGGGAGCTGGAAGTGTGCCAGTGGGCGGCGGAGGGCAAGCAAGTCAGCGACATCGCCCAGATATTGGGTATCACTCCAAGAACCGTGACCTTTCACCTCAATCGGGTTGTCGAGAAGCTGGGGGCGAGCAGTAAAAGTCAGGCGATATCCTGGGCGCTCAAGCAGGGGCTGGTACGGCTCAACATCGATACGGCGTTAGTGGGAAATGTTGATGAGGGTGACCAATAGTTCTGGCTGACGCAATTCATTGCTCAATGTGTGGAATTTAATGCTGACAATGTAATTATTGCTGGTTTTATGCTCCATCTGATGCAATATCTTGCTGTTGATTGGGGGGGTGTTGTGGTGGGTGCTTGTAAGTTGTTGATAATTAACAGCTCAATAAAGTGGCATGGTCGCTGCTATAGGCTGGTTGAGTGCTATCTCGTTTAACCAATCTATTTAGGAGCATACACATGCCAACTCCATGTTATATCAGCATCGAAGGTAAAACCCAGGGCAATATCACCGCTGGTGCCTTCACTTCCGATTCCGTCGGCAATATTTTCGTGCAGGGTCACGA
>Ga0224722_1001107_pt1 | contig 15329 bp, 11 predicted proteins | sample Balambano_FR1_Me_FD_161646 | JGI IMG/M metagenome (GOLD analysis project Ga0224722, IMG submission 161646) | Freshwater sediment microbial communities from Lake Towuti, South Sulawesi, Indonesia - Balambano_FR1_MetaG | ecosystem: Environmental > Aquatic > Freshwater > Lake > Sediment | place... | reverse complement strand
ATTCGGCATGCCACCGGCACGCTCATCGCCTGTACCGACGCCGGGCTCACGCTCGATCCGCACTGGCTTGCGCGCCTCGTCGCTCCACTCGAAGCGGGCATTGCTGATGTTGCCGGCGGCTTCTTCCGCCCGGCGCCGCGTAGTCTGTTCGAACTGGCGCTTGGTGCGACCAACTACCCCGACGCCGACGAGATCCGCCCGGAGCGTTTTCTGCCGTTCGGTCAGTCGGTGGCGTTCCACAAGCCGGCCTGGGAAGCAGTGGGCGGCTATCCGGAGTGGGCCAGCCATTGCGAGGATCTGTTGTTCGACATGGCATTGAAGCGCGCAGGCTTTCGGTTCGTATTCGTCCCGGAGGCCCTGGTTCACTTTCGGCCACGCTCGTCGTTGCCGGCCTTCGCGCGGCAGTATTACTCGTACGCCCGTGGCGATGGCATTGCCCGTTTGTGGCCACGGCGGCATGCGCTGCGCTATGCCACATACACAGCGCTCATCGCGGTGCTGCTCACTGCGGCTCGCCATCCGCAGCTGCTCGCGCTGCCGGCGCTTGGCGCTCTTGCGTACAGTCGGCGTCCATTTGTCCGCTTGTGGCGGCGGGCTCCTGCGCTCGGCGGCAACCGGTTGCTTCGCGCCAGCGCCATGATACCCTGCATCCGGCTGGTTGGCGACGTAGCCAAGATTGCCGGCTACGCGGCGGGTGTGGCGCGGCGGAAGCGAACGCCCGCGCTCCAACAGGCGGTAGCGGAATATTGGGGTTCCCCACCGGTGTAGAGACGGCCCACCGGTGTAGAGACGGCCCACCGGTGTAGAGACGGCCCACCGGTGTAGAGACGGCCCACCGGTGTAGAGACGGCCCACCGGGCCGTCTCTACACTGGAACCACCCGTCCCACCGGACTGACACCGGCACGCAGGCGTGTGCCGACCAGCGGTAGTTCGGCGACTACATCACGGGGCAAGAGCAGCTCGACACGTGCGCCCAGCCGAACGGTTGCGATACGCGCGCCGGCCTCGACCCGATCGCCGTCGTTGAGCGAACAGCTGATATGGCGTGCGAGTGATGCGGTGCTCAGAACCAGCAGCACCGGCCCCCACTCCGCTACAAGCCCAATGTACACCCGCTCGGCTTGTTCTTCATCGCGCTGGCCAAGTTCCCACAGCCGGCGTTCGGCACCACGCACGTATTCGAGGTATGCCACCGTACCGGCCACCGGGCTGCGTTGCACCGGCACATCGAGCGGTGCCACGGCGATTGAGAGCCGTAGCGCATCGGTGTGTAAAAAGCGATGTTCGTATTGCTCGCCGATTGCAGCGACCACACCGTCGCATGGCGAGAACAGCGATGCGCTCCCGGCAGGGGTTTCGCGCTTTGGGTTGCGGTAGAGAAGCGCTGTGACAGCGGCAAGAGCCAGCGGCCAGGCGGCCAGGCGCGGTTGCAGCTTCAGCAAAACCCCGGCGATACCGAGGCCAATGCCGATCAGCGGCGTCGCCTCCGGATCGAGTCCTGGGAGCCGAACTGTGCCGCGCGGCGGTGGGACGTCTTGTGGCATGCGATTTCTCGTGAGCGCTTGTGGGAACGGGCAGAGGCAAGCAGCCACCAAAATAGTAGCATGCGCGCCGAGAAAACGCAATCAAGCGGAAGGAGGCGCGGGGTTGTTGTAGGGGCACAACATGTTGTGCCCCTACAACAACCCCTCGATCGGACTGATCACAATCCGCCCGCCGGGAATATCGAGCGTACGAACGACGTCGCGGATCATGGGGATGAGCGCGTCTGCCTGACCGGGGCGTGTAACAACCAGCACTTCGTTCGCGCCGGTTTCGAGCACTTCGCGCACTTTGCCGATCTCGGCACCGGCCTCGTCCACCACGAGCAGGCCATAGAGCTGGTGCAGATAGTACTCGTCGGCATCGAGCGGCGCGGCGTCGCGTTCGTGGATGAAGACTTCGCTGGCGCGCAGTTCTTCTGCGGCACTACGACCCTCGATGCCACCGAGCGTCAGTATCAGCGTGCCTGGTTTAGGCTGGTGGACGGCGCGCAGTGGGTATGGTGCGCGCTTGGGGCCAAGGTACAGTGTACTGACACGCCGCAGGCCATCGGGGTTATTGGTAATGGCGCGCATCTTAACCTGCCCGCGCAGACCAAAGGCGGCGGTGATAATGCCGACCAGCATGGTTTCATCTGGCGCTGGCGCTGTTTCAGTCATTACAGATACTGGCAGGGGCGGGGAGGGTTTTGCCCTCCCTGAAACCGCCCTACTTACTCGATATCGACATGCACGCGCTTGTTCTGGCGCGCGGCGGCAACGCTCATCAGGTCGCGGATCGCTTTGGCTACCCGCCCACTACGGCCGATCACCTTGCCAGTTTCGTCCGGCGCGACCGTGAGTTCATACGTCACGGTATAGCGACCGGTGCGCTCCTTGATCGTCACCGCCTCGGGGTTATCCACCAGGTTCTGGGCCATGTATTCGAGCAGTGCCTTCATGGGCGCCTCTGTACGGTACACACTTCAGGAAGAGCTTGGCTCTCCCTGAAACCCAGCGAAACTAGGCGGGCGTCTCGGCCACGGCTGCGGCCGGCGTTTCAGGTGCCGCTGTCACCTTGCCGTTTTCATCGAGCACGCCGACCTGCTTGAGCAACCGGGCTACGGTATCGGAGGGCTGGGCGCCGACGCCGATCCAGTAGCGGGCGCGCTCCTGCTTGACCACCAACTCCTTCGGCTGGCGCACCGGGTTGTAGTGGCCAATGATCTCGATGAACTTGCCATCACGCGGCGATTTCTTGTCCGCAATCACGATGCGGTAGCTGGGCTGCTTGGTCTTTCCCTGGCGTCGCAGACGAATCATTACCATGAGTTTGTGAAACCTCCAAAAAGGGGTGGCGTAGAGGGTTTACCCTCCACAAAGAATTAAAACCGCATCCGTTTCATCAGCTCGCGCGGGTCGATCTGGCCACCGCGGCCATTGCCGCCGAGCTTCTTCATCATGCGCTGCATCTCGCGGAACTGCTTGACAAGCGCAGCAACATCGTGGATCTGCGTGCCGCTGCCCTTGGCGATCCGTTCGCGCCGCGAACCTTTGATCAGATCCGGGTTACGCCGCTCTTTGGGCGTCATCGAGAAGATGATCGCTTCGATGCGCTTGAGTTCCTTCTCGCTTACCAGTTCTTCGTCACGCGAGAGCTGGCCCATACCGGGGATCATGGCCAGGATCTGCTGAAGCGGGCCGAGCTTCCGCATCTGCTGCATGGATTGCAAGAAGTCCTCGAAATCGAAGGAGCCCTTGACGAGCTTCTTCTGCATGCGCTTGGCCTGCTCTTCGTCATACACCTGCTCGGCGCGTTCGATCAACGAGAGCACATCACCCATGCCGAGGATGCGCGACGCGAGGCGATCCGGGTGGAACGGCTCGAGCGTGTTCGCGTCGACCTTTTCGCCGGTGCCGAGGAACTTGATCGGCACGCCGGTAACCGCACGCACCGAAAGCGCCGCGCCACCACGCGCATCGCCGTCCACCTTGGTAAAGATCACGCCCGAAAGTCCAACGCGCTTGTTGAACTCTTCGGCGACCTTCACAGCCTCCTGGCCGATCATTGCATCGACCACCAGCAGTTTTTCAGCTGGCTGCGTCACGGCGACGATCTGTTCGAGCTCGGCCATCAGCCGGTCGTCGATCTGCAAGCGACCAGCGGTGTCGATGATCACATGCGTCGCACCTTCGCTGCGCGCCTTGGCAAGCGCATTGCGCGCAATATCCGGCGGACTGGCCTGGGTGCCCTCGGAGTACACCGGGATGTTGAGCTGTTTGCCAAGCGATTCGAGCTGCGTGATCGCGGCCGGGCGGTACACGTCGGCGGCTACCATGAGCGGGCGCTTGCCCTTTTTGCGAAGGAACAACGCCAGCTTGGCGGCATGCGTGGTTTTGCCGGCACCTTGCAAACCAACCAGCATCAGCACCGTTGGGCCTGGCTTAGCTTCGACCAGCCCGACGCTCTCAGTGCCGAGCAGTTCGATCAGCTCCTGGTGGACGATCTTGACCACCTGCTGTGCAGGCGTGAGGCTCTTGGTCACTTCCTCGCCGATCGCCTGTTCGGTGACCTTGGCGACGAAATCTTTGACCACTTTGAAGTTGACGTCGGCTTCGAGCAGGGCCAGCCGCACCTGCTTCATGGCCTCACGCACATCGTCTTCGGTGAGCTTGCCCTTGCCGCCCAGCTTCTGGAAGACTGTCTGTAGTCTGTCGGAAAGGCTTTCGAACATATGCTGACGCCCTTGGCGTATCGCGCAGATCACACAAAAAAGCGGTGCACCACCCGCTTCAACCGGCATATTGTAGCGGGTAACAGCCAGGTAGTCAAATAATCTGCTGACCGAAATCACGCGCGATGAGCGCGGATCTGATGCTGACGGCCTGGCGCATTCGTACCCGCGATAACGAACACTAAAAAGGGGTGAGGGGAGGATACTCCTCCCCTCACCCCTCCAGCAGGCGAAACAGGCTATGCTGCTACCGGCGCCTCGCTAGTTTCTTCGGCTGCCGGGGCTACTTTCACCAACTCCAGCTCGATGTCGATCGTCACCTCATCGCCAACCAGTACGCCGCCGGTTTCGAGGCCAACGTTCCACACCAGACCCCACTCCTTGCGGTTGATCTTGGTGCTGGCGCTGAAGCCAGCCGCAGTAGTGCCCCACGGGCTCTGCGCCTGGCCCTGATACTCGACATCAAGTACCACCGGCTTGGTTACATCGCGGATCGTGAGATCGCCATACAGTTTGCCGTTCTCGCCGTCGGTCAATTCGACGCGCGTGCTCTTGAAGGTCAGATATGGAAACTGCTCGGCATTCAGGAAATCCGGCGCGCGCAGGTGGTTGTCGCGGTTGGTGTCACGGGTATTGATGCTCGCGGCCTCGATCCGCACGTCTACCGTCGCGCCGGCCGGGTTGCTCTCGTCGGCCTCGATCGTCCCTTCGAAGCGCTCGAACGAGCCGCGTACTTTCGAAATCATCATATGGCGCGCGCTGAAAGTGATAGTCGAGTGCGATGCGTCGATCTGCCAGGGCATGGGGTTCCTCCGCTTGATTCTGGTTGCTTGAACTGCCAGCAGTGTAGCGCGGCATCGTCAACACCGGCGTGAACAAGTGCGTGAACAAATCAAAAAGAGTCAAGAATGTTGCCAATCCCGAGCGTACGCTATCCGCCCATCTGTTGCTGGAGCTGCGCGATCTGTTCCAGCAGGCGTTGTCGGCCACCGGCATCGGCGATCGCGCGCGCTTCGGTGAGGGCGATCTGCGCTGCTTCAGGCGGCAACAGCGGGGCGAGCCAGATGCGGATCTGCGCTGCGAGGTGGCGCGTTCCAAGCGCATCGGCGCGGGCGAGCGCAGTGGAAAGCCGGTGAATGGCAAGCGCGCTATGCCCTTGCCTGGCAGCCACCAGCCCGAGATTTGCGCCGAGTCCGGCGATCCGCTCCGGCATGGCAAGCCGCTCGGCCAGTACAAGCCCCTGGTTGAAGTGCTGCTCGGCCAACGCCAGATTACCCTGCCCAAGCGCGATCTCGCCCAGTGTCGAGTACAGAAACGGCAGATATCCCACCGCACCGCGCTCCTGCGCCAGTTCGAGCCCACGCCGGGCGTGCTCCTCCGACTGCGGATCGCCAAGCAGGTGTAGGTGGTAGGCGATGTTGTTATACGCCAGAATCTGCCAGTCGAGCGAGTTGTCGTCACTGGCAGCGAGCGCGCGCCGGTAGTGGGCGATCGCCGCTTCGAGATCGCCCTGTTGCGCCAGGACGCTGCCAAGTTCGAAATAGGCATGCGCCAGTGTTGCGCCACGCCGGCCGGCCGCCTCGGCTGCCAGTGTTAGTTCTTCGGCCCGGCGCAGGTGTTCGGCTGCGCCCTGAAGGTCTGCACCTTCGATCGAGAGGCCGGTGCCCCACAGGAGTTCGCCGCGCGCTGCCAACTCGATCCGTTTGTCGGCGGCAAGCTGACGCGCGAGCGAGACCACCTCGGCGAAACGTCCCTGGCTGATCAGCGCCTGTGCCAGTTCCAGCCGGGCGGTTGCCGCTGCTCCTTGATCATCGCCGGCACGTGCCACGGCTTCGCGGAACACCTCGGCTGCGCGGGCGCTTTCGCCGGAACGATGGTAGGCCGTGCCGAGTTCCAGCAGCAATGCGCCGCGCTCGCCATTCTGCATGCCATCGAGCGCCTGGCGAAAGAAGCCGATCGCTTCGTTCCAGGCCGCCAGCCCAGCTGCACGGCGTGCGGCGCGCAGGGCGTAGGGTGCGGCGCGCTCCAGCGCCCGGCTTTCGGCGTAGTGCATAGCGATCTGCCCGGCCACGTCGTCGAGCGTGTCCCGGTGCAGCACCTCGAGTGCCTCGCCGATCCGGCGGTGGATCAGGCGGTGGCGCGCTTCGCCAACCTCTTTATAGGCTACTTCCATGGTAAGGCTATGATCGAACACAAAGCGGTGTTCGTCGAATGGCAGCACCAGCCCGACTGCCACGAGTTCGTCGAGCACATCGAGCGCCTTTTCGTCGGAAAGGCCGGCGGCATGCGCCACCACCGCGCTTTCCCATTCGCGCCCGGCGGCCACGGCTGCGTCGAGCAGCGCGCGCGCCGGTGCGGAAAGGCGCGCCAGACGCGAGGCAATCAGGGTGTAGACGGTTGGCGGCACCACTGGTGCATCGTGTTGCAGGCGTTCGAGCAGCAGGCGACCATCCGGCGCAAGGATCTGTTCGTCGCGCAGCGAGCGCACGAGTTCGGCAAGCACATACGGATTGCCCTCGGCATTGCGAAGCAGCCAGCTTGCGAGCGCATCGGCAGCGCCCGGGCTGAGTTGCCGCGCCAGGGCCTGTGTGTCGCTTTCGTCCAGCCGCGCCAGCCGCAAACGCGCCAGCCGTCCTTCGCGCGTCAGGCTTTGGGCCAACAGCGCCAGCGGCGAGCGCGGCTCGAAGGGGTGGGCGGTGATCAAGAGCGTGAGGTTGGGCATCTGCTGGCGTACCAGATAGCCAAGCAGCCCGAGCGTGGCGGCATCGGCCCAGTGTGCGTCATCGATGAACAGTGCCAGCGGCCGGATCTGCGCCAGCGCCCGGAGTACCTGGCTGACCCCCTCGCGCAAACGCGCCTCGTCGGCAACTGCCCCGCTCGCAGCCTGTGTGGCTGCAACACCGAACTCCGGCGCGAGCCGGCTGGCTTCGTTCAGCCAGACCGCCGGCACGCTGATGCGCCCGCGCAGGCTCTGCCAGTCGGGCCGCTCCACCAGCGTGCGTAGCGCCTCCACAACCGGCTGGTACGGCAGCGCCTGATCGAGCTCGCGGGCGGCACTACGCAACACCAGTGCATTTGCGCCACGCAGATACTCTTCCACCAGGCGGGTCTTGCCGATGCCGGGCTCGCCTTCGATCAACACCAGTTGACGCGCCGAGGCCATCTGGCGCACGGCTTGCAGTTCGATCTGCCGGCCGGTGAAGGGTAGCAGTGCTGGCTGAAGGCTGAAGGCTGAGGGTTCAAGGCTGAAGGCTGAAGGCTGAAGGCTGAAGGCTGAAGCCATTGCCGATGCATGTTCGGAATCTTCAGCGTTCAGCGTTGTTCCTTCATCCTTAATGATCGCGTCGTACACCGCCTGGGTTTCGGTCATGGGCGGGATGCCGAGTTCGTCATCGAGCCGCCGGCGCAGTTGCTCGTAGCGCCGGATCGCGCTAACCCGGTCGCCGGCGCGGTACTGCACCCGCATCGCGTCACGCTGCACGTCTTCACGCAGCGGGTCGAGCGCCAGCGCCTGTTCGAAGGCTTCAAGCGCGGCTGCGAATTTGCCGGCTGCTTCACGCGTGCGGCCGAGGCTGGCGAAGCCGCCGACGACATCACTGTGGTAGCGCTCGCGCAGCGCAGCGGCCCAATCATCGAACTCGGGCGTGTCTGGCAACGAGAAGCCGGCCAGGAATGGGCCGTGTACCCGCCCGAGCGCCACCGCCAGCAAGGATGAGTCACCGTTTGCGAGCGCATCTTCGAGCCGCCACACGTCCACGTCGCTGCCGGGGGCAAGCGCTAGGGTTTCGCCGGCAACCACAAGCGCGCCAAGAACCTGCCGCAGACCATAGAGTGTAGCACGCAGAGTTTGTTGCGCGGCGGCGCGCGGCGCATCGGGCCAGAACAGATCGAGCACTGTGTCGCGCGGAGTTGACGTGCGGCGCGCGGCCAGATAGAACAACAGCGCACGGCTCTTGCGGCGTGAAATCGCAAGCGGCACGCCATCGCGCAGCACTTCGGGCGGCCCGAACAGGTTGATTGCGATCGTCATGATTGGTTTGGGGCGATCGGTGCGAAGGCCTTATTTTCCACAACTCGCTTGGCTTCGGCAAGCCGCAGAACTTCGCGCAGCCCGAGCGTATCGAGCCGTTCGAGGATCAATTCGGCCGGCGGTAACGGCACCTGGCGCGAGATCGCTCCCGGCACTGCCACGCAGCGCATGCCGGCCGCATGCGCCGCGTGGATGCCGTTCGGCGAATCTTCGAACACCAGACACTCGGCGGGCGCAACGCCAAGGCAGGCGGCAGCCGCCAGGAACAGCGCCGGATCCGGCTTGGTGCGCGCAACGTCGTCGGCAGTACGAACGCAAACGAAGCGCGTACGGATGCGGTGGTGCGCGAGCCAGCCTTCGACCCACGCCCGACCGCTCGATGACGCAACCGCGCACGGCAGGCCAAGCGCCTGAGCTTCGTCCAGGATCGTCAGCACACCCGGTAGCAGCGGCTGTTGCGCGCTGAGTTGCTGTTTCTGCGCCTGCCGCCGTTCGCGCGCGCCGGCCCGGTCGAAACCACTGCCGATCTGCACGGCAAGGTGTTCGAGCGCATCGAAGCCGTGCGCCGTGCCAAGCGCGTCTTTCCATAGCTCGATCGGGAGATCCAGACCGTGCTCGGCGTATACCGCGCGCCAGCTCTCGTAGGCCGGCGTTTCCGTGTCCACCAGCAGACCGTCGAAGTCAAAGATGAGTGCTTTGATAGGTTTTGTCATGATAATTCTATTCTACGGCAATTGGATTGTGTGCGAAATGGTGGACGAGATTTTGCTCGGGGCTGCGCCCCCGAACCCCGCTTTCCCGGGCGCGTACCTTCAGGAAAGAACTTTTCTTGAGTGCTGTGCCCCAAATCCTATTGCGTTTCCCCGCATGGAGCCGCGCTCGATCGGACTTTGTTCCGTTTGACACGAAGCCGGCGTGGTGGTACAGTAAGGCATCGAAGTGGCCGCGCCTCTATATTGTTCTGTCCGCTTCCTGACCTGGAAAGCGACTGCATATGCCCCCACTGACCGAGCATGTCGTTCTGCGCGACCTGGACGTCCCCAACATCGCTGATTGGGAAGTCTACCTCAAGCATGGCGGTTACGAAGCCTATCGTAGCGCACTCACCGAAAAAAAGCCGGCTGAGGTCGTCCAGATCGTCAAGGACGCCGGCCTGCGTGGCCGTGGCGGCGCCGGTTTTCCCACCGGCGTGAAATGGGGCTTTTTGCCCAAGGACGTGTACCCGCGCTACCTGACCGTTAATTGCGACGAGAGCGAGCCGGGCACGTTCAACAACCACCAGATCATCGATCGCAATCCGCACCAGCTGATCGAAGGTGCCGCGCTTTCGGCCTATGCGATCGAGTGCAACAAGGCCTTCATCTATTGCCGTGGCGAGTTCGCCGCCGCCGCTCGCACGCTCGAAAAGGCAGTTCAGAGCGCCTATGCCGCCGGCTTGCTCGGCAAGAACATCCTCGGCACCGGCTATGATCTCGATATTGTGATCCATCGTGGTGCGGGCGCGTATATCTGCGGCGAAGAAACCGCGTTGCTCGAATCGCTCGAAGGCAAGATCGGCCAGCCGCGCCTGCGCCCGCCCTTCCCGGCGGTGGCCGGATTGTACGGCAAGCCAACGATCATCAACAATGTCGAGACAATCGCCAACGTGCCGATGATTGTGCGGAAGGGCGTCGAGTGGTACCGCCAATTCGGCACCGAAAAGAGCCCCGGCACCAAAGTCTTCTCGATCTCCGGCCATGTCAACCGGCCCGGCAACTATGAGGTGCCGTTCGGCACGCCGATGACCGAGCTGATCTATGGCGAGGATTACTGCCAGGGCATTCGCAACGGCAACAAAGTCAAGATCGTCGTTCCCGGCGGCGCGTCGGCGGCCTGGCTTACCGAAAAAGACCTCGACGTCACGATGGACTACGAGGCGCTGGCCGCCAAGGGCACCATGCTCGGCTCGGGCGGCATGATCGTGCTCGACGAAACCGTGAATGCGGTGGATGTGGCCTACAAGATGGACGAGTTCTTCAAGCACGAGTCGTGCGGCAAGTGCACCCCCTGCCGCGAAGGCACGCATTTCCTCACCAAGGTTTTGCACCGTCTCTCGCACGGCCATGGCCGCCTGGGCGACATCCCGATCCTTCACGATGTGTATAACCAGATGGCGGGCAACTGCTTCTGCCTGCTTGGCGAAAGCGCGGTGGTGCCGATCCGCTCGGCGCTCAAGCTGTTCCCGCACGAGTTCGAAGAAGCGATCGCCAAGGCTGCCGCCAACGGCAACGGCCGGGTTGCGATACCGCTGATGCAACATTGATTCGGGCGGGCGTAGGGGTCGAGCGCGCTCGACCCCTACGCCCGCCCTCGCGGAGGTTGTGATGACGACACATGCCGAACTGCGCTACACATCCGCTGATCTAGAAGCGATGCCGGACGATGGCAAGCGCTACGAGATTATCGACGGGGAGTTGCACGTGTCGAAGCAACCGAATTGGCATCATCAACTGGTCTGTACGCGGGTCGCGCGGTTTCTGAGCGAGTGGGATGACCAAGCCGGTCTTGGAGTCGCAAATGGCGCTCCCGGCCTGATCTTTGCCGATGACGACGATGTGGCACCTGATGTTGTGTGGATTAGCATAGAGCGCTTGGCTACTGCTCTCGCGCCGGATGGCAAGCTGCACGCCGCTCCAGAACTCGTGGTAGAAGTGCTTTCGCCTGGTTCATCGAATGAGCGCCGGGACCGCGAAGCAAAGCTCAAGCTGTATTCCCGCCGTGGCGTGCAAGAATATTGGATCGCCGACTGGCAGCGCCAGCAGGTCGGGGTCTACCGGCGCGAGAACGCAGTGCTGCGCCTGGTTCAAACGCTGCTCCCCGGCGATGAAATCACGTCGCCGTTGTTGCCAGGATTTCACTGCCTGATCGATCGCTTCTTCAGCCTGCGCGGGGAGGGCTAGGGGGAACAGAGTCCTTCCTAATACCTACCCCTCAGATACTAGAGATACCAATGCCAGATGTCAATCTGATCGTCGACGGCAAGCCCGTTACCGTGCCGGCCGGAACCAACCTGGTGGACGCCGCGCGCGCCGCCGGGGTGCCGGTTCCAGTCTTCTGCTATCACCCCAAGCTCAAGCCGGTCGGCATGTGCCGCATGTGCCTGGTGGAAGCCTGGACGCCCAAGATCGACCCCGCTACTCGCCAGCCGGTGATTGGCGAGGACGGCAAGCCGGTGCTGGCGCTCATGATGAACAAGCTCCAGCCGGGCTGTGTCACGCCGGTGAGCGAGGGCATGGAGGTGCGAACCGTCACCGACAAGGTTCACTTCGCGCAGAAAGGCCAGCTCGAATTCCTGCTGACCTCGCATCCGCTCGATTGCCCGGTGTGCGACAAGGGCGGCGAGTGCCCGCTGCAGAACCTGACGATGCAGTTCGGCCCGTCCACCTCGCGTTTCGATTATGCCGATAAAGTTCATTTCGAAAAGCCGATTGCGCTTGGTGATCTGATCTATCTTGACCGCGAACGCTGCATCTTGTGCTCGCGCTGTGTGCGCTTCCAGGACGACATCGCCGGCGATCCGGTGCTTGGCTTCGATAACCGCGGCCGGGCCTGGGAGATTATTTCGAAGTCCGAGCCGGCCTTCGACTCGAAGTTTTCCGGCAACACCACCGACATTTGCCCGGTCGGCGCGCTCACTTCGAGCGACTTCCGCTTCAAGGCGCGCGTATGGGAAGTACGTTCGGTGCCGAGCATCTGCCCGCATTGCCCGGTGGGCTGCGATATCACACTCGATATGCGCTACAACGACCTCATGCGTGTGATGCCGCGCGAGAACGATTTCGTGAACGAGATCTGGATCTGCGACAAGGGCCGCTATGGCATGCGCTTCCTGGAAAGCGATGCGCGCCTGGTGCAGCCGCTGGTGCGCCGCAACGGCCAGCTCGAACCGGCCAGCTGGGAAGAAGCCTACCGCCTGATCGGCGAAAAGCTGCTCCAGGTAAGTGCCGCCGCTGGTGCGAATGCGCTTGCCGGCCTCGCCGGACCCGAGCTTTCGAATGAAGACCTGTTCGCCTTCCGGCGCTTGATGGGCGACACGCTTGGCACGCGCCACCTCGACCACCGCCCCGGCGCGCCGGATGATGTGGTGCTCGACCCGTTTGGTGCGGTGCTCGGTGTTGGCAGTGGCACTAATCTCCTGTCGCTTGGCAAGGGTTCGGCGGTGCTCGTGTTCGGTGCCGACCCCGAAGAAGAGGCGATGCTGTACGTGCCGCGCCTGCGGGGAGTGGTGGCGCGCGGCGGTGATCTCACGGTCGTCAATTCGTATGCCACCAAGCTCGAACGGGGCGCGACGCGCGGGTTGCGCGTGCGGGCCGGCGCGGAAGCCCTGCTCGCCCTGGCGCTGCTCAAGGTCGTGGTAGACGAGCGCCTGATCAATCAGGATGTTGTGGCGCGGCTACGCAACACTGCCGATTTGATGCAGCAACTCGCATCCGCGTCGCTCGCTGATCTCGCAGCAGCCGCCGGCCTGTCCGAAGCCAGCATTCAGGCGGCGGCGCGCGCCTTTGCCGGGGCCGAGAACGCGATCATCATCTATGGCCGCGCTGCGCTCCAGGCCGATCCGGCGGCGGTCGAAGCGCTCGCCAACCTCGCGCTGCTCACCGGCAAGTTCGGCAAGCCAAACAGTGGCGTGATCGCGCTGCTGCCAGGCGCTAACGGCCGTGGCGCGCTCGACATGGGCGTGCTTCCGCAGGGTTCCGGTGCCCTCGCCGCACGCGAAATGTGGGCCGCAGCCGAAGCCGGCACTGTGCGCGCGATGATCATCGCCGGGCTGAACCCTGCTGCGGCGAGTACGGCGGCGGCGCGTGGCCTCGAAGCGCTCGAATTCCTTGTGGTGGCCGATACATTCCTTACCGAAACGGCGCAGCTGGCCGATGTGGTGCTGCCGCTTGCAGCCTTCGCCGAGCGCGAGGGTACCTTCACGAATGCCGAGCGGCGCGTGCAGCGCTTCCGCCAGGCGCGCGAAAACCCGGCCAATCTGCCCGCCGCGTGGGAAGCATTCCAGCGCATTGCGCGCACGGTGCCTGCCAAACGCTCCACGGAGAACACGGAGAGCACGGCGAAGACAAAGGGAAACGGGCGCCAGAGCGTCACAATCGCCACAGTGGGCAAGGTCGCAAACGCACAGCCTTCTGCCGTCTCCGTGTCCTCCGTGCCCTCCGTGGATCGCCACTGGAACTACGTCGTCGCGAGTGATGTTATGGACGCGATCGTGGCGAGCGTGAAGGGCTATGCCGGTGCCAGCTACACCAGCCTGGGCCTGACGCAGAACGCCGGCTGGGGTCGCCAGGCGAACGAAGCGGTGTACTACGATGGCACCTCCTACGAAAATAGCGAGGGCATCGGTGTGCAGACACCGGCCGAGGCTGAAGACAACCGCGCCAGCTTCACGCTCTCGCTGCGCGCCCCGGCACCGCGTCTGCCCGCGAGCAACGGTCAGTTGATGCTGCTTGCCCCGGTGCGCGCCTACGACGGCGAACTGTGGTCGAGTGGTTCGAAGCTTACGCCGCGCCAGGTTCCGCCGCACGCAATCCTGAGCATCGCGGATGCCGGCCGCCTTGGTGTCGCAATCGGCGAGCGCGTGCGCCTCGAATCGAGTGCCGGCGCAGTTGAACTGCTGGCCGTGATCGACAGCGGCCTCGCCGAAGGACTCGTCCTCGTCCCAGCCGTTCATGGCGCTGGTCTCGCGAGCCTCTTGACAGGCGGCCAAACGAGCGTCACAGTTTCAAAAATGAGCGAATAGCAGGAAGCAGGGGGTCTGGGGGCCGCAGGCCCCCGAGACAAATCCTCTCAATACGATTGACGCAGCAGGGGGTCTGGGGGCCGCAGGCCCCCGAGACAAATCCTCTCAATACGATTGACGCCAAAGGCAACCAATGAACTGGCTCGACATCGTCATCCTGATCGTCAAGTGCATCGTGCTGGCGCTGGCTGCCACCACCATGTTCGCCTACTTCACGCTGTTCGAGCGGCGCGTCCTCGCCCGGCTCCAGAACCGCGTCGGCCCCAACCGCGCCGGGCCGGGCGGCTTCTTGCAGCCGCTTGCCGACGCGGTCAAGCTGTTCTTCAAGGAAGACATCGTCCCGGCACTGGCCGACCGCTGGGTGTTCTTAATCTCGCCTGGCTTCGCCGTGATCCCGGCGCTGATCATCTGGGTGGTGCTGCCGCTCGGCTACTGGCCGGATGGCAACGGTGGCAACCTGTTGCAGCTCGCGGCGGTCGAAGTCGGCGTGCTGTACCTGCTGGCGGTTACATCGCTTGGCGTGTATGGCATCGCGATCGCCGGCTGGGCCTCGAACAACAAATACTCGATGCTCGGCGGCGTGCGCGCCTCAGCCCAGGTGATCTCGTACGAGCTGGCGCTCGGCATCGCAATCCTGGGCGTCACGATGCAGGCCTCCTCGTTCCGCCTCGAAGACATCGTCGCCGGGCAGGCAGGGCTTTGGTACATCGTGCCGCAGTTCCTCGGCTTCATCGTCTTTCTGATCGCGTCCACTGCCGAAGTGGTTCGCGCGCCATTCGACCTCGTGGAGGCCGAGCAGGAGCTCGTCGGCGGCTACAACACCGAATACGGCTCGATGAAGTTTGCGCTGTTCTTTATGTCGGAATATATCAAGCTGGTGGCAATGAACGCGATCGCCGTCACGCTGTTCCTCGGCGGTTGGTCGTTCCCCGGCTTGCTCACGCTGCATCAGGGCCTGATCCCGATCATTGGCGAGCCGTTCGCCAATTTCGTGCTCGGTCTGCTGTCACTCGGCTCGTTCCTGCTCAAAGTGGCGCTGCTGTCGTTCGTCTCGGTATGGGTGCGTGCAACCGTGCCGCGCGTGCGCTACGACCAGCTGATGAACCTGGGCTGGAAGGTGCTGCTGCCGATGGCGCTGTTCAATGTCGCGCTCACGGCGGTGGTCAATGTGTTGCTGCCGAACCAGCAGCTGCTCGCAGCCCTGATCACCTTTGTTGTCGGCGCCGCCGTGGTTGTCTTTGCCGCCTCGCGTGGACCCAAGCC
>Ga0224722_1001106_pt1 | contig 15337 bp, 12 predicted proteins | sample Balambano_FR1_Me_FD_161646 | JGI IMG/M metagenome (GOLD analysis project Ga0224722, IMG submission 161646) | Freshwater sediment microbial communities from Lake Towuti, South Sulawesi, Indonesia - Balambano_FR1_MetaG | ecosystem: Environmental > Aquatic > Freshwater > Lake > Sediment | place... | reverse complement strand
TCGGGTACTCGACCCGCAGGGGCAGTGGTCAGAACGACCCGTGGAAACCGCTCTGGCGGAAGAACTCGTGGGGCAACCCCGCGCTGTGACCGCCCTTGCCAACGTGGTGCACCTGGTGAAAGCCAAACTGGTGGACAAAAGCAAGCCGGTGAGTTCTTTCCTGTTCATTGGTCCGACGGGCGTAGGTAAAACCCAGGCTGCCAAGATTTTGTGCAACTACCTGCTGGGCGACGAATCGTACCTGCTGCGCTTTGATATGAACGAATTTATTGACGGCGGGGCTGTGGCGCGGCTCATCGGCGATTTCTACAACCCGGAAGGGCAACTCACAGGCAAGGTGCGGTATCGTCCGTTTGGGGTGCTGCTGCTGGATGAAATTGAAAAAGCCCACCCGAAGGTACACGATTTGTTGTTGCAATTATTGGACGAAGGGCGGCTGACCGACAGCCTGGGGCGCACCGTTGATTTCTCGAATACCATTATTGTAATGACTTCCAACCTAGGAGCGCGGGAAATCGGGCAGCAACTGGGTTTCAACTCCTCTGCCGAAGCCGAAGACGCGATCTATCGCAAAGCCGTGGAGAATTTCTTTCGCCCGGAATTTGTGAATCGTATTGATGAGATCGTCATTTTCAATCCGCTCGAACTGGATCATATTTTGAATATTGCCCGTTTGCAAATCAAAGAATTGTTGCAACGCGACGGGTTTGTGCGGCGTACCACGATTCTCAATATTTCCAAAGAAGCCCTGCAATGGGTGGCGCGGCGCGGCTACGACGGGCGCATGGGCGGCAGGGCACTCAAACGCCAGATCGAACGCGACCTGACCACACTTTCCGCAGAGCAACTCATTGCTACCCACACCGAACAGCCCATTTTGTTTGACATCACCTTGGAAGAAGATCGCCTGGTTCCGCGCATCACCCCGCTGGATTTTATCTTTCCGCTGGAAGAGGACTGGCTGCCGCACCTGCCGCACGAAAACAAAGGCAAGGCTTTTTATGGAAAATTATTACAATCTGTGGAGCGGCTCGAACAGCACATTGCGCAAGCCGAGCGGCGCAGCACCGATTTTGTAATGGTGCAGGATTATAACAACTGGCAATATTATGATTTTAAAAATAAGGTGGCGGAGATGAAAGAAAAATTGCGCGACCGGCTGCTGCGTTTTCGCGACCGCTATATGCACGAGGCTCCCGCGCTGCCCCTGCGCCTTAAGCCCGGCAACATCGTACCTCGCCGCGAAGACGGGGCTGCCAATCGTGCCATCCGGGAGAATTTTCGCGACCGCCTGTTTCAGGAGGAAGCCCTGCGCGAGTTGCGCGAAGCCTACCAGTTTTCAAGTTCGCAATTTGATACGGTGCAAACCGATTTTATCAATCACTATCTCGATGTGGCATTTCTGCTGCTGGCGGCGCGCGGTTTTTTACAACAACAGTCGGATCGAATCATCCTTCAACTCGAATCGCTCATTACCGGTTTGGGCAGTTGGGAAATTTATTACCTGCTCGACCAATACGCCAATCTGTTGCAAGCTCTGGACATTCCTTTTGAAAAGGATAGTTATCAATTCACCATTCACGCCGAGGGGCATTCTTTATACGAATTATTACATGGCGAAGCGGGCATTCACCTGTTTTACATTGCCCATCAAAATCCGCTGCCCATCCGCCTCACGGTACAACGTGCCGACACTTCCAACGGCAGCCCGCCCTTGCATCGGGTTATCCGCATTTACGATGGCTCCAGCACCCTCACCGACCTGCGCTCCGGCTTCTCCAATATGCTGAATATGACGGCGAATGAGTTGAAGTTGTTGGTGTATGCGGGGCTGGCGGCGGAGGTAAGGAGTGATTTGATAAAGCATTAAAGGGCTGCACACGGGACGGAGTTCCACACCGGACGAAGTCCGGCGCGAGCGCGGGAGCAAGTAAATAGTTATTTTGGCATCTAATAATATTATATCATGCAAACTCAGTTGGAAGAAAAGCAACTTTTGGAACACTCACCTGCTCCTTTTAAGGGATTTTTGTTATTCGTTATTTTAATAGGATTATTTTTCTCCTACAAACATTTTGAAGATGCGTTTACAGAAGTAGAGGGAGAACCTGTAATGAAAGAAGGTTTTAAGGAAAAGGTACGTGGAAAAATGAGGAAATATGAAGATTGCGAGGTGTACGAACTACGAGCCTTGACAGCCGGATTTTACAATTGTGAACTCTGTGAAGGTAAAACTTTTTTCCTAAATACAGGCGAAATTTACAAAATAGGGGAAAGTTGTGATAAACAAAGGCGCTACAAAACTTCTTACTATGATAGGATGAAACTTGAATATGCAGTAGTTTTTACTGGCAATACGAAAGAATGCAAAGTAGAAGAGGCACGACGGCTTGGTGCATACGCTACTATGAACGAGAATTTGTCTAGACCAAAAAAAGATTTTTTCTCCATTGAAGAAAAACGTTATCGTTTGCTATTTCCACCTGGCAACACCGGATTAAAATAAATTGCACTAATTAGAAAAATGGCTTAATTTAGTGACATGGAAATCAGACAAGGATATTGGCACGAACAACAACCAATTGATACCCTCCAACTAGAGCAGGAATTGGTAGGTGACCTTCGTATTTTTATTGATACTATTGATGAAGTGGAGGAGGTAAAGCATTTTACGGAAGACGAATATGAATATTTGATCATTCGTATTCCTCGCTCGGCATACAATAGTCAGAAAGATAAATACGAATTCATCAAGCAGCGTATTCAAGAAGAATTGCTTCGGTTGCGCATTGCTGCCTGAAAATAAGGCTGTTACACGTCGACGTTGACCAAATCCGAACATGGTTAATCGAACAATTGCAATAAATCAAATTAAGGATTTACTAAATGCTTTAACCGATGCGGACTACCATCCAAGTCAGGCATACCTGTTTGGTTCGGTGGCAAAAGGACAACAGCACGCGCATTCGGATATTGATGTGGCGTGTGGGACGAACGTTTCACCGGTTGTCTCACCATTGATTATGAGCCGATTAAACATCTCCTTACGCAGTTTCCACTCCTCGAATTGCACACGTTTTCTACCGCAGATAATGCCGATAATCACCCCTGGGTACGGGAGATTATGAAGCAGGGAGTGCCGATTGAATGGAGAGCAGAGTTTTAGTGCAAGTGCATAAGAAGCAAGTTTCCCTCACTTCCGCCCCGTCCCCTGCACTTCCGGCTGCTTCACCCCCGAGGCATTTTGTTCAAAGCGGCAGTTTTGTACAATCGCTTCGCTCACGCCGCCGTAATCCTTGCTGTTGTAAATGCTGCTGCCGCTGATATACGCCAGGTTGCCGATGAAATTACAATTTGTAATCAGGGGTTTGGATTGCCCGTCGGTGGTGCCGTTGAAAATGCCCGCGCCGTACGCCGCTTCATTGTTTTGAAATAGACAGCCGTCCAGAATGGGACTCGCCGTGCCGTTGCTGCCATTGTTATGAATCGCACCGCCGTCTAAGTCAGCGCGGTTGGCAATGAACCGGCAGTTTTGCAGCACAGGATTGGTTTTGCCGTTTTGGGCGTAGTTGTACAAACCGGCACCGTCCCGACTGTAGTTTTTGGTAAAAATACAATTCACAATCACCGGGCTGGATTCGCCCCGGGAGCCGTCGTTGTACCAGCCTGCGCCGCAGCGGTCGGGCGCGCCTTTTTCGCTAAAACCATTGGCGGTGCCGCCGGTGATGGTGAAACCGTCCACCACCGTAAGGTTACTCACCTTTTGGGTATAAACGACGGAGTACGAATTATCGTCGGGGGAGGCAGTGCCGATTTCGCCACTCAAAACGGTGGGTCGGGCTTGCCAGTCGCGGGCGTATAGGTCTTTTTCCGTACCGGCAAACCCGCCGTAGAGCTGCACACCGTCCGGTATTCTAAAAGAGGCGGTGCGATCGGTGCCTTTGGTGGGCAGGTATTTGCCGACGGCTACCCAGATTTGATCGCCCTTTTTGGCGGCTTTGAGGGCAGCCTGGAGGTCGCCCAGGGCGCGCTGCCACGACCTGCCATTGCCTGTGCCACCGGGTTTTACATAGATGATTTTTTTACCTTTTTGATCGGGAATAACGAATCTGCCTTTTTCAATTTCAAACAAATCCAGTTGTCGCTCTACGAGCAGTGCCAGGGTTTGAATGTTTTTACCGGGCAAACGGGCAGCGCGGGCAGTGTTGAGCCGATTGATCGAATCGAGTTGGTTTTTTTTGATGGTAAAAGAATCCAGGTACGGGCGCGTGTTTTCTTCGGTGCGCAAAATCAAAATCGGTTCAAACATGAAATTATTACTGAAAGCCTTATTATTATCCAACCCGACGCTGTCATCCGAAATGATAATAACTTTTTTATTCATTAATTTAGACAACAGGTACAAATTCACTTCCTGCTCCCGCGCTTTGTCGGACTGCAACACACTGCTGTAAAAACCGACCACTTTTCCTTCCGAATTTTGATACCAATTGTAAATGGTAATTAAACCGATGATAAATACAATCAGAATGACTAAGGAGAGAATTCTTTTTCCCATAGCAGTTTATAATTTATTGGCGTTTTAAATTATAATGATTCATCAAATTTTACTTGATGATTAGACGCATATTACCGGTGCGCTGCACCCTTCGAAATGTATGCCAGGTGAAATTGGTATAAGTCCTGGGAATTTAGCGAATATGATTTGTAAAAATACTGTTAGAAGCCCTATCGCAGTTTGTTTATTCGGTGGGTTTTACCGGAATTTTCCGGCATCAAAGATAGATGATTTTGCAAGAAAATAAGTGAAAACTTTTCTTATCTTTTTTGAATTAAAATTTATAAGGGCTGCCCGAATGTTATATCAAACTAAAACCCGGTGCAGTTGTTTGAATGACCGATAAAACCTACATTTGCGAAAAAATGGATTAATGGTTAATTGTATTTGAGAACACACGCTACACAGTTGGGAATAAGCAAGTACACTTTATAAAAAAACGTCGCATAACAAAAACCGGCGTAAGTGCCCAACAACCGATCACCAATAACAGGATTTATGGCTACCGTGAAATTTACGTTTGAAGATAAACGCATTGCGCCCAAAACCGTGACCGGGGTGCAGGAGGGCTACTCCATCCTGGAGGTGGCAGAGGACAACGATGTGCACCTCAACCACAACTGCGGCGGGGTGTGCGCGTGCAGCACCTGCCATGTGTACGTGGAGGCGGGCGAGGAATTTTTGGAAGAAATTTCTGACAAAGAAGAGGATTTTATTGATCGGGCAATCAACCCGCGTTTGGAATCCCGCCTGGGTTGCCAGTGTGTCATTTTGGAGGAGGATGCGGTGGTTGAAGTGCAAATCCCGGATCAGTCGAGAATCATTGGGCACGAACATTAGCCTCCCCCAGCCCCTCCAAAGGAGGGGAGTCTGCAAATAATTAATATAAATGCGTTTCATCAACCTTTCAACCAATCGTTATGGCTTTTGAAGATATTGACAACCTGCCGATTTATTGGAACGACCACGAGGACATTGCCATGAAATTGTACGAACGCTTCGGCGATGAGTTTAATGAGGGCAAAATTTACCGCATTCGCTTCACGGAGTTGCTGGATTGGATACTGGAAATTCCCAACTTTGCGGGTAAACGCGAGGAAAGCACCGAGGGGCACCTGGAGCAAATTCAGGCAAAATGGGTGTACGAATGGCGGGATAATCAGTAGGCAGAATGCAGTTGACAGTGGGCAGTTGAAGACGTGGACGCACTGCAAACTGCCCACCGCCCACTGCCAACTTCTAAGTTATGAATCAACTGGAGAAATTTCGAGATATTCAAACTTTCATTTTCGATGTGGATGGGGTGCTGACTGACAATCGGATTCTCATCACGGAGGAGGGACATTTGCTGCGTACCATGCACATTCGCGACGGCTACGCCATGAAGCTGGCACTGCGGGCGGGTTATCGCATCGGGATCATTACGGGCGGCAGTTCGCAGGGGGTGAGCAAGCGGCTGGAGGGGCTGGGCATTACCGACATTTACACCGGGCGGTTTGAAAAAATGGAGGCGTTTGAAGAATATGTGTTGAAATATGATCTGGATGTAAAAACGATTTTATACATGGGCGATGATCTGCCGGATCGTCCGGTGATGCGGCGGGTGGGGCTGCCCACGTGCCCAGGCGACGCCATCCCGGAGATTTTAGAATTTGTGGATTACATTTCTCCGTTCAAGGGTGGCGACGGCTGTGTGCGCGATGTGATTGAAAAAGTAATGAAATTGCAGGGGAAGTGGGAAGTGTAACATTTACTATTTATGCGAATCAAGGGTTAAAATTTTTAAAGCCTTGATGACCAAGCGGAAGAGATTTGCCAAATTTCAAAAATTTGGTAAATCTGTACCCAATTGTAGGGAAAACAAAGATTTTTTAGTCACACTTGATTCGCATTATTTACCATCTAATATCCAATATCCAGCATCCAGCATATGTCCTTACTTCGTCTGATTCGTTTTCCTAATTTAATTATTGTAGCACTCACGCAGTTTTTGTTATATTACAAAATTATTCTACCGGCATTACAAACGCAACAAATTTCGCCCACGCTTCCTTTTGAGCAATTGCTGTTATTCATCCTAATAACGGTTTTTATAACTGCCGGGGGCTATATTATCAACGACATTGCAGATGTAAGAATAGATTTGCTCAATAAACCACATCGCATTCTCATCGGTCGAAAAATCAGCACGGCTACGGCTTACTGGCTGTATTTCATTGTCAATCTAATAGGATTTCTACTGGCGATGTACCTGGCACTGGTGGGCAGGCGGATGTCGTTGTTGTTTATTTTTCCGGTGGCGGTAGTGGGTTTACTGGCGTACTCGGTGTGGCTGAAAAAACGCCCCTTGTCGGGCAATATACTGGTGTCGTTGTATTGTGCCGGAGTGGCACTGATCGTGTGGATTGCCGAAGCACCTGCGCTGTCGCAATTGCGCGCCCCTGCGCTTGACCGTGTGACGCACCTGCTCACCTACTACGCGGTGTTTGCGTTTTTTTCCACCCTGTTTCGGGAGATTGTAAAAGACCTGGAAGATGCCGAAGGCGATGCAGCGGCGGGGGCGCGTACCGTGGCAATTGCCTGGGGGGTAGGGGCGGCGAAGCGACTGGCAGGCGCGGTGGCTGGGCTGCTGCTATTGTATTTGCTATATTTTGGATATAATACATTTCAAAAAATTCCAATCGTTGGTACGGTGGCGATCTTATTTGTAACGTTGATGATCGGAACAGGATGGTTTTTATTAATAAAAGCAAATAATATGCAGCAATATCATCAAGTAAGTCAGCTGGCAAAAGTTATGATGCTGGCAGGCATTTTGTTGTTGTTGGTGTTTTAGTGTCACACCGGACGAAATGCGGCGCGAGCGGTGCCAACCGTTGGTACGTAACGGGCTATGTGGGTTTTAACAATCGCACCAAAGACTTCTCGGATGAATTTCGGTTTGAGGCGGATTTTTGGATGTAAATTTTTTTAAAACAAACAATGTTGAGCGTTATAAAATTCCGATTCAGACCCACTCCACCCCCGCCCGCGCGTGTGCCACTTGCTGCGGTGCCGACACGATCAGACCTTCGCCGGAGTTGAAACCGTCCGTCACACAGGTCATTGGCTCGATGCCAATGGAGGTGCGGTGTTCAGGGATGAAAATTTGTAAAAAATTGAATTTGCCGGGTCCGGTCTCCTGCCAGTAGCGCAAGGTGCCGCATTCGCCTTGCAGGGTGACAAAAATCTTGTTCGGCTGATCTTTGGTATCGGTGTTCACAGCGAAACAATTGTCGAGGCTACTGTCGCCAATCGGGGTCAGATTAGAAAATTCTAAATAGGGCTCGCGCTTGCCGGTGGGGAGTTTGCGCTCATCGAATTCAACCCATTTGCACAACGGCAGTTGCAATTGCAAATCATCGGTTTTTTCCGACAATTGAAAGTACGGATGCCAGCCAAATCCAACGGGAATCGGCGTGTCGCCGTCGTTGCGAAAGCGCATTTCCAAGGTAAAATTCGCCGGTTCTTCGATTTGATACGTCACACTTAACGTGAACGGAAACGGATAAGCGGCAGACGTGCCTTTCTCTAAATAACGACAAGTAACAGAAGCTAAATGCTCTTCCGTACAAATGGCTTCCACCGTCATCGCTTGCTCCCGGCTCAAGCCGTGCAGGGCGCTGTGGGTATCGGGGTCGTTGATCGGAAATTGGTAGGTTTTGCCTTGCCATTCGTATTTGCCATCTTTCAAGCGGTTGGGAAACGGAAACAGGATGCCGCTCTTTTTCCATTTGGCATCCTCCAGATGGTCGGGCGTGGCGTAGCCATCCAACACGGGCGTACCGCGAAAGACCAGTTCGGAAACCACTGCACCAAAATCGGGCAAGATGGAAAAGCGATTGCCGGAATTGGGATTGTAAAAAGTCAGTTTTTCCAAATTGCCGAAGGGGGCTACATCGAGTTGATACATGGCACAGTTGCTTGGATGGAGGAATGTATTGGTGTTGAAAAGGTTTAGAAAATGAAAAGTTCAGGATTAATTTCCGGCAGATTTGCCCGCACCACCTTCTTCCGCACTTTTCTAATTCTTTTCCGATAACAGTTTCAACAGCACCCCATTCGTCCAGCCAAAGCCATCCTGCACGGGGTATTCGCCGCCGCCTGCTTCCAGCGTTAAGTCCATTACGTTGTATTTTTCGAGCATTTTGCCCGTGTTTTGATATACTTTGGTGTTTAAAGCTGTCCAGCGTTGTTTGATCAGATTTGCCAGGTCGTTTTGTTGATAATTGCGCAAGCCCTGAATGGTTATCCATTGCAAAGGAGCCCAACCGTTGGGGGCATCCCACTGCTGACCGGTATTGTCGAGCGTGCTGACCACACCGCCCGATTTTAAAAACTTCTGTTCAATCACTTTTGCCGCACGGGTGGCTTGTACAGGGTCTGCCATTTGAAAAAACAGCGGATACATACCGGCTAACGATAAAATATCGGTTTGCCGATTGACCACAAAATCATAATCTTCAAAATAACCGTTTTGAGTATTCCAACAGTAGCGAATCACTGCCCGGCGGCGGCGTTCGGCAAGGTCTGCGAAGCGACGGGCATTGGTGGTGTCCTGATTTAATTGGTAAGTTTTTTCTAAAGTTTTTTCCAGATTATACATTAAAGCGTTCAAATCCACCGGTACAATGTCTGTTGTATGAATGGTGGACAACGTTTTGCCATCTTTAAACCAACGACTGCTGAAATCCCAACCTGACTCGGCTCCTGCTCGCAGATGCCGATACACTTCCGCTTTAGGTCGGTCAGTTTTAGCGGCGGTTTCCACATCTTCGCGGTAGCTTTCCGGGCGGGGCGTAGTTTTGTCGTCCCAGTAGCGATTCAAAAGGGTGCTATCGTCGAGGCGCACGACGCGTCGGCTCATTGGATTAGCAATTGTTAATTTGTATGCATCTGCCATCCAGAAATCGTACTCCTGTTGCAACGCCGGCAGGTATTTTTTGTAAATATTATCGCCTTTCATCTCTGCCAGAATGCTTACCATTCCGGCAAAAAACGGCGGCTGCGAGCGACTTAAGTAGTACAGGCGATTGCCATTGGGAATAAAGCCGACGGTATCCAGCAGGTACGCAAAATTGTCCACCATATTTTGAATCAAATCGGCACGGTTAGAAACCTGTAAGCCCAACATGGTAAAATAACTATCCCAGTAATATACTTCGCGAAAACGTCCACCCGGCACGATGTACGACTTAGGCAGCAGGATGAGCGAGCCTCGCGTGGCAGTGTCGGGCTGGCGGGTGAGTACGTCCCACAACACCCGGATGTGCTGCTCCGGCGTGCGCGACAGGTCGGTTTTAAAATGTTCGGTGGCGGCGTAGGTGTTAGGTTCTTCAAAATGTTGATTGACGAATGCTTTTAAATCAAAGTTGGGTTGGTTTTTAGCGGCGGCGTAGTTTTGTAAAATTTCATCGGTGCTAAATTTTGGCGTACCATCTACAAAAGTCTTGCCATCCGGAAAAATGCGCGCCATCTGTACGTCGGCAAACAACTGCCCGAAGCGCTCATCGGGCGATAAGCGGGCTTTTTGGTCAACAACAGGTGCCGATTCTTTAGTCGCTTGTTTACAATTCCAAAAAAATACAAAAACCAGGAGTGTCAATAATGGTGTAATTTTCATGTTTGTCTTGTTTAATCGGATGGGGCTAAGTTAGCAAGAAGGTGGAATATTTGTTATTTTTTGCACGGAGTTTGGTATTAGTGCAATTCAAGCAATTTAGGACTACGCGCTTACAATTCACCATTACACTCTTATAAATATTGATTACGTGCTTACAATTTACAACTGACAGGTTGTTCTTCTTTATTGACAGGTTACTGTTATTGATTACAAGCTTACAATTCACAAATCGAAGGTCACTCTTATTGATTGCACTCTTACAATTTACAACTTCCGAATTCCTCTTTACGATTTGCGTATTACATGGGTGATATTAAAAGCGGTTTGTTCCAGTAGGGTTGGCGTTTCGACCAGCGCAGTTGCGAGCGTTAGCGGACGATGGAGGATAGAAAAAGCGGCTTGTAAACCCAACTGTTGAATCTCTTGGGGAGTTGCCAGCAGCGTCCCACATAGTGCAATGACGGGAATGCCGTGTACCCGTGCTTTTTCGGTAATGCCTTTGATGAGTTTGCCGTGCAGGGTTTGGCGGTCTATTTTTCCTTCGCCGGTAAGAATTACATCCAGGTCAGATAAATGTTGTTCAAAATTGGTTAATTCCAAAACTGTTTGAATACCTGGTTTTAAACGGGCATTTAAAAACGCCATTGCCCCTGCTCCCATGCCACCTGCTGCACCTGCGCCGGGTACATGGGCGAAATCTTTGTCAAAATGATGTTGTAAAACGCTTGCAAAATGTTGTAAACCCGCGTCTAATTGCGTAATCGCCACTTCATCTGCCCCTTTCTGTCGAGCGTAAACGTGGGCGGCACCGGTGGGACCGTACAGGGGGTTTTCCACGTCGCACAGTACGGATGTGCTAATATGCCGATGTGCCGATGTGCCGATTATCTGCCGGATATGGATCAGCGTTGCTCCTGTCAATGCGCGGCTATCCAATATTGAGTTGTGAATGTCCAAAAACGAATAACCGAGTGCAGCTGCCATGCCGGTGCCGACATCATTGGTGGCGCTGCCGCCGATGCCGAGCAGGATATGCCGCACGCCTCTTTGAATGGCATTCAGGATTAACTCGCCTACTCCATACGTGCTGGTTTTCAAAGGATTGCGCTCTTGCGGTTGTAACAACTGCAAACCTGCTGCCTGCGCCAGATCGAGAAAGGCGGTTTGCCCGTCGGCGGAGGTGCCATAGCCTGCTTGGATGGGGCGAAAGAGCGGATCGTGTACGGTGCAGGTGTGCCAGGTGCCGCCGGTGTGGTAGGTGAGCATTTCGGCGGTGCCTTCGCCGCCGTCGGCTAGCGGAAAGAGTATGGTTTTGATGGAAGGGTCTGCCTGTTTTACGCCGCGCTCAATAGCCTGGCACACGGCGAGGGCAGGCAGGGCATCTTTGAAAGAGTCGGTAGCGATGAGGATTTTCATGGTAAGGCAATGTGTTGATGTGTTGATGTGATAATGTACTGATAGGGTAGCATCTTTTTACAGAATAATTCCAATTCTGCGATAAAAGTGCTACTTTTCGGTTTTCAATTTTCTGTAAAATCAGCCTTTACAGTTAGAATGGGTTTATTCAATCGTCTTTTTGGAACATCGGAGAAAAAGGTCGAACAACCGGACGTCCGTTTTGGCAGATATAGTGATTCGTACAAATCCAGTGACAATTATCGTGCCTGGGATGAAGCCCTGGAACATTTTGAGACCGAAGCGTTTTTGGAATCGTACAAATCCTTTTTTCGCTACCTCCGAGACGAACGCGAGGACAACGTGCGCTGCTGGCAGCAGAACGAGGTGGTTCATTTTGAATTATACCAAGGTTCAAAAAAAATTTGCGGTACGGCAGATGCCCAACACCTGCGAGCGGAGGCGCGTATTGCCCATTCAAACGAACTGAATGTGAATTTTATGCGGCAACTGATCGAGCGCAATTTCGATTTGAGTTATAGCCGGTTTTCGCTGGATGATAAAAATAACATTACCATCGTTTTTGATACTTTCACGCTCGACGGCTCTCCGTATAAATTGTATTATGCTTTGAAAGAAATGGCGGTGAATGCCGATAAACAAGACGATTTGTTGCTGGAAGAGTTTAAGAGCTTGGAACAAGTCGAAAATTCACACCTCACCGACCTGACGGATGCAGAAAAAGAAGCAAAATATCACTATTTTCAGCAGGAAATTGCCGGGGTATTGAATGAAATGGAGCAGGGACAGCTCAATCGGGAGCAGTATCCGGGCGGCATTGCGTATTTGTTGCTGGACCTGACGTATCGCCTGGACTACCTGACCAAGCCCGAAGGCTATACGATGGAGGTACTGGAACGAATGCACCGTTTGTATTTTGCAAAGGATAATAAAACGATTGCGCAGAAAAATAAGTTGTTGGTCAAAGAGTTTCGCAAACTGGCAGAACGCCCCAAAGCTGATTTCTTTCGGGAGATGTACCGCGTGAAAACGACTTTTGGCATCACTGCTCCGGTGAACCATGAGCAAGTGGCGAGTGTAATTGACGGTGAGATAAACAACATGGATTGGTATCGGGATAACGGTTATGCGAAAATCGCACAGGCAATTCCTCATTATATTGTGGGTTTTAGTATTTTTAACTACGCATTGCCCAAGCCGGATCGGGACTTGTTTCACTTGTATTTTCAAATCACGGAGCAAGCCTACTTTCAATCGCTGGGCTTTACACTGGATTTTTATGATCCGATAAAAAATTCGTTCAACAGGAGAGCCATTCGACGCGCCATTGAGCAAATCGTCGAAGAAAATGAAGATAAATACGAGCCTGTCAGTCCTTTATACAGCATTTTACGATACGAGTCTATGGTGGATTTTTCCAAATCGTTTTTGCTGATGGTGCGAAATTTGGAGGTGATGAAAAGAGATTAAATCTTTATTATTTGAAATTTGAAGTTAGTGGAGGAGGTTGAAAAGTTAAATGGATTAAGTTAAGCCTTCCTTGACTCAGCTTGTTTAAAGCTAAAGAAAAACTTACAGAAGGAAAGCATTGCCTAAAAACTTAATTTTCCAAACCTTTCTTCACCCTCTCAACCTTAGAAATGGTAGCGACTGTGGAAACCATCTGGGCAATTTTAGAAACCGTAACCGACCCGGAGATTCCGGTGCTGACGGTTGTGGACCTGGGCATTGTGCGCGACGTGCAAATCCACGATGATGATACAGTGGAAGTGGTTATTACCCCTACTTATTCCGGTTGCCCGGCGATGCAGACGATTGAGGTGCATATCATAGCAACTTTACAAGAACAGGGTTTTGATAAAATAAAAGTCACAACCGTGTTGAGTCCGGCATGGACGACGGACTGGCTCACCGAAAGCGGCAAAGCAAAATTAAAAGCCTACGGCATTGCACCGCCGGTGGGCAGGGTGAGTAAGCGGGCTTTGTTTGGCGAGGAGCCTTCGGTAGAATGCCCGAATTGCAGTTCAAAAAATACCGAGTTGTTGAGCCAGTTTGGTTCTACGGCTTGCAAGTCTTTGTACCGTTGTAAAGATTGTTTGGAACCATTCGATTATTTTAAATGCCACTGAAAGCAGGGATGAGGAGTGAGGGATGAGGAATGATTCTGCCCGACTAACAACTAACCATTAACAACATTTCACTGAAAACCTATATTTTATGATGAAAAAAGCCTTATTTTATCTGTTCCTAAGCACGCTCCACGTTAGTCTGGTTGCACAAACGGCGCTGGATGACTCGCTCTTCGTGCGCGAACACTACACCAAACTGGAACGCCGCATTCCCATGCGCGACGGCATCCAGTTGTTCACCGCTATTTATATTCCCAAAGATATTTCCGCTACCAACCAATACCCGATTCTGATGACCCGCACGCCGTACTCCGTGGCGCCGTATGGGGAAAACAATTATTCATCGCGGCTCACGCAGTACGCGCATCTGGCGCGCGAGGGCTATATATTTGTGTATCAGGATGTGCGAGGCAAGTATATGAGCGAGGGTGAGTTTGTGGATGTACGACCGTTTAATGCCGGTAAAAAAGGGAAGGAAACCGACGAAAGCAGCGATACCTACGATTCCATTGACTGGCTGCTGAAAAACGTGCCAAACAACAACGGTCGCGTGGGTATTCATGGCATCTCGTATCCGGGTTTTTACACTTCGGCAGCCATTCCGGAGGCGCATCCGGCACTGAAAGCCGTATCGCCCCAAGCACCCGTGACTGACTGGTTTATGGGCGATGATTTTCACCACAATGGGGCGTTCTTTTTAATGGATGGTTTTTCGTTTTACTACTCGTTCGGGCAGCCACGTCCTGAGCCAACCACGGAATCTGCGCCGCGTTTTGAATTTCCTACGCAAGACAATTATCAATTTTTTCTAAAAACCGGCGCTTTAAAAAATTTTACCAACCAGTACATGAAAGGCTTGACCTTTTGGAATCAAATGATGCAACACCCCAATCTGGATGATTTCTGGAAAGCCCGCAATGCCCGCGTGTATTTGAAAAATGTACAACCGGCGGTACTCACGGTAGGCGGTTTGTTTGATGCAGAAGACACCTTTGGCGCCTGGTACACTTATAAAGCCATTGAACAACAAAATCCGGGTGCGAAGAACCAAATCGTGATGGGACCCTGGTGCCACGGCTGCTGGTCGCGCGACCGGGGTGATTTTTTAGGTAATATAAACTTTGGGAGCAACACCGGAGTTTATTACCGCCAACAAATCGAACTCCCTTTTTGGAATTATTATTTGAAAGGCAAAGGCACCGAACCTATGACAGAAGCACGCATTTTTGACTCCGGTACAAAATCCTGGAAAACCTACGCCGAGTGGCCCCCGCGCACCGCGCAAACCCGGCAGTTGTATTTTCATCCCAATGGTAAATTGTCATTCGACGCGCCCACCGGCAAAGCAAATTTTGACGAATATACTGCCGATCCTAACAAACCCGTACCCTACACCGAAGACGTACACCTCCAGCGCACCCGCGAATACATGACCGACGACCAGCGCTTCGCCGCCCGCCGCCCCGATGTGATGGTGTATGAAAGTGAAGTTTTGACGGAAGATGTAACGATCCTGGGAGCCGTTTTCGCCAATTTGTTCGTCTCCACTACCGGCACGGATGCGGATTACGT
>Ga0224722_1001105_pt1 | contig 15348 bp, 14 predicted proteins | sample Balambano_FR1_Me_FD_161646 | JGI IMG/M metagenome (GOLD analysis project Ga0224722, IMG submission 161646) | Freshwater sediment microbial communities from Lake Towuti, South Sulawesi, Indonesia - Balambano_FR1_MetaG | ecosystem: Environmental > Aquatic > Freshwater > Lake > Sediment | place... | reverse complement strand
GTATGGATACATATCTCACTCGCGAAACTACCGTCATGGTGTATCGCAGCGACAACCCGATGATCGCAGTGGCTACCGGCGCGGGGCGCGCCCTTGAAAACCCAGCGCTGATGAACCGCATACGACAACTGAATACCTAATAGGTCTTGTAGCCCAGCGAGTTGAGAATAAAGTTGGTTGCCATTTCATAATCCAGCGCCGTTTCTTCCTCCTGGGGCTTCCCAATTTCGTACCCGTTGGACTTGGCAAGCACCGGCGGCAGCGAGACGAGGCGGGTGCCGTTATGGCAAACAGGAATGACCGTTGATTGAGGGCGCACTTCCTTCAGCACCTCAATCTCGCGGTTGACCCAAGACCCTTTGATGAGCGTTGTGCTACCCACCAGGCAAATGAAGTAATCTGTCTGTTCAAGTTCGCGGTAGATGCGCGATTCCCATCGTTCACCCCCATGCATGTTCTTGTCAACAAAGATTGCTTCGGCTGGCACGCCAGCCAGCCGAAGTCGCGCTTCGATCAGCAGGGCGAAAGCGCTGCTCTCACGCCGCCGGTACGAAACAAAAATGCGCGAGGGCACGAACGGCGCTGATAGGAGACCAAATGAAGTTTTGGTAATGCGAAAGTATGCTACCTGCCCAGAGTTTCCAACTTCAACATGTTCCAGATAACCTAATGCAATCAGCAGGTCTAAACGCGGCCCGTTGTCGCTGCCAACCTGCCACTTCTTCATGAATCTGGCGTGGTTCGGGCGCTCCTCGTCAAGGAAGTTCAGGTTGCCCCGGAACGACGTGATCACCGCGTTCCATTCGCCTGTTACTGCACCATAAGCCAGGTCATGGGCTAGCATCTGCACATCACGCAGAGGATGTTCGAGTGGGCGTTCATCATCGAAAGGGTGACTGCTCATGGGCGCGTTCCTTCTCTGCCAATTGGCTAGCTGTCGGTGCGGAGGTAGAAGGTCATATGCTGTAAATGAACCACTGGGTCAATGTACTGCACCATAACATCCTCGGGCACATTGATATTGATGGGCGCATAGTTCAGGATAGCCTGAATGCCGTTGTTCACGAGAACGTTAGCCACTTCCTGCGCATGCTCTGCTGGAACTGCCAGCATAGCGATCTTTACCCCATGGGTGCGCAGCGTTTCAGGGAGTTCTTCCAGCGGCTGAACGATCAGGTCGCCGACCTGCTGGCCAATCTTGTGGGGATCGCTGTCGAAGACCCAGTCAATGCGAAAGCCGCGATCGCGAAAGCCCTTGTAGTGGGTAATGGCGCTACCAAGATTGCCAGCACCGATAACGGCAACACGCCATTCCTGGTTGATCTGCATGACACTGCGCAGTTTCGTGACCAGATAGTCTATATTGTAACCGGTACCCTGTTTCCCAAACCCACCGAAATGAGACAGATCCTTGCGGATCTGGGCAGAACTGATGCCCAGTTTGCGCCCCAGTTCCTGGGATGACGTTACTTCGCGCCCCTCCTGCTGAAGGCGCGTAAGTGCCCTGAGGTACAGCGGCAGGCGTCCGATAACAATATCGGGGATGCTGTTGGATGGCTTCAATGGCATTGGATATTCCTTCTTGACGCGCTCAGTCTCATTAAGACTCTCTAAAGGTGAGGTATCACTGATTCTTAATTATAGTACAATTGTGTCAATAATCACAAACAGGGTGAGTGTTGCTGTCATGTCTGTACGCCGATCGCTGTTCCTGCTGCTGCTCATCGGGATAGGCGCGCCGTTGTTTGTCTTTCTGCGAGCCCAGAACCGCGACAACAACGCCGCAGTCGAAAACCTGGCGAACCTGCAACTGTATGTCGTGGGTGTTGGTAATGTTGAACTGTCTGTCAGCGCTATTGGGACGCTGTCAGCAGAACGGGAAACGTCCCTGAGCTTTCTTACAACGGGCCGCGTGGAGGCACTTTACACCCAGCGCGACGACTATGTGCTGGAAGGCGATCCGCTGGTACGCCTGGAGAGCAGTGTCCAGGAACTGATTTATGCGCAGGCCCAGCTAACGCTGGAGCAAGCTGAGCTGGCGCTGGAGGAATTGTTGACTGTTGACGGCGACCAGATCGCGCTGGCTGAGGCTGCGGTGGATAGCGCGCTTGGCGCTTATTACAGCATTGGTTCTGCGGTGCAGCCGGCAGACATACAGGCGGCTCAGTTAGCCTATGACCAGGCAGTACGCGTCTATAATGATGCAGTGCTGGCGCGCGATACTGCGCCACCGGGGCAGTATGACCGCCTGGCGGCCGAGGCCGGGGAGGCATCCTTCAACATGGAGATTGCGCGCTTGCAACTTGAACAGCTAACCAGCGGCGCCGCAACGCGCGCGCAAAGCGGCGCTGCGTATGCGCGTGTGGTGCAGGCACGTACAGAGCTTGCGCGGGTGCAGGCTGGGCCTGCTCAGGCCCAGATCGATGCGGCGCAGGCCCAGGTGAAACGCGCTGAGGCGGCACTCCAACAGGCAGAGCGCGATCTGGAACGTATGCTTATCACTGCGCCATATGACGGCGTGATTGCTGCGCTGAACGTTGAAATTGGGGCTTTGGTCGCCCCAAATACCCCTGTGGTGACGATCGCCGATATAGCCCCACTGAAGCTCACGGTACAGGTGGATGAGGTCGATATTCGCTTCGTCAGGGTAGGGGCGCCTGTAAGAGTGCGGCTTGACGCGCTGCCGGAAGTTGTATTCCCGGCGGTCGTTGATAGTGTTGCCGCAGTTGGCACTACCAGCAGCGGTATCGTCAGCTATGATGTGGAAATTGCCCTGACAGGTGATGACCCACGTGCCCGCGTGGGGATGACAGCAGACGCGACGATTGTTGTAGAGGAAGCGCGCGATGTCGTGTTTGCGCCTAATTTCTACATCAGGGTCGATCGTTTCAGCGGCGAGGCATTTGTTAATGTGCTGCGCGAGAATAACACTGTCGTAGAGGTGCCAGTGCAGTTAGGGCTGCAGGGCCAGGAAAACAGCGAGATACTGAGCGGCCTCAGCGAGGGTGATCTGATTGCGCTGGATCTTGGTGGTAGGGGCCTGAATGAGTTTTTGGGGGGCTAGAACATGCTGCAAAACGTCCTCATTTTTTTGGTGGCAGGGTGGGTAGTATACCTCATCGTGATACGACGTATCCGCTGGCGTGCCGTGCGGTTTATGCTCTATGTCCCAATTCTGAGTGTGGTCGCCGTGCTCATCCGCATCGGTGAAGGTGTGACTGCTGTCCAGCAGGCCTCAGCTTCTGAGGGGCAGAATGTGCAGGTTGTGGACAGCCAGGTGGTCACGCGCGGTGACCTGGAAGTGGTGGTAACTGGCGCCGGTGCGATTCAGCCAATCCGGCAGGTGCCTTTGCTGTTTGGCACAATTGGTCAGGTTGCTGCTGTCAATTATGGCGTGGGCGAACGCGTAAACGCTGGAGACATCATTGCTTCGCTGGATACTGGCGACTTCGAGAGCATACTAGCTAACGCGCGCATTGCCTTAGAAGTACAGCGCTCAGCTTTCAACGCGCTCACCTCGCCCGCAAGGGAGATAGATATACAGGCGGCACAGGCTGCTCTTGACGCGGCGCAGGCCCAGTATTATGCGGCAGTAGCGACCGGGCCTACGCAGCAGCAGGAGGAAATTGCACGCCTGCAATTTGAGCTGGCGAAGAACCAGAATTACCAGCTTCAGTTGCAGCGTGATGCCATAGAAATCCCGGATCCGAGCGACTTCAGCATCAACCTGGAGGTAATCCCACAGATTGATGGCTCTACGCTTCCACCTGAGGCCCAGGACGCAGTAAGCGCAGTGAATTCCAGCATACAGGCATTTAATAGTCAGTTAAACGCTGGTATCAACAGCGCCACACAGCAGCAGTTGCAGGGTCAGATTCAGCAGGCAGAGGGCCAGCGCAGCCAACTAAACCAGGCACTACAGGGCACAGAAACCAATATTCTCATTGCTGAGCAGCAGTACCAGTCTACGCTGGGGCGCGGCCCGGATAGCGGCGCCATTGCAGCGGCCAATGCCAGCGTGATACAGGCACAGATCGCTCTGAATCGCCTGCTGAACGGGCCTTCAGAAATGGATGTTGTACAGGCTGATCTGGGGGTGCGGCTGGCAGAAAATGCGCTGGCACAGGCAGAAGCGGCGCTGGCTGATACGGAACTGAGAGCGCCGTTTGATGGGGTTATTGCCCAGCAGAATCTGACGCCGGGTGAACTGCCACCACAAGGTGCTGCGGTGCTGCTTGTCGACGACTCGTCATTTGTGGTTGACCTGCCTATTGACGAAACCGATGTCGTTAAGGTTGCAGTGGGCCAGCGGGTGGAGCTGGATGTTGACGCGCTGCCAGATCAGCGGCTGACCGGCGTTGTGACCCGCATCGCGTATACCCCTGTGCGCGTCGGGCAGTTGGTTACCTATACGGTGCGCGTGGCGCTAGATGAAACAGACGCGCCGGCAAAGCTGGCGATGAGCGTGACCGCGCGCATCATCACCCAGCGCAGAGAGGGGGTTGTCCTGGTGCGCAACCGGTTTGTACGGGTAGACCCGGTCACACGGGAGGCGACGGTTATCGTGCAGACAACGACGGGTGCGTTCGAGCAACGTCGTGTCACACTGGGGCAGCGCAGCGATGTTGAAAGCGAGGTGTTGGAAGGGCTGCTTCCCGGTGATGTGGTTGTGCTGCTCCCACGAGGCACAGAAGGGGTAGGAGGTTTCTTTAACTGATGGCACGCACTGACAAGGCAAGTGACACTACCGCTGTCATAGACATCCGTCAGATCACGAAGACCTACCAGATGGGCGAAATGAAACTCCAGGTTCTGAGAGGTATTGATCTGCTGGTAGGCCGCGGCGAGTTCATCAGCATAATGGGGCCATCTGGCAGTGGTAAGAGCACGCTGATGAACATACTCGGCGCGCTGGATCAGCCTACTTCAGGGCAGTACCTGCTGGACGGCGTGGACGTGAGCAAGATGAGCGAGAACGAACTGGCACGGGTGCGAAACAAGAAGATTGGTTTCGTGTTCCAGAGCTTTAACCTGTTGAAGCGCACGGAAGCCCTGAGACAGGTTGAACTTCCACTGATGTATGGGGGAGCGTCTGGCGCTGCGCGCAGTCGCCGTGCCAAAGCTGCCCTGGAAGCGGTGGGGCTTGGCGCACGGCTGAATCACCTGCCCAGCGAGCTTTCAGGCGGCCAGCAGCAGCGCGTGGCAATTGCCAGGGCGCTGGTTACAGAACCCAGTGTCATCCTGGCGGATGAGCCCACTGGTAATCTGGACAGCCGCAGCGGCACCGAAGTCATGCAGATTTTTCAGCGCTTGAATCGTCAACAGAAGATCACCACCGTTTTTGTCACGCATGATCCGTGGATAGCACGTCATACTGACCGGGTGTTAATGCTGCGCGATGGCAAGGTCGTTGCCGACCAGCGGGTGAAGAATCCGCTGGTGGCTGGGGCAGTTGAACGACCCAGCGAAGCAGAAGAATTGCAGGGTGTGTTTGAGGAAGCGTACTACGGTGGCAAACGAGAGGAGTACACCTGAGCAATGGATTTCGGCCAGACATTCCGGGTGGCTGTTGAAAGCCTGCTTGTAAACCGGCTGCGCAGTGTTCTGACGACACTGGGCATTGTGATTGGTGTGGGAGCAGTTATTGGCCTGGTGAGCCTGGGACGTGCCGTGGAGGACTACATTGCCCAGCAGTTCGACGCGCTGGGATCCAATCTCCTGGAAGTCAACAGCGCGCCGCCGCGCAGCCCTACACGTGACCGTGTCGCACCGCTGACAAGCCAAGAGGCGGCCGGCCTGCTGCTGCCTGGCATAGCGCCCAGCGTACAGGCCGTTGCAACTGACTATGACCTTTTTGGCCAGATAATTGCCGGCGGTGAGAGCGCCAGCGTGCCCGTGCGCGGAGTGAGTGCCAATTATGGTCTTCTGCGCAACTGGAGCGTGCTGGAAGGCGAGTTCATTACCCAGGAGCATGTGGATAACGCTGCGCGTGTGGCTATTTTGGGCCTCGACGTCGTAGAGCAGTTGTATGGTTCGCGCGATGCACGCCCCATTGGCCAGCAGATACGGCTGAATCAGCGCACGTTCACAGTTATTGGCATTATGGCAGAGCGCGGCGGGACGTTTATTAGCGAAGATAACGTCGTCATTATACCCATTACCACGGCCCAGACACGGCTGGATAACGCACGCACAGCGGATGGCAGCTATCGTGTAAGCACGATTTTCGTGCAGGCACGTAATGAAGCTGTCCTGGGGGCTGCCACTGAAGAGGTTACCGCATTTCTCAGCGAGGCCCATGGGATTGTTTTCCTGGATGAGCAGGATTTCCGCATTACATCCCCTTCTGACATTCTGGGCATCGTTAATCAGGTGAGCGGTGTGCTGACTGTTTTTCTGGCGATGATTGCGGGAATATCGCTGTTGGTCGGCGGCATTGGCATTATGAACATTATGCTGGTGAGCGTGACGGAACGGACGCGTGAAATTGGCCTTCGAAAGGCGCTGGGAGCCCGCAGCGGCGATATTCTAAGTCAGTTTCTCATCGAGAGTGTCCTTTTGTCGCTGGTCGGCGGCTTTCTGGGCATTGGCGTAGGGTGGATTGCCAGCCAGTTGGGAACTGCACTTATCACCGAGTTGAACATGCAGGTGTCGTTCGATGCTGTGGTATTGGCCACGACGGTCAGCACACTGGTGGGCGTATTCTTTGGTTACTATCCGGCGCGACGTGCTGCCAGGATGAAACCCATTGATGCGCTGCGTTTTGAGTAACGATAATGATTGATAACTTTCGGGTCGCATTCGTCAACCTGGCAAGCAACAAGCTGCGCACTGGGCTTACCATGCTGGGGGTGACGATTGGGGTGGCTGCTGTCATCGTTCTTGTGAGCGTAGGGCAGGCGTTTGAAACATTTGTGAAGGCGCAGTTCAGCGGGGTGGGCGTGAACCTGGTGTTTATTATCGGCGGCACAGATGCACGGGGCGCATTTCAACCGCTGACACGCAATGACGTGGAGGCTGTCAGCGACCCCTTCAGAGTGCCTGATGCGCTGCGTGTCATGCCGCAGCGCAACCTCAACAATCGTTCCATCAAGTACGAGAACCGGGAAGTTACGGCAACAATACAGGGCGTGACCCCCATTTATCTGGATATTTTCAGCCGAAGGCTCACGTCGGGACGCTTTATTGATGAACGCGACGTAGAGACCCAGGCGCGGGTTGTCGTCGTGGAACAGGCTCTGGTTGACATACTTTTTCCTGATACTTACCCTGTCGGGCAGAATCTGCGCATTGCCGATGTGCGGTTTACCATCATCGGCGTGCTGGGCGTTGAGGGCGCTGGGACGTTTGGCAGCGATGACGGTGTGCTTATTCCCATTACAACAGCACAGGCCAGATTGACAGGCGATCGCGTTCTGACTGGCGACAGGCCGGTCAGCTTTATCACAGTTCAGGCGCAGGATGCTGAACTGGTGGACGATGTGGTGAACCAGATTCGCCAGACGCTGCGCCAAAGCCGGGAAGTGGCTTTCAGGGCGGAAGACAACTTTATCGTGTTTACCCAGAATGAAATTCTGACGACATTGGGCAATATCACCAGTCTGTTGACCGTCTTTCTGGCGCTGCTGGCCAGCATTTCATTGGTAGTGGGCGGGATTGGCATCATGAATATTATGCTGGTAACGGTTACGGAACGCACCCGCGAGATTGGCCTGCGCAAGGCAGTCGGTGCGATGCGAAGCGATGTTCTGCTTCAGTTTCTGACAGAAGCTGTTGTGCTGGCGCTGGTGGGTGGTGGTATCGGTGTGCTGGTGGCACTTGCCATTTCAGCACTGGTGAGTGTGCTGATACCTGATCTGCAGGTTGCGGTACAATTGAGCAGTGTTGGTCTGGCGGTTGTGATCAGCGTTGCTGTGGGCGTTTTGTCTGGCATTTATCCCGCTAATCGTGCCGCGAACCTGAATCCGATTGACGCATTGCGCTATGAATGAGAGAAGGCTACACTAAACAGTCACCATGAAAGAGCAAATACCTGAATGACGCGCGAACTGAATACGCTGCCTGTGCCGCGTAACCGCATTTTTGTCACATTGGATGGCATGTTCGTTGTGCAATGGGAACTGAACCGTGTGCAGGATCTGCTGACAGGTAAGTACCACATTTTCTCCCAGGAACGTTACGGTACGCCAATTGCTGACTGGGAATTGAACCAACTGCGCAGCAAGGGGATTGTTTACAGCTACGATGAGGAACTGGTTCATCTGGCATCCATGCCAGACGCCGTGCCTGCCGCACCGATGCAGCGCTCATTTTACTTAAACACCTCGCTGGAAAAACAGCAAATTCAGTTGATTGAACGCAGGCTGCGCGAATTGTCGCTGGCAGACAAATTTGCAGTGCGGGTGCGTGAACAGTATCTGGCAATTCGGGGTACCAACGGCGCTGCTTTCGCGAATTTTGAAGAGGCAGAGAAAGCCCGGGAGTATCTGGCGCAGCACCTTCCAGAGTACTTCAGCGATACTGCTGTGGCCTTTGTGGAACTGACGAATGCGGACGAATAGTGATGACAGCACATGGACGAAGATCTTAGGCTGACAATGGTGCCAGAACAGCATGACCTGCGTGAAGTTCACGACAGCATGCTGGATGGTCTTGGACAACTGGCGGATTATCTGGGTTTCAGCAAGGTGATGGGCCAGCTTTATGGTACGCTGCTGATGAATGATGGCCCGCTGTCTTTGGATGATCTGATGGAACGACTGGACATCAGCAAGGCCAGCGTGAGCATGAATATGCGGTCTTTGGAGATGCTGGGCATTGTAAGACAGGTGTGGGTGCGCGGCGGTAGTGGCCGCCGAAAGTATTACGAGGCCGAGACAGACTTCTGGCGTATTGTGACCAATATTCTGAAGGGGCGTGAGATGCGTGATATCGAGCGCACCATCACCGTGCTGGATGAAAACAGCCAGCGGCTGATGAAAGTGCGCCAAACCCTTTCAGACGACGAGCAGCGCATTGCCCAGGTGTATATCGAACGGATGGCGCAGTTGCAGGTGCTGTTTCGCTTCGCCCAACTGCTTATCAACAATCTGCTGGCCCAGGCAAACCCCGAAGTATTAGACATTCTACGGCAGCAGCGCCCACCAAGTACCTGAGGTTGCCCTTGAGATGACGCGCGGCTCGGCCTATAATTCTTGTGCCCGATGGGGGAGTGGCGGAACTGGCAGACGCGCATGACTTAGGATCATGTCTCACACGAGGTATGGGTTCAAGTCCCATCTTCCCCACACAATGAAAGGCCCAGAGGCGCACAACCTGCGCTTTTTGTGTTTACGGGGCTGTCGATTTTTCTAACAAACATCTGACGTGACCCTCTAAGAACCTTCGTTATAATACGATCTAAGTGTCGAAGTGAGGAACATTTTGAAACTCCAAACCGAACGCCTCGAAAATCATACTGCTCGCCTGATTGTTGAACTCACCCTCGACGATCTGGAGAAAGCAAAGAAGCAGGCCGCAACAAAGTTGTCATCCCGCTACAAAATCCCCGGTTTTCGCAAAGGTAAGGCGCCTTACAACATCGTGCTAAAGTACCTTGGCGAAGGTGCAGTGCTGGAAGAAGCTATCGAAATGCTGGGCAGCGATGTTTATCCCAAGGCACTGCAACAATCCGGTCTGCGGCCTTATGCCTCCGGCACTATAGACGACTTTCAGCTTGAGCCTGTGCCTACCTATACGTTCACGCTGCCGCTTCAGGCAGAAGTGACGCTGGGTGACTACCGCTCTGTGCGCAAGCCCTATGAACCTCCCACAGTGACTGATGAAGTGCTGGAACGCACCATGCAGGCGCTGCGCCAGCAGGAAGCAAAAACCGAGGACAAGGACGGGCCTGCTGCGGTTGGTGATCGCATCACTGTTGATCTGCACAGCGAGTTTGCTGATGGCGAAGAGCACCCGGAACACGACGGTGAGGAAGAACACGAGCATGATCATGAGGTGCCATTCAGGGGTGATGAGTTTCTTCATCGGCACGATGCGGTATTGAATCTGAATTACGATAATGAGCCAGTACTGCCCGGCTTTATCGATCAGATCGTCGGCAAACAGGCTGGCGATACCGTTGAGTTTGAACTGATGATACCAACCGACAGCGAGGACTACGCGAGTATTGCAGGGCGTAAAGTGCACTTTTCCGTAGCGATCAAGAAGGTTCAGACGGTTGCTCTGCCTGACCTTGACGATGCGCTGGCGCAGAAGCTGACGGCCAACGAAGAAACGCCTCTCAACTATGAACAGTTGGTTGCCCGCGTGAGGGAAAATCTCCAGCGTGAAGCCGAGGCTGAATATGAAAGCCAGTACAGCAACGATGTTCTTGAGCAGATCGTAACTGGGGCAACCGTTGCCTTCCCACCAGCGATGGTTGATGAGCGTATCAGGGAAATGGTGGAAGAGTTTAAGGATCGGCTGAAAGCTCAGAACATCAGCTTTGATGTGTATCGCAGCATCACTGGCATCACTGAAGACAAGCTGCACGAGCAGTATCGTCCGGAAGCTGAGAAAAGTTTAAGGCGTTCCCTGACACTGGGTGAGGTATTGTTCAAGGAACAAATGATGGTAAGCAACGATGATGTCTCGACGGAGGTCAACCGTTTGGTAAGGGAGTATGGTGATTCGGCGCGTGGTTTTTTCACCAGCCGTGAACAGCGCGAGAATATTGCAAGTCGGCTGCTCTTCAACCGGTTAATGGAACGGCTGACGATGATTGGCAAGGGCGAAGCTCCGGAAGGTGCTGGCGAAACGCCCACAGTAACAACCGCAGAAAATGACTGAACGGTAAACCAAACCGACATTCCAGAAAGGAGTAAAGCGCTGCTTGAAAGAGGGCGCAAAGTCTTATGATGCCGTCAAATGTCATTCCAATGGTCATTGAACAGGGTAGCCGAGGCGAACGGGCGTATGACATCTACTCCCTGCTGCTGAAGGAACGTATTGTTTTCGTGGGAACCGGGATTAACGATCAGATTGCTAATCTGGTGGTAGCGCAGCTGATCTTTCTCGATCGCGAAGACCCTGAACGTCGCATTTCGATGTATATCAACTCTCCGGGCGGCCAGGTATACAGCGGCCTTGCCATGTACGATGCCATGCAGCAGATCAGCGCGCCTGTCAGCACGGTAGCAGTAGGCCTCGCCGCGAGTTTCGGCACGGTTCTGCTTATCGGTGGGACAAAGGGGCTGCGCTATGCGCTGCCCAACGCTACCATTCACATGCATCAACCACTCAGCGGGACACAGGGGCAGGTTACAGAAATGCTGATTGCTGTAAATGAAGGTCTGCGTCTGAAGTCTTTGCTGTATAATATCTTTGTAAAGCACACTGGCCAGGCGCTGGACACGATAGAGCGGGACCTGGAGCGTGATGTTTACAAGAGCCCTGCACAGGCAGTGGAGTATGGCTTGATTGACGCCATTCTGCACGAGAAAGAAGAAGGCAAGAAAGCGTGAGCTTTGGCATTAACGTACCACCCGGACATCGCTGTTCGTTCTGTCAGCGCTCTGAACACGAAGTCGAGCGCCTGATCCAGGGGCCAGACGGTATTTATATTTGTAACTACTGTGTGACGCTGTGTTATAACCTGCTGGAAGAGGAGAACGACACCGAGCGCGCCGATGGGCCGGTTTTCGATTTTGAACATCTGCTGTCGCCCCGCGAGATTATGGCGCGGCTGGATGAGTACGTCGTTGGTCAGGAGTACGCTAAACGCGTGCTGAGCGTTGCGGTGTACAACCACTACAAACGCATCCAGGCCAACGACAATCACTCAGAAGTAGAGATTGAGAAGAGCAACATTCTGATACTGGGGCCAACAGGGAGCGGCAAAACGCTGCTGGCACAGACACTGGCCCGCATTCTCGATGTGCCGTTCTGTATTGCAGATGCAACATCGCTGACAGAAGCGGGCTATGTGGGCGAGGATGTGGAGAACATTCTGCTGCGGCTGATACAGGCAGCAGACGGTGACATCAGCCGGGCCGAACGAGGTATCATCTACATTGACGAGATTGACAAGATTTCCCGCAAATCTGTGGACAACCCGTCAATTACCCGCGATGTGTCGGGTGAAGGTGTGCAGCAGGCGCTGCTGAAGATCGTGGAGGGGACGTTGGCCAATGTGCCCCCCCAGGGTGGGCGCAAGCACCCACATCAGGAATTCCTTCAGATTGACACGCGCAACATCCTGTTCATCTGCGGCGGCATGTTTGACGGGATTGAATCGGTCATTGCGCGGCGTCTGGGCGAAAAGTCATCGCTGGGCTTCAAGAGCGATCGCGATATCAAGGAACGTACAGAGAAGAACAAGCTTCTGCGCCGGGTAAGCCCTGAGGACCTGATACAGCAGGGTCTGATCCCGGAACTGGTGGGACGTCTGCCAATCGTCGTGAGCGTCGATCCGCTGGACAAAGCGGCGCTGATGCGTATTCTGGTAGAGCCAAAGAATGCCCTGACGAAGCAGTATCATCACATGCTATCGCTCGATGGCGTTGACCTGGAGTTCGATGAAACGGCGCTGGATGAAGCGGCTGAGATTGCTCTTCAACGAGGAACTGGCGCGCGAGGGCTGCGTTCTATCATTGAGAAAACGCTGCTGGACGTCATGTTTGAGGTGCCGGGGCACGATATCATTCGACGTGTACTGGTTGACCGCGCCGCTGTACGCGGCGAGCGGCGCGCCAGAATATACGATGACAAGGGTAACGAGCTGGATTGGGACACCTCCCTGCTGCCCATCAAGCCCGCAGCATAATCCTCCAACCGCAAATGAGACGCCCTCCCGTAAGCTGTGAGGGCGTTTTTTATGTCTGAAGAATGACCTCTGCCCGACTGCCTACCATCCGCCTGAACTCTTCGGCTTCGCGCCGCGTGGTACCCCTGTCGGGTGCTCCCCAGTTGCAGGGTATGACCCAGCGAGGGCGCATAAGATTGGTTGCTTCCACTGCATCTTCTACGGACATAGTGCCTTCACCATCAATCGGCAGAATGAGGATATCTGGCCGAACCTGGTTCATCTCTGGGATGAGCTGTGTGTCTCCCGTGTAGTAAATGTCGTAAAAATTTACCGAAACCACAAAGCCAAGCCCCCCATCGGTGCGTGGATGCACAGTATCCTGCGAATACGCTGGCATCGCCCGAACGGTCGTGCGGTCCATGCTTAGCGATTGAAACGGGCGAATAACCTCAACGCCTTCGAACTGTTCCGCCACTTTTTCATTGCTGACGATGCGTGTTTTCGTGTCGCTTAGCCGCGAAATATCTGCCGGAGAAAAGTGGTCGTAGTGGTCATGGCTCACCAGAACCAGGTCTGCCAGAAAGGATGTAGCGGGCATCCGCCAAGGATCTATGTAGATCATCAGCGGGCCAGCGATCTGAATGCTGCCATGGCCCAACGCACGAATGTTCTCGATCATAGGTGTTGTCTTTATTTGTGAGAATTGTCGTCCAACCTGCCAGAAATGTGCTATCATCTGCTAGTATGATCTTACTCAAAATTGTGATGTGTGCTGAAGCAGAGGACGCCAAATGGGCAATGTAAAGCCTTTGAAAAGTGTTGGAGGGCAACCAGGCGACGCGGCTCGGCGTGGGCCCGATTCACCGGGTGGCGCTGCGCCAGGGCAGATGCGCACCGACACCGACGCTGCGCGTCCATGGACACCGCCACCTTTGCAGACGATCGAAGATACTGGGCTGACACGTTCCGGTTTGGAGGGCATGGTTCTGAAGGTCATGTACTTCAGAGGCGAAATGCTGGGGCACCAGATCGCAGATACGCTCAAACTGCCATTCAACGGGATTATCGATCCAATTGTCGAGCAGCTTCGACGCGAACAGTTGATTGAGGTTGCGGGTGCCAGCGGCATGACCGAGTCTTCATACCGTTACAAAATAAGTGGCAAAGGTGTGGAGCGTGCGCTTGAAGTGCTGGAACGCACAACATATGCCGGGGCAGCGCCCGTGCCGCTGGATTCCTATGTGCACAGCGTGCGTGAAAAGAACAAGAACCGTAAGCCTATCCGCGAAGCCGACATGGTACGCGTGCTGGAGAACCTTATTGTTGGCAAGGATATGCTGGATAAGATCGGCCCAGCCGCAAACAGCGGCACGTCAATCTTTTTGTATGGCCCGCCCGGCAACGGCAAAACGACGCTTTCAGAAGCCATCGGGCGCGTGATCCTGGGCGAGGACATGTGGATCCCATATGCGGTGGATGTCGATGGCCAGGTCATCATGATCTATGACCAGGTCAACCACACGCTCTCGGACGACCAGACGCCGCTTAAGTACGGTATGGGGATGTTTGCCGATCCACGCTGGATCAAGGTGAAGCGGCCCATTATCATCGTCGGTGGTGAACTTACCATGCACGGCCTGGATCTGACTTATGATCCGGTAAACAAGTTTTATGAAGCGCCTTTCCAGGTGAAGGCTAACGGCGGCATGTTCCTGATAGACGACTTTGGCCGCCAGCAGGTGAGCCCGAAGGAACTGTTGAACCGCTGGATCGTGCCGCTGGAAAAGAAATACGACTATCTGTCGTTGGCGAATGGCCGCAAGATAGAAGTTCCGTTCAACGTCATGATTATCTTCTCGACCAATATGGATCCGCGTGATCTGGTTGATGATGCCTTCCTGCGCCGCATCAAGTACAAGATTGAAGTGGGTAACCCAACACCAGAGCAGTTCCGCGCCCTCTTTGAACTGATGTGTCGCATACGCAAAGTGCCGTTTGATGAACGCGGATTTGTCTACCTGATTCGTGAGTGGTACCAGAAATACAACCGTGACCTGCGCTTTGTGCACCCTCGTGATCTGCTGTCGCAAATGAAGGATATCGCCGATTACATGGGTGTGCCCTGTACGATGAGCAACAAGGAATTGCTAGATCGCGCGGCAGGCTCCTACTTCGTTGAATTGTAAACACGTGGCTACGGCTGACGCTTACTGGAACGAAGGGATACCCTGTGCATGCTAAAGGGGTGGTGCTTGCTGTGCGCCATGACGACGAACGCGAAGCAATCGCCGAACTGCTGACCCAGCAGGGACTGGAAGTTCATCATGCGCATACGGCGAAAGACGTTGTGCACGCGATTGAGGATTTTCATGTTCAGCTTCTGGTGACTGATGTCCAGCTTCCTGATATGCACGCCTGGATGCTGCTGCGCAAAATTGACGAGATCAAGCCAGAACCACAGGTGTCGCTGATTGTGCTGTCTGACGAAGCGGTGGCTGCCCCGCTGCGCAACGTAAAACTGGTGATTCGACCGGTCGCGCTGGCAACTCTTAAACAGATTG
>Ga0224722_1001104_pt1 | contig 15351 bp, 12 predicted proteins | sample Balambano_FR1_Me_FD_161646 | JGI IMG/M metagenome (GOLD analysis project Ga0224722, IMG submission 161646) | Freshwater sediment microbial communities from Lake Towuti, South Sulawesi, Indonesia - Balambano_FR1_MetaG | ecosystem: Environmental > Aquatic > Freshwater > Lake > Sediment | place... | reverse complement strand
ATCCCCTGATGCTGCAAACTGGTATCTGGGCATTGATGTCGGGACGACTGCCCTTTCCGCCACCCTCTTGAATACTCGTACTGGATCGTTGCACCCAATTTTTTGGGCAGATGGGCGTGCGGCTACTCCAACTCCGCGATCGTATAATTTACCGCTGGCAGCCTATTTTTCAACCGCCCAACTCACCCACCCTGAGACTCAACCGACAGCTTTGGGATATGCGGCACTTCAACCAGAGCAACGAACTGAGCCTCCTGCTGCCGTGAGTGGCTTGTTGCTTCACCGGTTCAAACCCTACTTAAACGTCACCATCCCATTTCGATCGCCCCAAACTGAGCAATGGGAACCGCAAATTCGCCAATCTGATACCCAGTCTTTTCCCCTGGTGCTGGTGCAAGAAACCTTGGCGAGTTTGCTATCGGCACTAAAACCCCAAGCCGCCACAACGGTCGTGAGTCAGGCTGATCAGTTGACTCCCTCAAAGTTTGAGCAGGCCATGAGTCATCTGGCGGGAGTTGTAGTCGATCATCCAGTTGGTTCCTCGGATGCCTACCGTTTTAATATGCGTGAGGCGGTTCTGGCGGCAGGATTAGTGTCTGATCCGGCTCAAATCTACTTCGTGGAGGAAGCGATCGCGGCCTTACTGCCACAATTGCATCAATCTCATGCATCTATCACCGCTCAGAAGGGCATGTTGGTCATTAGTGCGGGTACTTCCACCACTGAACTGGTCCTGGCCCAGGTGCCGCCCTCCCCTCAACCATTGACCCGGCAGCACTTGGCTTTGCGCCGATTGGCCTACGCTGGAAATGCGCTGGATCAGGACATTATCTGCCAGTTACTGCTCCCAGGCGCAATCGGCTGGGAATCGCTAGAACTAGATAGCCTGGATTTACCCTTACCTGGGGAACCCGATCTGCAAGCTCGGTATCGCCTACAGCAGCGGCTAGAAAGTGTGCCTCTAGGCCAGATGGTATTAGGCACTGTCCGCCGCCTTAAACCAGCCTTATGCCAGCAGGATGTTGCCTTTTCGCTCGAACGGAGTCGCTGGCAGCTGCGCCATCAAGATTTGCGGAGTTGGGTCTTGTCACCATACCTCCAACAATTGAATCGAGAGGTGAACTTGTTGCTGGCTCAGTTGGAACTTGCCCCAACCGCTGTGCAAACAGTCATCTGTACGGGTGGAACAGCCTCGATCGCAATCGTTTCGCAGTGGTTGCAGCAAAAATTTCCGGCGGCAACAGTGGTCAGTGATGCAGACTCGAATGCAAATTCTGCTGGAACTGCTTTCGGGCATCAGCAAGTATCGCTGGGATTAGCCTTGTTGCCCTTCTTTCCCACCCTTCTGGATGCAAATCGGCATCAATTCAACGAGTACTTTTTGCTGCGAACCATTCTTAAAACCTTACCTGTGCAAGCTGAGCCAATCTCAGAGGCCCATATTCTAAAAAGCCTGGAACGGCAAGGAATTCCAGCGGATGCTTGCCAGTTATTTGTGAGCGCGTTGCTAGAGGGACAACTGCCAGTGGGCTTATTAATGTCGAGGGCAAGTGCCGTTTTACTGTCACCTGAATCTGTGCAAAACGTGGATTACCAGGAACTTGCTGCGGCGCCGCTGTTTACCCGTCAGGGCAATCAGGTGTATCGCTTGAATCGACAGCAACGCGATCGTCTCTGGAATCATTTGCAAATCATCCTGGCAAACACTCGGCAAACCCTAGAAGCTCCCCTCAAACTGGAACTGAACGCGGTGAATAAGCAGGAGGGATTGGGATAGGAGTGGCAGGTAGTTTGTGCTAATTTTTATGAAGATCCTTCGCATCCTGAACACTGATGAGTACTGAAATGATTGAGTCAATTAAGGTTTGGAGTCAGTTCTTCCACCCAATTTTGATGTGGGTGATTTTTATTGCCATGGGTTACGCGCTTTACCTGGGGATGAAAGTACGTAAAACTCGTTCTGCGCAAGGAGAAGAGAAAAAAGAGCTGATCAAAGGCAGATACAACGTTAAACATTTCCAGGTAGGGTCTGTGTTGCTGGCATTGATGGTCATGGGGTCGATCGGCGGGATGGCAATCACCTACATCAATAGTGGTAAGTTGTTTGTCAATCCTCACCTCATTGTGGGGTTGAGCATGACCGGATTAATTGCTGTATCAGCAGCGCTCTCTCCATTTATGCAAAAAGGGAACGATTGGGCACGCTACACCCACATCTTCTTGAACGTAGGGTTATTGGGTTTGTTTGGGTGGCAAGCCGTGACCGGCATGGATATTGTGCAACGAATTATTAATCGTCTTTAATTGAATTTTGAATCCACCTGAGAGGCCTCTCGTTCATCCACATGTTGCTTTCAAGCTGGTTGCCAGCCCCTGCTCTTTCAAGCGGGGGATTTTTTTATGGATTAATCGTCTCATACCGCTGCAACAGAGCTTTCGCTGCGGCCACTGGAGAAGCCAACCCACTTTGATCCTTTAAAAGTCCTTTATTGACCCCAACCACAACGCCAGCTTCATTCAACAATGCGCCGCCCGAGTTGCCGGGATTCAGCAATCCGGGACTGGTTTGTAAACTGCCATGGGATGTGATCCGGGTGAAGGTTCCTGTGGTCAGCGTTCCTGCTTGCCCGGCCGGACTGCCAATGGCATAAACTCGTTCGCCCGGTTTGAGCTCAATTGTTTCGGCCAAGTCTACCGTTGGCAGGATGATTTGGGGTTGGTTGAGTTGGACTAAAGCCAGGTCATACCGTAAATCAAAATCTACGACTGTTCCGTTAAAAGTTTTGCCATCGGCAGTTTTTACACTGACTGCGGCACTGTTGTCCACGATGTGTTTGTTGGTCAGGATCAATCCATCCGATCGCAAAATCATCCCTGACCCTAACCCAGCTGCTCCATAAACAGTCACGATCGCCGCTTTGACTCGTTGATGAATGGTGTGCGTAGGCGACGACTCTGTGCCATTTGTTGATAGGGCCGAAGTCGCTTCACGAGTTGCAACAGGTTGTTTTATAGAACCAGAATTGAGCTTCACCTCAGCCAGGAAATCAAGAGAATGTTGCAGCCAGGGGAATGCCACCCAGAAAATACCTGCGCAGAAAATCGGGAAAATTGGTAACCACCAGCGTTGAAATTTCATAAAAGTGACGATCCGTTGAGGATGGAGGTGCGACCAGTTAGAGTCGTTCTGACTAGCTCAAAATCTTGAGAGAAAGCGATCGTCTCAAAATCTGGAACTGACTCAATAGATTTAGATGCGATCGCCAAAACTGTCGGCTAGAATTTACAAAATTTTGAGAGAAGATGTTCTCTATTCAACCAGTGAATCGACCGAAGCAGAAGCTTAATATTGCTTTACAGAAACAGCTGTAATTCCCTTGCAATTGGGTCGGTGCTATTGATAGTAGACGAATTTTTCAAGCACAAAAATCAGATTAAGTAGAGGTTAGGAGTTCAGAATGAAACACTTGCAACTTGGGATGTTAATCAGTCTTGGATGCTGGCTCGGTTCTGGGCTAGTTGGTTGTAATTCGTCCCAGCTAAGCAGCACTAACCCTACTTCTGTTACTCCAGCGACGACTTCTCCTGCGGCTCCAGTGACTACAACCACGCCATCCGCTGCAAATACCGATTCATCTACTATGGTTCCGGCAAAACCAGCCCCAACTGCTACTGAAACGGACCCAAAGGATACGGCGGCGGCGAAGGTAACTCAACAATCTGCGGCCTCAAGACCGCCATTAACCCTGGAAAAACTGAAGAATGCCGAATACTATTTCCTGGCAAAAGGCCCAATTCGCCTCACTCAAGGAACCTATGAAGATAAGGAGACAAAGCGAACTTATCAATTGAGCGATGTCGTGACGTATGGCGATATTAATAAAGATGGAATTAAGGATGCTGTTACAGCTCTAACCGTGACGATTCCCAATCAAGGCAACTTTTCGTACCTGGTTGCGCTAGCGAATGAAGCAGGCTCACCCCAAAATATTTCAACTGAGTTCATAGGGTCAGGGATTAAGGTCAAATCGCTGAAAGTGAATCCAGATAATTCGATCGAGGCGGTGATGGATCAGTACCAGGCTGGAGATCCAGACTGTTGTCCAAGTTTAAAGATTACTCGCACTTATAAGTTGAAAAATAATCCAAAGCCCGCTTCATAAGCTGGCAAAAGCAAGAAAAGCGATGGGGTGGCTTTGTTGTAAAGTTCAATGTAGGACCTGTGCGATCGCGGATTGTCATAAACAAAGTTCCTAAGGAATGATTTCGCTAAATAGTAGGGATTGCTCACTTTCAGCATTCCCTCAAAAGGGTGTTGCTTGTTTGAAGCAGCTTCCATCCTAGATTGATCGCGTTGCGTTTTGCTGAGTTAATAGTGCAACTTTTCGCAATTTGTATTTCTTAAATTTTTTTGGATTTGTACTTAGGAAAAAAGCCAAAGTCTTAAGTTTTTCTATTGACCTGTGATAGACTGAGGTATCATTTTCATCCGCACAGATGGTTTCTTCTTTCGATATTGAAGGGCAGTTCTCTGGTGTTTGGATGAGTGATAAATGAGTTAACGCTGCAAAGTTCTTATGAGGGCTGTTGCATAGTAATCTGAATGCGATCGCTCTCACCTGAATCAGCAGGAGACACACGCGAACGAGGAGCCTATGGAGTTACTAGCCTTTGTTCACACTGCGGTAAATTACGAGGATCCAAATCCTGACCCAGAAGTGACTTTGCTTGATGGAAAAAGTTTGAAAATTCCCAGCTCTGCTGGAGTTGCGTTGGCAGGTGTAGCGCTGGCTATGGCTGCTGTGAGTGCATCGCCTGATCAGGCAATGGCGGCAACCGCTTCGATCGGAGCAGGTAGTTCCGGTGAAGCAGTGACCAATATCCAGAAAGCACTCGGCATCAACGCAGATGGTGAGTTTGGTACCAAAACCGAAGCCGCTGTGATGGACTTCCAAATCCGTCAAGGCTTGAAAGAAGTAGATGGGGTCGTTGGTAAGGAAACTGCAACTGCCCTCGGCCTGGACGAAAAATACAAACCAGTGCAACTGGGATATGTAGATACCTACAGCGGTATTGGCTTAAACGTCCGCTCTGGCCCCGGCCTTGACTACCGTCGAATTGGTGGCTTGAGCGATGGCACCGTGGTTGAAACCTTTGGAGAAGTAGTCGATCGCTACGGTTACGATTGGCAGCGTGTCGATAGTGGAGCCTGGGTCGCCACCGATTACGTCAGCTATGGCTACGAACCCGTTTCGTATTACGACCACTACTACGATGACTGCTACGAAGAAGTCTCTTACCACGACCACTACTACCACGACCATTACTACGATGACTACTACTACAGTCCTCGTTCCTATGGTGGCGGCGGGTATGTAGACACCTACTCAGGCATTGGGTTGAACATTCGTAGTGGGCCTGGTTTAGGGTATTACGTTAGTACAGCTGTCTCTGATGGCACGTTTTTACCTGGCACTGGTGATACCTACTACAATCCTCGCGATGGCTACACTTGGGAGCAACTTCCTGATGGGCGTTGGTACGCTTCAAACTATGTCTATTAACTGCACCTGAATTGGTGAGATCACCCTCAAACTGATTCAACCAGCATTTATTCAATCAGTATTGGCGGCATCAAAAAGATGAGACTTCATCCATCTGATGCCGCTTTCTCATGGGTTGATCGCCGTACTTCGCTGGTGCATAAAGGCATCTACTTCGATAGAACTGGTGGCATAACTGACGGGTGTGGCTGCTCTAGAAAAAGATCCACTCTTGCGCTCGCGGCGCTCCCGGGCAACGCCTTTATTGACCCCAATCATCTCTCCTTGAGCATTCATTAGCGGCCCACCCGAATTTCCAGGTTGCAGTTCTACATCCGACTGTAAGTCACCGTTGGGTAGAATCCTCACGAGCTGACCCACAGTGACAATGCCTGCCTGCCCAAAGGGACTTCCGATCGCGCAAACGGCTTGTCCAGCTGCGGGAGTCGCTGCTACTGCCATGCGAATTGTTGGCAGGGATGTTTGGCTTTCGATCTGGATAAGGGCTAAATCATTGCGGCGATCAGTACTCACAACCTGCCCTGGATACCGCCGCCCATCTTGAGTTTTCACGAAGAGAGATTGTTGCTGCAACCGGCGCACAACGTGATGATTGGTAATCACCAAGCCAGTTGGACTCACAACGCTCCCAGAGCCAATTTCTCGCCCCGCCTGAACAGTCACAACAGCCATTTTTTGGGCTTCACAAACATCAGCGATCGCCGTTGTTGTCCGAGACGGCATTGAGGTTCCCGAATTGCCGCCCCTATCCGCTCGAGCCATCTCCCACGGTTGCACTGGATTTGCGGAAGTAACGTCATCCGGCAGGCCAAAATCTCGCGCTACAGGAGACTGCCACTCCTGAGTCGTAATTGGGCTTTCAGCCTTTTGAATTGACTCTGTTGGAGCGGTTGGCGGAGAACGAAATTCTGTCGTTGACTTGGTCGCGGGTGTGGACGACTGAGGCGATCGTGGCGATCGCTCATAGGTAAAGCTCCCACCTTGCTCAGTTGGAAGGGGAGAAATGAATGTAACTGTGCGAGCGACAATCAGCAGGGTAATTGCCAGGATAAGGCGTTGCCCCATGAGTTAAAAAAAGGACTGCAAATAGTGCCATTGTAGTGGGTGGCTGCCAAAAAACGACCGTATCCCCAGGTATTTTCTAGCTCGCTGCTACGCAGAATAGTTAGTTTTCTCTGGCTTTGGGTTGGGCCTCGTCCTGCTTTTGGAAGAACCACCGTTTTGATTTTTTGGGAATCGGTAAGTTGTGAGTGCTGTGGAAGTCTTCCAACACTTTACGAGTGAGTTGGCCAGAAACCTGCCGGATCACTTGCTGCAACACACGATCGCCAGTTGATTGAATGAGTGGTCTGGGCAATGCTTGAATGAATCGGGGAAACTGAATCAGAACGGTTAGATCAAGTTGCCATTGAACGCGCGTAATCGTCCCACTGGGCAAAGAAGAATCTGCTTGGGCAACGCTCCGCTCCGCTCCATGCCCTGGTTCTACTGGTAACTCAAGCAATTCCATTGCTGCTCGAAAACTAACTTCATATCCAGCCGGAGTATAGTCGGGCACAGGCACCGTTTCAATACGATACACACCCTTGTCTTGCGGGAGTAAATTTAAGCCGATTCTAGGTTCCACCTCAAACCCAAACGAGCCGTATCGGCCAATGATTAATGCATAGCTGTTTTCCCCAATCGATTCTGCGGTCATCGGGTGGGCGCAACGCCCAAACCATTCATGGTGAACGTCAAGATAGCGAGAAACGGTATCGCGATCGGCGTACATGTCCATGCAGTCTACAAACTGGCTATAAAACTTGGTCGGTTCATTCACAACTTGAGTTACATCCTCAACGTTGGGAGACTGAGTTTTAGAGAGTGAAGTTGCCCGGTGCATGCCACCATTTACATCAGTCGATTGAGCATCAATAGGAGGATAGGACTGCATGAGTTTCGACTCTTCCAGATTCTATACGAATGACCTGATCTAAGCGTTCCCCAGTGGGAGAGGTTTCTACCGAGAGGCTAAACACTGAGATAGCTTCATCGGTTGGCGAGCCATTTACGCGATTTTGATGCTTGTTTTGCATACAAAGTGAATGGTTCACTCATCAAACATCTGCCTTGCTGCATAATCAGAACCCAACCCTTCCTGTAATAATTAGTAACACACCCTTGGGAGCTGTTTACAAAACGAGTTATGGCACTCTCGCAGAATCTACAGAAAACTTATGAAACTTTATGGGGGCTTGAGGGATGAAAGCATTTGTAGCAGGTGCAACCGGAGAAACGGGAAGACGCATTGTGCAAACCCTGGTCGATCGCCAGATCCCGGTTCGGGCCTTAGTTCGAAATCTAGACACCGCAACAACGATTTTGCCAGCGGGTGTGGAGTTGGTTGCAGGCGATGTGTTAGACCGAGCCAGTCTGGATGCGGCACTCGGCGACAGCACAGTTGTGTTATGTGCGACTGGGGCTAAACCTGGATTTGATCCAACCGGCCCTTATAAGGTGGATTTTGAAGGAACCAAAAATTTAGTAGATGCCGCCAAGGCAAAAGGGATTGAACATTTTGTCCTGGTGACTTCACTCTGCGTTTCAAAATTCTTTCATCCCCTCAACTTGTTTTTCTTAATTCTGGTGTGGAAGAAGCAAGCTGAAGATTACCTGCAAAAGAGCGGTTTAACTTACACGATCGTGCGTCCGGGTGGGCTGAAGCGCGAAGACAATCCCCAGCCGCCAGTACAGGTTGTGATGTCTAACCCAGATACCCTATTTGAGGGCAGCATTCCTCGTCTGCTTGTTGCCAAAACCTGCGTTGAAGCACTGTCAGCCCCTGCTGCTCGCAATAAAATCGTTGAAGTTGTTGCCCGCGAGGATGTTCCTAACCAACCGCTGAGTGACCTGTTTGCAACCGTGGCCTAGCTTTACAGCAAGAAGCGATCGAGGGCCGCTTTCAACTCTTCTATTTCAGCTTGCATGTTGCCTGCGGTGGCAGCTCGGGCAATACATTGAGTCAGGTGTTCATCCAGAATAATGCGAGCCACGCGATCGAGCGCCCCTCGCACTGCCGCCACCTGCACCAACACATCCGGACATGGTCTGCTTTCCTGTACCATTGACTTGATGCCCCGGATATGGCCTTCGATTCGAGACAACCGATTGATAATTTGGCGCAACGACTCTTCGCTATGAACATGCGAGTGGGTGTGAGACCCGTGTTCATGGGAATGCTCTAAATTCGCTGCCAGTAGATCAGATTCTGGTTTCCCAGGAAGTTCAGAAGTTGCCATTCCATTTTCTCGTTCTTTCCAAAATTCTAGCCCAGGGTCTGAGAGTTCGGCTCTTGAGGAGCTTGTCTAGTCCTATGGATATCCCGATCTGGAGAAACTTTGGATGTCACATTTCTACAAATGCAACCAATAGAAGTCTAGTTTTACTTCTCTTAAAGAAGCAGGGATGGACGGTAAACCCTACCGAATCGCAGCGGAATTCCGTAGTGGTGGAGTGGGCTTGCCTGTCAGAATAGGGAAAAGATTTGACGGTGTAAAAACCGTTTTTTACCACTCCTCCCATAACGTCTGAATTGTTCATCGGTGATGCTATGCGATTTTTGAATCTTTCTCACCTGCTCAAGCGGGTCGTGTTCTCGACGATCGCGCTACTGCTGTCGCTCTTTTTTGCACTGGATGGTTTGCCCGATCCGCCTGCTTGGGCTGATACAGCTTCATCTCCAGTAACGTTAACGGCAGTTAGCACCGCTCCTCAACTCAGTGCCGTGAACCCCAAAAGCTTTGTGGCAGCGGCGGTGAATCAAGTTGGACCGGCGGTGGTGCGGATAGATACTGAACGCACTGTCACCCGACGCAGTACAACCGATCCATTTCTGGATGATCCCTTCTTTCGGCAGTTTTTTGGCGATGATACCTTTTCACGACTCCCTCAGCAGGAGCGGTTACGAGGACAGGGATCGGGGTTCATCGTCGATCGCAACGGAATTATCCTAACCAATGCCCACGTGGTTGATAAAGCCGATCGGGTGACGGTCACGCTCAAAGATGGACGAGTGTTTGATGGCAAGGTTCAGGGGGTTGATGAGATCACTGACTTAGCTGTGGTCAAAGTCAATGGAAAAGATTTGCCCGTGGCAACGTTGGGTGATTCAGATGACGTTCAAGTGGGCGATTGGGCGATCGCGGTCGGGAACCCATTAGGGTTGGATAACACCGTGACATTAGGCATTGTCAGCACGTTGAAGCGATCCAGTGCCCAAGTCGGCATTCCAGATAAACGGCTTGACTTTATTCAAACAGATGCGGCCATTAATCCTGGTAATTCCGGTGGCCCATTGCTGAATGCTCAAGGCCAGGTAATTGGCATCAACACCGCAATCCGAGCGGATGCAATGGGTATCGGCTTTGCTATTCCTATTAACAAAGCGAAAGAAATTGAAACTCGCTTGGCCAAAGGCGAAACGATCGCCCATCCTTACATTGGTGTTCAGATGACGAGCTTGACCCCTGAACTGGCGCGGCAAAACAATACCGATCCAAATTCGCCTTTTGAAGTACCAGAAGTTAATGGGGTCGTCGTGGTGCGCGTGTTGCAAAACACGCCGGCTGAACGAGCCGGGTTGCGACGGGGAGATGTGATTACCGAAATTGACGGTGAAGCTGTTTCCACCGCCGAGCAACTTCAGAATGTTGTGGAACACAGTCAAGTCGGACAAACGTTAAAGCTACAGGTTCAGCGAGGCGCACAAAGCCGTCAAATCTCGATTAAAACTTCGGCTCTAGAGAACGCTGCTTAACACTGTCGAAAATACCCATGAGCAAAGGGCACCGGGAACATAATTTTTCCTGGTGCCCTTTCTGCGCAATTGATTTAGACGGCTCGATCTATGGAATAACAATAACTCTGGATGGAACGGTTGTTGCTGGAACAGTATTCACGGCTGGAGTCGTGTTTGAGGCAGGCGCAGCGGCTGGCGTGGTAGTTGCTGCGGGAGTCGTAGTGACTGCTGGAGCCGTTGTAGTGACCGCTTGTACAGCAGGCATATCCATCGGAGCCGTTGCGGGTGGAGTTGCAGGAGCCGTTGGAGCTACTGGCGGGGTGACTGGTGGAGTGGCAACTGTGGGAGGGGTGACAGCTGCGGGAGGAGTCACGATCGCTGGGAGTGGAGTTGAAGCTGCAACAGGCGCTGTGTTGACCAGAGTTGGCGTTGTGGATGGCGTAACCGGGGTGGGTGGAACTGCCGGAGTCGCTGGAACTGTTGGCTGAGCAGTGCCAGCCGTGGGAATCGCTGGAATGGCCGGAGTTGCCGCCGGAGTCGTAATGATTGGAGATGGACGACCACCGATCGGTTGATTAACGACTGGCGGGGTTGGAGTCGGCTGAGGACTGGCTACCGGGCGAGTCGGTGGATTGGTTGCAGATGGAATTTGGCTAGCCGGCGGAGTTTGAGGCTGTGTTGGAGTAGCGGCAACAGGTGGCGTTGGAATAGCAGGCCGCACGATCGGCTGAGTGGTTGCTGGTGGTTGAGCGATTTGCGTAGGCGGTTGCGTAATCTGTGTCGGGGGAGTCACCTGAGTCGGTGGATTCGCTTGCGTTGGAAGAGAGGGCGATTGCACAGGAGTAGACGGGGGAGTTGTCTGTGTGGGCAGTTGTAAAGGTGCAGGTCCTTGTACAACCGGGTTTGGACGAGTATCTCCCGAAGATGTTGGGTTTTCGGTTCCTATTCCAGTCGAACTAGTAGGGTTTGGTGTAATTGAAGCGGGTGGTTGAGCCACGATGACTTGCTGCGGCTCGTTAGATGCAGGTGACGTGTTAACTGGAGGAATGCCTGTTGGGATAGTCGGAATTCGTCCAGATGGATCGGGATATAAGCCCTCATTGAGTCGATCCATCATCACGAATTGTTGAGTCGTTGCATTCGCTGCAATGGGAGAAGTGCTGCGATTTTCGGCTAATTTTGTCCAGGCCGGGGAGTCTTCGTAATTATCTGCGATCGCCTCTTTGCCTTCTAGAGCGGCATCAAGTTCTGACTTCACGTCGGCAGGTGCTTCGTTCCAATCAATATCTTTGAACAGGGGACTGGTTTCCTGAAACAGCTTTTGGTCGAAGTTATAAACCCCAATCTGGTCCTTGTAGATGTAAGCCATCTGACCAGCCTTCAGGACTACCGTTTTGCCGTCGTTGTTGGTGATTTCAATATCGCTATCAGTCAAGGCTCCCAACATGGTGACCTGGCTATCTTTGATGTAACGCATAAACAGAGCGGAACCGCGAATTCCGGCTGCGGCGTTGGGTGTGCGGACTCGTGTTTTACCTTGCCCTGGTTGAATCAGGAGTAGGACGGTGCCTTGACGTAAGTCAAAACTGCGGGTGTTGGGTTCAAACTGAAAAATTGCCTGCTCGCCAATACGCGCCAGGGAGCGATCGTTAAATCGCAATTCTGCCATCGCCCGACGATGGGTACTCAAGGCATCACCTGGAGTCATCACGTCCGCTTTGCGAGCTTCCCTTGACTGCTTCTGCTTAGGATGCAGCTTGACCTCATTCCGCAAGCGCTGAATAACAGCCTGCGTTAACGGGGTCTCAGCCTTAGCTGGTAGAGAGAAAATGGTGCCACCAGCACATAAGAGCGACGTGACGAGAACCAGGAGGGAGCGACTAGCCATAGTACCTCGCGTAGTTGAGTAAACCTTACCAAAACTTCATACCCTTTCAAGGTGTATTGAGGCAAGTTCATCATAACTACGTAATTTTCCTGAGGGAGGCGGAAGGGGGTATGCTTGACTAAATCTTCACAAACAACTCTGAGATTTTGCAGAGAGTATTTTGTAAAACTTATACAACAATGCTATGGAAAATCCCTGATTTGAGGGATGTTGAAGCGGTTTGAATCGGAGTCAATAAATAAAGGGCTGTAAGAGAATTATAGCGGTTGATCGAGTCGTTTGCAGATTGGGGAATAGTTGGCTAGATTGGCGCAATGAATAGTACGAAGACATTCAGTAATTATACGGGATTTGATTGGTGGAAGTGTGTCGAGCAATGCAAGACATTTTTCGGCATTTTACCAGGGATAACCCCGATCTGTTTATCGATCAGCACTGGAATGTTGATGATTAGCCCTGCCAGGGCTGAATCGATGCAGGAGACGGGAACCGCGAACACGATTGTTCCAACCGATCTCCCAACAATTTCCATCGAGCTGGCCGATGCAGATCCGCTTGAATCCGTTACCCCGATTGAAACTAAAACTGAATTTTTGAAGCGGTTACCCTCTCACCGAGCAGTCGATTTAGGCAAATTAACTGACGTGACCTTGTTTGAGGCGGAGCGGTCTCACTTCTCCAGCACTAACCAGGAGTGGATTGTGGCTGCTGAACAAATTCCAAAATTGGATGCAGTGCCTCCTTCAAGGCCATCCGATCGCCCGTTGTCTAAATCGTCCCCAACCCCTGTTCAGTCTTCCGAGTTGCCAGTTGCCCCTGGTCTGACGATCGCAACTGATCCAAGTAGCCCAACTCCGCCACCTGTGTTTACTTGTCCAACTCCAGATCCTGAACTGGGTTGTTTGCGGCTACAAAACCCCATTTTTCCCACTGCGCCACCGCCGATTTTATATTTGATTCCCCGCATCGATTTTTTTCGTAGCAATAATTTGTTGTTAGGAATCGATCCAATCAACGATGGCTTAATTCGTCCCACCTTAACGCTACTGGCAGTTCCCCCTTTGGGACCTGATACCTACATCCTGGCATCGGTTGAAGGGGCGTTTAACCGTTACTTTGAGGTTCCTGTTTTTAACTACGATGAGTTACGGATTCGGGCTGGACTGTTGCAGCGCTTATCTCCTTCCATGACGGCTGAAATTGGTTGGACAAATCAGCAATTATTTATTGCAAGTAACGAAATTCGTGGGTTTCCCTATGGCAGGCGCTTTTTAAATGATCAAGCGGTACGGTTTGAACTGAGTCGACGTGATCAACTTAACGATCGCCTGTTCTTAAACAGCATCTATCAGTTTCGAGTAGGATTTTCGGAACCAGAAGATCGGTCTCGGATCTTAAATGTGTTGTTCCTCTCACTAAATTATGATCTCAACCCCAGCCGCACGATTCAACTTGGGGTTGACTATCAATTCTCGGCAGCGAACTATACCTTTGTCCGTCGCACGGATATTTATCAGCAACTTTTAGGCCGAATTACGTTTAGCGCTTTCCGTAATTCCCAGTTGAGCGTCTACAGTGGCATCAGTTTTGGTGATTCGACCGAACGGGGGATTGACTTTAACAGTTTTGTTTTAGGTGTGAGCGTATCTGTCAATATTGTGTTGTTTTAAGGTAGGAACACCAGTCACTCCAGCTTCCAGCATAGAGTTTGCCAGCAGGAATTCCGGCCAGTTCCAAGGAGAGTAAGTTGACGCAGGCTGTTACTCCAGAGCCGCAATAGACAATGACTTCATCTGTAGTTGGCAGGGTTTGCCAGCGTTCTTGCTGGGCCTTGATTGATCGCACTCGTCCTTGCGCGTCTGTCACGTCTGTCCAGGGGTAATTCAGCGCGCCTGGAATATGGCCAGCGATCGGATCGATGGGTTCTCGTTCTCCCCGATAGCGTTCGCCCTCCCGCGAGTCGATGAGGGCAACCGTGGGTAAGCCTTGTTTCGCCTTCACCTGCGCGATGTCAACTACGCGATCGGGTTGCACATTGGCCTTGAAATTTCCCGATCGCACGGGTGAAATGTCTCTCGTAGTTGGGTATTGTGCTTCCATCCAAGCTGACCAGCCACCGTCGAGGACGGCCATCTGAGTGTGGCCCAAGTAGCCCAACAACCACCACAGGCGGGATGCAAAGGCTAAACGAGAGTCGTCGTAGGCAATCACCAGCGTTGGATGCGGGTGAGAATTCACTCCAATCTGGCGGAGCTTCTCCTCCAACACATTGACTGTGGGCAGGGGATGTCTACCGCCATGTTGCGCCTTTGGGCTGGATAAATCTTGATTCAAATCGAGATAATCAGCGCCTGGAATGTGTGCAGTTCGATACTGCTGTTGGCCTGCATCGGGTTGCATCAGGTTGAAGCGACAATCGACGATCGCCACACTGGGATCATCCAAATGCTCATACAACCACGCGGCAGAAACGATCGAAGCTGACATAAGACCTACTCGAAACTATTGGCTGAATTTTAACGTCAATGTTCCGGATACAACGCCTGGAGTGGAGTAAGTATCATTTTAAGCCTTCCTGGCATGGGTTCTGAAGCTACTCCTGGGTCTGCTATGGCTGCATCGATGTCTACCTTGTCCGCCTCACCCCCAAGATTCTCTCACTTCCCGAAATATTGGGCTATTTGGTCAATTTTGTTGGGTGGTGGAATTTCTCTAATTAGTACCGTAGTGTATTTGACTTGGGCGGCTCCTTTAACGCAGGTAAGAATTGGGGAGATTATTGGACAGGCTGACAATCAAGTGCTTGTGGACAATCAGGTTGCCAAGGCTGGCGCAACGCTTGCCACGGGACAGCAAATCTTGACCCTGCAAGCGGCACGGGTTGCATTAAAGCAGGCCGATGCGATTGTAGCGCGGCTAGGATCGCAATCTTCTGCCATCTTAGAAAGGGATTGCATTCAGTTGGGAGAAGGGCAACTGGTGGTGGTGGGTGTGCCGGGTTGTGTGGGTGCGGCGATCGCGCAAAGTGAGTCGGCGATCGTGGTGCTGGAGCGACTGGGAACGTTGGGAGAGGTGAAGGTGTTAGCGGGTGAGGTCACTCTCGCAATTCCGAGTAATCC
>Ga0224722_1001103_pt1 | contig 15356 bp, 13 predicted proteins | sample Balambano_FR1_Me_FD_161646 | JGI IMG/M metagenome (GOLD analysis project Ga0224722, IMG submission 161646) | Freshwater sediment microbial communities from Lake Towuti, South Sulawesi, Indonesia - Balambano_FR1_MetaG | ecosystem: Environmental > Aquatic > Freshwater > Lake > Sediment | place... | reverse complement strand
GGCGATCGATTCATTATTCGCACATGGAATCATCGGCGCCCATACGGAAGACTTGTTCTATCATGGAGATCCGCTCGAGACGATTCAAGCGTATGAAGATGTACTGGACGAGCTTCCGTTTCAAGCACACCTCCTCGTCCACGAACAGGTGGTGGACCGGGTCATTCAGCAAGATGCGATGACGCGACGGAAGCGGTTTGACTTCGGTGCGATGAAACTCTTTGTCGACGGTTCGTTCGGTGGTCGCACCGCTCTGTTATCTGCACCTTATGCGGATGATCGGAGCCAGCGAGGGATTGAAGTACATCGACCAGATCATCTTGAAGCGCTCGTGAAAAAAGCGCGAACATACGGGATGAATGTGGCGGCGCATGTGATTGGAGACGCGGCGGTCGAGCAATTTGTCGGTTTGCTTGAGAAGTACCCTGCCAAAAAAGGGACACGAGATCGAATTATTCATGCTTCCTTATTGAATGATGCATTGATCAATCGGATCAAATCATTACCCGTTTTGATTGATGCACAGCCGGTATTTTTATCGGATGACATGGACATGCTGTTTGAGCGGCTAGGCAATGAACGTGTGCATGACGTCTATCGATTCAAGTCTTTACTCGATACGGGGGCGTTGGTGTTAGGTGGGAGTGACGCGCCAATCTCATCTGTTGACGTCCGAAAAGGATTGTTTGGAGCGGTGATGCGACAGTCGTTTCACGGGTCGAGCACGCTAAACCCGAGTGAGCGTCTATCGATGTATGAAGCGCTTCGTAGCTTCACGTATTCGCCTCATGTCGCTACAGGGACGCACGGAAGAAACGGGCTATTGGTTCAAAGTTACAATGCCAACTTCACAGTATGGGACGAAGATTTCTTTAAATTGAGTGGGGAAGACATCCTACACAACCGTCTTGTCATGACTGTCGTCGAAGGGAAGCCCGTGTACGAGGCAGAAAAAGCCACGATGTAAAAAGAGGAGTGGTTTCACCCGAAAGGGATGAAGCCACTCCTTTTCTTCATCAGAAGAATGAACGTTGCACTTTATGCCAGAACGAGTTGGTCCGAAGTTTGACGGTCTTGATGACCTGGTCTGAGAGTTCGATATCGATTCGGTCTGTGTACTTCAAGCTGAGCGCCTCGTTATCCATCCCGATAATCGGATAGTCGTTGCCGTCTTCGACGATGCGGAGTGACAACTTGCGCGATTCGTGGACGATGAAGGATGAGCCAAGTGTACGGTAACGGTTGTTGTTAACCGAAGCGATCTCACTCACTTGCATACATGGGATGAGCGGATCGACGACCGCGCCGCTGAGCGATTTGTTGTAGGCGGTCGATCCCGTCGGTGTCGATACAACCATTCCGTCCCCACGGAATGTTTCGAAATGTAGGTCGTCGATATAGACCTCGATCGCGAGTGATTTGATAATACTTGATTTAATCGAAGCCTCATTTAAACAGAGGAGCGGTGTCGATTCGTTGATCGATGCTGAAAGAAGTGGATACTTCCGGACTTCGAGACCTTCTTCGATTCGCGTTGAGTTGTCCGAGAAGAGGCGATCGACTTCATCGAGTTTATGTATGTCGAAATCACAATAGAACTCGTTCAATCCACGGCCGAAGCCGACGTAGATGGCGTCTTGACGAAAGCCCGTGTAGCGAACCGCTTGTAAGAATGCCCCGTCCCCGCCGACTGCAGCGATGATGTTCGCGTCCTCCGGTTGATTCACGATGTTGAACCCGTGTTTTTCCCCAATCTCTCTCAGTTTCTTCACTTCTTTTGTGAATTCGTTGACGTTACGATGGTACAAATAGACGTTGTTTCTCATCTGAGTCATCCCCTTTGTCAATGGTGTTTCTTTTATTATAACGTGTTTCTTCCTACCGATATAGGGAAAACTGAATCAGAGTCAAAAGCAGGAAGTTTGTCAAAGGCTTAAGTTCATCGATATGATGAACGAGTAACTACAATAAAGGGGATGAGTACATGCCAACATTTAAAGGGAACAACGTAACATTACAAGGGAATCCAGTAAAAGTAGGAGATCAAGCTCCTGATTTCCGTGTTTTGACGACTGCATTAGAAGAAGTGACGCTATCGAGTTATCCGGGGAAAAAATTGATCAGTGTCATTCCTTCGATTGATACAGGCGTATGTGATGCACAAACGCGTGAGTTCAATGAAAAGGCTTCATCACTCGGTGGTACAGTCTTGACTGTATCGAACGACTTGCCGTTCGCACAGCGTCGATGGTGTTCTGCGTCCGGGTTGGACAACGTGGTCACACTCTCAGACCATCGCGACCTCTCGTTCGCACAAGCATACGGTGTTTTAATTGAAGAAATGCGCCTCCTTGCGCGTTCGGTATTTGTCGTCGATGCAAATGGCGTCGTCCAATATGTACAATATATGGATGAAATGACAGATGAAGTTGATTTCGCAGCGGCACTTGAGGCGTTCGAACAAGCGAATTGATTCGTTTGGCGAAATTGATTAAAATAGCTTACACTAGTACGTGAACCGACCGGTCCTCTCATGGGGGCCGGTTTTGTATGGAAAGGATGAACGAAAATGGAACGTTTTGAACAACTCTATCGTGATTGGAAAAAGGAAGCGAAGAAACTAGTCAACGACCTGGATGTATTACCGATCGAGGCACTCGTCCAAGTATTTGACCATGTTGACATTGAAAAAGAGAAGATGGACGATGTCCGTAAAGCTGTGAGTTTACTCGTCTTGGAAGAAACGACACAACTTCCTCCGAACAATCAACCGACACCGGATGCGGTCAGCCTATTTATGGGTTATCTAGCTACGAAGCTGCTTAAGGAAAATGCGACGATTCTAGACTTGGGTAGTGGGACAGGTACGTTGACGCATGCCATTCTTTCTCAGTTAAAAGATGCGACGGCGCAAGCGGTCGAAGTAGATGAACTGTTGCTTCGTCTTTCTTATTCCATTAGTAACTTGTTAGGAGAACCGGTATCCTACTTCCATCAAGACGCCCTTGCTCCTCTGTTTGTTGAACCGAGCGACCTTTCCGTTGCTGACTTGCCGATCGGCTATTATCCAAATGATGAAGTGGCAGCCGGTTACGACATGAAACGAGAAGAAGGACATGCCTATTCGCATTTCCTCTTGATGGAGCAGGCGATTCGCCATACGAAACCAGGTGGGCATGGATTATTTGTCATCCCGAACAATTTGTTTGAACAGGATGACGAAGGGAAATTAAAACAATGGATGGACCGTGAGGCTGTTGTGAAAGGGGTCATTCAACTTCCGACAACGATGTTCAAAGACGAGCGTTACGCGAAAAGCTTGTTGCTTCTTCAAAAAGTAGGAGAAGGCGTCACACGACCGAAACAAGCGCTATTCGTGGAACTTCCGTCATTCACTGATGTGAGAGCGGTAGCCAATGTCGTGAAACAGATTGACGAGTGGTTCAAAACAACTCAAAAATAATGGACAAAATACTTGAAAAAGGTATGCAAAATCAAGTATCTTCATTATGATACAGTTATCAGTTTTAAATTGAACAGATAAAGATATGCGTTTAAAACGAAAGGTAAGAGGTGTATGACATGACGAAAATTATGGCAGTCAATGCTGGTAGTTCATCGCTCAAGTTCCAGTTACTCGAGATGCCAACGGAAGAGTTGCTCGCAGTCGGACTCGTAGAGCGTGTAGGGAAAGAAGATGCGATTTTTACAATCAAGTACGGTGAAGGACAGAAGTTCAACGTGGTCACACCACTTCACACGCACAAAGAAGCGGTTGAATTGGCGTTGGAGAAATTGATTGAATTGGATATTATCCAATCATTCGATGAGATTTCTGGCGTAGGTCACCGTGTGTTACACGGAAAAGAGTTGTATGCGGATTCGGTCGTCATTGACGATGAAGTCATGAAGAACATCGAGTCGTTCACCGAGCTCGGCCCACTTCATATCCCACCAAACTTGACAGGTATTCGCGCATTCCAGGCAATTTTGCCGAATGTCCCACAAGTAGCGGTATTCGATACAGCGTTCCACCAGTCAATGCCTGAAGAGAATTTCTTGTACAGTCTTCCTTACGAATACTATACAGAACACGGTGTACGTAAATACGGCTTCCACGGAACGAGCCACAAGTATGTCACACAGCGCGCGGCAGAACTTCTCGGTCGTCCGCTAGAAGACTTGCGTTTGATTTCATGTCACCTCGGTAGCGGTGCATCGATCGCTGCAGTAGCAGGTGGTCGCTCAATCGATACAACGATGGGCTTTACACCACTTGAAGGAATCACGATGGGAACGCGCTCAGGTTCTTTGGACCCGGCCCTCATCCCGTTCTTGATGCAAAAAACAGGGAAGTCTGCTGAAGACGTCTTGAACGTCATGAACAAAGAGTCTGGTGTGTACGGACTTTCTGGTATCTCAAGTGACTTGCGTGACATCGAGCAAGCGGCTGCAGAAGGCAACCATCGTGCAGAAGTTTCATTAAAAATCTTCTCGAACCGTATTCACGGTTACATCGGTCAATATGCGGCTGAAATGAATGGTGTCGACGCCATCATCTTCACTGCAGGTGTCGGAGAGAACTCGGACGTCATCCGTGAACGCATCCTTCGTGGTCTTGAATTCATGGGTGTCTACTGGGATCCTTCTCTTAACAACGGTGCTCGTGGGAAAGAGTTGTTCATCAACTACCCACACTCACCGGTTAAAGTCATCATCATCCCGACGAACGAAGAATTGGTCATCGCGCGTGACACGGTACGCATCGCAAACCTTGTCGAAGCACACGCATAATACGAAACGAACCCACGTTACTTCATGTAACGTGGGTTTTTTATGAGCCTTTTTGACTAATGTGAAGAAGGGACAGTAGGACAATTGTTTTCCTCTTTGTAATATTCGAAGCATGTTTTACATCGTTTTGCAATGTTTACGTCATGAATAAACCATATATTGGATGTGAATTTATAAAAATATCTCTCGTTCGATTCAAATGTCTAATCTGACACGATAAATCGTTACTTTTGACATCGATTTGTAATGTTCGTGTCACTCAAATGAACAGGAAGTGTAACGGCACTGACCAATATTTCGTCATATAGTTATCTGGACGAAATATTCATCGGAAGTGACGAGTCACCTAGGTAAAGGATGACACGGAATCGAAGACAAATTGACGAAGAGAGGACGAAAAAACGTATGTTGAAAAAAATCATGACGCTCTTACTTCTCGCCATCGCCGTATTTGCATTTGCTCTACCGACTTCACCAGTGGAAGCAGCTACTAAAAAAGTTTATGTTGCGACAAAGTCAGGTTCGAAGATGGTTTATGCAGAAGGGAAATCAAATGCACGAGTGATTGGGAAGATGACAGCGAGTGATCGTCTTCAACGTACAGGTTCTCGAGGTGCTTGGATTCGTGTGAACTATAAAGGGAAGGCCGGATGGGTCCCTACAAAGAACTTACGTACGGTAAGTGCTCCAAAACCGCTCAAACCAGCAAGCGTGAAGACATATACGATGAAAGCATCGGCATATACACCATATTGCAAGGGATGTTCAGGTAAGACAGCACTTGGTTGGAACGTTCGTACTCAAAAACGCAATGTCATCGCGGTAGACCCGCGCGTCATTCCGCTCGGAACAAAAGTACAAGTATACGTAGGGAGCAAGTTGTTAGGTACCTACACGGCAGCTGATACAGGCGGCGCCATCAAAGGGAATAAAATCGACATCTTAATGTATTCACATAGTGCAGCGATTCAATTTGGTCGCAAAACGGTTACGGTCAAGGTGTTGTAATGCATAAGAAAGGGTCTTGCGATTGCGCAAGACCCTTTTTGATGGATGGATGATTATTGACGAACGATGAGGACGTCACATTTTGCATAACGGACGATGCTTTCAGAGACGCTTCCGATAAAGAAACGTTCTACAGCGTTTAAACCTGTCGCGCCACAAATTATAAGATCAATATCATGATTAGGCGCAATCTTTTTCGCAATCGTCACTTTCGGTGAGCCGTATTCGATCACCGTCTCGACTTCTTTTACGCCACGCTCTTTCGCGCGATTGACATAGTCTTCAAGCAATTCTTTCGCATATGTCTCGGCGCGCTCTGTGATTGTCCGATCGTACGCTTCTACAGTCGCAAACGTCCGTGTATCAATCACATGACCGACGTACAGTTTTCCTTCGTTACGAATCGCGACATCGATTGCTGTTTCGAATGCACGTTCCGCCTCTTTAGAGCCGTCAACGGCAGATAAAATGTGTTTGTATACAATTGCCATGTAAATCCCAACCTTTCGCTCGAAATATACGTTCGGCTTACATATATAGTATACCACTTCTTTCGGTTTTCACGCTTTTTCGCCATGAAAATGAGTGAATTTTTTCATGGCGGTGTTCACGACATGTCCAAGTTTGGAATTCGTGTGAAAGAACGGGTAAAATAAGGCGGAGGAGGTAGGACGATGAAACATGTATTGATTACATCTGGTGCCAAAGGGATCGGACGCGTCGTGACGGAGCGTCTGTTACAAGATGGTTGGCACGTTAGCATTTTGCAACGGAATCCAATCGACTGGGAACATGAGCGGATACATATGATCGAGGCCGGATTGACGGACCGCGAACAACTGCTCTCGGCTTATGAGCAAGCGGTCGAACGGTTTGGTGAACCGGACGCCTTGATCTTAAATGCAGGTCCATATATCTTTGAGCGGAAACCGCTCGTCGAATTGACGGACGACGAGTGGGACGAAGTACTCACGGGCAACCTGTCCGCCTCATTTTGGTTAATGCGTCGTGCGCTTCCTTCCATGCGCTCGAATCGATTCGGACGCATCATCTCGTATGGGTTTCCGGAAAGTGGGACGGCGCCTGGGTGGGTCCATCGTTCTGCGTTTGCCGCTGCAAAGACGGGACTCGTCAGTTTGACAAAATCGGTCGCATTAGAAGAGGCACCGTTCGGGATTACGGCGAACATGGTCAACCCGGGCAATATCGTCGGCTCGCAAAAGGAGATGCGCATTGAGGAAGCGGAAGTGGATGAAGGAACTCCGGTCGGTCGACACGGGACGGGAGAAGATATCGCGCGTTTGATTTCGTTCTTATTACAAGAAGACTCGGACATGATCACAGGAGCCATCATCGATGTGACAGGTGGCGTCAACGTCGTCCATCAATACCGGAAGTGAGGGGAACGCGATGAAGATTGGAGTGGTCACGGACGTTCATGGCAATCTCGAAGCGTTGGAGGCTGCACTCCAAGTCATGGATACAGAGCGGGTCGACGTCATCTGGTCACTTGGTGACATGATTGCGATGGGACCGGACTCCAATGCGGTCATGGAGCGGTTGCTAGATCGTGGCGCGCATATGATTTCTGGGAATCATGATGAGGCAGTCCTTTCCCTTTTGGCTGGACACGGTCATCCAGAAAGTTATGCTCATACGCGACACCACCATGAGTGGGTCGCGCGTCATCTAGATTCTCGATATGCGGATGTCCTCGAATCTCTTCCACGAACGATGTCCGTCGAAATGGCTGGCGAAACGGTGTTCGGTATTCATTATCATATCCCGACCGACCGACGCCATGCCACGATCGTCGAGGAACCGTTTCACGAGATTCTCGAACCGACGCTGGAAAATATGCAACGATTATATGGGACGTATGAAGGGGAAATCGTGTTATTCGGACATCACCATCCCGTCCACTTGTTTGAAGATGATAAGAAACGCTACGTCAATCCTGGTGCGCTCGGTGTGGCGAAAGATGACTTGGCTCGCTTTGCCATATTATCTGAAGGAGAAACGGGGATTGACCTGGAACTGAAGGCGGTCCCATATGACAAGCGTGCCTTTTTAGAGAAGATGGAACGTTATGACGTACCTCAACGGGATGTCATGTTCCGATTGTTCTATTAAATGAATAAATGAAGACGCGAAAAAAAGTGCGGTTCCGATATGGACCGCACTTTTTGTCATTCTATCTCTTGAAGTGTTTTCGGATAACTCGTCAATGTGATAGGACCACTTTCTGTCATGACGAGATCGTCTTCGATACGGACTCCGCCGACTCCCGGTAAATAGATACCCGGTTCGACTGTGAACGTCATCCCGACTTGGGCGGTCATGTCATTGTTCGCTGCCATCGATGGATGTTCGTGTACTTCGATTCCGATTCCGTGACCGATCCGGTGGGTGAAGTATTCACCATATCCTGCAGACGTGATGACTTGTCGTGCGGCGATATCGATTGCGCCAAGTGTCGTCCCGACGTTCGCCATCTCGATTGCGGCTTCCTCCGCTTGGAGAACCGTGTCGTAAATCTCACGTTGTTTGCGACTCGCCTCACCGAAGACGACCGTTCGTGTGATGTCTGAACAGTATCCCTGCCAGACGACGCCGAGGTCGAACAAGGCGAAATCGCCTTTTTTCAGACGGTTGTTGCCTGGGACACCGTGAGGGTCGGCACTATTCTCGCCGAACAAGACGAGTGTGTCGAACGACATTTCACGGACACCTTGCTGTTTCATAGCGTATTCGATATCCGCGATGACCTCGAGCTCGGTCACGCCTTCACGGAGGGAACGGATCCCGGCTTCGATGGCCATATCTGCCAACTCGGCGGCCCGCTTCATGATTCGGACTTCATCCGGTGATTTGATCATACGTAACGTTTGGAGCTCGTCTGTCAAATCGATAATGGACAGACCGGCAAAACCGGCACGAAGATGCTCGACTCGGTTGAATGTCAAATGTTCCCCTTCGATCCCGATTCGTTCAGGAACGATTTGGTTGTCGAGGAATAACTTGACGATTTTGTCCCATGGATTTTCGTGGTCCATATACGTCACGATTTCACCTGACCAGTCACTCGCTTCGACAATCCCTTTTTCAAGTGCTGGGCAGATGATGGCAGTTGTGCCGTTTTTCAAAACTAAAATGGCGATCAATCGCTCGTGTGCTTCCGCATATACTCCCGAGAAATAAAACACGGATGCTTTCGATGTGATGAATGCTGCATCTAACCCTTTTGTCGCTAGAGATTGTGCAATTTGATTGGTGCGTTGATTCAAGTTGAATCCCTTCCCTTCTACCTCTTACGTTGACTACTCGTCTATTATAGCTGTTTCGAAAACAGAAAGGAAATGTTGCAATTTGATTGGTACAGTTTGAACTAGTTCGACTGATACAGTATACTGAATAGAGTAGAAAATGTATTGAGAGAAGGGACTCCGCGTATGACCACAAAACATGAACAGATCATAGCACATATCGAGTCACTCGATGTTGGGTCAAAAATTTCGGTCCGCCAAATCGCCAAAGAGTTGGCTGTATCAGAAGGTACGGCTTATCGGGCCATCAAGGAAGCTGAGAACCTAGGTTTCGTATCTACCATTGAACGGGTGGGGACGATTCGGATCAAGCGAAAGCATAAAGAGAATATTGAAAAACTTACATTCGCCGAGGTCGTCAATATCGTCGATGGTCAGGTGTTGGGCGGACGTAACGGCCTCCATAAGACGCTATCGAAATTTGTAATCGGTGCCATGAAGCTCGAGGCGATGATGCGATATATCGATGTCGACTCACTCGTCATCATCGGGAACCGCGAGAAGGCGCATGAACTCGTCTTACAATCAGGTGGAGCTGTATTGATCACAGGGGGATTCGATACAACGGATGAAGTGAAACGGATGGCAGATAAGTTTGATATGCCTGTCATTTCTACATCCTACGACAGTTTTACCGTCGCGACGATGATCAACCGAGCCATCTATGACCGTCTAATCAAAAAAGAGATTTTACTCGTCTCGGATATCGTCATCCCGCTCCACGATACGTTCTATCTGAAGTCAGATGATACGGTGAAACGTTGGCATGAGCTGAATGAACGGACGAAACATAATCGCTATCCCGTCATCGATGAACAGATGAAAGTGGTCGGTGTGATCACGGCAAAGGATGTCATCGATAAATCACATGACTATGACATCGAGAAGGTCATGACCAAAAGTCCGATCACGGTAGGTGTACAAACGAGTGTCACCAATGCTGCGCACCAGATGGTATGGGAAGGAATCGAGATGCTACCTGTCGTCGATAACTACGGACGTCTACTTGGGATTATTAGCCGTCAAGATGTGTTGAAGGCGTTGCAACTGGCGAACCGTCAACCGCAAGTCGGTGAGACGTTCGATAACATGATCACGAACCAGCTGAAAGAAGACCCTGCATCGAACGGGACGGCATTCACGGTTGAAGTGGCACCACAGATGACGAGTCATATGGGGACCGCCTCATCTGGCGTGTTGACGACGTTGTTGGTCGAAGGGGCGACGCGAAGTCTGCGTCATATGAAAAAAGGCGACCTCGTGGTCGAGAATATCACCGTCTATTTCATGAAACCGATTCAAATTGAAAGTCAGATTCGAGTGTCGGCCAATGTCTTCGACCTCGGGCGGAAGTTCGGGAAAGTGGATGTGGAGATGACGCAAGGGACACAACTTGTCGCCAAGGCGCTCGTCACGGCACAACTCATCGACCGGTAACGAAAAGAGCACCTGCTACGCACTGTAGCGGGTGCTCTGTTTCATGATGGCGTATTCGTCGGTTCTTCTGCGGCGAGTGGGTAAATTTTGCGGTAACGGATAAATCCGACAACGGCATTCCCTAGACCGACGACTAACATGACGATGCTGACAATCCAACCGACAGTTGAATTCAGACCGAATCCTCCGACCATTTGGTTCGCAGCGAACAATGCGAGGAATAAGCTTAACCAGATCAACGCTTGCGTGTTGAACAACGCTTTACGGTTTGGTGTCTTTGTCAAAAAAGCGCGGCGCTTAAAGACAAGGTACGCACCGAGCGCGAACAAAATGAGTCCAATCATGACAAGTTGCAAGTGAAGGAACCCCTTTCTATCTCGTAATCTGTTATCATCATACCATAATAGTGTGTAGGAAAGTGAGGAATCATCATGACGCAATGGCAGGAAGCGGATACAATCAAATCAGAAATTGAGGCGGCTGACACCATTTTCATCCACCGCCATGTACGACCAGACCCTGATGCATTGGGGAGTCAGCTTGGTTTACAACGCATTTTAAAATCGGTTCATCCGGAGAAACAAATCTATGTGGTCGGTGGCATGGTTCCAGACCTTGAGTTTTTAGGAAAGATGGAACATGTCGAAGAAGAAATGTATCAGGACGCGCTCGTCCTTATATTGGATACGGCGAATCAAGAGCGAATCGATGGACCGTTCGCATTGAAAGGGAAGACGATTATCAAAATCGATCATCATCCTGATGAGGATCCGTATGCGATGACGCAGATTGTCGATACCTCGGTCAGTTCGACGTCTGAGATGATTGTGGAACTCGCGGACATTTGGGGATATCCCATTGACCAAGAGGCGGCATTTTTACTCTATGCCGGCATCGTTGGCGACACAGGGCGTTTCCAGTTTCGAAATGCTACGGCCCGAACGTTTGAGATTGCTTCGGCGCTGATTGCGAAAGACATCGACACGAATAAATTATATCGTCATATGTATAAAACGAATTTGGCGACCCTCCAACTGCAAGGCTATGTGTTACAGCATGTCCAAGTAACGGAAGAGGGGGTCGGCTATGTGAAGATTGACAAGGACGTGCTTCGAACGTTCCATGCCTCTCCAGAAGCGGCGTCTCAACTCGTCAACAGTTTCTCGGGTCTTGAGGGATTGAAATGTTGGGTCATGTTCGTGGAAAACAAAGAAGAGATTCGTGTGCGCATCCGGTCGAAAGGTCCTGTCATCAATGAAGTGGCCAAGCGATACCGTGGGGGCGGTCATCCGATGGCGGCCGGTGCCACGATTGACACATGGGATGAGATGGATGACGTGATTGCCGCTTTGAATGAAGTGGCAGGGGCATTCACGTTTGAAGAAAATGAAGAGAGCTGACCGCGGTCAGCTCTCTTCATTTGTCTCCATTTTCTTGTGGGATGAACCATGTACCCCGGTCGGTCACATCCTCGACGACGTCGAGCTGATATTCGGTAATGTACTTACGGAGCCGGTCGATGATTTCTGGACTGTCGGCAAACACGGTTTGACCATTCTGTAATTTTTCTAACTTATCGCGTGCAATCTGTCCCCGATTGATAATCATACGCTTTTACCCCCTTTTGTCGTGAGTTTTGTCTATAATTATTGTATCAGAGAAGTGATGAATTGAGTTTGACAATTCCATTACTATAGAGAGGAGGCCAACGATGATTCATCTGAATGTCAGAACTGCTTATAGTTTACTACAAAGTACAATCCGGTTAGAACAATATGTCTTGCAGATGACCGAACGGGGAAGTCGTTCCGTGGCGATTGCAGACGATGCGTTTTATGGGGTTCCGACATTTTTGTCATATTGCCAACGATATGAGGTGAAACCGCTCATCGGACTGAGAACGGTACTCCGATTGGATGGGTTAGACGTATCCGTGATTGTGTATTCATCAAACGAGACGGAGCTCAAAGAACAATATCGTATCATCCAGGCGGGAGGAATTGAAGGTCGGACAACGATGCCGCTGATTGTCCTACCTGAAAATTGGAAAGCGAGTGATCCGGTTCACCGGCGTCGCCTCTATCATCAACTCTTGTCGTTTGTCGATGAAGAGAAGCTGTGGCTCGGACTCCCGGCACCTCAGACAACGGAGCAGGTACAAGTGTTGAAGCAACTTCGTCTCATGCGAGAAGAGCTAGCTGTCCAGTTGATTCCAGCCCCTGAAACGAGATACATGAGACCGGAAGATGTGGAAGGATTCCGAGCCATTTCTGCCATTCGTGAAGGGGAAGTGATGTCGAATGAAGACGTGCGACAAAAAGGATTGCACGTTCGACTACCGAGTGAAATGAATGACTGGTTCACAACGGAAGAGTTAACAGAACTGGATCGATTCGAGGCATTGATTCGACTCGAGCATCTACCGCGTGCAGAAGGAGCGATTCCAGAACTTCCGGATGCCGATGAAAAGCTGAAACGACTTGTCGGTGAGCGGTTGAAATCGATGGAACTCTTGAAAGAACCATATATCGAGCGGGCAAAATTTGAGCTTGAAGTCATCGCCAAGACGGGATTTTCTTCCTATTTCTTGATCGTGGAAGATATCGTTCGGTTTGCTCGAGAATCTGGGATTGAAGTAGGGCCGGGTCGTGGATCGGCAGCAGGTTCACTCGTCAGTTTTGCCCTTCATATCACAGAAGTCGATCCGGTTCGTTATGGATTACTGTTCGAACGATTCTTAAATCCAGAGCGTGTGTCGATGCCAGATATAGACCTTGATTTTGAAGATGAACGTCGTGAGGAAGTGGTTTCTTACGTATTATCAAAATACGGTCATACGCATGCCGCACAAATCGGGACGCTTGCCACATTTGGTGCGAAAGCGGCGATGCGTGACGTCGCGAGAGCGCTCGGAATGACCCTTGAGGAAGGGCAGGCCGCGAGTAAGCAAGTGAAATCCGGAGGACTTGATGAACTGATGTCGAGCCCGAAGCAGATGAAGTGGTTTGCCGGTAGCCAAAAGCGTCAGCAGTTATTACGGATTGCCAAACAGCTAGAAGGTTTGCCGCGTCAATCCTCCGTTCACGCGGCGGGAGTCGTGCTCAGTCGTCAACCGATTGAAGAAGTGACGCCGCTCCAACCCGAGCTTGAAGAACACGTGACCCAATATAATATGAAGGATTTGGAAGAGGTCGGGCTTCTAAAAATTGACTTGCTCGGATTACGAAACTTGAGTCGCTTGCGAAAGATGGAAGACTTGATTCGAGAAAGTGACGCGCTGTTCTCTCTGAAAACGATTCCGCTAAACGATGCCCGGACGTATCGACTGCTTGCGAGAGGTGAGACGGACGGAATCTTCCAATTCGAATCGACCGGGATGAAGCAAGCGCTTCGACAAGTGAAGCCGACGGAGTTTGAAGATATCGTTGTCACGATGTCGCTCTATCGCCCGGGACCGATGCAATTCATCGAAACGTATGCGAAACGAAAACACGGTATGCCATACCAACCAGTCCATCCGGACGTAGAAGACGTCATGAAACCGACGTACGGTGTACTCGTCTATCAAGAACAGGTGATGAGACTGCTCCGTAAACTCGGAGGTTATTCCTACGCAGAAGCGGATTTAGTCAGACGTGCGATTGCCAAAAAGGATACGGGGACGATTGCTCGGGAACGAGAACGATTTTTGCAGCAGGCAAAAGCGGGAGACCAGGACGTCTTGGCGCAAATCTTTTCATGGATCGAAAAGTTTGCCGGGTACGGATTTAACCGCTCTCACGCTGTCGCCTACAGTTTGATCAGTTACCGATTGGCTTACGTCAAAGCACATTTCCCTCGGGTCTTTCATGTGGTGACATCAGACAAAACAACGGAACTTGTCAGATTGTTACGGAAAGATCAAATTCCGGTGTACCCGCCGGATGTCTTACATGGCCACGCTGACGCGACGCTTGAAGGCCCGGGCGTCCGGCTCGGGTTGAAGGCGGTCCAGGGATTGACCAAACGGGATGTGGACCGTCTAATTGAACTGAACGGGCAGTTGAAAGATGTCAGAACGCTTCAAGAAACCATGGAGTGGAAGAATAAAGACCAACTGAAATTACGTCGATTACTTGGTGCGGGCGCGCTCGACCGCATGTATCACGGTGACCGGAGGCGTGCTTTTGAAGCAGTCGAACGTTTGCGAGAAGAAGCGGGGACGCATTTTTTACCGGATGAACTGTCTTCACTCGGACTCAAACAAAAAAAAGTGAAAGAACCGAATTGGTCTGAAGAAGAGAGGGAGGCGCTCGGGACATGGGTGGTCCATTCTCCATTGACGGCACTTCCGGATATCGGGATCGAACCGTCTACAATTGAAGAAGTCATGAATGGAACAAATGGTTATCTCGTCGTATATGTAGACGACGTACGGACGTTCATGACAAAGAAACAAGAACGGATGGGTGTTCTCATGGTGGACGATGGCATGACGCAAGACGAGGTCGTCGTGTTTCCTCGAACATTCGCCCAGTTTGGACGGTCCCTCTATGCCGGTAACATCTTGTTACTCGAGGTTCATTCGAATGAACGGGATGGTCGCAAGCAATTGATTGTCGAACGAGTTCGACCGTTACACGGACAAGCTTTATTCATCAGGCTCACACTCGACCGCTTCCCTGAATTGGAAGATTGGATTCAACGCGCACAAGGGGATGTGCCGGTTGTGTGCCGATTCACGGATTCGAAGGAAGTGAAACAACTGGCTTCAGCTTTTTCCATCAACCCGAATGAGGAGTATGTGGCGGA
>Ga0224722_1001101_pt1 | contig 15361 bp, 14 predicted proteins | sample Balambano_FR1_Me_FD_161646 | JGI IMG/M metagenome (GOLD analysis project Ga0224722, IMG submission 161646) | Freshwater sediment microbial communities from Lake Towuti, South Sulawesi, Indonesia - Balambano_FR1_MetaG | ecosystem: Environmental > Aquatic > Freshwater > Lake > Sediment | place... | reverse complement strand
TACCTTTTTGCGTCCCAGCTTTTTTATGCAGAATTTGGTTACGACTCATCGAGCCGATATTCGCGATCGCCATCAGATTCTCCTGCCTGCCGGGAAGGGACGTACCAGCTTTATCGATGTGCGCGATATTGCAGCCGTGGCGGCGATGGTGCTGGGAGCCGATCGATCAGTTGAGCCAAATTATCTGGACAAGGCTTTTGATTTAACAGGCAGCGAGGCTTTAACCTACAGCGAAGTTGCCGCAATTTTGAGTGAGGTTCTCGCAACGCCCATCACCTACCGCGCCGCCTCAATTCGTGAGTTCTCGCAGCACATGGCAGACCAGGGTTTTCCCCAAGAGTTCACCCGCGTCACGATTGGGATTTACAGCGTTGCCCGATTTGGTTTTGCGGGAAAAATCACGCCCGATTTGCAGCAGTTGCTCGATCGTGAGCCGATTTCGTTCTGCCAGTTTGCAGCAGATTATCGAGCAGAGTGGCAGTTATAGCGATCGAAAATGTTATCGTAGTCCGTTGCTTCCGGCAGGAGACTGCTCTTCCTGTCCCACCAGCTCAGGATAAGAAGCCGAAACAGGCAAAGACTTCATTTCGCTGGTGGCAATATGACCGACATAAAATGCTCCGGCTTCAATATCTAGCGAACGCGCAGTCACATCTCCTTCCAGACGAGCTGTGCGTGTTAGCGTCAGTCTTCCTTCAGCAATCACTCTAGCTTTCACAACTCCATGCACCACAATATTCACCGCTCGTAGCTCTGGACCTTCAATCAAGCCAGACTTCGAAATTTCTAGATCGCCCTGCACTGCAACGGTGCCATGCACGATGCCATCTACGCGCAGATTCCCCTCGACGTTAAGGGTTCCCTGCAGCTCGCAAGTTGAGCTGATGTAAGTTAAAGAAGGAGATTGACCGCGCTTAAACATTCTCAAACCGTAAAAAAACGTAGAAATAATTTAGCCTGAGCTTGACCCTCCTGAGTGTAGTCGAAGTATCTAGCGAAGGACTCGGCGCATTTACGGAGATTAATTAAAGCTTCACAAAAAAAATCCCCCGCATTTGGAGGGATTCATTGAGCCTAACCGTGAGAGATGCTTATGGCATCAGGAGAATTAACCGTTGATAACCGGAGCAGTGAGGGCAACCGGAGTTTCTGCACCTGCAGCCAGGTCAAGCGGGAAGTTGTGCGCATTCCGCTCGTGCATCACTTCCATGCCCAGGTTCGCCCGGTTCAGCAGGTCTGCCCAAGTGTTCACCACTCGTCCCTGAGAATCCAGGATGCTCTGGTTGAAGTTGAACCCGTTCAGGTTGAACGCCATCGTCGAGATGCCCAGTGCCGTGAACCAGATCCCAACCACGGGCCACGCACCCAGGAAGAAGTGCAGCGAGCGGCTGTTGTTGAAGCTAGCGTATTGGAAGATCAAGCGCCCGAAGTAGCCGTGCGCTGCCACGATGTTGTAGGTCTCTTCCTCTTGCCCGAACTTGTAGCCGTAGTTCTGCGACTCGTTTTCAGATGTTTCCCGCACCAGCGAGGAGGTCACCAGCGAACCATGCATTGCGGAGAATAGCGAACCGCCAAAGACGGCTGCTACGCCCAGCATGTGGAACGGGTGCATCAGGATGTTGTGCTCTGCCTGGAACACGAACATGAAGTTGAACGTGCCAGAGATGCCCAGGGGCATGCCATCCGAGAACGAACCCTGTCCGATCGGGTAGATCAGGAACACCGCAGTTGCAGAAGCCAGAGGCGCAGAGTAAGCCACGCAGATCCAGGGGCGCATACCGAGACGGTAGGAAAGCTCCCACTGGCGACCCAGGTAGCAGAAGCAGCCGATCAGGAAGTGGAACACCACTAACTGGTAGGGACCGCCGTTGTACAGCCACTCATCCATGCTGGCAGCTTCCCAGATGGGGTAGAAGTGCAAACCGATCGCATTCGACGACGGAATTACAGCACCCGTAATGATGTTGTTGCCGTAGAGCAAAGAACCTGCAACTGGCTCACGAATTCCATCGATGTCCACCGGGGGAGCAGCGATGAAAGCAATGATGTAGCAGAGCGTTGCCGAGAGCAGAGTCGGGATCATGATCACGCCGAACCAACCGATGTAAATCCGGTTTTCAGTTGACGTAATCCAATCGCAAAAACGCTCCCACAGACTTGCGCTGTCGCGCTTCTGAAGAGTAGTTGTCATGATTGCTATGGTTATTGAGAAATGATGACTAGAGAATGTATGAGCAAGTGAAACCTTGCATGTCATTCATACTAGGCGGAGTTGCAAAATTTGCCAAGAATAGTGATTCTTTGCAATAGTAGTTTATGTATTGATGTAAAGGAAGAATTGAGCGTTTAATCAAAATATATTTCGTTTTGTTTACAATCAGAATTCGGTACAAGATTTAGTTCGATCGCCCTTCAACTAAACAAAACCAGGCAGTTCACAGCCTAGCCAGAAATAGTACAGGATCAATATCTTGTCGAAGAGCGACTAATCATCAATTTGAGCTAGATCAAAAAACAAAAGAATTATTCCGGATTTAAGCAATTTTTGTTTACAATTATTGACTTTAATTCACTAATTTAATAGCTTTGCTTTTTAAGCTGAAATCTAACTGCGAAAGCGATCGCCTTTTTATGAACGCCAATCGTCAAGAATTACAGCAACTTAATGAAGTGTTGTAAGCGCTTTTCTCAGTAACCCGATGACGATCGCTGGAGTCTCCAGATGGGGCAAAACCCCTGTGTCGGGAATTGTCCAAAACTCTTGAACGACTTGAGGATTGAGGACGGCAAGTCGTTTGCCCAATGCCGGACTACCAAAGCGAGACTGCTCACCCCAAACAAAAATGGTTGGCACGGTTAGCTGGGGCAAATACAGCGACAAATCAAAACATAAATCGCCTCTCAGCGAAGACAAGGCGGCATATTCAGCATTAAGCTGTTGCGCCGAAGTGAGATAAGCCTCAACCATTTCCTGAGTCACCCGCGATCGATCGGCAAAGAGAAACTGCTCTAGAAAATTTCGCACTGCAAACTCATTGGCTGCCCCAGCCGCATACAGTAAGCGATCGATTCCCGGAATGCTTGCAATTTGTGCCGGGATGCCTTTGCCGTAGTTCGAGTCAAAATCTGCATAGCCTGCGGGAGATACCAAAAACAGCGATCGAAACAGGTCTGGACGCTGAATGGCCAAACGAATAATCAAGCCTCCGGTCAGAGACGCAGCGACGATCGTTGCAGGCGTGCCAATCTGCTCCAGCAATTCCGTAATCACCTGAAAATAGTCTTCGGGTTGATAGTCCCGCATGGGATGGGTCGATCGTCCCCAGCCAATCAAATCGGGCGCAATCACGCGATAGTCTGGTGCAAAAGCCGGATACACTTTTGACCACTCATAAGCTGATGAACCGCCCCCCAAACTGTGTAGAAATACCAGGGGTGGTAGATCTTCTCCTACCTCAGGATGTCTGCGCCAGGGTCGATGGGAAGCAGTTCCTCCTTCAGGGTAAGCGGTTGGCGTGTAATAAACCATCACACCAAGAGAAGTGGTGATGATGTGCTGCGTGAATCCGGGCGGCTGAAACTGAGGCATCGGCTTGAGAAGTAACAGATTCCAATTAACTTGAGAGCAATAAAGCTGGAGCAATATCGCTTTTTTCACTCTGGTCAGGTGCGGGGGGTATGGGAGCTTTGCCCCTACGCAGAGGCTACGCCCCTGCACCCCATTCTTTGGACTTCATTAGCCTGGAAAAGGCTGTAAAACGAGAGCAACAAAATTAGCCCCGAACGAGAGGCAAACGTCCCAAGCATAGCGAATTTCAGTCAGAGGGTGGTTGACGCAGATTTATGTAGATTTGCCCCACAGGATTCCACTAAATCTACGGCATCCACTCCAGCCCAATCCCCACCCGGCTATCTTTGCGCTGTGGGGCATTTTGCTGCTGCACATCGGCAGAAACCCGCAGATTCGGCGTCACCGCATAGCCAACCGAGAGTGTCGTCAGTCCAACCTCTGATTCTGAGCCGGGAGCAACCCAGCTTTGGGTCAGCAGGATATCCGCTGCTCCAGTGCGAGAAAGGGCAAGCATCAGCCGCAATCCCACATTAACGCCGTCTGTCGTGTCGCGATCGGTTTCAATATGGCGATAGCCCACAGTTGGTGCGAGATTGATGTTGCTGCCCAACGGCAAGACGTAATAGTGCAAATCGGCTCCGTAAGACTCGATGGAGCGATCGAATGCAGCCTGGTACTCGGCGCTAACAGTGAGAGGCGATCGACCCAAAAACACATCTTCCACCCCCACCAGCACTCCAGCCGCCTGTTCACTGGCAGGATACTGAGAATAAATTAGCCGCAGGCGCGTTTGAAAACTGGGGTCGTTCCGAATCTCAGATCGCACGTTGGGGACTTCGTTCAGCCATCGCTGTAAAACTGGACTGTCTTCGATGATTAGTGGGTCAAGATCGAGGGAATCCCCAGTGGGAGGAGAACTTTCGGCAGGAAGCGCAGCAGGCTGAGCCTCGGCTGAAACGACACCTGTTAGGATAAACCCTATGCTCACCAGGGCAGCCTTCAAAAGGGCAAACGGGATGCCCACCGTCAGATTTGCGATCGAAACTATCATGCAAGTATTAGTCACTGGAGTTGCCGGATTCATAGGCTATCATCTCGCCGAGCGGCTGTTGGCAGACGGCTTTGCGGTTTATGGCATCGATAACCTCAACGCATATTACGATGTCAACCTGAAGAAGGCGAGACTGGCAAGACTGACGGGTAAACCTGGATTTACGTTTCAATACCTCGACCTGAGCGATCGATCGGCAATGGCGAGCCTGTTTCAGCAGCAGCGATTTAACGTTGTGGTCAACCTGGCAGCGCAGGCAGGAGTGCGCTATTCGCTCAGCAACCCCTGGGCATATGTGGACAGCAACGTCACGGGCTTTGTGAATTTACTGGAAGGCTGCCGTCAGAGCGAGATTCAGCATCTGGTCTTCGCCTCCTCCAGTTCGGTCTACGGTATCAATCTCAAAGTGCCCTTCTCCACCCGCGATAACGTCGATCACCCAATTTCTCTCTACGCTGCCACCAAAAAAGCGAACGAGCTAATCGCCCACACCTATAGCCACCTCTATGGCTTGCCCACCACCGGACTCCGCTTTTTCACGGTTTATGGTGCCTGGGGACGACCCGACATGGCGTATTTCAAATTTGTGCGGGCGATCGAGTCTGGTCAGGCGATCGATGTTTACAATCACGGCGAAATGCAGCGCGACTTTACCTGTATTGACGACGTGATCGAAGGGGTAGTGCGCGTGATGCAAAAACCGCCGCAGTCGGGCAACACTGATGCGCCCAGCCAAGCACCCTACAGGCTCTACAACATTGGCAACCATCAGCCCGTGTCACTGCTGCGCTTTATTGAGGTGATCGAACAAGCCCTCGGCAAAACTGCCCAAAAGAACTTTCTGCCCATGCAGCCCGGAGACGTGCCAACCACCTATGCTGATGTGGATGATCTGATGCGCGATGTTGGTTTCCAGCCCAGTACGCCGATCGAAACGGGAATTGCTCGCTTTGTGGAATGGTATCGATCGTATTACGGCAGCTAGGTACAGCCACTAGGCTTCCCGCACAATCGAAATCTCTTCTGACCTGACGCTCACCTCGACTCGATCGCCGTACTGAATCCCTGAAATGCGCGGCAAGATTAGCTCGATCGTCCCAGGGTCTTGAAAGTGTCCCAGTTTGGTTTCAGGACGAGGATAATACACCCAGCCGCCATAAATGCGCGAGCGATAGGTCAGGCGACAGGGCGAGAAAGAAAAGCTTTCTGGCGCGTGCTCTGGCGACCATTCGACCTCGCTAAACGTATACTCCGAGTTCCGCACCACAAACTCAGCCGGACGCAGCGACACATTCAGCGTGCCGGAGTAATAGCTCGACAAATCTAAGCCCAGCTCCTTAAAAAACGGGATCTGCATCTCAATACTGCCCCTGGGATAGGGACTCTTCTTCGATCGCCCCGACGCGATCTGATGCCCTGCCACAACGACACCCGCTACCGTTTCCCACGCCATTTTCGCATCCCTTCCTGCAGCTCTTCCTGCAGCTTTGAACAACCCATTTCCAACAACAAGCTAAAGACAGACGATCGCTCAAATTCCTCATGCTAGCCTGTGAGCAGCGATGGTTTGCGCTTCATTTCTCTCACTTTTTACTTTTACTCCAGGAGGAACTTTTCATGGTTCAATCCCCCCCTCCCTCAATTTCACCTAAGCAGATGACCATTTTGCGTATTGCAACAGCAATGGCCTGGTCAGATGGCGGACTGACCACCGAAGAAGTCGATGTCATGCTCGATCGCCTCAGTCAAGCCTTTGCCAGAGATGACCAGCAGCAGCAGCTTCGCCAGGAACTTCAGGATTACATGATGCAAAATCTCCCCCTGGATGAACTCTTACCTAAGCTGCAAACCGAAGAAGAAAAAGAGCTGGTGCTGCGCCTCTCCTATGAAGTCATTCGATCGAGTTCCCGCGTTCCCAGCGAAGCCAGGATCAACGAAGAAGAAGCCACCGCCTATCAGAAACTCGTCAGTTTCCTCAACCTGCCGCCAGAAAGAGTGCAGCAAATCGAGTCGGAGATCGAAGCCGCTGATCAGAAAGACGATTTGATTGATTTGTTGACCGAGCGGCTGGGGAGTTTTGCGTAAGTGAGTAGGTGGGTAGGTGGGTAGGTGAGGCGAAAAAGTAATACAGCTTTTTTCACGCTGGTAAGGCGCTTAGGGGTGTGGGGGCTTTCTCCCCGTACAGGGGTCTGCCCCTGCACCCCAATTTTTGGACTTCATTAGCCTGAAAAAGGCTGTAAGCAAAAAAGTGATAAAACAATTCACTTCACCCACTCTCCACTCCCTAACTCATCTCCAACATCCGCTGAATCGGACGCAGCGCTGCTTGCTGAATCTCAGGAGCAAGGGTGACTTCAGGCGATCGATTTTTCATCGCCAGGTAAATCTTTTCCATTGTGTTAAGCCGCATGTGGGGGCATTCGTTGCAGGCGCACTGGTTCGCGGGCGGAGCGGGAATAAACGCTTTGTGCGGAGCCGCTTTCTGCATCTGGTGAATGATGCCGGGTTCGGTGACGACAATAAAGCGTTCGCTTTTGCCTTTCAGGGCGTAGTTCAGCAGGGCTGTAGTCGAGCCAATGTAGTCGGCATGTTGGAGGACGGCGGGTTCACATTCGGGGTGGGCAATTACTTTTGCCTGCGGGTGTTCCATCTTGAGCTGAATGATCTTGCGCTCTGAGAAGGTTTCATGCACGATGCAGCTTCCCTGCCACAGCACCAGATCTCGTCCAGTTTGCTCCATCACGTAGCGTCCCAAGTTGCGATCGGGCGCAAAGATGATCGGCTGATCGGCAGGGATTTGCGACACGATTTTGACGGCGTTTGAGCTGGTGCAGATAATGTCGCTCATTGCCTTAATTTCTGCAGTGCAGTTGATGTAAGACACCACCAAATGATCGGGATGGGCTGCTTTAAAGCGGGCAAACTCCGCCGGAGGACAGCTTTCTGCCAGCGAACAGCCTGCATCCAGGTCGGGCAGCAGCACCAGCTTGTCGGGATTGAGGATTTTTGCCGTCTCAGCCATAAAGTGAACTCCGGCAAAGACGATGACATCCGCATTGGTTTTGGCAGCTTCCTGAGACAGTCCTAGCGAATCGCCCAGATAGTCTGCAATGTCCTGAATGTCTGGGTCTTGATAATAGTGCGCCAGAATGACAGCGTTTAGCTCTTGCTTCAACGCTCGAATCGCGCCAATCAGGTCAAACGGAATGCGATTCTCAGCGGGGTTTTGGGGCGTGAAGTTTTGGTGAGAAAATACAGTTGTAAACACGGGGAGTTCTGCGTTTTATCGGGGTCTTGAGGTTGAAAAGCTCACTCGATCGAAGAGTGATGTCAACAATTATAGTTGTTTTTACCAAAAAGACCAGGGTAATTCCCTCCCATGCCAATCCCCCTATTTCCAATTACACGGGCAAGGAAATGCTTCGCCCCCGCCTGGCTGCAATCACGAACCAAAAAATTCTTCTTCTCGTCCAACCCACCATTCGCCCAGTTTCATCAAATCCTGATGGATGTCTGCAAGTTCCCGTTCATATTCGCCTGGTGTCAGGTTCTCTCGGCGTTCCTCAAGCTTCTTGAGCCGCAGTTGGGTAAGCAGCCAGGGCTTCGAGATGCCGTCGGTTGCTTCCAGATATTTTGCTAAATCGTCACTGTTCATGGTGCAATGCCGGTTTCGTTGGTGGGTGTTGAGCTTCCATTCTGACTGAATCGATCGCCTTTGAGGGGGTGAGCGATCGCAGAAGTGCTAAATTGCCCTTCAAGTCTCCCAATTGAGGGACGCCCCCTACGGCTGATCAACCGAAATCGGATCTTCTGCCGCCACAGCTTCAATCGCCTGCCGCGCAATTCGGCTGATGTAAAGCGTAACCGCGATCGTTGCGATCAAACCGATAATCCTGACTGTCCATTGCAGCCTGGAATTCTCTAGCTGAGCCGTTCTCAGGTTTGCCAAACTTCCGGCGATCGAGCCGAGATAAACATACAGCACTGTTCCTGGAATCATGCCGACGCTGCCGAGCACAGAGTCTTTGAGCGACACACCCGTGATGCCCATTGCGTAGTTCAGCAGGTTGAACGGAATCATCGGGGACAGCCGCGCCAGCAGCACAATCTTGAATCCCGACTGGGTTACTGCCCGATCGATCGCCTGAAAGCGCGGGTAGTGGACAATTTTACGACTGACCCAACCCCGTACTCCATAGCGACCGATCAAAAATGCCAGCGTTGCGCCGATCGTTGCGCCCAGCAGCACCCACACCGATCCCCACAGCAGCCCAAACACTGCGCCTGCGCCCAGCGTCAGCACCGATCCGGGCAGAAAGGCAACGGTGGCAAGACTGTAGAACACAACAAACTGAACTGCTCCCCAACCGCCTTGCTGAAGGTTTTCCAGCAGATGACTTGCAGTTTCTTGCAGAGGCAGTCCGACCATGCCGATCGCCCACATTATGCTTCAGACAGAACCGGAACGGCTCCCTTTAGCTCAAAAATTCGCTCGATCACTTCTTCGACAATGCGATCGGGCGTAGAAGCTCCAGAGGTAATCCCGACTGTAATTTTACCGGGGGGAAGCCAGTTTTCTTGAGTTTGCAAGTCTTGATGTAGAGGCTTATGCTGCACCCGATTTCCCGGACCAATGCAATCAGGACTGTCGATGTGGTAGGAGGGAATGCCGTATTCGATGCCAATTTCCTGGAGGTGCGTTGTGTTTGAAGAGTTGTAGCCGCCGATGACCACCATCAGATCGAGCTTCTCTGCAACAAGCTGATACATCGCGTCCTGTCGTTCCTGCGTGGCATCGCAGATGGTGTTGAACGCCAGAAAATGCTGATTCAGGCGATCGGGTCCATATTTCTTCATCAGCGTATGCTCAAACAGTTTGCCGATTTGCTCAGTTTCGCCTTTGAGCATGGTGGTCTGGTTGGCAATCCCAATGTGTTCTAAGTCGCGATCGGGGTCGAATCCGGCTGAGCAGGCGCGGCCAAATTTCGCCATAAACTCGTCGCGGTTGCCGCCCCCTAAAATGTAGTCGCACACATACTGCGCCTCTGCCAGGTTCAGCACAATCAAATAGGTTCCGGCAAAGGAGCTGGTTGCGACAGTTTCTTCGTGGTTGTACTTGCCGTGGATGATTGAGGTGTAGCTGCCTTTTTTGTGCTTCTCGACCGTGTTCCAAACCTTCGATACCCAGGGACAGGTTGTATCAACGATCGTGCAGCCCTTGTCGTTGAGCAGCTTCATTTCCTGAATGCTTGCACCAAACGCAGGCAAAATAACAACATCGCCGCGATCGACCACCGAAAAATCTTTGACGTTCTGCTCAACCGGAATAAAACCGACGTTCATTTCCCGCAGGCGCTGGTTCACTGACGGGTTATGAATAATCTCGTTCGTAATCCAGATCCGCTCTGTAGGAAAGTGAGTGCGCGTTTCATACGCCATTGCGACAGCTCGCTCCACCCCCCAGCAAAACCCAAATGCCTCTGCGAGTCGAATTGTTACATCGCCCCGTATCAGCGAATACTGGTTTGCCCGAATCTGCTGAATTAAATCGCTCTGATACTCAGACTGCATTTGTCCGGAGACTTCTGCCGCATGACCAAATCCTTTGCGGTGGTACTGTTCGGACTGATTGAGCGATCGTTTAAAGGCTTTGGTGTCCATGCCGTTTTGCTGCGAAACTCCACGCTAGTTTCAGCGTACCAGATGAGGGGGAGGGGATGAAGGGGTAAGGAGGTGGGTGAGTGAGTGGGTGGGTGAGTGAGTGGGTGAGTTGAATGTTTTTATCTCTTACCACTGTGTATATATACGCTGTAGATATACGCTTTCGCCTCATCCCCCCATCCCCACCTCCCCACTCTACAAAGCAGGCTCCAGCACCTCATAGCCATAGACTTGCAAAGCAACACTCCAGATTTCGTAGCCTTTTGAACTGAGATGCAAACCGTCTGTGCTGTATTCCATGCGCAGATTTCCGGCAGCGTCCGCGTAGATAGGGTAAAGGTTGAGGAAATAAATGCCTTCTTCGCGGGCGATCGCTTCAAGCTCTCGGTTGAGTTCTCGAATTCGAGTGTTGGGGATTTCCAGCAGCCGATCGCGTCCTTCCCAGGTTGCGGCTTCTCCGGCATGGGGCAGGATGGATTGAAGCACGATCTGCGCTTTGGGGTGACTCTCTTTGAGGTCGCGCACAATCTCCTGCTGGTTGGCGAGAAGGGTGCGATCTTCTACACCTCGGATGACATCATTAATGCCAATCATCACAAAAATTGTTTCGGGTGTGGTGTCTTCAAACAGATCAAGTCGCCTGAGCAGACCTGCAGAAGTTTCTCCAGAAATCCCCTGATTCAGCCAGACTCGCTCTCGCGGCAGCAGATCGCCTGGAAACCAGAGGCTAATCGAATCGCCTGCCAGGACAGTGAGCCGTTTCGGTTTTTGCTGAGTGATCGCTTCGGCTTCGCGTCCGAGTTGCTCGATCCACTGTTCGTAGGACAACTGCCGTCGGGGATTGTCTTCCAGGCTCAGTGAAGCATCCAGTGAAGCGTCCATCGCAACTGGAAATGCCTGATTGCTGGATGAGGAGGTTGCTGGAGTCGCTTGATTTGCGCTGGCAGCAGGAGAAATGGGGACATAAGCCGATCGCAGCAGGGTCAGCAGCCCAAACCCCAGAAACCCGTTCAGTGCCAGGGACACAAACACCCAGCGCGGCAGCAACGACCATCGGAGCCGTACTGACGAAAACAGCAGAAATTGGCGAACGGAACGAAGCTGACGCTGGCTAAACCGTCGCAGAGCGTGTCGTCGTAGAAAATGTTTATCTTGCACGCCAAACCTTACAGAGTGCGAACTTACAGAGTGTGAACTTACGGAGTGCGAACAGAAGACATCGCCAATCATAACCTGAACTTTCTGATCTGTTATAGCGCTACGCAATCAGATGAGAACCCCTGCGCCCCGTCCTAAACAAAGTGGCTATGGCTATAATTCCAACTGCAATTTCAACTGCACAACAAAAAGCAACAAAAAAGGGGCAACCTGTGCCCCCCAACATCCTTTGTGCGTTCAGAGATGAATTCCAGAACTAATTCAGGATGACGGATAATTCCGTCCCATTCTGCATCAGCACACTAGCATCAGCAAAAGTGTAGCTGTATCAGATGCGGTTAGAATCAGACGCGATTAAACCGTATCAACTCTGGAAATTCCAGCCGAAGTTCCAGCTGTTCCAATGCTGCCTGCCATCCCGCTTGCGTCCTTCACGAAGCCGCTGTATGCTTCCATGCCGTGTTCGCCGATATCCAGTCCCATCAGCTCCTCTTCTTCAGAAACTCGGATACCCAGAATCGATTTCAGCGCGATCCAGAAGATAGAAGACAGTAGCACGGTCATTCCACCTACGGAAATTGTGCCAAGAAACTGAATCCAGAGCTGACCGATACCGCCCCCTGCAAACAGACCCGCCGCCGGACCCGCAGCGTACAGCGCACCCGGAACATCGCTCGGACCCACGGCAAATAGACCCAGTGCCAAAGTTCCCCAAACACCGTTGACAAGGTGAACCGAAATCGCGCCTACCGGGTCGTCAATCTTGATGCGATCGAAGAACATGACCGCAAACACAACCAGGATGCCGCCGATCGCGCCGATGAGCGCAGCCGCCGGAATCGTCACAAAAGCGCAGGAAGCCGTAACCGCCACCAAACCTGCAAGAATACCGTTGATGATCATCGAAAGGTCGGGCTTGCCCAGCACCAGCCACGCGACGATCGTTGCAGCCACGCCGCCAAAAGCAGCAGCCGTGTTTGTGGTCAATGCGATGTGAGCAATCAGAGAACCGTCACCCACTGCCATTGTTGAACCAGGGTTGAAGCCGAACCAGCCCAGCCAGAGAATGAGTGCTCCCAGCGTTGCGATGCTCATGTTGTGACCGGGAATCGCATTGGGCGAGCCGTCTGCGTTGTACTTGCCAATTCGAGCACCCAGAAAAGCTGCACCCATCAGCGCTGCCCAGCCGCCGACCGCGTGAACCACCGTAGAACCGGCGAAGTCGAAGAAACCAATGTTGTAGAGCCAGCCACCGCCCCAGATCCAGTGACCTGTAATCGGGTAAGCGATTCCGACCAGCAGCAAGCTGAAAATTAAGAAGTCAATAAACTTAATTCGTTCTGCCACTGCACCGGAAACGATCGTTGCAGCCGTCCCGGCAAACACAAGCTGGAAGAAGAACTTGGCAGCCAGAGGCACACCTGTCCAGTTCAGGGCACCGTACACGCCCTGGTAAGCATCTGCAGTTGCAGGGCTGTTATCTGCGCCAGAGAGGAAGAAAAGACCGTTTGTGCCAAAGAAGCCGTTGCCGTCACCGAACATAAGACCGAAGCCAATGAACCAGAAAGCGATCGTCGAAAGTGCGAACACAATCAGGTTCTTTGCCAGCACGTTGACCGCATTCTTTTGACGGCAGAAACCCGTCTCTAACATACAGAAACCAGCGTTCATGAAGAACACCAAAAATCCGGCAACCATCACCCACATCGTATCCAGACCCACCCGGAGCGAGGATTCGAGGTCTGCAAGCTGATCAGTCGATGGAGTTTGAGCAGAAGCAGACACAGATGACATCAGCACCAGCAGCCCAGCCAGGGGAATACAGGCTTGTAGGGAAACAGGGAGCCGACGAATTTTCTTAAAGTATTTTTGGGCGTAGTAAGCGACTTCAGATCTAGCCCAAGATCTAGCCAAAGTATCAGCGATCGATCGCTTGTTGCGAGTTCTCATTCGCCTGTGCGCTAATTTAGACATTTTACTGGACGTTCCTTCAGCAAGTGAATGCATCAAATCTGACACTCTGTGATCGATTCACAGGGCGCTAACTCATTCGGATAGAGGAGCAACCTAGCCCCGGATCGAACCTCGAAGTGGAGGCACAGACTGAGGCATTGATTCTTAAGTGATGCAGCTTGATTAGTCGCCTGCAAGACAGTGTCGGCAGAGGATACAGGGGCACCCTACGACCATTAGTTCACCATCGCCTCACAGGGACTGCAGAATACAATGTTTCAAATTGCACCAATCTTACAGAAGTAATTCTGTATCAAGGATTACAATTAATTCTCGTGTTGCTTCCTATCTTGCTTTAGAACCTAGTTCTAGTCAGGCTTGTGCAGCTTTAACAAAGCTTTAATCTCTTACAAAGTAATTTCCAGACGATCGCGCTCTGCTCACAAGGAGCCGCACCGGAGTTGATACCCTTAGCGTTAGCGTAACCCAGGGTGATCGAGGGCTGTAGGGTGCGTTACGCTGCACTAACACACCCTACAGCCATGCCGCTTCACAGGAAGTTGGGATGAGGGATGAGGATGACTGAAACGTGGAAATCGCAAGTTGCAGGCATTCTCTGAAAGCACAGGCGAATCACCCACCCTGGTCCTGATCCAGTTCTGCCTGTTTTTTATCTTTATTAGCTGCTATCAAAGCACAAGCTAGCGATAAATTGTCTCGTCCTGCTTGCGCCAGGCGGGGTCAACAATGCAAATAAAAATCAAGTTTTCTGTACCTGGATTCGCAATATATTGCTTTGCGTCAGGAGGAATGTAAATTGCATCTCCCGGTTCCACCGTCTGCACATCGTCGTCAATGTGCATTTCGCCTGTGCCGCTGAGGATGTAGTAGACCTCAGAAGTTTTCAGCGAGTGAGGAATTGAAACCTGTCCGGGAGGGACGATCGCATGAGCCAGGCTGTAGCGCAACTCGATCGTCTGCTTGTCAGGATGAAGCAGTTCTCGCAGTTGCGTACCGTCTCCCGCAACAAATTCTGAGCAGTTTCGCAGTTTTTGAATTAACATCACACCGCCTTTTCGGATAACACTGAATAAAAAAGACAAAAACCGACGCACGAGGACGATCGGACTCTTGTGCTTATTTTGTCTTCTACTCAGCTAATCCTATTGCAGGTTACCTATCACTAGTGATAAGCGCGCTCCGAATTTGAGACAGCAGCATAGGTTTTAGGCTCAAAGTCCATGCAGTTCACTGCCTCTTCTGTGCCTGCCGAGCTGGGATGGACAGGACATTTCAGGTAGTGAGTATTTGTAAAAAATTGACAGTTTGCACAGGGAATCTGATGCATTCGCTGTGCAGCTTTAATGCTATCTCTTGTAGCTGACCAAAGGCTCCAACCCACTAATCCAACGATTCCCCAAGCAAATACAAAACAGAGGGGCACAAGGATAGGCTGGATTAGTTGGGACACACTAGAAAACAAGAACTGAAGCATGGTTTAACGAGAAAAGGGAGTGGCAGGGCAATAACAAACAAGTGCATCAAGCAGAATACATCAAAGCAAAATACATCAAGGGGGATAGATTAATGAATCCTTTCTTCTGTTTAACTCGTTTAACTAGTTAAATCGATGAATAAAAGTTAAGGAAGTAATTAAAAATCTGAGCAAAAATGGAAATAGTCTACCCTATTTCTTAGTTTGTAACTTTAATTAATATTCTTCCTGTTACTAAAGACAGACTTACCTGCTCTAGCTCAGGTGAGAACTTAAAGCAGGAAGGTGAAGAGAAGCATTGATCTGTAAAGCAAAGCGTCTGAGTTGGAGTGTTTCTAAGCTGAATTTCTAGCTAGACAATGTCTCTGCCCTGTTTTGAAAGGGTTGGAGAAGGGGTTGGAATGGGATAGGGCGATCGAGCAAATTACCTACCAAATTACCTACAACGATAAACAATCCTTCAGATACTATA
>Ga0224722_1001099_pt1 | contig 15377 bp, 15 predicted proteins | sample Balambano_FR1_Me_FD_161646 | JGI IMG/M metagenome (GOLD analysis project Ga0224722, IMG submission 161646) | Freshwater sediment microbial communities from Lake Towuti, South Sulawesi, Indonesia - Balambano_FR1_MetaG | ecosystem: Environmental > Aquatic > Freshwater > Lake > Sediment | place... | reverse complement strand
GCTCTCCGGTGTACGGATTATTCGTTTTGACTTTCACATATTCAATCTTTGCACCCACCGTCAACGCTGTGTTCGAGGGCAAAGTCCACGGTGTAGTCGTCCAAGCCAGAATTCGCACATCCTCGTCCGCTGTAGCCTTGGCGGAAGCGGATTCGTTCACATCAAACAAAAACGCGGACGTTGAACTCTTTTGAACTTTAAACATCGCCACCACCGTCGTATCGCTCACCTCCTTGTACGTGCCCGGCATATTCAACTCATGCGAACTCAAGCCCGTGCCCGCCGCTGGCGAGTAGGGCTGAATGGTGTAGCCTTTGTACAATAAATTTTTATCATACAATTGCTTCAACAACCACCATACTGATTCGATGTATTCATTTTCGTAGGTGATGTACGGATTTTCCAAATCCACCCAGTAGCCCATTTTGCGCGTCAGGTCGTCCCACACATCTTTGTAGCGCATCACCGTTTCGCGGCACTTGCGGTTGTATTCATCCACCGAAATTTTCTTCCCGATGTCTTCTTTGGTAATGCCCAACTCCTTTTCCACACTCAGCTCAATCGGCAGCCCGTGCGTATCCCAGCCGCCTTTGCGCTCCACCCGCTGCCCGAGCATGGTATGAAACCGACAAAAAATATCCTTCACCGCCCGCGCCATTACGTGGTGAATACCCGGCATTCCATTCGCCGACGGCGGACCTTCATAAAACACAAAACTATTTGCCGGGTCGCGCTCGGCTACGCTTCGTTCAAAAATCCGCTCCTGTTGCCAAAAATTCAAGATTTCTTGATCAATCTCCGGCAGGTTCAGGTTTTTAAATTCTTTATACATTTTGTAATACTATTTGTAACTTTAAGGATGGGTTTGAATAAATCTTTTCATCTCATCAATAAACAGCCGCATATCTAAAAACAAAGATTCTATTACTTCATTCGAGGGCAGCGGCGTGGTGTCATAATCTGCTTTAATGCGTTTTTCAAAGGCATCTCTTACAATTCTTCCAAATTTTACATCAATTAAACCCACATTTACAAATTCCTTGTTGAACCAGCCCAGCAATTTGGCGTGTTTTGAAGTTTCAAAACCATACTTTATCCCCAAAGCCGAAACAGCGTAAAACATGCCGTAGTAAATACGGTTCAACGCAGCCCCATACTTGCTATTGGCGAGCAACAACTCCGCTGCTTCATACGTTTCTTCTGCTTGTTCCAAGCGAAGCTTTACCAAACTATTTTGTTCTTCATTCGTCATACTGCATAAATTCCTTCTTTGATGGCTTTCTGATAAATGGTTTGTTTTCCTCGTAAACTATGTTCCAATTCCCATTCAGAAATAATCAAATCTTGCGTAATCACCTCATACTTCAAATCAATATCGTACATGGCATCACTCACCGCCCGTTCAAAACGCCAATCATACTCCCCTCTCACTACAATCACAAAATCCCAATCCGAATCCTCGTGCGCCCCGCCCCACGCCTGCGAGCCGAAAAGAATCACGTCTTTGATTTTCTCGCCAAAGGTTTCCTGCAATTTGTTTTTCACGGCTATTAGAATCACTTCTCGTTCCATAAAAATAAAATTTTGGTCATTGCTCAGATTCGGCACATTTCAGAAATGCGCCAAATCGCCGCAAAAATAACAAAACAAAAAGGCTCCGACAAACCGCAATCTGTCAGAGCCTTTTCTTTTTTTAGAACAACAGCAGCTCATAGATTGCTTGGCAATCCGATCATAATAAAGCTGCTAATGATATGCTGCGAAAAAGTCATATTTCTGTCCTTCTAAAAATCTAAACACAAAAGTGCAACATTCGGTTGAAAAAGTCAAGCGCCTAATTGATCTACATTGCTTATCTTTACCCTATGTTACAAACGTCCCATCTCCAATATTCCTACGACAGCAATACGACCCTGCGCTTTCCCGACATCACCTGCGGCAAGGGCGAACACTGGCTGCTGCTGGGGCAATCCGGCTCGGGCAAAACCACGCTGCTGCACCTGCTCGGCGGCTTGCTTACGGCAAAAAACGGCTCGGTGCAGGTGGCAGGCACGGCATTGGAAACGCTGTCAACCGCCGCTTTAGACCAATTTCGCGGCAAGCACATCGGCATCATTTTTCAAAAATCGCATTTTGTAAAATCCTTGACCGTGGAGGAAAATCTGGCATTGGCGCAACAACTTGCCGGGGTGAAAATTTCCAAAACCAGAATTTCGGAATTGTTAAATCATCTGAATGTGGGTCATAAATTGAAATCCAAACCCGACCGCCTCAGTCAGGGCGAGCAACAACGGGTGGCGATTGCAAGAGCTTTAGTCAATCAACCCAACGTAATTTTAGCCGATGAACCGACCTCCGCACTTGATGATGTGAATTGCAACGAAGTGATTCAACTCCTTGAAAGAGAGGCAAATGCGGTAGGCGCAACCCTGCTGGTGGTGACGCACGACGGGCGGCTGAAAGAGCGGTTTGAAAAGCAAATTATGTTGTAGAGGGTAGAGGGACAAGGGTAGAGAGACAACGCTCGAACCTTCAACTTCCCAAACCTCCAACTTCCAAACACCAAACGTATGAACCTTTTAAAACTAAGTTGGAAGAATTTAACCAATAAGCCGCTGGCGATGACCCTGAGCCTCGTGCTCTTTGCGCTGGGCGTGGGACTAATTTCGTTGCTGCTGCTATTGAATAAGCAATTGCAAGAGAAGTTTGATAAAAATCTGGCGGGCATTGACCTGGTGGTGGGCGCGAAGGGCAGTCCCTTGCAACTGATTTTGAACAGTATGTACCATGTGGATGCGCCGACGGGTAATGTTTCGATCAACGAAGTGAGGGCGTTTCTGAATCCGCGCCACCCACTCATCGGCACCGCCGTGCCCCTCTCGATGGGCGATAGCTACGAAACCTACCGGATTGTGGGTACGAATCATTCCATTTTGAAATTGTACAATGCAGAAATCGGTGAGGGCAAACTGTGGCAGAAAACCTTTGAAGTGACCGTTGGTGCCAGCGTGGCAGCGGAAAAAAATCTGAAAATCGGTAGCCAATTTTTCGGTTCGCACGGGCTGGTGATGGATAAGGACTTGGAACACAGCGATGCAGAGCCGTTTGTGGTGGTAGGCATTTTAAAACCGACCGGGGCGGTGGTTGACCAGTTGATTTTGACGAATACGCAAAGCGTGTGGGCAGTGCACGAACATAGCGAAGTAGGCAGTCAGTCCGCCTCCGCTGAAGCTATGACGGATGAAACGGCAGATTCAACAGAAATGCCCCACGAGCATCATGATTTAGGAGATGTAAACACGCCATTATTAAACTTTCCGGACAAAGACATTACATCGGTTTTAATAAAATTCAAAGTGCGTAATATTCAGTCCTTGAATATGCAGCGTTCGATTAATGAAAATACCGATTTGCAAGCCGCTACGCCTGCTATTGAAATCAACCGCTTGTACAGCAACATCGGGGTGGGCGAGCAGGCGCTGCGGGCATTGGCGATTGTGATTATCATTGTGTCGGGTTTGAGTGTGTTTATTTCGCTGTACTCGTCCTTGCAGGAGCGGCGGTACGAACTCTCGCTCATGCGCGTGATGGGCGCGTCGCCGGGCAAGGTGTTGGTGCTGATTTTGCTGGAAGGTTTGGTACTGGCGGCGTTGGGATACTTAATTGGCATTGCGCTTAGTCATGCAAGCATGGAAATTTTAGCCGGTTACATGAAAGAATCCTATCGGTATTCGTTTACAGGTTTGGAATTTTTACAAGAGGAATTGTATCTGCTGTTTGCTGCTTTAGGCATTGGTTTGATTGCCGCCTTGATACCAGCCATTCAAGCGCAGCGCACCGATATTTCGACGACGCTGGCGGAGGGATGATTGGAAAAAATGATGTCATCGCTTGAAACGATGACATCATTTTTTACCCCGTTAACATGAAATACTGGGTCGAAGCCGATGTTATTGCCCTGTTCAAAAACCTGACGGCGGCACTGGAGCCTTTTGCGCGGGCGCAGCAGGTGAGCCTTCAGTTTCATGCCGAGCCGGAGGAGTTGCGGCTTCGTTACCACCCAGAGGAAATTACACTCGCCCTCACTACCTTGCTTTGCTGGGTTATTACCTTCACACCGCAGGGCGAAACCGTTACCCTGCAGTTACAAGTTGTGCAAACGGCGCAATCTTTTTGTTTGAATGTGCAAGTGCAAAATTCGGGTGCCGATTTATCGCGCATCGGCGAAATCACGAAACATTGTAAGTTTCCAGTAAAGATTTACACCCCGGAAGAGCGCGGTACGATTTACGAATTGCGGTGGGAATTAGAACGTCAGCCCAACTATTCCAATGAAAATTTGTATCCGAACGCTAACATCCCGCCGCAAATTCGCGGTTTTTATGCTGAAATTCGCAAACGACTCCGCTCGCATTTTACCCAGATTGAACATAAAATCAGTGCCCTCGCCGCCAAAAATCCGCAGGATGCCGTTTTTCTACAAAAAATCAACGCCCTTATTTTAGCCAACTTGGATCAGGAGGATTTTGATGCCATGCAATTGAGCCGCTCACTGGCGATGAGCCGTACGCAGCTTTTCCGGCGTTTGAAATCATTGCTACAAGAATCGCCTGCCCATTACATCCGCTGTTTTCGATTGCAAAAAGCCAAAGAAATGCTGGAAACCACGGACGATACAGTGGGTGAAGTCGCATTCAAAACCGGCTTTCAAAGTCAGAGTCATTTTACGCGGGTGTTCATTAAGCAATACGGTGTGCGTCCTTCCGCCTTTCGGCGCACCCAAAAAGAAAGTCACAAATAGGCAAACTTTTGCAACAAATGGGCTAACACCTGCTCCTAAACGACTGTAATTTTGTACTGTCACAAATGATTATTTCACAAAAAAACTAAATACCATGGAACATTTGTTACAAAACAAAGAGTTTGTACTCGAGTATTTTAATGCCATCAGTGGCGTGGAAAAAACACCCGAACTCGTGGGCAGCTACACCACCGACCAAGCCCTCATCGAACACATTGCTTTTTTTGACGGCGTATTCCCAAAGTATGAACTGTTTGCCGATGAAATCACCGCCGAGGGCAATCGCGTCATCGTGCGCGCCCGCATGACGGGCAAGCACGAGGGCGAACTCAATGGCATCCCGCCTACTTATCGCTCCATTGATTTTCCTTTCGCTATTGGTTACGAAATTGAAAATCAGAAGGTTGTAAGCCATTGGCTTATTGCCGACCAGATGCTGCTGCTCGAATTATTAGGCATTGAAAAAGCGGCTGTGGAGTAAGGCGTACCGGCGAGCTTTAGTCGCCGCCCTATTTTTTATTTCGGCGGCTGAAGCCCGCCGGTACAAATCCATTCCAACATGAAAAATACACTGCTCTCCATTGCCTTGTTGGCGATGGTTCAATTTGCTTTTGGGCAAAACGAAGAAGAAGCTATCAAAAACGTCGTCATTAAAGAAACGCTCAGTTTTTACAATTGCGATGCCGCCGCTTGGGAAAGCACACTGTTGCCCGTTGAATATCACGCTTGGACCGTTACTACTTTCAATGACCCTGGCAGCGCTGCTACTGGGCAAGGTTTGAATTTTATTAGCGGCATGAAAAGTTATTTAAATAGCGAGCGTTGTAAAAAATCAGAACCGAAGATAAGATATAGTGATTGGAATATTCAAATACGCGGCAACGTAGCTTGGGCAGCTTACAAAGAGCGAACTACCATGCCTGATGCCACAGAAATAGACGCTTACACGCTCAAAATTTTAGAAAAGCAAAACGGCGCCTGGAAAATAGCTGTGACCAGTTCCGTTTGGGATTTTAATCATGCCAGTAAGCCGTGGAACCCAAAGAAAAACTAACCGTATTTTTGTATTTACTTTTACAGATTAGTTCTGTATTTTTGTATATGGCAAAAGATAAAATAAACGAATTAGAAAAAGCCATTTTCACAGTTTTGAACATTTACACGGAGAAATGGCAAAATGCAGCACCTTCGCCGTATCATTTGGTGGTAGACACGGCTCGAAAAAGATATGTTTTATTTGAAATGGGTTTTGAAGGCAGAATATTTTACCACTTTCCGGTTTTTCATGTGGCGATTGAAAACGAGCAAATTTGGATGTTTGAAGATAAATCGGAAGAAGGGATAGGCGCGCTTTTGCAAGAACAGGGCGTTTCTGCAGCAGACATTGTGTTGGGGTATTACTCGGAGGCTTATAGAGCGGTTGCGAATATAGCAGCGTAAAAAAATCCAATTTCAACAAAAATTTTTAAGCAAACAACGCCTCCACCGTCAACTCAAAATCCGGCAGCACGGGCGCGGCGGAGCAGACATCCTCAGCCAAACAAATTTTCACATCTTTCAGGGAATGATACACTTCTACTTTCTGCGCTTTTGGAAAAATAATCCACAACACCTGCACGCCGTTGCTAAAATATTCCTTCTTTTTATCCTCCACTTCATTCACTTGGTCGTTCTGCGAAATCACTTCCATTACAAAAGGACAAACCGTTGGTCTCCCATCTCTGGATGCTTTCATTTGTTCGCCACTCAAGTAAGCAATATCCGGACGGCGGGTGCGATTGGCAAAGGGGAGAAACATATCCACTTCGCATGTCAGCAATCCATTATTTGCAAAACTATTGGTTTGCATAAAAAGGCGGAGCAAGTTTTGAAATAAATAAAGTTGGTCTCGATTCATCGTACGCGGTTTTTGCTCTACGGAGCCGCCATTCCATTCATATTTGTAAGGGTCTTCCCGATTGGTGTAGTACGCCAAAAAATCTTCCAATGACACAAAGCCCGATTCGGATGACCTGATGGGTGTCGTTGTTGATGCAGCGGTAGCACTCATAATTTAAATCTTTTATCAAAAATAAGATTTTTCTAAGTTTACTCAAACACAATATCTTCGTAAATATTCGCCAGCGCAATCTGGCAATCAATAGATTTCAAGTCAATGCTTTCCGTCGTGCCGATGGTGGTATGCACCCGCCACAGTTCCTCCGCCTCCCGGAAATAGGTCGTCACAAAAGGTCGGTCTTGATGAATGAGAACATATTCTTGAAAAGAAGGCAGAAACTTGTATTCTTCAAACTTGAGCGTAGGGTCAAAATCTTCCGTACTGCGCGACAACACTTCGACGATTAATAATGGATTGGTAATGACATCGGTACGTTTTTTATAAAATTCCAATTTATCGCAAATCACGACAGCATCCGGGTAGCGCGTCTGATTAATGGGTTCAATGCGAATTTTGATGTCGCTGCCCATTACAAAATGTTTCTTCGGATTGTTTTTTAAAGCGATTTTAAGTGCAGTAACCATACTGATGGCAATGAGATTATGCGGTGCGCTTGCTCCGGGCATTTCGATGATTTTTCCGTTGATAAATTCGTGTTTCACTTCCGAGCGTTCCTCCAGCGCGAGGTATTCGTCGTGGGTGTAGGTTTTTTCGAGGATGGGTATGGCTACCATAACATTGATTTTTTTGGAAAGATAAGAAAATTTTTGGTTTACACAAAAACAACCTTCAATCGCCTCCTTTTCAACAAATTGTCTCTATCTTACGGCACAGTAGAAACCCTTTTTTTTGAGCCCAAATACGCCCTGGTATGTACGCTACTCTTCGTTTGCAAACGAGCTACCTCTTGGTTTTACTGCTCATTGGGCTTTGTTTGTTGCAAGCCTCTAAGCTAATGGGTCAAGATACCTTAGCTCAACTGCTCGCCAAAAAAGATACTGTTGGTTATGTTGATTACGTCGTCAACATTCAAATGAAAGACCGAGAATTGTATCCGCAAGAAGCGTTGTATCATCATCTACAAACAAGTATTCGCCTCGCCGAACAACGCGGAGATACTCTCAACGCATTATGGGCAAAATACAGCTTCGCAACATTCTTCGAATACTCTTCTGGGCAAGAACATACGAAACAATTATTAAAATTAATGCGGGAGTTAGAACAATATCCCAAAGAAGTAAAATATGTTAAAATTTTAGCGCATGTGTATAGCAATTACAGCAATGAAAAGTTACTGCCCAACGATTCTGTTTTTTATTATCTAAATAAATCTATTGCCTTACATTCTTTAGCGCAGGATACGCTGTTGTTAATGTTAAATTATAAAAACTTATCTATATATCATAAAAGAATGGGTAGTATAGCCGATTGTATAGAAAATGGCTATATTGCTGTTCAACTTTCAAAGTACGCACCCAATTTTTATTTAAATGTAGAAAATAATATTCACTTGACAGATTGCTTGATTAGTAGTGGAAGATGGGAGGAAGCGGAAACCCAACTATTGCAAATCAGCAAGTGGCTATCCAAGATTGATTCAAATAAAGAGCATCTATTGGCTATAAATATATTAAGGGCTGTACCGCCATTATACGAAAGATTGAATCAACCCGAAAAGGCACTTTATTATCAAAAACAGTACACTCAATTGTTACAATCCAGCCTCAGGCAAAAATGGGAAGGAGAAATTCGGCAATTGGAAGTGGCTGCCAAAACCCAGGAAAAAGAGAATGAAATTCTGGCATTGGAATTGAAAAATCAAAAAGCAGGGAATCTGAGAAATCAATTGTTGGTTGGTTTAGGCGTGGTGGTGACGCTTGTAATATTGCTTATTTGGTTTTATCAGTTTCGGCAAAAATATTTACTTCGAGAAACCACACGCTTAAAGGAATTAGACGATTTTAAAACCCGTCTTTACACCAATATCACCCACGAGTTTCGCACGCCGCTCACAGTGGTGCTGGGAATGGCAGCGCAAATTAAAGAAAATCCAAAAGCCTGGCTTTCGGAAGGAGTGGATGCCATCATCCGCAATAGCAAGCAATTATTGGATTTGGTAAACCAGATGCTCGATTTATCACGCTTGGAATCGGGTGCGATGCCTCTGCATTTACAACAAGCTGAAATTGTCCCTTTTTTGAGTTACCTCACGCAATCGTTTCAGTCTTTTGCCGCCTCTAAAAATATTCAACTGCATTTTACCAGTGAAGTCAATGAATGTATCCTGGATTTTGATGCGGATAAACTGACTAAAGTCGTCTCCAATTTGATTTCAAATGCAGTGAAATACACACCAAAAGGCGGACACATTTATGTAAAAATCAGGCAGTTACAGCAACAATTGGAGCTTTGTATTGCGGATACCGGCATGGGGATACCGGAAGAGCAGTTGCCGTTTATTTTTGACCGTTTTTATCAAGTGACCCCACCCCAGCCCTCCCCCAAAGGGAGGGAGCACCGGTACTCCTCCCCCTCGGGGGGAGGTTGGCAGGGAGTTGAAGGGACAGGCATTGGCTTGGCGCTGACCAAAGAACTGCTGCAATTGATGCAAGGCACGATTCAGGTAGCAAGTAAGCTGGGTGAAGGAACAGCATTTATCATTTTGCTTTCCATCAAACGAACCGCCCCAGTGCTACCAAACAGTGCATTTATGACAGAAAAGGAAATATTACACCCTCCCGTAGCTCCGGCATCTTCTTTAGATACTTCGTCAAACGGTGACCTTCCCATCGCTTTGATTATGGAAGATAACCGAGACGTGGTGCACTATCTGAGCACTTGTTTGAAAAATCAGTACCAACTCGAAGTCGCCTTTGACGGTGCGGCGGGGATTGAAAAAGCGATGGAAGTAATACCCGATATTATCATCAGCGATGTCATGATGCCCGAAAAAGATGGTTTTGAAGTGTGTGCCACCTTGAAACAGGATATGCGCACCAGTCATATTCCGATTATTTTGTTAACCGCTAAGGCAGACATGGCTGCGCGGCTAGAAGGCTTGGAATACGGTGCGGATGTCTATCTCGAAAAACCTTTTGAAAAGAAAGAACTCGAAGTACGCTTGCGCAAATTGATTGAATTGCGTAAGCATTTGCAACAAAAATACCAATCCGCTAAGCTGGAAGACGTATCTCCCGACCAAGAATCCGACCGAGAACTGCTGTTTTTGAAACAATTGGAAACAGTCCTATTAGAAAGCATCTCCAATGAAGATTTCCGGGTAGAGCCTGACCTTTGTCGAGCGATGCGCATGAGTCGCCCGCAGCTCTACCGTAAAATCAAAGCCTTGAAAGACCAATCGCCCTCCGAGTATGTCCGCTCCGTTCGGATGCAACAGGCACGCCATTTGCTGCTTACTACCGATTTAAACGTCGGCGACATCGCACAGCAGGTTGGCTTCAAAGAACATTCCTACTTCACGCAAGTCTATCACACTACTTTCAGCGAGACACCCATAGAAACACGTAATCAATAGATTTTCAACTACTTGCAGCGGTGTTGTAAATTTCCGTTCACCTATTTCCCGTATTTTGAACGCAGCTTGCTAACCCTTGCCTGTGCTAATAAGCGATATTTGCCTATATAAAAAATTAGTTGATAAATCGTATTTAGACACCTAAGTGATGTCATCTCTCGAAGAGATTACATCATTCTATTAAACTTTAAAACAAAACCCATTTACTATGAACAACGAAAAGCAAAACATCCTCATCACCGGTTGTAGCAGCGGTATCGGCTGGCTGACGGCACGCTCCCTCGCCGAAAAAGGACATCGGGTATTCGCTACGATGCGCGATGTGACCGGCAAAAACGCCGAGAAAAAACAACAATTAGAAGCCAAGGCAGCGGAGCAGCAATTGGATATTCAAGTGGTAGAATTGGATGTGACGGACGATACCTCCGTGAAAAATGCCGTTCAATCGGTCATCAGCCAAGCGGGGCGCATAGATACGGTGGTCAACAACGCGGGCATCATGTACATCGGCGTGTCGGAAGCGTACTCGATGGAGCAGGCACGCATCCTGATGGAAACGAATTACTTCGGCATTTTGCGGATGTACAAAGAGGTGCTGCCGCACATGCGCAAGGCAGGTCGGGGTTTGATTATCAACGTCAGTTCTATTGTAGGCAGGGTGATTTTTCCCTATTTTGCGATTTATTCCGCCAGCAAGTTTGCTCTGGAGGCACTCACCGAGGGGTATCGCTACGAATTAGCACCGCTGGGCATTGACACTGTTATTGTACAACCCGGTCCGTTCAACACCAATTTATTGCCCGCCGTTGCCCAAGAAGCCGAAGCAGACATCAAAGCCGCTTACGGCGATACCGGGATGATACCCGACGGCATCAAGGCAAATTTTACCAACTTCTTCGCCAGTGAGCAAGCACCCAATCCGCAGGATGTTGCCAACGCCATCACCCACCTGATTGAAACGCCCGCCGGTGAACGCCCCGTGCGTACGGTCGTGGGCATGGACTACGGCACCCTGCGCGTGAACGAAAGTACCGTGCCGGTGCAAACGGAAATCATGCAAGCCTTTCAATTGCAGGAGGTTTTAAGATTGAAGGTGGCGCCGGCGGCTGCTTAGTGGATGTAATGAAATTTGATAAATCTTTAACCAATAACCTAAAAATCAATTCATTATGAAAAACCTATTATTCACCACTGCCCTGCTTTTAGCGGCGAATCTTACATTTGGACAAACTATTCAAAAAGGGAATCTGGTTGCGGTTCATATATATACCGTCGAATTAAAACCCAATGTAACGCTGGAGCAAGTCATTGATTTTTACAATACCAAATGGTTGCCCGATGCAGAAAAATATTTCGGCTGGAAGGGCTTCATTGGCAAATGCGTTCGTGGAACGGAATGTGGAGAGAACAAACTCTTGGGGATTGTACATTTTAAAAACGAAGCCGACCGCGATAAATACTTCAAAATGGCAGAAGGCGGAACGGATTTGAATGAATTAGGTCAAAAAGCATGGGCGCAGTTTGCTCCGACAAATGCTGCTTTGGAGCAATTAGCCACGATTAAAAGTGAGTGGGCGGATTGGGTGATAAAGTAAGGGTTGGAGTAATGGCATCGCTTTAAAAGAAACAAGTGGGCAAAACTTTGCAACAAATGGGCTAACACGCAGCAGGAAAATTCCTATAATTTTGTGGTCGTACTTTGGAACTATAAAATAGATTTACCAGTTACCATTACAAATTCATTTAAATAAATATCATAAAAACTAAATTCCATTATGAAAAAGACGCTGCTCTTTTTTACAGGGATATTATTGTCCATTCCATTTTTTGCACAAGTACCCACCGACACGTTCCGTGTTTACAACAAACGATTGTACTTTCAAGATAAGCCGATCAGAAACATGAAGGAGATGAAAACCATCGTCCTCTCCCTCAATGACCTGGAAGCTACCCGCCATGTGAAAGCTGCGGCTCAACGACGCACCTTTGGTTATGTAGTTGTGTTCACCGCCATCACCGCAGGCTCCATTGCCATAGTGAACAAGCACTCAGAAGGTTACGAAGCATATACCTTTCTTCCAGTAGGTGCGCTGGTAGGCAACCTTCTGATGACGAGCAGCAAAAAACACCGGAAAAAGGCGCGGCTACGGTATAATCAGGTAGTAATGCAGAGGTAATTTCTGATAAACCTTTAATGTAATTATTCAATTTTAAACCCAGTTATGGGCGCGGATTGCCGAAAAGCGAGATGAGTAGGTGTAAAGTTAAAACTAAATTAAAAATGAAAGTTCGACTAAAATCTTCAAGTGGAAAATATTTATCTTTTGATGGAGCTTCTGACACAGTGCCCTTAAGAGGAGGGGTAACTATCCCGGGTGTAAAGGAAGAATTTTGGCTATATGTAAACGATCCTCCGAGATTTGGTAGAGTAGATGCTACAATAGTTTCGGTTTTGGGTATAAATAACTCAAGTACACGGTTAGATTCTGAAGGATTTAGAGGTATCAACGAGCCTAGCGGCGGGATCATTACAACAGTTGATAGTAGAGGTAGAGTAAGTAATCGAGTGTATATGCGTAGCGAAAGAGCTGAAAGAGGCGATACGATAATTATATCAAGAACGGATGGTGAGCGTGGTAGCGTTCTTAACAATGGGGATAGGGTTACAATAAGGTTTTCAGAAGCAGCAAGTCCAGGTTTTTTGTACTCGGAATCCGGAGGTGTGGTTGGCATTAGTAGTACAGAGCGACCGGATATTTATTTTACTATTGAAACAGTAAGCGATCTGAAATTATTTTGGAGTGACCAACGAAGCGACAATTTTTCAACAGCAACACTTACAGGCTCGTTAGACGCGCAAAATGCAGGGTATCGTTTTATTCGTTCACAAGGTCGGGTTTACATGAACCCAGGTCCCGGCTTAAAGCCCTTATATTTACTTTGGCATGATGGACGTGGAGATAACCTCCTCACTGCCTCAAAAGAGGGAATTATAGACGCTGTAGAGGAAGGTTATAGAAAAATACGCATCGAAGGATATATACATCACAAGCCACAAGTAGGTACTATTCCTTTACGAACTTATTGGAATGTTACCCGAAATGATAGCTTTACTGCCACAATTGCCAAAGAAGAAAGGGATGCCTCAGATGCTCAATATACATTTGTTCGAGAAGAAGGTTACTTGTTAACACCATCATTAGTAGCAGTAGCTACACCAGTAGGACCGGACACGCCCACACCAGTAAGACCAGGTATATCGATAAGACCAGGTACAATAATACATGATACGGCGATAATTAGACCAGGTACAATAAAACCTAATCCTACAGATTTAATTCGTATTAATCTACCTCGCAGGCGAAGGGATCCCAATAAAAAGGCATTAGTACTTAGTGGTGGTGGAGCAAAAGGTTGCTTTGAAGCAGGTGCTGTGCAACATTTGTGGAATAATGGTTACAGACCTAATATAATATGTGGCGTTTCAGTAGGGGCATTAAATGCAGCCAAACTTGGTGAAAATCAAGCAAGTTCTGCAAACGAACTGGTGAGCATTTGGGAGCAACTGAATCCAGCCGTCTCTGGAGGAGGTTTAATTTATTCTAAGGATTATTTTACCGATTTGGTTTTAAACTGGATTAAACAGATGCCTAATGATGCCATTGACGACCTTTTTGGAGGAACAAATGTCGCTAATTGGATTACTTACGTTGCCGCTCATCTGCATTCTATCCATTCTATGCATCCATTAAGAAATTTAATTGATAGGAATTTAAACATTACTGCGCTTGCAAATTCTGGCGTGAAACTTCGGATTGGAATTACAGATGTAGAAACAGGGCAATATTTCTCTGTTACAGAGCCTTTCCCTGCTGAATTATCTTCATTTGGCTTAGCCCATTGCGGGCGCATTGAACTTGAACCAGATCATAGAATAGGAGAAAATTGGCTGACGAGACCCATTTTTGGTGCAGATGCTTACGCCATGTCGCTCAAAGATGCTATCTATGCTTCCTCTACGTTACCTGTCTTTATGGATCCTAAAATCCTAAACTTACGTCATACACAAACAATTCCTTATCGCCAAGAGCTAATTGCACTTTTGAAATCATCCCGGAATTCATTTGAAACTTCAACCTACAGTCCTCCATCAATTGAACGTTTAATGAATATTACTCGTGGAGAGCGTAACTGGAATTATGATCGCTTTAAACACTCACAATTACCTTCGTATGACCTCAACCAAATAATAAGAGAAAGTTTCGATAAATTAAAAGGGGATGCTCGCTCAGAGCAACACCACCTTTTCGACGGGGGATTACGCGATACAATGGCTATTCGTACTGCTATCAGACTTGGTGCCAGAGAAATTACTGTAATTACAGGGGATCGTTTACAAACAAATCATTGGCAATTCAAAAATCCAGGTAGTATAGCAGATGACATGATGGCTTTACCTGTTGCTCAATATCTTTTCAGCTTACTGGGCATTTGGTTTAATGAAGCAGCCCGAACAGATGTACTACTTTCCGTAGCACAAAATGAATTTTTAGGGTGGCTTTATCGTTGTTACTCACTTCTAACGGAAGATAGGCGGCGACAGATTGTAACAGAGTTCAATGAATATTGGGCTAGTCACGGAGCAACATTAAGGGATGTGCTTGGCGGCAGTACATGGCTTGGAGGAGATATTGCACAAACATACGGTACTCCTTTTCAGGATGAGGGTTGCTCTATAAGGTACATCGCTCCTAGTGGTGAATTGGTAGATGCTCTTGGGTTTGATAAATGGAATGAAATTCAGGAAGGTATTCATCTTGGATTTGAAGCGGCCCAAAACCCTATAGATTTGTCATCTCCTGTTCCAGAATCCCTAGTGGGCTAAAAATTACAGATTATTCTTAGGTTGATTCTCTAAGCGATGTCATCTTTTCAAAAGATGACATCGCTTTTTTAGGTAAAGTAGCGGCGACTAAACACCTACCTCAATACGCCCGCGCAAACAACACCCGCTGCCGCGAGGGCTTGCCCGTCAGCACACACGCGCCTTCCTCTATTTCCGCATCCAGCGGAATGCAGCGAATGGTGGCTTTGGTCAATTC
>Ga0224722_1001098_pt1 | contig 15379 bp, 12 predicted proteins | sample Balambano_FR1_Me_FD_161646 | JGI IMG/M metagenome (GOLD analysis project Ga0224722, IMG submission 161646) | Freshwater sediment microbial communities from Lake Towuti, South Sulawesi, Indonesia - Balambano_FR1_MetaG | ecosystem: Environmental > Aquatic > Freshwater > Lake > Sediment | place... | reverse complement strand
GTCATCAGCGTCGGTTCAACCGTTGAAAATTACGTCGCCCGCCTGGAAGTCGAAATTACGGCGAAAGCGGACTGAACGGACATTAGCCGCCAATGTTGACCGTCGGCGGACCTGCAGGGATAATGCTCACCGTTGGCGCATCCGTTGGGTCGTTACAGCTATTGGTGAGATCAGATATTCGCGCGGCTGGCTTGCCGTTAATCTTGACGGTCATGCTGCCCATCATGATTGTTGCCTTGTTGGCGGGCGGATTCTGAAACGGTCCCCCCTGAGGGATATGCGGAGGAACGCAGTTTGCCGTACTGTCTTTGGTCGCGGCTGCTTTACCCTGTATAAATACATCGCTGCTCAGGTTTCCATCCAGCATTCCCGAAAATGGATGTGGCAGCGGTGTCGGAACCGGACCGCCGGGCGACGGGATCATGACGATATGAATATCCATTCCAGTAACCTGATCACCCTGTTTTGCGGCAGGCGGCATCATGACACTCCTCGCGTTTCAACACTTTTTTACAGGTTTGTTATGGCTGTTCGGTTGCTCATATTCTGGCTTTAGTGTACAGTGAATCGTAGAAATGTGAAAAGTAATGTCAGGGTTTTAGTGAATCTCGAACGGATGCAGGCGCTTCAGGAAACCCTCGCATGGATAGATGATGTGATCCGTGCGGCTGCGACACGCGCCCAGAACGCCGGCAGCGACCCGAACGACGCCCTGCGCGGTCTGGTCATCACGGATGATGAAGTCACCACCCACTTGAATCGCCCGTCACTCGGCGGTGTCTGGGAGGGCGAATCGGTCTTTTCCGCGCTTGAAGGTATCCCGCTTGAGAATCAACTCAATCCGCTGGTCAAACTGGCGAACCTGTTCAATCTCAGCCCGCTGGACTGTCATATCCTGCTGATTTGTCTCGCGCCCGAACTGGATCGCCGTTACGAACGGCTGTATGCCTATTTGCAGGATGATGTCTCGCAGCGCCGCCCCACCGTCAACCTGATGGTGAATTTGCTCGGCGGCGATGTCTTTGAGCGTTTCGCTGTCTGGGAACGGCTGAAACCGACCATGCCCCTGCGCGACCATCATCTCATCGAAGCCGTGCCTGATCCCGCGCAGAGCAACCCGACGTTTCTGGCGCATCATCTGAAGCTCGATCACCGCATTCTGATGTACCTGCTTGGCGATGCCGTCATTGATTCGCGTTTGCGAACATCCACCCATATTCTTACCCCCGAAAACATGCGGGCGACTGCCGTCGTGATTCCGCCCACCTTGCGAATTGCCCTGAGCGATACACAAAAAGGCAAGCCACCGGTCATCTACATGCAGGGCGCAAAAGGTGCCGGGCGGCGGGTGGCAGCGCAAGCGCTGTGTGGGGAATATGCTATCCCCCTCGTTATGGCGGACCTAGGGCAGATGAAAGACCTGGAAATCCCCTTTACACTGGCGTGGAAACTGGCGCTCCGCGAAGCCCGCCTCGCAGAAGCCGCCCTGCTCCTGTTTGACTGGGATAGCTGTCTAAGCCCAACCGACGGGCAGCCTTCGGACGAATTGTGGGGAGCGCTGGAAGATTATCCTTATCCAATCTTCCTGTGCGGCACAGAAGCCTACGAGCCGCTGGACCCCTCACGCGCACGGCGGGTACTGCGCGTCAAGTTTAACCTACCCACTTACGATGAACGTTTTCAGGCATGGGGGGAGTCGCTGGCGGATCACGGCGTGAATACTGATGCGACGCAGTTGGATGAACTCGCCAGCAAATTCAAACTCACACAAATACAAATCAGCCGCGCCGTCAATACTGCCGCTGACATTGCCGCATCTCGTGGTGAAACCGTCGTCATGACCGACCTGATTTCGGGAGCGCAGGCACATTCCAGCCTGCATTTAGGGCGGCTTGCCAAGAAAATCGTGCCGCGTTTCAAGTGGGAAGATTTGATAGTCCCGCCGGATCGCGTGGAACAGTTACGCGAGATTTGCGCCCGCATTCGCTATCAGCATGTCATCAACGATATGTGGGGCTTCAACCATCGCGTCGTCGCTGCGCCCGGTGTGACGGCGTTGTTCGCGGGCGAAAGCGGTACGGGTAAAACCCTCGCCGCCGAAGTGATTGCCAATGACTTAGGGCTGCTGCTCTACAAGATCGATCTTTCAGCCGTCGTCAGCAAATACATCGGCGAGACGGAAAAAAATCTCAGCGTGATATTTGACGAAGCGCATCAGAGTAATGCCGTTCTCTTCTTTGATGAAGCCGACGCCCTGTTCGGCAAACGCTCCGAAGTGAAGGACGCGCATGACCGCTACGCCAATCTCGAAGTCGCGTATTTGTTGCAGCAGCTTGAGATTTACGAAGGCGTAGCCATTTTAGCCACAAACTTACGACAAAACCTTGATGAAGCCTTCACACGCCGGTTGAGTTTTCTGGTGGATTTCCCATTCCCGGAGAAAGAATACCGCCAGCGCCTGTGGGCATCTCACTTCCCGACGGAAGCGCCATTGAATGGCGACGTGGATTTAATTGAACTGGCGGATCGCTTCGCTTTGGCGGGGGGCAATATTCGCAACGCGGCGATTGCTTCGGCATACTTGGCGGCGACGGATGGCGGTTTGATCACCATGTCTCATATCCGACATGCCATCCGCCGCGAGCATCAGAAAATGGGACGTTTGCTGGATGACAGCTACTAACAGAGAAATGGTTGGGCGCACATGATCCAGGACTTAGACAAGACGCTTGAAAAGATCATCTACGAGCGCGGCAAGCTGAACCGCAATGACATTGATGTGTCGTTTGAGCAGCCCAATGGCGATTGGTCATCGCGTCTCGCCCGCCCCACCGTCAATGCGTGGTGCTTTGACATGCAGGAAAACATGAAACTGCGGACGATGGATCCGCGCATCACTCGTCGAGGTTCGATTGGAACGACGACCTTCCCGCCGATCCGCCTTGATTTCACCTACCTGGTCACGGCGTGGGCGCGAAAAGTCGAGGATGAGCATCAGCTGATATGGCGTACATTAAGCGCGTTAGCGCAGGTGCCGGAACTCGCGCCCGAAAACACAGAAGGGGCACTCAAGGATCAACCTTACAACATTCCGATTCTCGTTGGCAATAACCCGGAACGGATGCCGAATCTATCTGATTTGTGGAGCGTCCTGAACAACCAGATGCGGTTGGGATTTACCGCCGTCATCACCCTGTCAATGGATCGCACGATGGTCTTTGAAGCGCCGTTGGCATTCGAAGCTGTGGCAAGAGTCGGTCAATCGCTCGACCCGTCGTCGCGCACACTCACGACCCTTGATGTCGAAATTAAGACCAGCCCGGATGAAATACCGGACGGACTAACACCACCGAGTAGCAACGGCGGTGGCAGCGATCAAGAGCGCAAACGCAAGAAGTAGTCTACACTCATGGATAGGCGATATCATTCAGCCGTATGAGCCAGGTACGGTATGAATGTGAACGCAGGGAATTAGAAATATCATTTTAGGAGGAGAGATGCCATCTTATCTTTCGCCAGGTGTCTACGTTGAGGAAGTAGACAAGGGGACGAAGCCCATCGAAGCCGTCGGGACGGCGGTGGCGGCGTTCATCGGTTATACGGAGAGGGCAGTGGATGTACGCGATGGGGTGAGCAATTCCCTCGTGGGCAAACCAGCGCTCGTCACCAACTGGAGCCAGTATGTGCAGAAATTTGGCGGCTTCATCGAAGGCGCATTTCTGCCGGACTCGGTCTATGGTTATTTCGCCAACGGCGGCGGTATCGCCTACGTCGTCAGCATCAAGACGTTAGGCGCATCGGATGATCCCGACTCATCCACTGCCGCAAAGGTGGCGGTACCCGGAGGTGACGGCAAGACTAACCTGCTCGAAGTCACCGCCAAACAGGGCGGACCATCCGGCAACAATGTTTCGGTGAGCGTCAAGCCTGCGGATACGAAGGAAGGTGAAAAACCAACCGGCGAATTCCAACTCGTTATCAATGTGAACGGGCAGGCAGTGGAGACTTATGATGTCACCACGGCAAAAGGCGAAAACAACGTCGAAACCGTTGTCAAAGCCAAATCCAAACTCGTTGATGTGAAAGTCGTCGGCAAGGGCGAGATTGTGCCATCAGCGGGCAGCTTTGCCCTCGCAGGCGGCGAAATCAAGACCAAAGCCATCTCACTCAAGGACTACCAGGGCAGCACCGAAGTTCGCACAGGCATGGCGGGCTTGGAACCGCTGGATGACGTGACGATGCTGTGCGTCCCTGACCTGATGAGCAGCTTCCTGGCGGGCGAAATTGATATGAAGGGTGTGCAGGCGGTACAGCAGGCAGTGATTGATTACTGCGAAGGTGTCCGTTACTGCTTCGCCATTCTCGATGCCCCGCCCAAGCTGATGCCGCAGGAAGCGAAAGCATGGCGCTTGCAGGTCAATTACGACAGCACCCGCGCCGCCGTCTATTATCCGTGGATCGAAATTGCCGATTCAACGGGCAACGGCGGGCGTACCCGCAGCGTGCCACCCAGCGGTCATGTTGCCGGTATCTACGCCCGCAGCGACGCGACTCGCGGCGTCCACAAAGCCCCCGCGAATGAAGTCGTCCGCACCGTGCTGGGTCTGGAAGTGAACGTCACCAAGGGCGAACACGACCTGCTCAACCCGATTGGCGTGAACGTCATTCGCAGCTTCCCCGGTCGTGGTATCCGTGTCTGGGGTGCGCGTACCCTGTCAAGCGATCCGTCCTGGCGTTATATCAATGTTCGCCGCCTTTTTAACATGGTTGAAGAGAGCATTGAACGCGGGACGCAGTGGGTCGTATTTGAGCCGAACGACCAGAACCTGTGGGCGCGTGTTGCCCGCGATATTCGCGGCTTCCTCACGCTCGTCTGGCGCACGGGCGCGTTGTTTGGCGAAACGCCGGATCGCGCTTTCTACGTCAAGTGCGACGCCGAAACGAATCCGCCGGAATCGCGTGATGTCGGTCAGCTCATTGTCGAAATTGGCATGTGTCCGACGAAGCCCGCAGAGTTCGTGATCTTCCGCATCAGCCAGTGGGCTGGTCCAGACGCGCAAGGCTAGTTTAGTTCGCCCCAGGGCGAAAGAGGAGAATAAGACATGGCTCGTGAGAGCGATTTTCTATTAGGGTTTGGGTTCGGTCTCGAAGTTCAGGGCGCTGTCACTGGTGTTTTCCAGGAAATCAGCGGTCTTGGCTCAGAGAACGAAATTGTAGAGCAGAAGATCGTCCAGAATGGTAAGGAAGTGATCCAGAAAGTGCCGGGTCGCCTCAAGTTCACAGACGTGACACTCAAGGCTGGTATCACCAGCAATAAGGAAATCTGGGCGTGGCGCAAGATGGTGGAAGAGGGCAAGATTACGGAAGCCCGCAAGAACGCCGCAATCATCGCGCTGGATCGCACTGGAGCGCCGGTGGCGCGTTGGGAATTCCTGAATATGTGGCCCTCGAAGGTCAGCGGTCCGCAGTTCCAGGCAGACTCCAACAGCTTCATTATGGAAGAAGTTTCGCTCACCTTTGAAGACTATCGCCGTATTACCTAGACGGTGATAGCCGTTTCGTAAGGTTATAACGGGATCGCAGCGAGGGCAATTGACCTATCATGATGCCAAATGGGTATCCGCAAACCGAGTTTACTTTTGTGCTGCCGAAGGGCTTTATTGACGCCCAGGGGATACTGCACAGAGAAGGCACGATGCGCCTGGCGACCGCCAGAGATGAAATTGCCCCGCTGCGCGACCCGCGTGTGCGCTCAAATGAAGCGTATCTGGTGATAGTCCTGCTGTCACAGGTCATCACCCATCTCGGTACGCTCCCGCGAATTACGCCGGAACTGATCGAAAATCTCTTTTCGGCGGATCTCGCTTATTTGCAAGACTTTTATCAACAGATCAATGACTCAACCATGCCGAGGTTGCAGGTGATATGCCCCAACTGCGCGTATGAGTTTGAGTGGGAGACCCTCCCAATGGGGGGATCATAAGCTACCCCCTCGAACGCCTGCACGAGGAGGTAGCCTACATCGCCGTTCATCTCGGCTGGAGTCAGGATGAAATTCTTTCCATGACACACCATGAACGGGCAAGATGGGTAAAGCAGGTGAACAAAATGAACTGGCGTCAACGAAAGCAAGCAAAATAGGCGTCAAGAAGTCATACGATGGCTCGAACCACACAAGAAAGCCCAACACAGGGCGGCAGTGATAGTGCGTCAACCGCTGCCGATCAAAACGGAAAAGATCGCGCCCTTGCTCAAAAGGTAGCAGAGCGCGTTTTGCAGATGTGGCGTGAAGAACTGCGCCGCGAACAGGAACGACGCGGCAGGTTAGGGAAAGGATTCTAGTATGCTTCCATCACCGTCGAGTATCGCAGGCGAACTGCTTTCGGTTGCCGCCAAGCTGCCCATTCCGGGATTGCTGCCTGAGGTCAACTTAGGTTTTCGTTTCATGATCACCGTTTCCGGCGTGCCGCTGTCCGCATTTACCGAATGCCGCCTGCCGACCCTGACGCTTGAAACGGAAGAAGTGAAAGAAGGTGGGCTGAATACCTATTCCCATAAGCTGCCAAAGACGATTAACGCCGGAACGGTCACTTTCAAACACGGGATCGGACGTGGAAGCGAACTCCTTCAGTGGTATCTGCTCACCCATCGCGGTTTGTGGAAAATGGCACAACGCACGGTCAATGTCATCGTGCTGGATTCAACGTTCTTCATGCCGCCCGTACAAATCTGGACGTTCTGGGATGCCTATCCGATTAAATGGGTAGGACCGACATTGCAGGCAGGACAATCCGCCGTGCTTGTCGAAGAAATTGAACTCGCTCATTCAGGTTATCTGGTGTTCTAAAGTTAAACATCATGGCAACTGGACGAAAACCATTCCAACCATTGGGAATGCGCCTCCGCAGTTTTGCACGCGGACGCATCAGTTCATATATTCCCACGGGGGACTCTGTTCAGCGTCAATCGCTGCCACCATCCTGGCAATCCGACACACAAACATCGCTAAACTGGGGCGAGAATTCCCCTGAAACAGGCGACATACGCCCTCAGCAGGGCATACCCTTCGAGGCAACCGAGCGCGAGGTTGTCGTCCCGGCGACGTTCCTCGCACCAAATCCGCCCTCTATCCAGACCGCGCCAGCCAACCCGCAGCCACCCGCCTCCCCGCAGATGACGCGCTTCCAGATTTTGCGGGACATCTGGGACAAGTACGAGGCGCGAAAAGCGGCGGAAGTAGAGGCACATAACAGCGCTTTCGGAAATGCCGCGGCACAGGCAAACGCGAGTGCGTCCACAAGCCAGACCGCCAGCGAGAATCCTCCACCGCGCATTCAGGCACGGCGACGCCGCGGTGCTGTAGTAGATATTACGCCGCCTAAACAACTCCCGATTACGGGAGAAGACACCCCTGACGATAGCGATAATCAGGACTTTTTTTTTGTAGGTGGCAGCGAACCAGCAGCGGCAACGTCCGGCTCAGACGCCGGCAGCATTCAGCGTGACTACGACTCAGCGCAGGATGATCGACCTCCCCCAACCTCGCTTGAAACAGTCTCCACCGTCCAGCCTCAACGCACATCTGACCTTGACAGCGGCGTTCAGCGGGATACCGACGACACCAAGATCGTCTCGACGATTCAATCGGGCAGCTTTGGTGAGAACGTATCCCTTCAACGAGCGACGGATGAGGAATTCGACTGGCAGCCGAACGGCATGATTTACATGCCGTCGAATACCCCTGTCACGCCTGAAACACCAGCGATCGGGAGCGCGGTTACAACACCTTCCGTACAAACAAAACGCGAAACACCAGCAAGTGGCGGCGACACGCCATCCTATCAGGCAGAAACGCAGGTTACCCCTACCGTCCAAAATAATCCGCCCGTCATTCGACCCAAACAGGCGGATACGCCGTCGGTACAGACACAACGCGAGACCGACTCTATCAGTTATGATACGTATGACGCTCCGGAATCGGGCATGGGCAGCACAGATGTTATGCCTGCTTCTTACGCACCCGATTCATCGCCACCAGATGACAGCCCCACATCATTCGAAAGCGCATCCGCCATAACCAATGATAGGCAGTCAGATGAGGGATGGATGGCACAGGTCACGCCCGTATCTGCTGCTCCAGCCAGCGTACAACCAAAGCGCGGTAATGATACGCCGCCTGTTGAGCAGCAACAGAATCCTTCTACGACTATTCAGACGAAACGCAATAATCCGACGGTAGCAGCGTCAGGTTCGCGGACGAATACCGCCACAACTGCCCTGCCCGCTTCGCAACCCACGCCAATCGTCAAACAATCGTCGTCAATGGGTGATGAGTCAGCCACGCCGGTTGTTCCTTCGGTATCGCCTTCTTCGTCACAGCCTGCGATACAGGCAAAACGCGAATCGCCCGCCAATGTCGCGGGTGAAGATACGAATATAACTGACGATTTTGGCACTGTTGACCTGCCGACTTTTCCCTCTGCATTTCAGGATGCGCCAACGACATTCCAACAGGCTGTAAACCCTGCAGCGACCATACAGCCGCAGCGCGAGGTCAGTTCATCCACTTCCCCGCAAGTTGAACATAGCGACGTCTCTCATTCAGCCAATCCGCCTGACCTGCCCGCGGGATTTGCGGACGCGCCGACATCATTCTCAATGCCCGTCGCGCCGTCAATCCAGCCACAACGCGACGCCGCGTCATCCGCCGGCAGTCCGGGAGCGACGTTTAGTGCGCCAGCCAGCCAGCCAACTCACGACGCTGCTGTGCCATACGAAATATCACAGCCAGCGGATGAAGCGTGGCGGGCGCAAGTGACACCTGCACAGGCTGAAACCCCTGTTGTGCAGACAAAACGCAGCCGGCAGCAGTCAGGGTCGTCGGATACATCGCCTGCCTTGTCGGGTTCACCTGTACCGCCAGCGTTGGAAAACGTGCCGGCATCCTTTACGACAGCAGCTAACCCTGCCTCTTCATCAACGATTCAGCCAAAGCGCGACTCGTTTGATTCAAATTCAGACACCAGTGATACAAGCTACGAGCATTGGCAGCCTTCCGCTGAACTAGCACCAGAACCCGCGCCGGATTACGCGCCGCCTTCGCCCTGGCTAAATTTCATGCCCACACCAGAGACGGAGGCGTCTGCCTCGCCGCCCGTATCGAGAGTGCAGCGGAAACGGGGGACTTCCACCTCCCCCGCGGCTAACAGCGGCAACAACTTCACTGGCAATACGGATAGCCCTTCACCAGATTCGGCAATTGATTGGGGAAATCAGGCTTACGTCCAGCGTGACATAGAATCTTCTGACCTTCCTGAACAACCGGTAGATGTCTTCACAGCACTCTTTAACGCGGGCATGATCAACGAACGTATTACCATGCCACCGTCACAGCCGCAAAACAGCGCACCATCAGCGCCGAGCAGTGTTCAGCGTCAGATTGATCCGAATAGTTCTATTCCTGCGGCGGGTTCAGTGGAAGCTGGTTTGCTCGCCATGCTCAACTTGCCGCCGGATACGCCAGTAGCGGGATTACAGCCCTCAAAATCGCAAACAACGAATGCGCCATCTCAACCTGCTGCGCCTTCAATCTCCCGACAGATGAATCCAGCAGGCAGTGACGTTCAGCGAAGCACGGGTATGGCGTCCGTTGGCTCAATGACGCCACCTGTTACGACAACCACAACGGTAACCAACACGCCAGCACCGCAGGACAGCGACTCCTCTGCGATTCAGCGCGAAATCACGATAGACGAAGTGACAACAACGGTCTCCCCTGTGGATAGCACAAACGCGGAGAATAAAGCTGAGGTCAATGTGGACAAGCTCGCCCGCGAAGTCTACGGCATTCTGAAGGACAAACTGCGTTCCGAGCATGAACGCAAACGCGGTGTTTAGGATCACGATTGAAGAAAGGGTGAACGATCATGCTTGAGTTAACACGAGGCGGCTTAAAGCCCGGCAAACTCGTCAACTGCAACAATCAGGAAGAAGTGACGTTTATGTTCAACCCGTTCGAGTATTCGATTGCCAAGACAAATTCCTGGGAACCGGGCGATGTCACCGGGCGGGATGTACCGAAGATCGAGTTCAAGAATGGCGGCGCTCAGACATTAACCCTGACACTGTTCTTTGATACGCTGGCGCAAAATTCATCCGTCACGACCATCACGGACAAGTTATGGAAGATGATGATGATCGACTCTTCCCGCGTAGACCCTAACAGCAACAAGAGTTCGCCGCCGGATGTCGAACTGGTGTGGGGTGGAAAAACCATTCTGAGAGCCGTGATCACGAATATGACGCAGGCGTATACGCTGTTTCTGCCCACTGGTACGCCTGTGCGCTGCAAGGTCACGATTGGGTTGCAGCAGCGCCTCGCCTCTGATACGGAACTGGCGCAGGTGGACGGCGCAACCTCAACCGCTGCGGCAGCCGGAACCACTGCCAGTGGTGCGGATCGGATCGACAATATGGTCAGTGACCCGAATGCCTGGCGAGCGACTGCCGCTGCCAGCGGAGTCAACAACCCGACGAACATTCCAGTCGGAACGGTACTGGTATAACGAAGGGAACAGCAAATGCCTAATTCGAGAGTTCCAGTCGCTGTTGCTGCGGTCTACATAGACGGCACTGTTTTATCGCCGGAAGTAATGAATGATCTTTACTCCCTTGAGGTGGACATCAGCCTCGATGTGCCGGATATGGCACTAATCACGTTTCACGACAACAAACTCAATCTCGTCAATGACACAAAGTACGACCCGGGCAAATCCGTTGAGGTCAAAATGGTTGGGGAGGCGGTGCAACAAAACGGGTCACATCCAACTGAAACGAGTGTTTTCAAAGGCGAGATCGTCGGTCTTGAGCCGCAATTTAATAAAGGAGGAACCAGCCTTTTCATCATCCGTGCTTACGACAAACGCCATCGGTTGACCCGTGCGACAAAAACGCGAGTCTTCAAACAGAAGAAACATAGCGAAATCGTCTCAGAGATCGCAAGAGAAAATGGTCTTCAGTCGCAGGTAGAGGATACTAGCACTCAGTATGAACACTTGCTCCAGCGCAATCAGACTGATCTCGAATTTCTTCTCCAGATGGCAGGGCACAACGCTTATGAACTTTTATGTGAGGATACCAAAATTATCTTTCGCAAACGGCAGACGGGTTCCCCTGTCGCTACGTTAAAGTGGGGTGAAGATCTCATGTCATTCTCTCCCCGTCTCTCGGCTGCCGGGCAGGTGAATGAAGTCACTGTTAAAGGCTGGGACCTCAAACAAAAGCAGGCAATCGTCGGAACCGCGGCAACGAGTTCAACGCAGCCGGCCATTGGCTTTGGCAAATGGGGTGGGCTGACTGCCCAGTCCGCGTTTTCCGCTGCCAAATATTTCGAGGTTCAGCAGCCGCTGAAGGATCAGGGCGAAGCGCAAAAACTCGCAGCCGCGATTCTCGACACGCTGAATGAGAGTTTTGTCGAAGCGGAAGGCGTCTGTTACGGAAGCCCGACTATCAAACCGGGTTGTAAAGTCAAAGTCGAGAATCTTGGTGCGAAGTTTAACGGTGAGTATCTGATCACATCCGTCACGCACCGATACAGCGCTCAAGAGGGTGAGGCAACCTACACCTCGCAGTTTCGCGTTGAAGGCGCACGGCGGCGGCTGATGATGGATCTACTTCAGCCGGTGGAAGCCAAACCCGCCTTGATGACTGGGCTGGTGCCAGCGCTGGTAACCAACAATAAAGACCCGGAAAATCTCGGACGGGTCAAGGTGAAATACCCCTGGCTGCCAGAAAATAATGGGGCAGAAATTGAATCGGGTTGGGTGCGGGTTGTGGCGCTCGGCGCAGGCAACATGACCGGCTTTTTCTGGCTGCCGGAAGTCAATGATGAGGTCATGATCGCCTTTGAGCATGGCGACATCAACCGCCCCTACCTGCTGGGCGGTGTGTGGAATTCCAGAGACAAGTCGCCGGAAACGAGCGATAATGCCGTTGCCGGGGATGGCTCGGTTAAACTGCGAACTATCCAGACCAGAGGCGGGCATATTTTCCGTTTCACGGATGATCAAAGTGGCTCAAAGATCGAGCTGATTGACTCCAAACAAGGCACCAAAATCATCCTGGACGCACAACAGGAGAATCTCACTATTGAAACGGGCAATGAAATATCCCATAAGGGAAAAACGATCAAAATGAAGGGCGACTCTGGCGTCACCGTTGAGTCTGGCAGTTCGCTCACCATTAAGGGTTCAAGCATTAGCATTGAAGCTTCCGGTCAGTTAACCCTAAAAGGCTCGACGGTCAATATCAACTAGTGGCAAATGCTTGCTCAGAATCACATTTGACGCAAAAATAGTGGGAAAAGACTTTGAGGGGATATTGGAATGAGTTTTACGGGACGAGGGTGGTCATTTCCCCCAAAACTGGATGCCCGCGATAAGGTCGAAATGGCGGAGGATGACGCCGATATTCGCCAGGCGATCCGCATTATCATCGGCACGGCGCTGGGTGAGCGGGTCATGCGCCCGGATTTTGGCTGCCGCATTCATGAACTGATTTTCGACCCCGCCAACGCCGAGACAGCCGCTACCGCTGAGGGCTATGTCCGCGATGCGATCACGCGCTGGGAGCCGCGTATCCGCCTGGAAGCGGTGAATGCGTACCCGGATGCGAATGAATATGGCGCGATTGTCATTGAATTGGTATACGAAATTAAGGGACTGAATGACCGCCGCAATCTCGTCTTTCCGTTTTACCTTATCCCGCAAACCTAGAGGGGGTTGGCATGGGTTTCCAAACGCCACAACTGGATGATCGCACCTTCCGCGATCTCGTGGATGAAGCAAGACGGCGCATCCCGCTGTATTGTCCTGAATGGACCGATCATAATCTCAGCGATCCGGGTATTACGCTGATTGAACTGTTTGCGTGGATGACCGATATTGTGCTGTATCGGCTCAATCGTGTGCCGGATAAGATGTTTATCAAGTTCATGGAGCTGATCGGGATCACCTTACAGGAAGCCGAGCCAGCCCGCGTACCGGTCACTTTCTGGCTTACCACGCCACAGGCGAATGATGTGACCATTCCCGAAAGCACCGAAGTTTCTACGGTTCGTACCGAAACGGAGTCCGCCGTCGTGTTCAGCACTGATGTTCCGGCGGACGTTCGCGTTCCGAAACTTTCGCATGTGCTGACCAGTTCCACCGGACGAGGCGGTCAGCGCGAATTTCGCTCGTTCAACGCCAAGCGCCTGTCCGGTGGCACAACGGAAAGTTTCTCCGCCTTTGACTCGACCCCGCCCAAAGCGGGTGATGCATTCTATGTCGGCTTCGAGGAAGACCTGAGCTATCACATTCTCGGCATTGAAATTGGCGTGGACAAAGCCGAAGGCGCTGGTATTGACCCGACAAACCCGCCATACGTGTTTGAAGTCATGGGGTTTGATGCCGAACAGAATTGGGTGCCGGTCGTGATAGACTCAGACTCGACGCTCGGTTTGAACGTCAACGGTCTTTTCAAGGTGCATTTACCGGCGTTGCAAAAAGGGACGCGCAACGGCGTCACTGCCTACTGGGTGCGCTGCCGCCTTGATCCGGCGCGTTCAGCTCGCAGTTACGGCGTCAGCCCGACGATCAATCATGTGGATGTGCAAAGCTGGGGCATCACAATCGAAACCACCAACGTCACCCGTGTTCGCAATGAGGTCTTAGGGCGCAGCGAAGGCACACCGGGTCAGCGCTTCTATCTGACTCACACGCCAATTGTGCCGCGCATGAAAGGCAGCGAATACGTGATCGTCCGCACAACCGATGGACGTGAAGAGCGCTGGACGGAAGTTGCCGATTTTTCGTCTTCCCTGCCCGAGGATAAGCATTATTCTCTGGATGGCAGCAGCGGCGAAGTCACCTTCGGGCCTGCTATGCCGCAGCGCGACGGCACGATTTTATGCTATGGCGCAATTCCGCCAAAAGGCGCGATGATTGTTTTCCGCCAGTATCGTTACGGCGGCGGGCAGGTTGGCAATCTGGCGGCGAACACTATCTCAATTTTGCAGTCTAGTATCCCCTATGTCGCCAGAGTAGCCAATCTTGTCCCCGCGAAAGGCGGCTTGGACGCGGAAAGTCTGGAAAATAGCAAGCAGCGCGTCCCTGATTTTCTGCGCTCACTCCAGCGGGCGGTCACGGTTGAGGATTTTGGTCATCTGGCGGAAGAAGCCGCTCCCGGCATGGTCGCCCGCGCTCATGCGTTGCAGCCACCGCAAACGAGCCGCGGTGAGGTTCGCGTCCTCGTCGTCCCGCGCATCAAGCGCCCGGAAGCATATATTGCCCCGGAAAGCCTATCGCTTTCGCAGGAATTACGCAATCAGGTCTTCAACTATCTCGATGAGCGCCGCCTGCTGGCAACACAACTTGAAGTTGTGCCGCCGACATATCAGTTCGTCGAAAGTGAAGTCACGATACGTGTCCTGCCAACGTATGCGCCGGAAGAAACCCGCATTCGCGTCGAAAATCATCTGTATAAATTCATGAACCCGATCACAGGAGGGCATGAAGGTACCGGTTGGCCCTTTGGACGCGACCTTAACATCGGCGACATTATGGCGGCAATCCTCACCGTGCCGGGCGTTGAAGCGGTACGCAATGTCGCGCTCTATCCGGCAGGATATGATCGGGGACAGTTCATTCGCGGTGAACCCGCCGCGATTATTCCTGTACCCTTACACGGCGTCGTTGCGTCGTACCAGCATACAGTGTTGCTGGCGTAGCGCACCATCAGAGGAGATATGGACGAAACGACAGCGGTATTCAAGATCGCGGGTCCCAATATCGAAAACGATACCTTCACCGTGGGCGCGGCAGGAGTACGCGCCGGGCGTGCTGGCGATAATGAGCTGGTGTTAGCAAGCAGCGAGATCAGCCGCCATCACATGCGCTTCGAGTGGATCGGCGGGGAGATCGCCGTCCGAGACTTAAACAGCAGCAATGGTATCTGGTTCAACGATGAACGAATCCGTCCGGATGTGCCACAGGTGCTTAAAGTCGGCAATCTGATACGGGTGGGTCCCTTCACGATTACACTTGAGCGCATTGACGTACCCACAAAAAAGCGCGGCAAGTCACAGCCGGATGCAACGCTTGAAGATTTGCCTGCCGCGTCAACCCCGATCGCCGTAGAAACGCCGCCTGCGGAAATCTATGTTCCTAAGACCGCGCCGCTTACCCCTGAACCTGCCCCACCCGCTCATGAGCCTGAGCCGGTGGCAGAAGAAGTTGTTATGACCAAGCCGCCCGCTGCCGAGCCTGAGCCAGTAGCGGAAGAAGCGATTATGACCAAGCCGCCTGCCGCTGTACCTGAGCCAGTGGCGGAAGAAGTGATC
>Ga0224722_1001097_pt1 | contig 15383 bp, 15 predicted proteins | sample Balambano_FR1_Me_FD_161646 | JGI IMG/M metagenome (GOLD analysis project Ga0224722, IMG submission 161646) | Freshwater sediment microbial communities from Lake Towuti, South Sulawesi, Indonesia - Balambano_FR1_MetaG | ecosystem: Environmental > Aquatic > Freshwater > Lake > Sediment | place... | reverse complement strand
TTCTCGATCCCCGAAGCGATCCAAACCGATGCGGCGATCAACCCCGGCAATTCGGGTGGGCCACTCTTTAACCTGGCGGGGGAAGTGATCGGCGTCAATGCGCAGATCCGCACTGGCGGCAGTAATGCCAATTCGGGTGTCGGCTTTGCCATTCCGACCAACATCGTGCGTCTGGTCGTGCCCACCTTAATCGCTGAAGGGGCCTATCAATGGCCCTGGCTGGGCATTGCCGGGGAGAATGTCAACTTGGTTCTTGCCGAAGCGAACGAATTACCATCCCAAGCTGGGGCCTACTTGGTCGGCGTCGTTGAGGGCGGCCCGGCAGATACAGCCGGGTTACAGGGCAGCACCGGTCAAACCAACCTGCAAGGCCTTCTTGTGCCTACGGGTGGCGATGTTGTGATCGCAGCGGATGGGGAGCCGCTCGCCAGTTTTAATGATCTGCTGGACTGGGTCGCCTTTAAGCTGCCGGGGGACGAGATCGTGTTGACTGTGCTCCGTAATGGTCAACAACTTGATATACCCGTCACGCTGGCTCCACGACCCGACTTGGCGCAACCTGTGTTTGGAGAGCCTACGCCATAAGCTCTTCTCATCTTAACCTTAGAGGAGTCGCTGAGGGGAGATGCTCGCGCTGGCCCAAGCCGGCTGGCAAGAATAAGGGAACGATGTTATGACAACGGAAACAATGCTTGCGCGTTTGCAAGAGATCGGCTGGCGCTTAAGCCGGCAGATTATCCAGATGACGACAGTAGCTGGCTCTGGGCATCCTTCCAGTTCGCTCTCGTGTATTGACCTGTTGACTTGTCTCTACTGCGGTGGGATCATGCGCTACGACGCCAAAAACCCCACTTGGCCAGAGCGGGATCGCCTTATCCTAAGCAAAGGACATGCGGCACCGGCGCTCTACGCCATCTTGGCCGAGGCGGGCTACTTCCCAGAAGATGAGCTAAATCAGTTGCGACGGCTAGGCAGCCGGTTAGAAGGACACCCGAATATGAGTCGCCTTGCGGGAGTGGAAGCTTCCACTGGGTCACTAGGCCAGGGGCTGTCGATTGGCTTGGGTCATGCGCTGGCAGCGCGCTTGGATGCGTATGACTACCGCGTCTATGTGCTCATCGGCGATGGTGAAGCCAACCAGGGGCAGATCTGGGAAGCGGCGATGGCGGCGGCCAAGTACCAGACCGCCAATCTCACCGCGATTCTAGATTACAACGGCTTCCAACAGACCGGTGCGGTGAGCGAGGTGATGCCAACGCTGGCCCCGCTGGCCGAGAAGTGGGCGGCTTTTGGCTGGCACGTTGCCGAGGTGGATGGTCACGCCATTCCACAGATTCTTGACACTTTGACGGCTGTGCGTGCCGTTACCGACCAGCCCCAGTTGATCATCGCCCACACCAAAAAAGGGCGCGGGCTTTCGCCTTTTGAAACCCATGCGGTTAATCGCCGTCATGGTGAAGTTTTGACCTTGCGGGAGGTCGCAACGGCACTGGCGGAACTGGATACCAGCTACAAGCGAGGAAATGATGGAGATCGGAAAACGGATTGACTTGCCCGATGGCCCAGCCACGCGCGATGCCTTTGGCGAAACTTTGACCGAGCTAGGGCGCACAAACCCCAACCTTGTCGTTGTCGACGGAGATGTCAGTAACTCCACCCGCACAGAAAGTTTTGCCCAGACGTTTCCCCAACGTTTTTTCAATGTCGGCATCGCCGAAAGCAACTTAGTCAGCGTTGCCAGTGGGCTGGCTGCGGCCGGCAAAGAAGTCGTTGCGGCCAGCTTTGCTGTCTTTCTGCTCTGCAACGCCTATGACCAGATCCGTATGGGGGTAGCCTTTCCCCGGCTCAATGTCAAACTGGTGGGTTCGCACAGCGGCATCAGCATCGGCGAGGATGGCCCCAGCCAGATGGCAATCGAGGATCTAGCGCTTGCCACAGCTCTGCCCGGCTTCACCGTGCTCGTACCAGCCGACGCGCCCTCTACCAAAGCGGCCACGCGTGCGCTTTTTGAACGCCAGGGGCCGGTTTACCTACGGACAGGGCGGCCCAAAACACCCCTCGTCTATCCTACCGATCTCCCTTTCCAGATCGGGCGCGCCAATCAACTGCGCGCCGGGCGCAATGTCACGATCATCGCTTGCGGGTTGATGGTTGCGGCCGCGCTGGAGGCGGCTCATCTGTTGCACCTACAAGGGGTTGATGCTCGCGTGCTGGATATGCACACGATCAAGCCACTCGATGAGGTGGCGATCGAATGGGCCGCGCGTGAGACGGGAGCGATTGTCACCGCAGAGGAGCATCTGCTGAGTGGCGGGCTGGGCGCTGCCGTCGCCCAAGTGGTGGCCGAACGCTGGCCAATCCCCATGCAATTTGTCGGCATCCGTGATCGTTATGCCGAATCGGGCGACGCGCAGGGGCTGCTGGAGAAATATGGGTTAACGGCAACTCACATTGTCCACGCGGCACTGCGCGCAGTGGCCCAAAAAGAGCGGCCCCGCAAGTAACCGCGCAGGGGGAAAGTAGATCTTAGACTGTATCTTGGCATTAGCCAGTTACCTATCAATTCTTCATCCCGTTCTCGGTAAAATCGTTGGTGGATGTATCAAATAACCACTCAGAAGGAGTTAACAACTATGGCAAACAATGGCAACCGCACAAGCGTTTTGCAGAAGTATGTGTCCGATATGATCTCTGTAGACAAGCACATCCTCGAAGCTGTCGAACGACAGTTAGAGGGGAAGGAACTCCAACTATTCCCCGAAGCACAACAGTTGGTGCAGCGCACCAAGAGCACGCTCTCGACCAACGTCCGCGAAATGGAGCAACACCTCGAACGGTTGGGGGGTGAAGGTGCCGCTTCCAGCGTGCAAGATGCTGTCGCCTCCGTCTTGGGTGCGGCGGCGGGTCTGTATGACAAAGTGCGCTCCAGCACGGCGGCCAAGATGCTGCGCGATGATTACACGGCGCTCAGCATGTCGGCCATTGCCCACACCATGTTGCACACCACGGGTCTGGCGCTGGGTGATAAGATGATTGCGGATATGGCGTTGCGCCACCTGAAATCGGTCACTCCGCTCATTACACAGATCAGCCGTGTGATCCCGCTGGTGGTGGCGCGCGAACTGGCCGAGGATGAGGCCGATCTGGTCGATACCACCGTCGGGCCGGAGTCAGCGCGGTTAACCCAGCAGGCGTGGGATGCCGACCATGTGAACCAGAAGGTCTACGCGTAACCACCCTCGCTGATTTTTTGACAATCTGATTCGGCCAAAACGCTCTGCGGATCAACTGCGGTTGAAGCAGAGCGTTTTGCATTGTATACGCTTTCTTTGGAGCGATCCTATGACTGGTATCTCACTACAATTGATGATTTTGGGGTACGTCTTGGTTGCAGCGTTGCTGGGTGCGCTGATTGGGTTTGAGCGGGAGATGAGCGATAAGCCCGCTGGCATCCGCACCCATGCATTGGTCGGCGGGGCGGCTGCGCTGCTGGTGGCGTTGGGTGAAGTCCTGGTGAACACAACGCCGTTACGTGGCAACAATCTTAACGCTGACCCGGTTCGTATCGTTGAAGCAATTGTGGCCGGGGTTAGCTTTCTCGGTGCTGGCACAATTCTACGCCGAGGTGGGCAGATGGAGGTGGAGGGGTTGACTACTGCGGCGTCATTGCTCTTTGCCGCCGTTATCGGCATCAGCGTGGGGGCCCATCGACTCATCCTGGCGGCTGGGGCCACTGTGCTGGTGCTCATCATCTTACGGAGCGGTGCCTGGGTAGGTCAACGACGGGATTCCCAGAAATCAGCAGCGAACCAAGAGGAGTGATGCTATTGTGCCCAAAGCGCACTCATCAGCCTGACCAAGCCAGGCAAACAACTCCCAGCAAACAAAAACCGCACCCGTTGGTGCGGTTTTTGTTTGCTAGGGATAAGAAGTCTGGGCTATCGGTTCTGTTGCCAGTAGCCGCGGATTTCCTCATCCCAGGTTTCATTGGCCGTATCGGGCAGGTTGTTCGGGTCAAAGCCAGGGGCATTTTCCAGCACCTCTGGCTCGATGTCGAAGACAAAGCGTTGCTCGACCAGATCCAGCACCAGCTGATCAAGCGGGATGGCGAACCACTTATCGCCCAAGCCCAGGAAGCCACCAAACGAGAGAACGGCATAGGCCAGTTGATCGCGCCGCCAGTCGATCATCACATCTTCAATCGCCCCCAGCTCTTCACCGGCGGGGTTGTAGACGTTATAATCCAGCATCTCCGAAAGACGCATCACCCGCGGGGTGGCGACGGTCATTTCGGCTCCTTCGGCTGAAGCGGTGTCGGTGACGGTCTCCGTCGCTGTCGCATCGGTCGCAGCCTCGCTGCCCGCGGCCAACGCGCCAGTGCCACAGGGTGAGTCCATACCAGCCATCGCCATGTCGCTGCCAGTACCGGCAGTGTCAGTCATCATGCTCGTGCCGGTCATCGTGTCTGTACCGGTCAACGCACCCGTAGCGCCTAGTGAGTTGTCCATATCGTCCATAGCTGTGCCGGTGGCGATCTCGATCGTATCCCAGAAGGAGCGATAGTCCGTATCCCACATATCAGTGGTCATATCCGGCAGGTTGTTGACATCAAAGACCGGCGCATTGTCCAGCACTTCCGGGTCAATGTTGAGCAGCAATCGCCCATTCGCTGGGTCAATGGTCACGGCGCGCCAGGGAATGATATAGTGACTATCGCCTAACCCCAGAATACCGCCAAAGGAGAGGATCATATAGTCGACGCAACCATTCTCCAACGAGATGATGGCGTCTTCCAGACCACCCAAGTTTTCATCGGCGGCATTCTCGACGTTATAGCCCAGCAACTCATTGGCACCTAGCACCCCACGAATGCCCGTAGTGGCACCCGCACCAGTGACCGCAGCCCCATCCGTTGTTCCGCTTGTACCGGTGATACCGTCTGTGTCTGTCAGCAGTTCGGTATCGGTCATCTCGGTACCAGGCATCATTTCGGTGCCCGTCATCAGTTCCGTACCGGTCATCTCAGCCGTGGGGGTGAGATCAACGGCGGGGGTGGCGGCGCTTTCCTCGGTGGCCTCGACGGTGGCTGTGTCATCCACCGCTTCAGTTGGTGTTGTCGCTGGTGCCAATTCGGTGACGGCAGTGGGTGTACCCACCACAGCCCCCGTGTCGCCGGCGTCGTTGCCGGTATTCCCGTCGCCACAGGCGCTTACTATCAGCGCAAAGAGCAGCGACCAGCCAAACATCGCGCGTACTTTCATTGTTTATCTCCTTCTTCCAATGGTCTTTGGTTGGTTAATTGTGAGCAAATGCCCAGGGCATCGGCAACTACAATAGCATGATGGCTTCTTCGATGCGATCTATCTGGATAGGTCAAAACGATACACAGATAGATAGGAGGCGTCGGTTACTAGTTAGGTAGGGGCGTGATCGGATCCTGCCCCTACCGGGTTATATCCGCATTTGTAGCTCAGGAATGTAGCTGGTTACTTGCAGAAAAACATGGCGCTAGGGTAAATCTAGGGTACTTTGCTACAAAAACAAGGAACCGACCATGACTCTTGCGATTCCCAGAGAGCGACAACCGCATAGTGAGCGGCCCCGCCCTATCTCCAAAACGGTATCACCCACAACGATTGACCGGCACTTTGCGCCCTTAGCCACCAGGCTGCGTCAGGCCGAGATGCCACCTGCATTGATCCAAGCCTTTCGCGCGGCCTATATGCAACTTGCCCAGGGCGCAACGGGTTACCTGCCGAGTGTGCAGCTCGCCCCGCTGCACGCGCTACCGACGCTGACCGAGCTGGCTCCTTACCGAGCTGCGGGCGAAAGGGCGATCAAACGCACGGTGATGATCAAACTCAACGGTGGTCTGGGCACAACGATGGGGATGCAAGGTCCCAAGTCGCTGATCCCAGTCAAAGGGGGCGTTAGCTTTTTAGAGTTGATCCTGCGCCAGGTGGAGGCCCTACGGCGAAGGTGGCACATTGAGCTGCCCTTGGTGTTGATGAACAGTTTCCATACGCACCGGCCTACGCAAGATGCCCTCAAGCAGTATGTCGGGCAATCGGCAGCCTCGCTGACCTTTGTCCAACATCAAGTACCCAAACTCTGGGCAGATGATCTGACGGCAGCAGAATGGCCCGCCGACCCTAGCAAAGCATGGTGCCCACCCGGTCATGGCGATCTCTATCTTGCCTTGCAGACGAGCGGTATGTTGCGCAACTTGCTCGCACGCGGTTATGAATATGCCTTTATCAGCAATGTGGATAATCTGGGAGCTACGCTCAACATGGAGTTGTTGGGCTACATGGTGCAGAGCGAGAGTCGATTTCTGCTTGAGGCAGCCGCACGGCAGCCAAAAGATTGTAAGGGTGGGCACCTGGCTGAACAACCTGGGCGCGGGTTGGTGCTGCGCGAACTGGCCCAATGCCCCCCGGACGAGTTGGCCGAATTTCAGAATATTGCGACCTATTGTTACTTTAATACCAATAACCTGTGGGTGCATTTACCCACCCTGAAGCACCTGTTGGATCGCACACAAGGCATTTTGGGGTTGCCGTTGATCCGCAATGAAAAGCCAATTGACCCCACCCAGCCCGAATCACGCCGGGTGATTCAGGTGGAGACAGCGCTGGGCCATGCCATCAGTCTCTTCCCCAATGCCGGGGCCATCGAAGTACCGCGTCAGCGCTTTGTCCCCGTCAAAACGACCAACGATCTCTTGGCCCTTTGGTCAGATGCTTACGTGCTGGGCGAGGATTACACCATTCATCCCAATCCGGCCCGCACCCTGGGCGATGAGTTGGTCATCGACCTGGACAAAAATTACTATGGCCTGTTTCATCAACTCAAGGCGCGCTTCCCCCATCATGTACCTTCCCTGATCAACTGTAGCCAGTTTCGGGTGCGCGGCAATGTGTACTTTGACGCGGCGCTTGCGGTGGAAGGTCATTGTTCGATCAAATCGCCGGGCGAGGGCGCGGTGCGCTGGCTTACCGTCCCTCTGCGCCACAATGATGTCATGCCGGGCTAAACACGCCCCACCAAAGGAGAACAATCTGATGGATCACCACACAACTGAGCAACTCGGCGAATCGACCCTGGCAGCGTACCGGGATCGTTATCACCTGCTCTTGATCTTTGCGCCAGATGAGGCTGACCCGGCCTATCAGCAGCAACAACAATGGCTAGAGCCGCAAACGAGTGCGCTGGAGGAGCGTGACCTATTGCTCTTTTCACTCTTCGCCGATGGTGAGAGCACCATTGCGGGCACACAATCCTCCTCGCCCACCCCGGCGGAACTGCGCGAGGAGTTTGACATTGCCGAGGATGAATTCGCCGTGCTCTTGGTCGGCAAAGATAGCACAGTCAAGATGCACACCGACCAGCCGGTGGAGCCACAAACGTTATTGGGCCTCGTAGAGCAAATGCCAATACGCCAGGCAGAGCGGCAATAAAAAACCGGGGCTTTGTGCAAAAGCCCCGGTTTTCTGTGCTATCCACCGCTCTACCGACGGCCAGCTTTGACCGGCTGTTCCATCGCCTCTTCGTTGATACCAGCGCTCATCATGCCGCCGGTAGCCAGCGCAGTCAGCCGCTGGTCGGTCTGTTCTTCCTCTTCCAGCGTCTGCTGGAGCAGGGCGCGATCATCGTCAAAGCCAAGCTGCTCGGCAAAGGTGCGGGCCGTGCCGTAGCCAGCGATCTCGTAATGTTCCACGCGTTGGGCTGCGGCAATCAGCGCCGCATCGCGGATCATTGGTTCGGTCTCCAGGTCAATGGCTTCCTTGCCCTCCTCGATCAGCCCCTCCATTCCTTTGCACTTTTTGCCGCCGCTTTTGGTCTCAAGCCGGGCAAAGATCTCATCCAGCCGTTCCATTTGCTGTTTGGTCTGCTGCAAATGTTCTTCAAAGCCCTGGCGGAGTTCCGGGGTCGTAGCGGCTTTTGCCATCTTGGGCAGCGCCTGCACCAGTTGTTTCTCGGCGCTGTACAGATCCTTTAGTTGGTCGATGTAGAGATCCTCAAAGCTCTTTACTTTCATCGTCTCCTCCTTCAATGTCGATTAGGTGACTATCACCTCAACAGTCACTTCAGAGGTGGCTGTCACCTACATATATATATTGGACGCGTCCAGAGGATAGCTATTTTGCGCACTGATAGCGATAGCACGTGAACTAGCAGTGGGGTACAAAAAAGATACAAACATACAAGGTAGGGAAATCCCTCATTGACCAGTGCGCTTCGATCTGTCACAATAAGATAAGATTTGTTCTTGTCTGTGATTGTGCCCTTCTAACACCAACAGTGCTCCCTGGTCACATCACCGCATGAGAGGAAAAGGACAATGCAGATCAACAGAAGAATTCAAACAAGTCATCGAAACCAACTTGCTCGGCCAGGCCTATGGGGCAATGGCCGCGTTGCCCTATTTGCGTGGGCAAGGACGGGGAGCCTTCATGGCTGTCTCTTCGGTCGAGGCAGTGCGCTCGCTGCCCTATCAAAGCGCTTATGCCGCCGCCAAACATGGGGTGCGCGGCATGTTGGATGCGCTACGGTTAGAGGTTGAACATGATGGGGCCCGTATTGCCATCACCAACATCATGCCTGCCTTGATCCATACTCTACTCTTTGACAAAGCGCGCACCAAACTCGGCGTCAAACCCAAAGGCATTCCCCCGGTCTATGACCCCGGTCAGGTGGTCGAGGCACTGTTGTGGGCTGCGGAACATCGCACCCGTAGCAAGGTCGTTGGTGGGGCCGGGCAGTTGATGGTGGCTGGGCAAACCATCGCCCCCGGTTTGATGGACTATTATTTTTTGAAAATGGGCTTTCGTGGACAGCGCACGACCGAGCCCCGCTCCGTGGAAACACCCAACAACCTTTTTGGCCCAGTGGAAGGTCTGGATCGGGTGTATGGCGAAAAACCGGAAGGACAACGGAGCCACGCACTGCAACGCTGGCCCGTCGACGGCAACCGTAATGCACAGAGTACCTCAGGCTTACAGTGGACCGCTCTGAGCCTGCTTGCTGGTGCAGCGGCAGCATTGATCACGCAGAAGCAGCGCTCTGCAACGGCAGTCGAACACCGGTTTGCCTGACTTTGTGCGACAGAACTAGCCTAGCATCAATCGACATCAAAGACTATGAGTTTATTCGCTTTGCCAGAACAACTGCTTGATGCGATGGAGCAAGCGGTGGTTGCGGTTGATCTGGCAGGCCAAGTTACCTACTGGAATCCCTTTGCCAGCCAACTCTATGGTTGGTCGGCGTCCGAAGCGATTGGGCGTATCTTCTGGGCGTTGATTTTACCCGCAGAAGAACAAGCCGAACCCCTGCGTAGCCATTTACAAGACGGGGTTGCCTGGGTGGGCGAATTGCCCGTGCAACATCGCGGTGGGGTGAGCTTTGTGGTTGCGATGATCAATTCTCCCCTGCGCAACACCACGGGAAAGCTGATTGGCATGGTCAGCGTTGCCAATGCCAGCACCGTCCAACATGCCGCCGAGGCGGCGTTGCGCACCAGTGAAGCCAACCTGCGTGCGCTGATCGAACACGCAAGTGATGCGATCTTTATTGCCAATGAGAGCCGCATCTATGTCGACGTGAACGCGGCGGCTTGTGCGCTTTCTGGCTATACCCGTGAAGAGCTAATCGGCAAGCGGATTGAGGATCTAACGCCACCACCGCTATGGCCCCGCCTGGACGATGATCGGAGCCAACTGATCGATGGTACACAAACCCTTCAAGGCAAAGTAAGTGAATGGGTGCTGTTGCGCAAAGATGGCACCACTGTCCCGATTGAGGTCAGCGCCAAACAGTTGCCCGATGGCCGTTGGCAAGCCTTTGTGCGCGATAGCACGGTTCACAGAAATGCCGAGGCGCGTCAAAACTTTCTGGTCAACCTGGGCGAAAGCATGGCCCACATTCAAGATCCCGGCGAATTGCTTGACAGCGTCAGCAGTCAGTTGGGAAAATTTCTGGGCGTCGCGCACGTCTTTTTTGTTGAAGCGAACGCCGAGACCGGTCAGCTCTCTGTTCACAACGAGCACCATCACGCTCTCCCTACGTTGACCGGTGCGTATCCACTTGCGGGGGATGATGCAGCGCATCAAGCAGCCTATCAATACGGACAGACGGTTGTAATCAACGATACAGCCATTGACCCGGCGACGATCAATCACTATGCAACACGCTACGCACCCGGCCAAATCCGCACCAAAGTCTCTGTACCCCTGTTACGGTATGAGCGCTGGGTTGGCAACCTGCTGGTGACTGACCATCAACCCCGTCAGTGGAGCGCCGACGAGATCGCCTTGATCGAGATCGTGGCCGAGCAGGCGTGGTTAGCGCTAGAAAATCGTCGCCTTTTTCAACGGACTAGCGAACTGCTGGCCCAATTGGAGACGACTCTCGACAACGCCCCAGTCGGTCTAGCCATCTTTGACCGGCAGCACTGTTGTATTCATCTCAACGAACAACTGGCAGCCCTGCATGGGCGCACCCCAGCTGACTATGTGGGGCGTCCGCTTGACGTTACGCCCCCATTAGCGGCCATCGCCCGCGAACAGATCACCAAGGTCTTTGCAAACGGGCTGGCGATCAACCATTGTGAGGTCAGCATCGGTCCTGAGGCCACTGCTCCGTTAACTCATTACCTGCTCGTCAGCTACTATCCCGTGCGCATTGCCCAGACGACAACCTATGTAGGGGTCGTCACCGTGGACATCACCGAACGCAAAGAACTGGAGGAGGAGCTGCGCGCCCTCAATGCCACGCTTGAGCAGCAAGTGCTCGACCGCACCGCCCAGTTACAGCAAAGCAACCGCGACTTGGATCAATTCGCCTATATCGCTTCGCATGATCTCAAAACGCCACTGCGGGCGATCAATAATCTCAGCACTTGGATCAGCGAAGATGCCGAGCACTATCTGCCAGCAGAGTCTAAAACCCATTTGAGCAAGCTGCGTGTGCGGGTGCGGCGCATTGAAAAGCTGGTGGATGACCTATTAGCCTACTCACGTGCTGGGCGGGTGCAGCACGCAGTTGAAGTGGTCAACGTCAAGCTGTTGATTGAAGATATTCTGGAGACCAGCGAACCGCCACCGGGCTTTCAGATCATCTGCGACCCGGCGTTGCCACAGTTTGCCACGTGGCGAGTTCCACTTGAAACGGTCTTGCGCAACCTGATCAGCAACGCCTTCAAACATCACGGCGGCTCTACCGGGCAGGTGATGATCAGCGCCCGTCCGCTGGGTGATGGGTTCGAGTTTGCGGTGGCGGATGATGGCGCTGGCATTGCGCCAGAGTATCACACCCGGATCTTTGAGATGTTCCAAACGCTGAAACCGCGCGATCAAGTAGATGGCAGTGGCATTGGGCTGGCTGTCGTCAAGCGCTTGGTCGAAGCATTCAATGGCAAAGTAACCGTAGAATCAACGCCAGGTCACGGGGCGACCTTTCGCTTTACCTGGCCCAGATCATAGCCTATGCTCCACATTCTGCTCGTTGAAGATGACGAAGTCGAGGCCGAGGCGCTCATTCGTGCCTTTCGCCGCCAGGATTTTCCCCACCCTGTCTTGGTAGCAGCGGACGGGGTAGAGGCCCTCTACCTGTTACGCGGCGGCGCGTCAGGGGGTAACGGCCAGCCCCCATTGCCGCGCCCTTGTATCGTCTTGTTGGATCTCAACATGCCACGCATGAGTGGGGTGGAATTTTTGGCGGCCCTCCGACAAGACCAAAGCCTCAAACGGACAATTGTTTTTGTTTTGACGACTTCTAATCGCGCCGAAGACAAAGCGGCGGCGTATAATCATCAAATCGCCGGTTACTTGCTCAAAGCCAACCAGGGTGAAGAGTTTGCCCATCTGGTTGCCATGCTCACCAACTATTGGCGCGTGGTAGAGTTCCCGCCCGACGATCACCCATAAGCAGACTGCCCGCGCCCCACTTATTTCTTCTTTACCTGGGTGGCTGCCCTGATTTCTCCCTATCTCCTTACTTATGCCTGAAGTTTGTACCATCTACTATGGCGGGGGTGCGTTGTCTTTGCTACGATGGCAGGTATGAAAATCGCCATCTTCAACCGAGCACCCACCGTGTTGGCTTTACTGCCGAGTAATTTTCAAGAGCCAGCAGAACCCATGCCGTACCAGATATTTATTGTCGAAGATCACCCTGTGATTCGGGAGCTATACACGCACTTGCTCAAGCGGGCGACCGATCTGGTCATCTGTGGTGCGGCGACCAACGGCGCACAGGCACTCGCCGCGATCTCGACGGTCAAGCCAGATCTGGTGTTGTTGGATCTCGGTCTCCCGGATATGAGCGGGCTGGAGGTATTGCGGGAGCTGCACCGCACCTACCCCACACTGGCGGTGCTGGTGGTCTCCGGTCAAGGCGAGGCGTTGTATGCTGTGCCAGCGCTCCAGGCGGGTGCGCAGGGGTATCTTGACAAACTGGGGCTAGCCGAAACGCTGCTCACGGCGATCTACCAAGTCCTCAATGGGGAGATCTTTGTCACTGAACAGATCCGCCAAAAGCTACACACCTCCTATATCTAGCCTTATACCCACGTGCTGTGTCCAACCCCATCGCTTCTTCGTGCAGCTTGCGGTATTGTTCTGCTAGCTGAAGTTACACCAGCGCAAAAATAATCAGGGTTCGCTCGCTGGTGCTCTCCCAGAGGTGCGGAGCATCACCCTAGCAGCAAGGATGGGTCAAGGGCGATCCCCGCTGATGCCAGCACTAGCTCCGGGATCAAGCCGGGCCAACCCTGTTTACCATAAAGCGCACTTTGTTGTTCGCGGCAGAGACCAAATTTTTGCGAAAAATCTGGTCTTTGAACTGTTCATCACTTTCACCAAAAGGAGCAATCGCAATGTCACGTTTGTTGTTCGCACCTACTCTTTTGCTTGTAGCAGCGTTGCTGGCTGGGTGTCCAGCCCCCGCCGGTACACCCGGCACTGGGGCCACCCCAGCGGCCACCGAGGCCGACACCGGCACAGACACAACCGAAACCCCCGAAGCCGGTGACATGGATATGACCGGGACCCCTGAAGCGGACGCCACGGAAGAGATGACTGGCACACCCGAAGTAGGGGCCACCGAAGAGATGACCGGCACACCGGGCAGCGACATGGACATGACCGGCACGCCCGAAGTAGGGGCTACCGAGGTGATGACCGGCACACCCGATGCGCTGGAGACACCCGACGGTACACAAACCCCCAGCAGCTAAAGAGCTTCGGAACGTTCCAACACCATTCCAGCCTCACAGCAAGAGAGCAAAACAGACCAGAGAGATGCAAGCTGCATCTCTCTGGTCTGTTTTTGACGCGTGGATGGGCGGCGGTTAGGACTCTTGGGCAGGCAGGAGTTGCTCGATTAGGTTCTGTACCAGGGCCGCCTGGTTAGGCGGTAACCGTTCGCAGAGCAACGTCAGGGCTTCACGAACCAGCCATCTCGGCAGTTTGATCGTCACCGTCTTGCCGCCCTCTTGTTTTTCGGTCCAGGCCTGGGCAATACATTGGCGGATAAATTCGCTGCGATTGTCGGTCAACGCCTCCAGCCGCTCAATATCTTCGGCATAGAGGCTGAACTGCAATTGCCGACGGCGCGCCTTTTCGGCCTTCTGTGGACGCCCTAACGAATTCACAGACATAGCTTCCTCGGTGGGAGTTTGTGCGCTGTTGAGTGGGTTGCGACTTAGAACAACAGTCGTTGGTACTATAACAGAATTCTCGCCAATGTCAATACAGAAAACTGTCAAAAACATCATATACGAAAATTTCTCGCAAAATTGTAATTACAATTACATATTTATAGACCAAATGTTCTATAATAGAACGACAAGACTGATCCCCTGCTAAGAATCTATCCGGGTAACGGTTGCGGAGTCCGTCACCAGCACTGACACGCTCGCTCCGTCGCAGAGTTATGCGGATAGGCACTAAACGGCTGGAATCGAGCAGAACCTCCGAACAGAGAGCTTTGTGTCGCTCTTCTGTTCGCCTTTTGCTGGGTACGGCCAGGTTCGTTTACGGATGCGATAGTGCAAAGGAAGCGATCAATGACGACTGCCGTGGTGGTCACTACCATCGTCACTGACCAGGCGGGTGAAACAAATTTTATGGGTCAGCTGTTGGATCAAATTCGCAAACAGGAGACCGACCTGCGCGCCAAGTTTACGCACAGCGATCAAGAGGTGACAGTTACCTCAGCGATTTTTCCTCTGGCAGACTTTGCCCATCATCTGCAAGAGTGGGTGCAGCACAAGAAAAATGGGGTGCGCACAGTAGGCAACGGTGGTTCACGCCCGCCGCACACGCTTGACGAGCTGAGCGAAGCCGAGCTGATGGATTATGTCTTTGCGCAGATGCAGCAGAATGCCACCCCCACCTATGCGGCGCTTTCACCCGAAGACCTGGCGGAGATGGAAGACGAGCCAATCGGTGACTATTTTTCGCAGAACCCTTTTTTGCATTAGTGTACTTTTGTAGTGTGGAGAAGAGGCGAACCGCCCTTGATTGTCTGTACATATGATCATCGAAGCCGTCCAGAGTTTGTGTACCCACCGTTCCTTGTGAAGAAACGAGAGATGCCTATGAACACCTACGAGAAGCCGATGAACCGTTCGGCTGAGGCTCACGGAAGCCCAGAAATGAACGAAATTTTGGAACAGTTGAAAAAGCCTTTCCATCCTACCCAAATCATCTGGAAACCAGGCGCTTTGAATGGGGAGCGGAATCGTGCATTGGCTCTGGCCTATGCCGATCTGCGCGCCTACCAGAATCGCCTAGATGAAGTCTGTGGGTTAGATTGGTCTGTCACCTATACACCCTGGAGTGATCGCATCGTCTGTCATCTGACCATCCACGGTGTTACCCGCAGCAGCACCGGCGAGCCAGATAGCCAATCGGAGCGCTCCGAGATCGCCGGCACGGCAGCCGAGGCGCAAGCCTTCAAACGCGCCTGTGCGATGTTTGGGCTGGGACGGTATCTCTACAATCTGCCCAGCGTCTGGGTGGAGTATGATGGCAACAGCCGCACCTTTTCCGAACGGGCCAAGGCGCGCCTGGAGATGCTGATCCACCAGCACTATCGCCGCACAATGGGCGAGGCTTCAAGTGAGCTTCAGCCAAACTCCGAAGCCCCTGCTGAGGTACCGACTGGCGAGGGCGAACAGCCCGCTGTAGCCGCCGAAGCCCGCTCTGAGCGGGTGCCCCCTGGGCGCGAAGGGGGGGCCTCAGAAATGTCACAGCCGCAGCGTGAGGAGGTACCCTCCCTTGCAGCCACAGCCGAGCCAACAGCACCAACAGCGGACAATGGGGAGCACGCTGCGCCCACGAATGGAGATGCCACGACAAACGGCGCGCGGCCACGCC
>Ga0224722_1001096_pt1 | contig 15386 bp, 14 predicted proteins | sample Balambano_FR1_Me_FD_161646 | JGI IMG/M metagenome (GOLD analysis project Ga0224722, IMG submission 161646) | Freshwater sediment microbial communities from Lake Towuti, South Sulawesi, Indonesia - Balambano_FR1_MetaG | ecosystem: Environmental > Aquatic > Freshwater > Lake > Sediment | place... | reverse complement strand
AGCGCGATCAGATTCGGCAGACAGTGACATTTCTGAAGGAATGGAATGACATTTCATTGACGCCCGAAGAAGCGTCGGCAAGGCTGCTGGACTACGCAGGGTCGCGATCGAAGCCTGTGGTGGATCGGTTCCTCCACATCATTGATCTGCTGGCGGCAAAAGGCGCAGACCACCGCTACATCTTGATACGCCCTGCCCTGTCGCGGAACTGGGACTACTATACCGGCGCAATTTTCGAATGCCGTCTCCCCGACGGGCGGCTGGTTGCCGGCGGCGGTCGCTATGATGACTTCGCCAGCCAGCTGGGAGCGCGACAGCCCGTGCCGGCCGTCGGCGTGGGAATCTTTCTTGGGCCGCTGGTTTCCATGAAAAACGCCGCAGGACTGACGGAGCGCACCCGTGATTAAGCGGCTGCTGATGGCTCTTCCCAGTAAAGGCGCAATCGCCGAGCCGACGCTCGCGTTTCTGGGCGAATGCGGGCTTCGGGTGGAAAAGCCGAATCCACGCCAGTACATCGGGGCGATTCCTGCGCTCGATGGGCTGGATGTGCTGTTTCAGCGTGTGATCGATGTGCTCTACAAGGTGGCGGATGGTACTGCCCAGCTCGGAATCACCGGGCTGGATGTCGTCAGAGAATATCCGCAGGACGCGGTCATCGTCATCCACGATCACCTGAACTTCGGCCACTGTCGGCTCGTGGTCGCTGTGCCGGAAGCGTGGCTGGATGTGCGAACGATGCTCGACCTGATGGAGATCAGCCTGCAGTTCCACGAAATCAAGGGACGGCGACTGCGGGTTGCCACCACCTATCCGAATCAGGCGAGAGCGTTCCTGCACCAGCACGGCATTCACCATTTTACGCTCGTCAACGCGGAAGGCGCGATCGAGGCAGCTCCAACCATCGGCTCCGCAGATATTGTGGTCGATCTGGTACAGACCGGCACAACCCTGCGCGAAAATCATCTGAAGCCGCTGGACGATGGCATCATTTTTGAATCTCAGGCCTGTCTTATCGGAAATCGTGCCGCACTTCAGTCCAATGAAGCGCTTCAGCACACCACGAGGGCACTGCTGGAACGCATCGACGCCACGGCGCTTGGACGGCAGTTCTCTCAGATCACGGCCAACATGTCGGCCGGATCAGCAGAAGAACTTGGCAGCCGCATCGCGACAGAACCGCTGATTCGCGGGCTTCAGGGGCCAACGATCGCGCCGATCTATGGCCCGCGAAGTGGCGCCAGCGCGTGGTTTACCGTCACGATTATCATTCGAAACGGAGACCTGCTCACTGCTGTCGAGCGGCTGCGGTCGATTGGGGCCAGCCAGCTCTCGGTCGTGCCTGTACGCTATATCTTCATGGAGCAGTCGGAAACCTTTGCTGCATTGAAGCGCCAACTCGATCTCTAGTCGACCGCTTCCATACCTTCGATCAGTGCATCAATGCGGCTCGGCTGCCCTCCAGCCAGCTCGGACCCCATCATCACGCTGTGGGCGAAGCCGAGCATGCTGATCACCGCAGGGAAGCGGTCGGCATCTGCCAGGTTGAGCGTTAGAAGCGGGCAGCACATCAGCGCCAGACGGAAGCGCAGCCTCCAGTCCGGTTCCAGCAGACCCTGCTGGCGAAGCAAACGCATTGTGGGCAGCAGCACGCGTTCAACCTTGCTCGCGAGAAACATCTCGCGAACCGGCGGCAGCTCCTCATCGAATGTGATGTGCCAGCCGTCTGCACGGCGAACTATCTCAATGGGCAGACGCGCAGCAACCACATGCGGGAAATACATCCACATGGCGAAGACGTTGTGATACAGCGGCTTCACCAGATCCAGAAGCGGATGATGGCGGCCGGCGAATGCGGGATCAAAGTATTGGAGCGATGCCGATTCGCGCTGATAGAACACGTTGCCGTTGTGCGCGTCGCCATGACCAATGATGCCAGGGCCCGCCTGCTGCGGATGCAGGACGGTTTCGGCGCTGCGGATCAGTTCTGCGAGCGTGGAGGCATAGCGCCGGCCGTTGATCGTCCATCGCGATTCAAAAAAGTCATCGATGGCTGGGCGTGTGCCGTCTGGCAGCGTGATCCCGCCCGGCACATGCTCACTGGCATAAAAGCGCTGAAGCCGTCCGCCGGTGATGCGATGCCAGAACAGTTGATGGATCGGTGCGCGACCGTTAGTTTCGGCGTCCATGGGTTGCAGGGTTCTCTGGTAGATGTAAGCCAGTGCGTCATCAGCGCGGTGCTGAGCAAGGGTCAGCCCCTTCCACTCGGAACGATCGCCATTTTCGATGCGCCAGGCCACGTCAAAGACGGATTCATCGGTGACGACAGGATACAGCAGGATCTGACGACCAGCTTCGCTGGAACTGAGCGCTGGCCTCAGAACGGGATAGCCCGCGTCTGCAAGCTGAGCAGCGTTGTAATACTCGGTGATGATGTTGTCTGGCTCAGTGTGTGACTTGAAGAAATAGTGCTCGCCGGACGCCAGCGTCACAAAGCCATTGAACGAATTGAGCGAGACCGCGAGCGGGCGCAGTTCAACGTCCAGCGCATCGAGTCCCAACTGCTCGTGAAAGAATGAGATCAGGCGACGTTCAGCCTCTTCGCGATGCGCGAACTGAAGCTCCTGAATCGCCTGAAGCTCACTCATAGACCAAGGATTTCATTGCGCTTGCGAATGGCCATCGCATGAGCGGGGAAGCCCTCATAATCGGCCAGTGTCGCGGTCGTGCCCTGAAGCTGCTGGTAGCCTTCCCGTGACAGATAGCCGACGCCGGTGCGTTTCAGGAAATCCCATACACTGACAGACGAGAAACTGCGGGCGAAGCCGCCTGTTGGCAGAATCGCGTTGAGCCCAAGGCAGTAGTTGGCTGTGGGAATCGGTGTGTGACTGCCAAGCAGGATTTCACCCGCATTGTTGAGCTTCTGAAGGGTTACGAAAGGTTCATCGACCAGCACCTCGAGGTGCTCCGGGGCATAGTCGTTCACGAACTGAATCGATGCTTCCAGCGATGGCGTTACCAGAATGCCGCCATAATTGTCGAGCACAGTCGTGACAAAACGCTGACGCCACTCAGGCAATTCCGGAATGTACTGATCGAGCCAGTGTTGCGCCTGATCGGCCATTTCATGACTGTGGGTGACGAGCAGCGCGGCAGAGTCCGGTCCATGCTCCGCCTCGACAAGCAGGTCAAGCGCTGCCAGCCGCGGATCGGCGTTTTCATCCGCCAGGATAATCGATTCCGACGGCCCGGCTGGCAGACCGACGTCGAATACGCCATAGAGCAGCCGCTTTGCTGCCGAGACGTAACTGCTTCCGGGGCCCACTACTTTGGCGACGCGCGGAATCGTCTCGGTGCCATAGGCCAGCGCTGCAATGGCCTGCATGCCGCCGACCACATACACTTCATCAATGCCGCAGATGTCTGCTGCAACCAGCGAGGCTGCATCCGCTTTGCCTTCCGGAGTCGGCGGCGTGGTGACGATGACGCGTGAAACACCTGCAACCCGAGCCGGTGTTGCCAGCATCAGCATGACGCTGGGAAATGCCCCCTTGCCCCGCGGGACATACAGCGCGGCGCTGGTGACAGGCGACACCTTCTCGCCTGCCATGATCCCCGGCTGAATCTGCGTGAACCACATCGGTTCAGGCATCTGTTCTTCGTGAAATGCGTGAATATTGGCGTGCGCCTGTTCGATGGCGTGGATGACTGCAGGGTCAAGCGCGCGGCGGGCTGCCGCAAAGTCTTCCGGCGCTGCCCGAAGCATGGGAGCCGCGAAATCTGGCGCATCAAACTTCCGGGCATAATCGACCACCGCTGCGTCACCCCGCTGGCGCACATCGTCGATGACCTGCTGCGCGAGCGGAAACAAATCGCGGATGTCCTTTTCAGCGCGGCGCAGCAAGCGCGCCCGTGCGTCGGACGTCAGCCGGTCGAGATACAGCACCTGAACCATGGACGAACCTTGTCTGCCAACTAATCGGAGTGATTTGACGGGCGCTACCCGGAGATCGCGCGGGAGCGGCGGTGCGTTCCATCCCAGCGGATATCCGGCACGAGAATGTCCCGCCGTTCCAGAATGCGCTGCCTGTGTGGCAGCAGATCAGCGAGCATGATTTTCACCTCGGCGACCACATCGTGCGAAGGCTGGTAGCCAAGATCGATCAGGTGCTGGCGATCGGGATTGTAATAGTGCTCATCCCGTTCCGTGCGGGGATTGTCATACCGGACGATGTGCGCCTGAATTCCCACAACGCTCGCAGCCAGCTTCACCTTTTCGGCCAGCGACTCGACCGTGTAACACTCCTCGAACTGATTGAACACCCGGTATTCGCCCCGTGCAGGCGGGTTCTCGATGGCCAGTGTCAGGCATTGCATCGAGTCGCGCATGGGTAGGAAACCACGCGTCTGACCGCCTGCGCCATACACCGTGAGGGGATGGCCGATCACCGCCTGACAGGCAAATCGATTGATTGCTGTTCCGAAACACTGATCGAAGTCGAGGCGGCTGCGCAGGCGCGGATCGTCCCCCATTTCGTCGATCTGCGTGCCAAAGACCACACCCTGCATGATGTCGGTTGAGCTCAATCCCCACGTGCGACACGCGAACTGCGTGTTGTTGGAATCGTGAACCTTCGTCTGATGATAGAAACTGTTCGCCTGCCGCGGGAATGGCAGACGATCTTTTCGGCCGCGAAACTCGATTTCGAAGAAGCCCTCCGGAATGTCGATGTTGGGCGTGCCATATTCGCCCATCGTCCCGAGTTTGACGAGATGCGCCTGTGGACAGACTTCGCGCATCGCCCAGAGCAGATTCAGGCTTCCAATCACGTTGTTCTCATGGGTGAACGCTGCATGCTGCTGGTCGATCATGGAATACGGCGCCGATGGCATTTCAGCAAGGTGAACAATCGCTTCTGGCTGAAACTCGTCCAGAAAACCACGCAGGAACGCATAGTCGAGCAGGTTGCCAGTCCGAAAGTTGAGTGCCGTACCGTATCGCTCCCGGAACGCTTCCAGACGCTCTTCAATGGAAAAAACAGGAATTGCGCTGACGCTGCCAACTTCTTCGACCCAGGCACGCCGCAGATATGCGTCTACCCCGGCAACTTCGTGACCCCGCGCTGTGAGATACTGGGCCAGTGCCCAGCCGAGATAACCATCAATTCCAGCGACAAATACTCGCATTCAAGCCTTCTCCACTACAACGGTACGCTTATGCCGTCCGGTAGCTCAGACGGGTGATGCCAGGCTGGCCTTCTGCCTGTTGGGAACCGGGTGATCAGCAAACACTTCGACGTATCCACTCGCGCAAAGATATTCCGCATTCAGGATGCTGCAGCCGGCAGCGCCACGGATGGTATTGTGCGAGAGCGCAACGAATTTGTAACCCAGAATGGGGCATTCACGGAGCCGGCCGATGGTGGTTGTCATGCCGTTCCCTGTCATGCGATCGCGGCGGGGCTGCGGCCGATCCTGCTGCTCCAGATAGAGGACGGCATGCTCTGGCGCAGACGGCAGTGACGGGACAGGGTCTGGCGCACGAAATCCGTCCCATGCTGCGCGCACGGCTTCGAGAGACGGCTGTTCGCGCAGGCGCACGGAAATGTTGACCAGGTGACCGTCAAGCACCGGCGCACGATTGCAGCTCGCGCTGACGACCGCCTCAAGATCCTCAAAGCGGGTGCCGTCGAAGTCACCGAGCATTTTCCGCGACTCTGCCGACATCTTCTCCTCTTCCCCGCTGATAAAGGGGATGATGTTGTCGAGAATGTCGAGCGCCGAAACGCCAGGATGCCCTGCCCCGCTGATCGCCTGCGCGCTGACCGTGCTGATCGCCTGAATGCCAAATTCCCTGAGCGGAGCGAGCGCCATCACAACGGGCATGATGGTACAGTTCGAATTCGCAATCAACGCGCCTGTCGACCATCCGCGGCGGCGGCGCTGCTCGGCCACCATGTGGATATGTGATGGATTGACTTCGGGCAGCAGCAGGGGAACGTCTGCGACCATGCGATTGGCCGAAGCATTGGTACAGACGACATGCCCTGCGGCGGCAAGCTCCATCTCGATCGGATCCGCAGCTTCCTTCGGCAGCGCCGAAAACACAATCGGAGACCGCAGCTTCGCACCAAGCGGCAGGACGATCTTGTCCTGCACCGATTCAGGCGCACTGCCGTCCAGCACCCACCGCGAAACGTCGCGATACCGCCGCCCTGCACTGCGTTCCGATCCGACCAGCTCGGCAACCTCGAACCATGGATGCCCCTGCAGAAGCTGGATGAATCGCTGTCCGACGGCGCCGGTGGCACCGAGTATGGCAACTTCGAGTTTCACGGAAAACTCTCTCCTACATGCCTACCTGCTGAACCTGCACGGCCGGGTAAGACCCGAGCATCTTGACGAATGATGCCCGCTGCAGCAGCCGCGAAAGCGCTTCCTGGCACGGCTGGTCATTCCAGTGCCCTTCAAAGTCAACGAAGAACACGGGTTCCCAGGGACGGTTTCGGCGCGGCCGCGACTCGATCTTGGTCAGGTTGACGCCGCGCAGCGCGAACTCACCCAGGCACTCATAAAGCGCCGCGGGCCGGTTGCGTGTCGCAAACACGAGTGACGTCTTGTTGAAGGCGCCAGGCGCCGGATCGTCGTGCCCGAGAACGAAGAAGCGTGTGTAATTGAAGGCCACGTCTTCGATTTCCCGCTCGACCACCTGCATGTTGTAGAGCTGTCCGGCAAGCTCGCTGGCGATGACAGCGGTTTCAGGTGCGCGATCAGTGTCGAGATCTTTAGCCGAGCCGGCGGTATCGTACCACGCTACCGGTTTATAACCCTGCCGGCGCAGGTACGATGCACACTGAGCCAGCGCCTGCGGATGCGAACGGACGGTGCGAATGGTCGAAGGGTCGGTTTCCGGCAGCGTGAGCAGGCAGTGGTGAACGTGCAGGATGATCTCTGCCTGAATGCGAAGGTCGCTGTCCATCAACAGCTCATAGGCCTGCTGAACGGCACCTGCCAGGGCGTTTTCCACTGGCAGGACGGCAAATTTCGTTTTGCCCGTCTGCACTGCGTCGAACAGCTCCATGAAGTCGGCACACGGCACAGGCTCGATCCCGGCGTCAAAATGCTGTTTGAGCGCCTGTTCGGAATAGGCGCCATGAACGCCCTGAAATGCGACACGATCGGGCAAAATGAACCCCTGGCTGGCAGCAGAGAGGATTGTGATCAGTGTCACATGCTATCATACGGAGAGGCATTGTTCAACCGAAATTGACATCTTTTTCGCGACAGTGATACACTTTCGCAAACGCAGAATATTCTTTTGAATGTGATGCAGGAAACACGGCGGTACATACTGGACATCATTCGCCGGCGTGGGCAGGCGACGGTCGACGAGATCGTTCAGGACCTGCGTGCGCTGCGAAGCGATGCGATTACGTCAGTGACCGTTCGGCATCATCTGTCCCGCCTCGAAGACGAGCATCTCATCGCATCCAGTGAGCTGAGACGGAAAGAGACGCCCGGACGCCCACAGCATGTCTATCGCCTGACGGCCCAGGCCATGGATGTGTTCCCCACAAATTATCAGCGTCTGATCTCGACGATGCTTTCCGAGCTGAAGGCGCAGTTACCTGCCAGCGGCGTCAACGTGATTCTGGAAGGCGTCGCAGAACGATGGGCCAGCGATGCCTCGATACCCGACGTTCCAATGGCTGAACGCCTCAGATTTGTTGTCGATTATCTGAATCAGCAGGGATACGAGGCAACCTGGGAAGAGGCCGAAGACGGCTATGTCCTGAGAACGTCCAACTGCCCGTACCATGCAGTGGCGGTGGGCGACGCTTCGCTGTGTGACATGGATATGCGCCTGATCGCTTCACTGCTCAATGCTGTTCCGCGCCGGCTGACGCACATGACGGATGGGGACAGCACCTGTTCGTATCTCATTGCCAGCCGGTAATTTTTCTAACGCTTTTCGTGTTTATTGACCTTCCCCTGCTCTGCTCGTATAATTCAGAAGATGACTGGATAGGAAAGGTGTTCCCATGACGGAACAGTTGACGTTTTCGCCCGACGTACAGATTGCAGATCATGTTCTGACGGTGACGCCGGCGGCGCACACAGTGATTCGCTCATTGCTTGAACAGCGCAATGTTCCCAACCACGCACTTCGCGTGTTTGTTTCTGGTGGCGGGTGCTCCGGTCTCCAGTACGGCATGGCATTTGAACCGGCCCCGCGCGATTTTGACAGCGTGATGGAGTTCGATGGCGTGCGCGTCATCATCGATCCGACCAGCCTGATGTACCTGCAGGGCGCCACCATCGACTACATCGACAGCCTGATGGGCGGCGGCTTTCGCATCGAAAACCCCAACGCGGTATCAAGCTGTGGCTGTGGACACTCGTTCCGCACCAGGGACAATGCCGAGACTTCAACTGAGGCAGGCTGTTCAACCTGCAGTCACTAGACGCAGCAGAGATGTGTTTTCGTGACGGCGAGTCCAGTTGGGCTCGCCGTTTCATTTGCGGACGGCACTCACCAGAATGCCCAGAATGCCAAGTGCAGCCAGGGCAAGAATCGGTACGATCGGGGCGATGCCGTCGCGTCCCTGAACATTGAGTACCGTCTGCGCTTCGAGCGGCGTCTCTGTTGCCTGCTGGGCATCTGGCGTTGGCGTCACAAGACTGACTTCCGCAGGATAGGTGAAGGTGGGCAACGCCTGCCCGGGTGCCAGCGTCCCGATCGGACCTTCCTGCGCCAGAAACCGTTCGAATGCTGTAGCCGTCAGAATACCGCCTGGTGTTTGTGTCAATGCCGCCTGCGTGGCCGTAGACTGCGCGGCCAGCGGGTCGGCCGTCGGGGCAGTGGCGGGGTCGAATTCGGGGATGCTCGCAAGGTTCCCTGTCACAGTGACCAACTGACCAAAGACCCAGCCTGTGCCTGTTGGAGATGAAGGAAACTGAAACTGCAGCCACTCGAAGTAGCGGCCAATAACGGCATACTGGGTGCCCGCTCGGATGGTGCCGAGCTGGGATGCACTGGTATCGGGTTGGGCACGGACGTTGGCGAGATCCAGCGCTTCCAGAAACACTTGCGCAGAACTGGTGGGTTCTGCGGTCGTAAGGTTGAAGGCAGGCCCTGCCTCGGTAGCCTGTGGAACTTCGGTGGCCAGGCTGATCGGCGCCGGTGTGGCAGTCGGGCCCTGCTGGGCTGCCAGTTGAGATGCCAGCAGAAACATGAACATGCCGAGTATCAGCTTCAAAACACTGGCTCGCTGCGTCTTCATGCGCTGATCTCGTTATTGGCAACATTGCGAAGCTGTTCTGCGATGATTTCTTCGCTGCCTCGTCTCAGAAATCCCTGATATTCCTGTCCGAACGCGCCGAAAGCGACCCAGCCATCCATGTCGAACGGGGCACGGGGAAATGCGTCACAGCTTTCGCACGAGGCGGGCACCCACTCGCCATTGAAGCGCCGCGCCAGGTGCAAATGAGTTCCATTGGAGAAGCCGCCTTCGCAGGAAGGCCGCCCGAGCGCGTCGCCCGCCTGAACCACCTTCCCCTCCTCCACCCGATCGCGCGACGCGAGATGGAGGTAGAGCAGCGTCCAGCCGGTCGATTCGTCACCATCGCCATCAAGATCGAGCACAACCGTGCCTTCATCCGTTCGGGCGATAACGCCATCGGCCGCTGCGCGCGCAAAGTAGTCAGAGATGTAGCATGAAGATGTTACCAGATCGAGGTCATCTGGCGGGCCGAAATCGAGCGCTGCCCAAGCGCTGCCAGAGCCCCATCCCCCGTGCGGGCCGCCAGTGAAGAACCAGGTTTCGTCTGCTGCAAACGGAAGACTGAGCGGTGGCTGTGGCAGATTGTCCAGGCTTCGGTCAACGGGACTGGAAAGGTCTGGAGACCCAAACAGGCGGGCATAGGTGCTGATCCAGCCGTTCGGAGCGACTGCGCGCTGCCAGTCTGCGCTGGAAAGGGTTCGGGCGAATAGCACGTGCAGGGCTGCCGTGCCCGCATTGATGGACGGAGATGGCCGAATGCGCGTTCCGTCTGGCAGGCCGAGTATGCGGAGGCGGCTCTGCCGATGGCTGTAAAAGCCGGCGTTCAGGTTATCGGCCGCCCATGCGAGCTGCAGATAAAGCCCCTCGCGGCGAATGCCTGAATTATACGGGGGTGCGCCAATCGGGTCTGTTTGCATGGATTCGGGTACGTCGCGGCGCGAGAGCAGTCCACTTCGATACTCAAGCAGGGCCAGCAGTACCCGCGGGTCAACGCTGAATTCCAGAGCGACGCGGTTGACGATCTCGGCTGCCCCAGTCGATATCTCGTTGATATCGTCCCGAACCGACTTCAGCACGCCGGGTTGAGCGTTGACAAAGGCTTCCACATCAAACGCGGCGCTTCCCGGGCCACGAACCAGCGCACTGTCTGCCAGCAGAAGCGTCGATGGACCGTCGATCAGGTCAGACGCCGGGAGTGCAAGCACCTGTCCGGGGTAGAGCGCGTCCGGGTCAGACAGGGCATTGAGCTGCAGCAGGGCGTCTACCGTCGTACCGTTGTTGATGGCAATCATGGTCAGCGAGTCGCCGGGCTGAACGACATAGGTTTCCGGCTGCACGGTCACCGGGGCTGCCTGAATGGTCGGCACAGTAATCACTTCAACAGGTTCGACCGGCCTTTCGGTCGGAACGGCCAGCGACGCAGAGGACTCAAATGTGGCGGTAATCACAACGACTTCCGGGGTGTCCCGGACGCACGCCAGCGTCGCGATCGCCAGTGCGCACATGGTAAAGACGGCGGGGTTGAGCCGGAAGGTTCGTTGGCTGGGCGAGTTCACGGCCGTGTGCTATGGAATCGCTGAGACACAGGGTATACTGGCGCGTGTTTTCGAAAGCTGCGCGAACAGGCACGATGAAGGATTCGGGAAATGCCAACTCAACAGGAAGTAGCAGACGTTTTCAGCAAGATGCAGGAACGTTTTGACCCAAAGAAAGCCGAAGGCGTGAATGCGCTCATTCAGTTCGATCTCGCCGGCGACAACGGTGGGTCGTACTGGCTGCGCATCGCCGATCAGCAGCTCACCAGCGGAAGCGGGCCTGCTGATAACCCGCGTATGACGCTGCGGGCAACTGCCGACGACTTTTACAACATGATGACCGGCAGCCTGAACCCGATGCAGGCCTTCATGAGCGGAAAGATCAAGATTCAGGGCGATACAGGACTCGCGCTCAAACTGATGCCGCTCATCAACGGGTAGGGATGACTTTTCAGGGCAGCTTACATGGCTGCCCGTGCTAGTTTCTGGAATCCGCATCGTATCGAAACAGAGTCCAGTCGTCACCGTTCAGTTCACTCGTAGCGATTGCGTCGGCGATTGCAGTGGCCAGTTCAGCGTCACCGGAAGCGTCGGCTTCGACTGCGAGCTGCCGGAGTACCTGTGTGGCTTCGGGCCCGCCAATTTCACCCAGTGACCAGATTGCCGTATCGCGGACATCCAGATCTTCGTCGTAAGCAGCCTGTGCCAGGACCGGAACCGCTTCCTCGATCTGAATTTCGCCGGCTGCGCGCGCAGCTTCGTAGCGAAACTCCGGGTCTTCGTTGCTGAGCTGCTGAATCACCGTTCCTGACCAGCGCTCATCGCAGGAACGGCCCATCGCGAACAGGGCGCTGATCTGCAGCCTGCGGTCACCACTTCTGTAAGCGCGGTTGATGGCGTCCGCAACACCTTCCATCGTGGCGTTTGATGCTGCCTCAAGCGCCCGTCTGCGAACATCAACCGGCTGCGATTCGTCATTCATGACCCGTGCCGCTAAACGGCGGGCCGGGTCAACCAGATCGTCTGGGAACTGCCCAAGTTCGGCTGCCAGGATGAAGCGGCCCAGTTCAGCGAATGCTGCCGCGCGCACACGGTCTGATGGGTCTGCCAGTGCGAGGTCATAGAGCGCGTTCAGGGTCGCAGGGCTTTCCTCTTCCCACAGCAGGTTGACGGCCGCTTCCCGGACATCCGCCGATTCATCCTGCAATCCCAGTCGTGCCATCGCGACGTACTGCAGCTCCGGGTTCGTCTCGTTGGCCTCCAGCAGCGCGATCAGCAGTCTGGCGCGGTGATCGTCGTCGAGCGCCATCCAGACCGTGCGCAGTAACTCTGTGTCACTGTCGGTCAGGTTTGCAAGCCCGTATGTAAGCACGGTGCCGGGAATTTCGGGCTGAGAGGCGAGTGCCTCGATGACTTCGTCGATCGATGGACGGGGTTGCAGATCATCAAAGACTTCTTCATCGTGGTCGTTCACAATGCTTACCTCAGCAGATCGGTCAGAGGATTCATGATGTCGTTGATGACCACGACGACCATCAGCGACAACAGGAGTGCGAGCCCAACAAGATGGACCATTCCTTCCCGTTCTGGAGCAATCGGACGACCGCGCACCATCTCGATCAAAACGAACAGGATACGGCCGCCGTCGAGAGCCGGAATCGGCAGAAGATTGGTCAGGCCCAGCGCCAGGCTGATGAGGGCGATGTATTCCAGAATGATGGAAGGCTGTCGCTGCTGAATGCTTTCCTGCAGCAGAACGCCGCCGACCTGGCTGATCCCGAGCGGGCTTGTCACCCGAAGATTCTCGTTATCGTTTGAACTGGTTGTAATCGCGGAAATGATCTGGCCTGGAACCTGAGCGAGCTGTCCAAGCACAGAGCCAATGCGATCGACGCTGTAACGGACAGCATCTCCGAAGGAAAGGGGGACCAGCTCCTGAACAGGTGTGCCTTCGGCCACCAGAAGCCCGGTAGCTGGCGACAGCGCGCCGGACGTGATCTGGATGCCCATCGCCCCCTGGTTCTGTGGCGGGTTGGCGCGCGGTGTGAGCTGAATGGTTTCAACGCTGCCGTTTCGCCAAACTTCCAGTGTGACTTCTTGGCCAAGCCGCTCACGCGTGAGAGCCTGAAGCTCGTCGTAAGTCGTCGTCGATTGCCCATCCAGACTAAGCACAGCATCTCCCGCCTGCAAACCGGAGAGCGCGGCGGGTGAACCGTTGGCGACCCCAATAATGAGTGGGTGCAGGACGGGTTCATCTGCAAACAATGCGCTTGAAGAAGTGAGCACGATATCAAACGGCTCGTCCACCCCTTCGCGGCGAATCGTGAGCGTGCTACCTTCCCCTACCGACCAGAACTGGCTCGAATTGGTGATGGGCTGACCGTCGATAGCCTCGATCAAATCGTTCTGCACCAGACCCGCGGCGACGAGCGGCGAATCCGGGGTGAGAGAAACCACCTGGAGGCGCGCGCCGATGATCTGCGGCAGTCCCGTCAGAGCGATAATTACAAACAGGACGAAAGCCATGATGAAATTGGCGAGCGCCCCGCCCGCCATGAAAAGAATGCGCTTGAGCGGTGCCGTCTCATTGACAGATTTTGGCTGTTCGACGCCTCTGGCAATGGCTTCTTCACGGTCAGACATTGAAGCTTCGTCGCCTACCGGCTTGATCATGTCCTCGCCAAGTGGCCGGACGAAACCGCCTAATGGCAGCCAGTTCACGGTGATATCCGTTTCGCGCCAGCGTCCAAGCCGGATCGCGCGCGGCGGCATTCCGATGCCAAACTCGAGAATGGTGATTCCGACGAGCTTGGCCGTCAGAAAGTGCCCCAGCTCGTGAATGATGACGGCCGGAATCAGCACCAGAATGAATGCAGCAACCACAATCAGCGGATTGTTTGCCGCGCTCAGGTCAAACAAGTCGTTCTTCCTTCACCACTGCAAATCAGTGGACTCACCCATATAAGGGCGATTATACCGTTTGAAAGGCACTCGTCAGATTAGCAGTGCCTGATCAGCGGCTAGACGGCGACCGCCGCGCCGCCGACGCCCGCCACGATGACCTGCCGGACGCCGTCCACTGCCGCCACCAGCGCATGAATCTGATCTGCATCCTGACGGGTACAGATGCAGTGAACGTTCGGGCCGGCGTCAAGGGTATAGCACACCTGCAGACCGTCTGCCCGCCACACCGAGACCAGCTTCATCAGCGTCAGGGATGCAGGTTCCCAGTAAAAAAGCGGCGGCGCACTGGTCATCATGACGCTGTGCATGAGATTACTGTCCAGCTCAACTACCGAAGCAAGTGTGTCAAAGTCCCGGTCAAGCAGCGCCTGACGCGCCATCGCGAAACGGCGCGGCGCATCGATGACCCGCGCAGCCTGCAGAGTGCTGGTACGCGCGGAACGGTGCCCGGCGCTGGAGCCGACGGCCTTATGACCTTCGCTGACGACGGCGATGACGTCGACCAGATTCCAGTAATCGGGGCCGACGACCGATTCAGCAAAGGAGTCCTCGCTGGAGGTACCTGCGTGCCATTCGACGAAGCCGCCTGGAATCGAACGCGCGGCAGAGCCTGAGCCCTGCCGTGCAAGGATGGATCGCTCCCGTTCGCTGATGGTCTGACCGGAAGCGGCGACTGCGGCTTCTGTGAGCGCTGCGAACGCTGCTGCTGATGATGCGATGCCCGCACCTGTTGGAAAATTGTTGACAGAAGTCACGGCAGCGGGCGTGCTCAGGTTGAGCTTCGAGCGAAGCAGATCCAGATGCCGGACGACCCGGGCAAGCGGCTCTCCGCCCTGCCCTGTTCCGTTGAGCGAGAATGTGTCGTCCTGAAGTGAAGCGTCCCATGACACTGAGGTTTCGGCATACAATCCGTCGAGGTTCATGCTCAGCGAGTCATTTTCGGGGAGGCGAAGGGCGTCATCGCGATTGCCCCAGTACTTGATGAACGCGATGTTGGGGTGAGCGCGTGCGGTAGCCGTCGAACGGGTCATCAATGTTCACCTATCTCGACCGTGACCGGCGTTGATATAATCGCTCAGGAACGGCCTAGCAGTCTGGGAAAATCGGGTGCAGTCTCTGATCGGTTTGATCCGCACCATGCGTCCGCGCCAGTGGACAAAGAACGCAATCATCTTTGCTGCACTGGTTTTTGATGGTCAGCTGTTTAACGCGCAGGCGTTTCTCACGGTTCTCGTGAGCTTTGGCCTATTATGCCTGATTTCGAGTACGGTTTACATCATCAATGACCTGGTCGACATCGAAAGCGACCGCCGGCACCCGACCAAGCGGATGCGCGCGCTCGCGTCAGGCCAGCTTTCGCCCAAAATCGCGGGCGTGGCAGCAATCATCATTCCTGCCGTGTCGCTGGTCATCGCGGTCAGCTACAGCCCGGCTTTCGCCGTTGTGCTGGTGCTTTATGTGGTCCTTCAGCTCACCTATTCGTTCTATATCAAGAATATCGTCATTCTGGATGTGCTCGCAGTAGCGGCCGGGTTTGTGCTGCGTGTACTGGCCGGCGTGGCGGTGATCGAGGTGGCGCGTTTTTCGCCCTGGCTGTATGCGGTGA
>Ga0224722_1001095_pt1 | contig 15400 bp, 12 predicted proteins | sample Balambano_FR1_Me_FD_161646 | JGI IMG/M metagenome (GOLD analysis project Ga0224722, IMG submission 161646) | Freshwater sediment microbial communities from Lake Towuti, South Sulawesi, Indonesia - Balambano_FR1_MetaG | ecosystem: Environmental > Aquatic > Freshwater > Lake > Sediment | place... | reverse complement strand
CTACTACGTCAAGCAACTGGAAACCATTTGCAAGCTAAGGGGACTCCATCCCATCCTCGCTCCCCTGCTCCAGACCTTTCTGGAAGAGATCCTGTTTGAGCAGAAAACCACCCTGTTTGATCCGGCTCTAGTAGCTCGTCTGGCTGATTCTGATGTAGGCGAACATCTGCGGGCGGTGTTTGTGCCTTTGATCCGTAGCTGCACCACCACTACCGAAGAACGGTTAATGGTTGAACCCCCCAAATCCCTAAATGCATGGAAACCTTTTCAAGTCACCCTCAGCGAACGCCGTCCTGCGTTGGAAGCGGCGAAGACCGTGTTTAACCTCGTCACCTGCAATCGTGAATTAGAAGTGGCAGTCGCGAAGTTCTGCGATCGCGCCCCCGATGTGGCGGCCTTTGCCAAAAATGCCGGGTCGCAGTGCTTGCGGGTTGATTATCTGGCCAATGGCGATCGCCTCGCCTTCTACACCCCAGACTTCTTTATCCGTACTCTCGATGGTCACTACTACCTGGTCGAAACCAAAGGGCGAGAAGACCGGGATGTGCCATTGAAAGCCAAAGCGGCGATCGCCTGGTGTGAGGCTGCTTCGAGTGAAACAACTCAATGGCACTATCTCTACATTCCCCAGGGAGTGTTTGAGCGCATGACAGGCGATACCGTTGCTGAACTTGCCCGTGCCTGTGCCCCCGCCTTACAAAACCTGCTCCAATCTGAAGAGTTTCAAGACTTGCCGCTGTTTGTAAATTTAGGGCAGGTGGATGAAGAAGCCTCTGCTGTAGATAGCCTGGTTGATCTGGCAATTCTTAATACTCTGCCTTCTCGCTATCGTCGTGCTGCCGATCAGGCGATCATGCTCTATCGCTTTTTTGAAAACAAAGAGGGCATGAATTATGCCCCTGTTTTCACCGCTCTGTTGGGTTCGATCGATGAAGTTGCGAAAGGCTTTCTGATACGGCGACTGCAACCAGAGATGCCTGTAACCGTGGATGACCAAAAAGCCTGGTTTGCTCCCTATCTGGGCAGTGTTGACCGTAAATCAGAGGACTATTACCGCAAGCTTGCCCAAAACCTGAAACGAACCCTGGTGTTTAACAACGGGTTGTCGCTGATTGGCTTACTGCGATCGTGCCTAGACTATGCCCTCAACGACACCACTAAAATCGGTGGTGTGTTTGAGGCGTTGCAAACTCAGTTACGGTTTCAGGGTGGACGCAAAGTTCTAGAAACCGTCACCCGCATCAATGATTTTCGGAATACCTATATTGCCCACCAGGAACAGGAGTTAACTGATAAAAATTTAGCCGAGCAAGAACTCAAAATTTGGATCGAAGCATTGCATGCAATTGGAAAGTAAGCGAAATGTAGTTGCCAAGCGAGATAACAAATCGTTGGTGTAGCCTCGACCCAGGAGTTTGGAGCCGACCGCCGGAGGGTTATCTGTAAGCATTGAGAGCGATCTGCGGCATCCCATCTTAATCCCCCTAAATATCTTTAGTTTAATTACGCCTAGCTACTTTATCAGTCTACTCAGACTACTTAGCAGTCAGTTCAGCGGTGGCCTGGGCGATCGCCCCTAAATTTAACCCTTGAGGGTAGGCTCCCTCTTCTTTAATTTGGCGAATGGCACTGTCAGAAATGGCTAGCTTCATCTTTTCGGCTAGTGCCCGCACAATATCACCACGATCGATGACTCCAGAAACAGCCCCTGCTGGCGAAAGTACCGTCATTCGGGAGAGTTTTTGGGTTTCCATTGTTTGAATTACCTCTACCAGTGCGGTAGCTTCTGTCACCGTGGGAATTGTATCCAGTGCCTGCACAATCCGCTGCACGGGCTCCGCTTCCCATACGCTCCGTTCAATCTGGTGCAGTTCCTCTACATTGACTAAGCCGCGATAGCGCCCATTCGAGGCGGCGTAGTAGACTGAAGCTCGGTTTGTATCCAGCAGGTAGGTATCAGCAAACCGGCGCAGTGAGAGGGTAGCTTCTACTACACGAAACTCACGGGTCATAGCATCACTGGCTTTGAGGGCGATCAGTGCTTCTTGCAATTCGGTCATGCGATCGTAGCCACTAGCATTTTGCACACCAAACCAACCCAGCAGAGCAATCCACAACCCGCTGGCATCACCGCCAAACAACAGCGCCGATATTCCCAGAAAAATGGCAGTCCAGCCCAGCATCGTACCCGATCGCGCTGCCCAACGTACCCCCTTAAACCGATTGCCCGTAGCCTTCCAGACCGCCGCCTTGAGGATTTGGCCACCATCCAATGGCAAGCCAGGCAATAGGTTGAATAAGGCCAGAGCTAAGTTAATTGATGCCAAACTCTCAGCCAATACAGTAACTGGTGCTCCCTGCCTCGTAACCGTTAACGCAGCCACAGTGAGCAACCCAAACAGAGCAAAACTGACTGCTGGCCCTGCGATCGCCACCTGAAATGCCTTGCCTGGGGTTTTTGATTCCTGGTCGATCGACGCTACTCCCCCAAACAGAAACAGAGTAATGGAATTAACCCGAATTCCCTGCGCCCTTGCCACCAAGCTATGCCCCAGTTCGTGCAACAATACTGACGCAAATAGCAGTAGCGCCATCAGCAACCCTGCCGTGTAGGCAGTCGTTGCCCCCCACTCTGGATAGCTTTTTTGCCAATAAGCGCCTCTTGGCAATGCCACCACCACCAAGATCAAAAACCAGGAGGGGTCTATGTAAAGAGGAATACCAAACAGGGATCCAACCCGCCAACCAAGCTGCATAACTAACCTACTAGTGCTTCTTCCAGGATAACCGAGGGAAAAGCATCACGACCTGTGGGGCAGTAATGGTTAATGACTGCGAGTCTGACGACGCTGGCTAGCCAGGGTATTGCGCTCCCAAAACACACCATCCGCGTAGCCTTGAATCGTCGAGCTGTGCGTGATTTGTTCCAATCGTTTTTCGGCCAGCAAACAGTAGGTTTCGTCCAACTCAACGCCCAAATAGCGTCGCCCTAGTTTTTTAGCCACAACCGATGTAGTACCACTGCCCAAGAATGGGTCGAACACTAGGTCGTTGGAGTGGGTGCTGGCCAAAATAAGCCGTGCCATTAATTTTTCGCTTTTTTGGGTGGGATGCATCGTATTTTCTGGCATTGACCAGAAGGGAATGGTGATATCTGTCCACAAATTGGAGGGGTGGGTATCGCGGAAATTCCCTGCTCCTGTTGTTTGCCAGTCCTTTGGAGTACCATCCAAATGCCGATAGGGAGCCAGCACCCGTCGTCGTAGCTTAACGGCATCGACATTAAATGTGTAGCGATCGGACATCGTGCAAAACCAGATATCCTCGCTGGCATTTTTCCAGTTGGCTTTGGCTCCGCGGCCTTTTTCACGCTCCCAGGTGATCCGGTTCCGCACAATGAAGTGGGTAGCCGCGTTAGCAAAAGTGGAAATAGATGAAAACCAGTCGGCACACAGGTAAATTGATGCTGTGGGTCTGAGCAGGGGCTTGAGTGTCACCAGCACATCATCTAACCAAAGAGTATAGGCTTCGATCGTCTGGCGCGTGAAGCGATGCCCATTAAAGCATTTGTCTAGATTGTAGGGCGGATCCAAAATCAGCAAATCGACGCAGGCATCGGGCAGGTAGTCAGCCCACTGAAGGCAATCTCCCAAAATTGTCCCCTGAGGCGGTTCTGACCACTTACTAGCGGGAGGCTGCTGAATTAGCCGGGGCAAGAGCCGATCGCGATCGGCCTCGGTAATTTCCAACGTTCGGTTTAACGGAGCGCGCACCGATTTCCCAGCCATCCCAAACGCCTTGCTTACAAGAACAGATGCGCTCATTATGCCTGAAACGTCTTCAGGTGACGCTAGTTAAGGCGATGCATCAGATAAAGACCAACGGGCGATCCTTCAGAGGGGCAAAGGCTTCGGCATCAAATCGGTAAAGACTAGCGGGACGCCCAGCTCCGCGAGAAACCTTGACGCCAGTATCTGCCAGAAACCCTAGTTTTAGTAGGCGCGATCGAAAGTTTGAATAATCAGAAAACCCTTCACCTAACACCGTCGTGTAAAGCTGGTACAGGTCATTCAATGTGAATAAATCGGGCAAAACTTCAAAGGCAACGGGGCTGTATTCCAACTTATTGCGCAGGCGGCGGTGTCCGTATTCCAAGATTTGGTTGTGATCAAAGGCCAGTTGTGGCACCTGCTCCACCGGATACCAGGCAATGCCGCTTACACCATCGGCAATTAGTTCGGCTTCGCCAAAGCGCACTAGGGCAAAGTAGCTTACAGAAAGATAACGGACGTTGTAGCTATCTTCGGCTTCGCGTGGGTCACGGTTTGGCCCACCAAAGGTGTAGAGTTGTTCCAGGTAAAGATTCTTCACCCGAATTTTTTCAGCGAGGATACGGTAGGCTGCATTTTCCAGAGATTCTCCCTGCTGCACCAGTGTTCCGGGCAGGCACCACTGTCCCAAAAATGGTTCTTCCTGGCGCATGACCAGCAGCACGTAGAGGCGATTCTGCTGGGTATCAACCGAAAAAATGACGTTATCAACGCCAACTTTGAAGTCAGCTAAGACAGCGCGGCTGCTTGACTCGGTTATTTTTTTCTGGAGGCGTGCTGGCATGGGTAGAGGTGTTGCCGATGGATATACGCTTCGATCGGAGGCGTCAGTCCGTGAGGATCTCCGGTTTCTCGATAGGTAGTTGAGGATGTGTCTGGTGGAGTCAAGTCAGAAAGGATAACCTTAGCACCCAGTTGTTTTAGCTTAAAAAGCTCAGCCTCTTCCACAGGATAGCCCGGACGCGGCATGATGAGTAGACGAGTCTGCTTAACTAACTCATCAATGCGATACCAAGTTGGCAACTGCTTCACCAAATCGGAGCCAATAACCAGGGTAAAGTCTGCTCGTGGCCAGATTTGCCGTGCGCGCTCCACGGTATAGATGGTGCGGGGATGGCTGAGGTTGGGACAAAGCTGGATGTTGCGGGTAGGGGAATCGATCGTCTCAATTAACAGACCCAGCATTTCCATCCGGTAGGACAAGGGAGTTTGGTGAGCTTTAAAGGGATTGTCCGCTGCCCAAACCGCTACCCAATCATACCGGTGGCATAGCCAGTGCAGAATAGCTTGATGGCCAGTTGTCGGGGGATCAGCGCTGGTACCAAAGAGAGCAATGGAGAACATGGCAGGCTTGTAGATAGAACAATGGAAAGGTTTACAGGTGTAATTCGGTCTTGAGGGTTGAACTAGAATAACCCGTGGCTCTAGGGTTTGCGAGTGTGATCAATTAGCGCTTGTAGTGCTGAGGATTGCTGCACAGGCATGGATTCAGTCGTTGAGAGCTGCCTTAAGGAAGCAGGCAAACAGATAACGGATTGGCGAGTGCGCTGGGCGATCGCATCGATCGTCTCAGGTGGTTGGCAGCGTCGCCCTTGATGCATAACCTGTTGCAGCAGCGGTTGTTCCGAGTCATTGGGGTGTTCTTCCATCAAACCAAGTCGATCGGCCACCACTTGCCCCTGCTCTACCCGCCGGAAAATCTGCTTGCGACCCGGAAAGGTAACCTTGTCTGTCGCTTGCTTCATAACGGGAATACCGTCAATTTCCACCAACTTGTAAACGCCGTTTACCGGTGCCCCTGTCACTAGTTTGGTACCCAAACCGTAGGCATCGATGCAGGCTCTTGCCGCCATCAGGGCAGCAATTTTCTCCTCGTCTAAATCGCCACTGGCAGTAATTGGAATAGCAGGCAGCAACGCCCGTACCTGCTGAGAAAGCGCCACCAAATCCCCCGAATCAAGCCTTACCCCAGTAATGTGTAGGTTTCCTTGCTCAAGCTTGGCAGCCAATTGCCTAGCAGCAGCGATCGTGTCGTAAGTGTCAATCAACAGTGCCGAACCTGGAAAGTAGCGATGAAACGCTTCAAAGGCTTCCATTTCGCTTCCTTCAGTTGCAGCTAAAGCCATGACTAACGCATGAGCCATCGTACCGGCTGGCTTTCGTCCCAGTTTTAGTGCAGCCAATACATTTGAGGTGGCATCTAGCCCAGCCGCTAAGGCTGCCCGTGCTGCCCATAGAGAGGCTTGAGGACTGAAGGCGCGGCGGGTACCAAACTCCAACAAGGTGACTTCATCTCCGACCAAATCCCGTAAACGAGCCGATCGCGTGGCTACCAAACTCTGGTAGTTGAGCGTATTTAGCAAATAGGTTTCAACAATTTGTGCTTGCCAGAGGGGTGCTTCAATCCGCAACAACGGCTCATTAGCGAATACCGCCGTTCCTTCAGGTACCGCCCATACATCCCCTACAAACTGGCTATCTGTCAGTAATTTCCAAAAGGTGGCTGGAGCCCCAGCAAAAATGCCCGTCGCTTGCAGTGCTTCGATTTGTTCAGGAGAGAAGCGAAACTGCTCCAAATACTCCAATGCTTGCTCCAAGCCCATTGCAATCACATAGCTAAAGCCATTGGGCAGGCGGCGGGTAAACAGTTCAAAGCTGGCACGATTTTGCGCCACTGCTTCGCCCGCATAGCAAGCACTCATAGTCAATTGATACAGATCCGTCAGCAAGCTGTAGTCTTCGGGATACAGTGTCAGGGGTGACTGGCTTAGTGAGCCGAGGCGATCGCCTAAGAGAGCAAACCTTGCCCCAGGAGAGGTGGAAGGGTTCATGGCTGATAGTCCATACAGTTGGCTCAATTATAGTTAAAAACACCAAAACTATCTACAGTTTTCTGACAAACAAATCGTAAAGATATGTAAAACCTTGCTAGGGGAATCAGAATAGCTGACCTTTGCCCATTAGTCTGAATCAGAAATAACAGAGATTATGGTATCTGTCATTAAAATCATAGGAGGCGATCGCAGTGGCAGGAATCGCGCACATCACAGCAACGCCACCAAAAAATCACACCCATGGGCGATCGCGGAAACAGCACTGGTCACAGCTATGAATAACCAGTCGATCATGAGTTCAGTTGAACGGCACGCCCTTAAGTGTTTCATTTAGTAACTAAAACTCTAAACAATCAATGCAAATCAACGCGACGATCGTGTAATTTGTCATAATGAAATTGAGCAGAAGAAACCCAATTCAACTGACACCTTCGCAGCACTTTCAAAGTTGGAAACTGGATTGGTTATTGCTCTCAGACGGGATGGTCTTTCTAGCGCAACACTGAGGTGAAGACTATGGGAATCACTAGAACATTCAATAATGCAATCAACTATATTTCTGGAGCGGTTTCCAGGATTTTTGCACCTAATGACGATGCTTACCCAACCACTGGTGTGCAGCCTTTTGCAGGAGAACCCAACAAGAAAAAGCACCTAGATTAGCTGGCGCATTGTGTCATTGAATGCACTCAGGGAAATGCTTTAACTGTAACTTCCTAGCTCATGCTTTGCTAAGCATTCCAGAGTGAATATCCTAGAGTACTGTCATGGATAAGACTCATTAGTTTGTCCATGACTTTTTTCTTAATCGGGCTACTTCTTAGCTGATTGCAGAATAGGAGTGCCATGTTGGAGCTGCTTAGCTATAGCAGTCTTAATAGCCCTTTTACTTATTTGGCTTCTACGCCCTATCTATCTACGATTCTGCACAGGTTGGTGTTGCCAAGCTAGCGTTAGGATGTCCTTGTTTTTCTGTAGGGAAGCGGCTTGCAATGCCTGACCATTGAGCTTTTTTCTCAGGGTTACGACGATATGAGAAAAAGTGCACTGGATCTTGATAGGTGCAGTATGGAGCGATCGCCACTTGCTCTGAACTAATGCCCAACTGCTCTAGTTGCAAAGCGTTGACTCGGCGTACATCCAGTCGCACACGCCCGGGTTCCGAGTCCGCTACCAAAGGAGATTTTTCTAGTTGCCATAACGCACTTAGCACAGTAGAAATTTCTGTTGCTTCGTGGGGGACAATGCTAGCTCCCACTTGAGCCGCTACAGTTTCTGAAACTTGATAGACCTCACCTGCGATCGCAGGTCCCATAGCGATGCGCAAATGTTGCAGTTGACTTCCTAAGTCTTGCAAGCGGACGATCGCTTGGGGCAGGATTTTTTGTGACGTACCGCGCCAGCCTGCATGCACTGCGGCCACTAACCCAGTCGACTCATCACCAATCAGCACAGGCGTACAATCGGCGCTACATACCCAGACAGCCTGATCCGCCAACTCCGCTACTATGCCATCGGCATCAGGCCAAGTAATTGAGGGTTGGTCAGCCACGATCGCCACTGCCGCTTCCAACTCGGACGTCGTTAACACACGGTTACCATGCACCTGCTTCACCTGAAAGGAGTGCGCTGTCGGGCACAAAATTGGAGTCAGGTCAGTTGGCCCCATTGGTGCAAACAGTTGGGTAAAAAAGCCATGCGGCCATGCCTCCAAAAGGCTACATGTCAGGTATGGGCGGTCATTCCAGGTCTGCCAGTGCCAGGTATGCATGGGTAAATCATCCGTAAGATGCAACAGGCTAATTTTGCACAATTATGGTAGCGTGAACGCCAACAAGGGTTATTTGATAGATGGACAGTTACGATGTCGTTCCAAACCGATCGCTTTGTCGCTGCTTATCGCGCTGTACAAACCTGTGCTGACGGTGTGCCCAGTTTACCCACGGTAACACTGCATGTTTATGATGCGCTCCTTTCTACTAACCAAACTGCCTGGGAATGGCACGAGCAGGGAGCTAAATCAGGAACGGCTGTGTTGGCACTGAGGCAAACAGGTGGCCGCGGTCAGCGGGGTCGGCAATGGCAGTCTGAACCAGGTGGGATGTATCTGTCGGTTATCTTGCAGCCAAATTGCCCGGTTGACCAAGCAACGCAGCTTACACTCTGTACGGTGTGGGGCGTTGCATCAACCCTATGCCAGGTGCCGGGGCAATTGCAGGGCGTTAGCGATCGCATCCCTGTTCAAATCAAATGGCTAAATGATTTGGTGCTAGCAGGAAAAAAACTAGGTGGCATCTTGACGGAAACTCGTGTGCAAGGGCAATACGTGCGATCGGCAGTGGTTGGTGTGGGCATTAACTGGATGAACCCAGTTCCGCCTACAGGCATTGCACTAGCACCTTACCTGGCCGCCAGTTCAACCCGGTTGATTGACTCGTTAGAACTGCTGGCAGCACTGGCCGTCTACGGCATCTTGCAGGGCTACACCCACTGGCAGCAGAAAGGAATGGCTGGAATGCTTACCGATTATGAGGCGCTAATGACCCACCGCGATCGCCCCCTCATGCTTGAAAACCAACCTGCACACATCCTGGGCATTACGGCAACAGGTGAGTTGCGAGTTCAGATGGCGGCCACTCCTGCCACAGAAATCTGGATAAAGCCAGGTACAATCAATCTGGGCTATACCGATCTGTGATGAAACCGCTCATCCCGGAACTCTATGGCCGGTTCAAACGACTAATGCTAGGGTGTCGCATTGCAACGGAGTGCTGTCATGGTTCAAAAAACAACCACCTTCCCACGCTGGCAAGTTGTTTTGGCTGGCATTGGCTGGCTGGCTGGGGTTGGTCTGCTGAGTAGTAACAGGGCGATCGCCCAAGCTATTCCGCAATCTACTCCAGCAGAAGTGGCGATTCCTGAAGCAGATCCAACGAATCCTGCCGATTTTGCTACTCCAGAGCCTGCTCCAGAATCGATAGCTATTCCAGAATCCTTTGTACCTAAAGCGACCCTATCTACAGTCAGTCCCGACGTAGCGCAATCAGACACTGACTACATTGCGCCAGATGCGGTAGTGTTCTCTGAGCGATCGACCGGTTGCGAACGTACACTGGCAGCCGGTGACAGTACTCCCGATGGCATTTGCGCTCCAGAACCTGCAGCGACACCCATTCTCGAAGCATTGCCCAGTGCCTCTACTGAAGATTACGCTACTGTTAACAGTGTTAATCGCTCTGCGACAATTCAGATGGTGCCGCTACCAGGGTTGACGGCCTCTCAGCGGGACTATTACCGCCGCAAGCTGAGCTTTACCCAAGCCCTTCGCCCAATCAACGGCATGGTGTTTCCTCTGTCGATTCCAGCTATTATTTCCTCTGCCTTCGGTTGGCGCATCCATCCTATCAGCAGTGATTACCGCTTTCACGCTGGAACTGATTTAGCTGCCCCAATGGGAACCCCTGTGCTAGCTGCCTACGCTGGACAAGTGGCGATCGCTAACGTTTTGGGTGGCTATGGGCTAACCGTGGCGTTGGATCACGCCAAGGGCACTCAACAAACTCTCTACGCCCATCTCTCCGAAGTTTTTGTCAAACCAGGTGACACCGTTAAACCGGGCGATGTGATTGGGCGCGTGGGCAGCACTGGCAACTCCACTGGCCCCCATCTACACTTTGAACTACGGCAACTTACCCCTGATGGCTGGATTGCAGTAGACGCAGGCGCTCAACTGGAAGTTACCCTGGCACAACTCATTAAAACTCTGCAACAAGCCGAAGCCAAGCCCAAGCAAATTGCCAAGCAGCGCTAGGATGGCATCTGTGTTTGTCTGGCACTCAACTATTTCCAATCAGACTTTGCAATGACAACAGCGTTTGCTGTGTCGAGGTAATTTCTACTAACAATAATTTGGTTAATATCAATTGGTTAGATTCGGAGCGATGACAACCAATGTTGACTCGTGCTGACACGATCGCCGCTATTGCCACAGCTATTGTGCCTGAGCAAGGTAGCATCGGCATTGTGCGGCTGTCAGGTACCGAGGCCGTGGCGATCGCTCGGCAGCTCTTTTATGCACCGGGACAGCTCTCTTGGAAAAGCCACTGCATCCTTTATGGCTTTATCCGCCATCCCATAACCCAACAAGTTCTGGATGAGGCGCTGCTGCTACTGATGCTGGCACCCCGTTCCTACACCCGTGAAGACATAGTGGAATTTCACTGCCACGGCGGCATGATTGTGGTGCAACAAATTTTGCAACTGTGTCTGGAGCAAGGGGCGCGGCTGGCAGAGCCAGGAGAATTTACCCTACGGGCATTCCTGAATGGGCGGTTAGATCTAACTCAGGCTGAAAGCATTGCCGATTTAGTAGGAGCCAAATCGCCCCAAGCGGCTCAAACTGCTTTGGCTGGGTTGCAGGGCAAACTGGCTCATCCTATCCGGCGGGTGCGGCAAGACTGTCTATCAATCCTGGCGGAGATTGAGGCGCGGATCGATTTTGAAGAAGATTTACCACCGTTGAATGAAGCAGGTATCCAAGCCCAACTGGCGCAAATGTTGACCCAGGTGACCCAGTTGTTGGCCACGGCGGATCAGGGCGAACTGTTGCGATCGGGCTTGAAAGTGGCGATCGTCGGGCGCCCCAACGTGGGTAAATCTAGCTTGCTGAATGCCTGGAGTCGCAGCGATCGCGCCATTGTCACTGACTTACCAGGCACTACCCGCGATGTTGTGGAATCGCACCTAGTCGTCGGCGGCATTCCAGTACAAGTGCTAGACACAGCAGGTATCCGTGAAACCGACGATCAGGTAGAACAAATTGGCGTAGCCCGATCGCGCCAAACAGCTCAAACCGCTGATCTAGTCCTACTCGTTGTCGAAGCCACGGCTGGTTGGACTGCCGAGGATGCCCTGATTTACGACCAAGTGCGCGATCGCCCCCTGATTCTAGTAATCAACAAAACCGATTTGACCGCCCCTAGCCTGTCTATTTATCCCACAGCCCTAGCTCATCGAGTAGAAACTGCCGCTGCCCACCAGCACGGTATTGACCAATTGGAACAGGCCATTTTGACAATAGTGCAAACCGGCACCCTCCAAGCCAGCAACCTAGATTTGGCCATTAACCAGCGGCAGGCGGCTGCACTCACCCAAGCCAAGCAGGCATTGCAGCAGGTACAGGCTACGATCGCCCAGCAGTTGCCACTGGACTTTTGGACGATCGACCTGCGCGCTGCCATCCGAGCCCTCGGCGAAATTCTTGGCGAAGAAGTTACCGAATCCGTCCTCGACCAAATCTTCAGCCGCTTCTGTATTGGGAAATAATGGCGGCAACATCAAGGAAAGGAAAGCAAAAATTCCAACCTAGACTTACTTTGAGGGTTTACGCCTACGCTGCAAGCAAACCAAACTACCGCCTGCTAGAATGCCTCCTGCGATCGCGGCTGGCTCAGGAACAGCCGTAGCCGTTAATGTCCCAGCATCACCAAACTGACGAAAGGTATTCGTATATCGCCCTGTTCCAAGCACCAGTATGTCGGGTGCACCAAAGTTACCAACTACTTTCAGCAGCAACTTGCCAAGTCTTGCTCACAGTTTCTCTGGTATTCATCCGTTTCGTGACCGAATTATGTCTAATGTCAGAGTTTTGTTAACAATTGGAAGCAAACCCCCAAGTACAGATGGAAACACTCAATAGAATGGGGTGAGTGCCCTGTTGACCTGTTAAAGCACCCTTGTTATCTAACCAGGTGGCATCGAGATTAGACGCAAGAGATGCTTTGGTATAGGTCGAAATAGACTCCCAATCCGATTAACCTCGGCAAGGCATCGGGAAGAAAATCAACCCCTCACTAAGGAATAAGGAATCACTGAGTCATGGGAGAGATGAACACTGCTGAGCTCTTGGTTCAGTGCTTGGAAAACGAAGGCGTCCGCTACATCTTCGGCTTACCAGGAGAAGAAAATCTACATGTTCTAGAGGCGCTACGAAACTCCTCTATCCAGTTCATTACCACCCGCCATGAGCAGGGAGCCGCCTTTATGGCGGACGTTTACGGGCGGCTAACGGGTAAAGCAGGCGTCTGTCTATCGACCTTAGGGCCAGGTGCCACCAATTTGATGACAGGTGTTGCCGATGCTAACCTCGATCGCGCTCCACTGGTAGCTATTACTGGCCAAGTCGGTACCGATCGCATGCACATTGAGTCGCACCAATACCTGGATTTAGTGGCCATGTTTGCCCCAGTCACTAAGTGGAACACGCAAATTGTGCGCCCCAGCAACACGGCTGAAATTGTCCGCAAAGCCTTCAAAATTGCCCAGTCTGAGAAGCCCGGCGCAGTTCACATTGACCTGCCAGAAAATATCGCTGCTATGCCCGCTCCCGGGCAACCTTTGACTAAAGACAGCCAGGAAAAGACCTTTGCATCCTTTCAAAGCATTGAAAAAGCTGCAGAAATGATTTCCAAATCGGTCAACCCAATGATCTTGGTGGGGAATGGAGCCATTCGTGCCAATGCCAGCAAAATGCTGACGGACTTTGCCACCCGGCTTAATATCCCAGTGGCCAATACGTTTATGGGCAAAGGCGTGATTCGCTACACTCATCCGCTAGCACTCTGGGCTGTGGGCTTGCAACAGCGAGATTACATCAGTTGTGGGTTCGATCGCGCCGATTTGGTGATTGCGATCGGCTACGACCTGATCGAGTATTCTCCCAAAAAATGGAACCCCGATGGCACTATTCCCATTATCCACATTGGCGTCAATCCTGCCGAGGTAGACAGCAGCTACATTCCTGTTGTAGAAGTCTTAGGCGACATCGCTGACTCTCTGCAAGAAATTCTTTACCGTGCTGAGCGTACAGGCAAACCTGATCCTTACGCTTTAGAACTGCGAGCAGAAATCCGCAACGACTACTTCCACTACAGCAACGACGATGGCTTTCCCATCAAACCCCAAAAGATAATCTATGATCTGCGCCAAGTTATGGGGGCAGAGGATATTGTGATTTCTGATGTGGGTGCCCACAAAATGTGGATGGCGCGGCATTACCACTGCGAACGCCCCAATACGTGCATTATTTCTAACGGATTTGCGGCAATGGGCATTGCTATTCCAGGGGCGATCGCTGCCAAGCTTGTTCATCCAGAACATCATGTGGTAGCCGTTACTGGAGATGGCGGTTTCATGATGAACTGCCAAGAATTAGAAACAGCCCTGCGGGTGGGGACTCCCTTTGTTACCCTCATTTTCAATGACGGAGGTTATGGACTGATTGAATGGAAGCAGCACAACCATTTCGGCCATTCTTCCTTCATTAAGTTTGGCAATCCCGACTTTGTCAAGCTAGCTGAAAGTATGGGGCTGAAAGGCTACCGTGTTGAGTCTGCCACAGACTTGGTACCAATTCTAAAAGATGCCTTAGAGCAGACTATTCCTGCTGTGATTGACTGCCCGGTTGACTATACGGAAAATCTGCGATTTTCCAGACGTGCTGGGGACATTGCTTGCCAAACCTGATCTGGCAGCTAGAACTTGCATTATCGCTGGCGCCACCAGATCCAGGCAGCAGATCCAAAGCCTAGCAAAGGTAACAGCCCCAGTGCCGTCCAAGTAGCTAAGTTGGCATCTTGAGCTGACAGGTTAATGCGGCGATCGCGCGTGGTTTTAGGGCTAATCGACAAGGGTGCTGAATCCTGCTGCCCAAGCCAGCGCACTGCATTTACAAAGACATCGCTGTTGACTCCCTGCCGTAGCAGACCATCGGTAGCAAAGCTAGAGTTGCCAATCACGACTAGTCGTGATTCTGAAGGCGTAGGCGTAGCGTTGGGTGTAGCGGTTGGCTTAACCGATCGACTCAGCGCCGCACCCAAAACTAGCGGGCCTCTGGAATCGGTGGCATCTAGTTTTAGTGGTCGCGCCGTGAGGTTGGTTTCAGCCCAACTGCGATCGCTGGTATACAGCAACGGCACGACCTGAATACCAGCGATCGGCTTGATGTCCAGTGGTCGTGCCAGGGAATAAAACGACAAACTATTGCCAAAATCTTGGGTAATGGGGTGGTTGCCATACTGAGTCACTGTGGCATCGGCTGGGCCTAGTCCCTGCACCCGCCGAGAAGCGTCGATCGCTACACGCTTGTCCACTGTCACCCCCCAAGCCTGCAACAGCTTGTCCAAGCCTGGGTTGGTGTTAGCGTCTACCATCACCAGGGCATTGCCGCCGCGATCGAGGTAGTCCTGCACCAACTTGACCTCAGCCTCTAACAAGGGTTGCTTAGCTCCCGCCACAATCACCACATTGGCATCTACAGGAATTTCCCCCGACTCTGCCAAAATCAGTGGCTTAGTCATAACATTTTTATCTTCTAGAAGCTTAATCGCTTGAGAAATGGAACCACGACCTTCTTCGATCGCCCGTTCACCATGCCCTTGCACCAGGTATGCCTGAGTCCGGCGATCGCTAATCAGCCGTGCCAGGGCATCTGTCAACTTCGGCTCCGACAGGCGTTCCTGTTCGCTCACTCGCTGTACCAGGCGCTTCTGTTGCGTCGTTGCCGCAGCCACAAACACTTCTCCTGGAGATTTCAGGTCAAAGGTTTGTGCTAGTCCTGGTTGAGCATTGGGGTTAACAAATTCAAAACTAAAGCGGTCGCTTCTGCGGCGATAACTCTCTAACAGTTCACGATCCTGGGCATTTTGCTGGCTATCAAACACCCACACCTTGACCGCT
>Ga0224722_1001092_pt1 | contig 15412 bp, 11 predicted proteins | sample Balambano_FR1_Me_FD_161646 | JGI IMG/M metagenome (GOLD analysis project Ga0224722, IMG submission 161646) | Freshwater sediment microbial communities from Lake Towuti, South Sulawesi, Indonesia - Balambano_FR1_MetaG | ecosystem: Environmental > Aquatic > Freshwater > Lake > Sediment | place... | reverse complement strand
CACAGGTCAAGCTGGAAACGTGGTTCAACGCTCGCATGAACATCGTTTCGGAAGTTTATAAGAAGCATATTACCCGCATTTCATACATCATTGGCGCGGTCGTCGTCCTCACCCTGAATGCAGATACACTGCAAATCACGCTCAGTCTGTATAACGACCCCGTGCTGCGTGGCACGGTTGCCGTCGCCGCCGAAGCCGCCGTGACGACAGGCGCATTGCAACGGAGTATTGAAGACTCACAACAAGCGCTGCAAAATTCGATTGATCAGTTAGGGCAGCCAGAGCCAACAGCAGAAGCCACCCCTGACCCTCTTGTTGCCGATGTCACCGCCGTGCTGGACAATACAACGACTCCGCCACAGCCTACCAGTGTAATTGATGATCTACTCTCGCTGCGCCTGCCACTTGGATGGGAATTTCAACCCGTTGAGAGCGGCTGCCCTCAGCCGAATACGCTGCCTAACCCCTGTGACAATTCGCGCAACGCCTGGCTGCTGCTGCCCGGCAACAATCCCAACTGGTTTGGCTTCACCATCGCCAAGATTATCGGCTGGTTGCTGACGATTATCGCTATCGGGCAGGGAGCGCCGTTCTGGTTTGATCTGCTCAACCGCATTGCGCGGGGCGGACGATCAACGTAAGCTGCGCCAACACGACACGGGGAATTTTTCCTGAACATTTTGCAAGGGAGGGGCTTGCCTCTCCCGCAGACGGACGGGCGAGGCAAGCCTCGCCTCTACACTCCCCTGCCCTACCCCTTCACCACCTTTTCGCCCATGGCTTTACCTGCTTCCAGCAGCGCCTTGACCATCTCCGGCGAACGCGCTTCAGCATACACGCGCAGCACGGGTTCTGTCCCGCTGGGGCGAATGAGCAGCCAACTTCTGTCGCTCAGATAAAATTTCACGCCATCCAGCGTATCCACTTTTACCACCGATTCGCCCGCCAGTGATGCGGATGCCTGACTGACAAGGGTTTGCACCATTTGCTTTTTAGGGCGCTGATGAGGGAGATGAGCGTCAATCCGCCCGTAATGTGCGGGACCATGCTCGGCTTGCAGGCTCTCGATGATCTCGTGCAGCGGCGACTGATAATGCGCCATGATCTCCAGCAGCAGCAGCCCCATAATGATCCCGTCGCCTTCAGGGATATGCCCGCGGATCGAAATCCCGCCGCTTTCCTCACCGCCGATCAGGACATCGCCGTGCATCATCAGATCGGCGATATAGTTGAACCCGACCGGCGTTTCATGGACAGTTAAACCATGTTTCGCGGCAAGGCGGTCAACCATGAACGTCGTGGAAACAGTCTTGACGACATCTCCCCGTTGTTCCTTGACTTCGACCAAATAGCGCAGCGCCAGCGACATGATATGATGCGGATCAACGATGTTCCCCCGCGCATCCACCGCACCGATTCGATCGGCGTCACCATCTGTCGCCAGACCAATATCGGCATGTTCGCGCTGCACAGCCGCGACCAGTTCATTCAAATGCGGCAGAATCGGTTCGGGGTGAATGCCGCCAAAACCAGGATTCAGCGCTCCGCGAATCTCAACCGTATGCAAGCGTGTACGTGAAAGAATACTCGTGAACGCGCCCCGCCCTGCGCCCCACATGGCATCGGCGATGACGCGCATTTCGCCGCTGGAAATTTTGTCCAGATCAACCAGCGTTGCCAGATGCTCGTAATATGCCCACGACGGATCAAAGCGGCGGATCAAGCCCTGATCAAGCGCCTGCTGGTAGTCCATCAGGTTTGGACCGCGTGCCTCGCGCTCCATTGCAGCGAGTTCGGCTTCAACCAACGCGCACTCGTCAGCGGTAGCGCTGCCGCCGTAAGCCGCCTTCAACTTAAAGCCGTTGTAGCGCGGCGGGTTATGACTTGCTGTGATGACGATTCCGCCGTCCGTCCCCTTTTCTTTCACGTTAAACGAGATCGCGGGTGTGGGCGAGTCCGTGCGCGTCAACCATGTGATGATGCCGTTCGCCGCCAGCACCCGCGCTGTTTCCATGGCAAAGCGATCCGAGAGAAAGCGTGTATCGTAGCCGACGACCATTTGCGGCGGGTCATTCCCTTCATGCTTGTCATTGATGAAATTTGCCACCGCCTGCGCGATAAGGCGCAAGTTCTCAAACGTAAAAGTATCGGCGATCACGGCTCGCCAGCCATCCGTCCCAAATCGAATCATGCTCAAAGTCCTTAAATCAAAAAGGCAGGTGATCCCTGCCCTTTTCGCTGTGCAGTATAAAAATAGATTATGCCTGAGCGCCCGCTGACTTATCCAGACCTGAAAGGCGCATGATTTCCTCAATCCGTTCCGCCGTCACGTCCAGTTCGTTGAGAACGCTGTATGGCTGATTGTGTTTTCGCACATATTCAGGCAGGATTTTAAGCGTATCGCGCACGTTATCCGCCGGAAGCTGATCCAGCCGTATGCCCGCCGATTCCAGCGTGGCGCGAAGTGGCGAGACATCCTGCCCATGAATGGCGGCTGCGATCAGTAAGCCAGGACCCACGCGATCTGCGTATGGCAGCGGGCGGGTACGCGGATACTTCTGTTCATACGCATAAGCGAAGAACTGTTCGCTGCCTTCCTGCGGGCGATTATGCCCAAGCTGGTTGGTTACCTGCACCTCAAGGCACATCAGGTCAAGTAAATTGCGTAGCGACTCGACATTGCCCTTGCCAACACCCTGCGCGATTTTGAACGCCTGCTGCGCGATCCCCGCCATGATCCCCGCTGCCCAGGGCTGGAAGCGCGTGTCCTGCGTCGTACGGTTGTGTTCGGCTGCATAGCGCCAGTCCAACAAGCCGGTCACAATCGTCAGCAGTTCGATGATGCCCGACCCACGTACATTCGGCGGCGCGGCGCGAATCACGTCCCAGTTGATGATCATCTTGCTCACGGGTCCCGTTTCGACATAATTTGTCGTCCCGCCATCACGCGCAGCGACCAATGATGTAAAAAAGCCGTCCTGACTCAGCACCGTTGGGATGACCACCGTTGGCACCTGTCGTCGCCAGCCGAGATACTTGGCGACATCCGAAACCAGACCGCCGCCAACGCCATAGACGACCTCAACCTGCGGTGGCAGATTGTCGGACAGGCTGTTCAGGTAGCCCAGATCAACCCGATCCGGCTCCGCCTGTACCACGACGGGTAGTTCCAGAACGGCGCTAACCGCGCTCCATGAACGCGCCCCCGTCACAAGGGCAGCAGGGCGTTTTTCTTCTAAACTCCCAAGATCGCGGATTTCCACTTCAGGCAGGGGAGAAATCGTGGTCATGCGCCAACTCCAGTAAGCAAACGGATCGGGTCGCTCAACAAAACGACAGTATTCGGTTTAATGATAGTCGCAAATCGGTTTATTTTCCAAATTTGCGCTTCACTGGGGAAACCTATTTTCCAACTTGTCTGAATACGCGGGATCAGCCAAAATTAGCGCCACTATCAAGCGGTACTTTCTTTATTGATACAGGCTCGCGCTGGCGAGAGGTTATGGTTATGTCGCTCCCCTCAAACGAGACGTTGATTGAATTTGGTGAGGCTTTTGCATGGCAGGATATTGAACGGCAAAAGCGCCAGTTCAACCGCAGTCTGGAAACGCTCGTTCAGGAAAGCAGCGACGATACGCTGCCGTTGGAAACCCTTGCCGACGCGGTGGGACTGCCTATTACAGCCTTTTATGCTGGCAACAATGCCAACGGCTCAAATGTCTTTCTTGCCCACGCCAATGATCATCAGTATGTGCTGGGCAGTGTCGTCAGCTCGCGTTATCGAAGCGGGCATGGCTATCTCGAAAGTATTGCCCCGTACAATCTCAACCCCAGTGTTAACCACACAAATATTCAGGAAACAGAAGACCCGATAGCGCGTATGCGTGTACTCGGCGCGGAAATTGAATTGGGCATTGTTCATCCCGATGGTGGATCGCCGAGCGAGGATGAAATGCAGGAATACATGAAGGCATATTACAACCACGCCCTGCGTATCGGCATTTATCCCCGTCTGGATCGGGAAGCGTGCCAGTATCAGGTTGAAGCGCATATCGCGCCAAGTTTGGGTTATAACAAAACACGCAGCGCCCTGACCGGCATCATGACTGCGCTTGCTGCCGCCAGCGTGGATACCGGGTTGATCACGGCGATTTTCTCCTGTTACCCAACAGAATCCGACTTTCGTATGACCGACCACCCCAAGGTCGCCACCGCCGTTGACCTGATGCTCGAAGTCAACGAATTATTTCCCGAATATGCAGATCGGCTGGCTGAACGACAGGCTCGGTATCATATTGACCCCGCCACCTGCCACTACGTCAATATGTTTCGCAATCAGGGCTGCCACATTCATATTGACCTTGCCGGGCGGTCTGAGGCATTGGGCTTGCTCACGTTTCACACCATGCTCAAGAGCGCGACGGCGGTTGCCAATGCCGCTGTCCTCAAAGGTGGACCCTTTGTTAACGGGACGTGTGATGCTGAGTTGTTATGCGCCCGCGAATACGTGCGCGGGGCGACGGTCACAGGGCGACACCTCGATTTGCCCATCAGTCCACATCTGATGGACGACGGCTTGGAGAAATATGCCGCGTTATTGCGACTCGAACGTGCTAACGCCGTCGGACGGGCAATGCTTTATGACGACGGCTTGGGGCAACCAATCTCGATCATGCACAACCCCATCGGGCGAGTGCGACCCGATCTGTCTACGCCAAAACGGGTATGTACCGTTGAAAGCACGGGGATGCCCGCCAATATCAGCGCCTCCCGTATGGCAGCAGTTCTCACGGATTTTGAATTCAGCCATGCTGTAATGGAAATGTACTTCCGCCAGCACGGGTTGAACCTTGATCCTTTACATGAAGACAAAACCATGTGGGCAATTTTGGGTCCCATGGATCAGGCAATGTTTACGGCGAATAATGACTTGTCGGATCGTCAGGGTTCGGATATGACGCTGACGACAGCAGCCGGTACGCAGATGACACTGCCCGAATTTTACGAGATGAAACGGCGTTTTATGCACCGCGCTCTGGCGGATTTTGACGAGATCGCCCCGCGAGATATTGACGAGGTCTATACCAGCCTGTGCCGCATGTTGGAGCCGCCCAGCGGTCATGCCGCGCAAACAGTACATGCCTTTATCGCCGACCCGAAACTCCGCAGCACGGGCAACTGGGGCAAAATCCTGCAAAACGCCTATGTCGAAGCGGGCGGCGTACTCGGCGAACATCATCCCGACGCGGTTTTGAAAGTGGTCAACGACGTTCACCGCGCCCTGCACACCCGCTACCTGGAATAATTACAAAATTGACCTCACTCTCCGTCATCATTCCCGTCTATCGCAGTGCCGAAAGTTTGCCGGAGCTTGCCGCCGCACTTGACAAGACGCTCCCGACACTGACCGATACGTTTGAAGCCATTCTTGTCAATGACGGCAGCCCTGACAATAGCTGGCAGGTGATACAGGCGTTAGCGTCGCAATATTCCTGGCTACGTGGAATCAGCCTGATGCGAAATTACGGACAGCATAACGCCCTGCTCTGCGGCATTCGCGCCGCACATCACGAACTGATCGTAACGATGGATGATGACCTGCAACATCCACCGGAAGCCATTTCGCTGCTACTGGCAAAGATGAACGAAGGCTATGATGTCGTCTATGGCTCGCCGCGGGAAGAACAACATGGATTGATGCGCGATCTCGCCTCGCAGATTACCAAGATCGCATTGCAGGGCAGTATGGGCGTGGCGATAGCCCGAAAAGTCAGCGCATTTCGCATTTTCCGCACCAATATCCGCGAGGCTTTCGCCAGTTACAGCAGTCCGTATGTCTCAATTGACGTACTCCTCACATGGGGAACGACCCGTTTTGCCGCTGTGGACGTTCCACACAACCCGCGCAAATATGGTCTATCCAATTATACGTTCCGCAAACTCGTCACTCACGCGATAAACATGATTACAGGCTTTAGCACCCTGCCCTTGCAGGTCGCAAGCATTATCGGCTTCACGCTGACAGGCTTTGGTATTCTCATTTTCATCTATGTGATTGTCCGTTATGTCCTCGAAGGCGGTGTCGTGCCGGGTTTCCCATTCCTCGCCTCGATCATCGCCATCTTTTCAGGAGCGCAGCTGTTCGCCCTGGGGATTATTGGCGAGTATCTGGCGCGTATACATTTTCGCAGCATGGAGCGCCCCGTCTACACCGTGCGCGAAACCGCTGCTCATGAGCCTGAGGCTACACCATGAGCATTTGCACGTTGCTCATTTGGGACTCCGAGTTTTTTGGAAGGCGTATCGCCCGCGTGAATGGAGACACCCTGACGCTTGAACGTATTGTTGAAATCGAAGCATTTTGTCGAGCAGAACGAATTGAATGCGTTTACTTTCTTGCCAGCGCCAATGACGCTCAAACAGCCACTCTTGCGGCGCTTCATCAGTTTATGCTGGTGGACATTCGCATGACTCTGGATGTGGAACTATCTACACCGACGAAGATGCCGGATAATATGCGCCCTGCCATATCTACCGATTTAGCGGCGCTCAAAGCCATTGCGGGCGAGAGTTTCGCTGACAGTCGTTTTTATCACGATCCGCATTTTGCCCGTGAGGATGCGAATCGTCTTTATCAGGTCTGGATCGAGCAGCAGGTTCACAATCAGTCAGATGTGGTGTGGGTTGCGGATCATGCAGGCGAAGTCGCGGGGTTTATCACCTGTTCGTTTGAGGCTGAACAGGGTGTCATATCGCTGATAGGTGTTGATAAGGCATATCACGGGCGCGGGATTGGCTCCTCGCTCGTCGGCGCGGCACTGTCAGACTTTTCACAGCGAGGGTTGAAGGGTGCCTCTGTCGTCACACAGGGGCGAAACATCCCCGCACAGCGGCTCTATCAAAAACATGGCTTTCGCACCCATAATATTCAGTATTGGTATCACAAATGGTTGAGCGAATAAGCGGATGTCCACAGCGATTCCCTTCAACAAGCCTGCCCTGACCGGCAAAGAACTGGAGTACATTGCTGATTCCGTCCGTTCCGGGCATATCTCCGGTGACGGCAAATACACAAAATTGTGCCATACGTTTCTCGAAGAAACGGTTGGTGTGACCAAAGCGCTGCTCACGACCAACTGCACCCATGCCCTTGATATGTCTGCGATTTTGCTGGACATTCAGCCGGGCGACGAAGTCATCATCCCGTCGTTCACGTTCGTCTCGACCGTCAATGCGTTTGTCCTGCGCGGTGCACAGCCTGTGTTTGCCGATATTCGCCCCGATACGCTCAATCTGGATGAGACACGCCTTGAAGCGCTGATTACGCCAAAAACGCGGGCAATCGTCCCGGTACATTATGCCGGTGTCGCCTGTGAAATGGACTCGATCATGGCGCTGGCAGCGAAGTATAACCTCGCCGTCATTGAGGACAACGCACATGGGCTTCTGGGGCGATACAAGGGGCGAATGCTTGGCACGTTCGACTCACTGGCGACTCAAAGTTTTCACGAGACGAAGAACTTCACCTGCGGCGAAGGCGGTGCGCTGCTCATCAATGATGTGGACTTGATAGAACGGGCAGAGATCATACGCGAAAAAGGCACCAATCGCAGCCGATTCTTTCGCGGCATGGTGGATAAGTATACGTGGGTGGACATTGGTTCGAGCTATCTGCCATCGGACGCGCTGGCAGCGTATCTCTATGCACAGTTAGAAGCCCATGAGCAAATTCAGACACGGCGCGGGCAAATCTGGGAACGTTACTGGTCGCATTTGCAGGACTGGTCACAGGCTCATCACGTCCGCCTGCCCATGATTCCCCCGGAGTGCGAGCAGCCCTTTCACATGTTTTACATGCTGCTGCCCTCGCTGGAAATTCGCCAACGGCTAATCGCTCACCTGAAAGCACACGGAATTCTCGCCGTATTTCACTATCTCCCGCTGCATTTATCCGATATGGGACGCAAACTTGGCGGAAAAGATGGCGACTGCCCGGTGACAGAAGACATCAGCGACAGGCTGCTGCGCCTGCCCTTTTATTACGATCTCTCGGAAGACGAACAAATGCGCGTCATCCATGCGCTCTACGCATTCGACGGCTGGGACAGGTGAGCACCCTGCCGCAGGCACTTGACGGGTTATGGTATAATTCTTTTCAGTGAGTTATGAACCTGCACTTTTATACAGCCTATTGCCTGATAGCGCTGTTTACAATACCAACATTGTGACGTTTTTCACTGTAGAGTGTTATTTCAGAACTGATTTATTGGTAGGTTTCACAGAAAGGATACCTGTCAGCGCGGCGCATGGTACGTCTCGCTGTTTTCACCTATGTCCAAACAACCCAAATTGAGAATCATTCCGCTCGGTGGTCTTGGCGAAATTGGGAAAAATATGACGGTGATCGAGATGGGGCAGGATGCCATCATCATTGACACCGGCGTGATGTTCCCCGCCAACGACATGCTTGGCGTTGACCTGATCATCCCGGATTTCCGCTACGTCCTCGAAAAACTTGAACACAATCAACTCACTTTGCACGGCATACTGTACACACATGGTCATGAAGATCACACAGGTGCAGCCGCCTACGTGGTGGATATGATCCGCCATGTACCGTTATATGCCACGCCACTGACCGCCGCCCTGCTTGAGGTCAAACTGCGTGATGCGCACCTGCTCAACGAAACGACGATAAACGTTTTCAAACCAGGTGATGATCTCAAAGTTGGACCGTTCAAGATCGAAAGTTTCCACATGACGCACTCGATTCCCGACTGCGTCGGCTTCGGTATTACCACGCCTTACGGCATGATCGTCCACAGTGGTGACTACAAGTTTGACAACACACCGATTGACGGAAAGAAGCCTGATTACGCGAAGCTGAGCGAATTTGCTCAGCGCGGAATCCTGCTGCTCATGGGCGACAGCACGAACGCTGAGCGCCCCGGCTGGACTCCATCCGAGCGCATCGTCGTGGATGCTTTCGATAACATCTTCCGCCAGGCAAAAGAACGGATCATCGTCGCATCATTCGCGTCGCATATTTCGCGCATTCAGATGATCGCGGATATGGCGGCGAAATATAAGCGCAAGATCGCTATCGCCGGTCACAGCATGACGGAAAACGTCAAAACTGCCCGTAAGATGGGCTTGCTCAGGATTGACGATGATACGCTGGTCGAACTGGGGCGCATCAGTCACGTTCCGCCCAATCAACTCGTCATTGTCGCTACTGGCTCACAGGGCGAGCCGTCCGCAGTTCTCAGCCGCCTCGCTACCGGACAGCACCGCAGCCTCGATGTCATGGTCGGCGATACGATTGTCGTCTCGGCACACACGATTCCTGGAAATGAGGAAACAGTCAGCCGAACGATCAACATGCTGTTCCGTCGCGGCGCGGATGTCATCTACGATCCGATTGCGCCCGTTCATGTGTCAGGTCATGCCTCGCAGGAAGAAATGCGCCTGCTCATGAGCCTGACCAACCCGCGCTATTTCATGCCCATTCACGGCGAACTCCGCCAGTTGAAAGCGCATTCCCGACTCGGCGTTCAATCCGGCATTCGCGGCGATCATATCTTTGTGGTCGAAAACGGCACGGTGCTTGAGGCGGATAAGAGTGGTGTGCGTGTTACAGGTGAGCGTGTTCCCGGTGGCTACGTTTTTGTGGATGGCAGCGGCGTCGGAGATATTGGCAAGGCGGTCATCCGAGACCGTGAAGTCCTGGCGCGAGACGGCTTCATGATGGTCGTCGTCAACGTTGATGAGGACAACGGGCGCGTACTCGGCGAGCCGGAGATTATCACACGCGGCTTCATCTATCTGCGCGATGCTGATCAACTTATCGAACACATCAAAAAGACAGTCTACGATGTAATGGAGAACAGCCGCCAGCTTCGCAATGGTCAGCGCCGCGAACGCTTGCAGGATTCTCTCAGCCGAATGCTCTACAACGAAACGAAGCGCCGCCCGATGGTCTTCAGCGTGATCAACGAGAATTAGTTAGTAGGGGACGACAGCAGTGCCGTCCCCATAATCATCCCCGTTTCCACGGCATGAACACCCGTCGCAGCCAGCGCCTTATTATTCCTTCCCGCGTATCCGACCACGCATCGCCGGCGATCTCTTTAACGGCTTCCTCATCCTCACGACGCGGCGGTCCATACCGTTCTGAACTGTAGAGAGTCGTGATCGTGGTCACTGGCGGCTCAACGACAGGCAAAGCTCCAGCGACAATGCGGCGGCGCTCATCTGGCGTCTCGTGCTGCCGGAGTGTTATTCCAATCAGCGGCAGATAACGCTCCAACCGCGCATAGGCGCGGGCAATCGGGCTCAGACCGCGCATCCCGCGCCACTCCCACCACCAATATATGAGCACGACGACCAGCATCAGCGCGCCGAGAAAAAGCAAAATCAGCAGACCTAACCCAAGCGACGGCAGCAGGAAAGACAGGAAATCTTCACGTTGCGGACGGGCGGGCGGTGGCGGTGTCGGCACAAACGCGGGCTGCGGCGTAGCCGTTGGTGACGGTTCAGGCGACGGTGTGCTGCTTGCCGGTATATTTTCCTCAACCGCTTCTTCACCTGCCGCCGTCGCCGTCGGCGGGGGTTCTGTCGCCTGCGGTGTCGGAGATGGCGGTGGGGTGAACGTGGCAGTCGGTGTTTGCGGCGTCGCCGTCGGAAGAATGGGCGGCGGAACATTCTGTGCATCTCCCCGATTGATCGGTGCCTGCGCCGCCGTCGGCTCAAATTCCACCCAGCCATAGCCGGGGAAGTACACTTCAACCCATGTGTGCGCGTCATGTTCGCGCACGATGAATGCGTTCTCCGTGCTGTCGAATGTCCCCTGCGCGAAGCCCGCCGCCATCCGCGCTGGAATTCCCAGTGTCCGCAGCATCACCACCATAGACGACGCATAGTAGTTACAGTAACCGCGCCGCCCGTCAAACAACACCCAGTCCACCGGGTCCTGACCGGGCGGCGGCTCTGGAATTCGCTCATCATAGACAATATTCGTTCGCAGCCAGGTTTCTATCGCTTTCGCCGAATCATACGGGTTCGTCGCACCCGCCTCAGCAACGATTTGCTGAGCAAGCTGCACTGTCCGCCCCGTCACCGACGGAATATACGGTGGATATAAATCAACGATGTACTGAGGATAACTCGTCCCGGCATTTCGTAGTTGTTCCGCCGTCGCCATACTCATCGCGCTGATCGCCGTATAGCTGTCGCCCTGATTCAGCACCCGTGCCGGGCGAATGACGGCGACCATCATCGCCTGATCCGGCGTGTAGCGCAAATCCGTCCGTGTAGCCAGGCTCACCTCAAGCGGCTGCGGCGCAGTGTACACAAGACGGGAAGCGCTCAAGCCAATCGTAAATTCCTGTTCAACGTTGACTCGCCCCAATTGCTCCGCCGGGCTTTGAATGACGTTCAGCGGCGGCTGCAAGTCCGTCAGGCGCGTGTCCGGCGAAGAAGCCCAGCGTCCGTTGTCGTAGCTATCAAAGACTCGTGAACGCCAGTAGTAGCGCATATCTGCGGGCAGCGCCGGTGCGGTCACGTACAGCGCGATGTCATCGCCAAGACGTATCGCCCCGCCAAGTTGCAGCGAATCGCCGCCGTAATAATCCGTCGTCGCAGGTCCCTGCGTCTCCGCGCTTTCAAACAGGCGATTCCAGAACTCCGCGAACTGCTGCAACGGCTCCGCCGCCAGAAATTCCTGAAAGCGCGTCAGCCGTTCCTGCACGTCCGTCGTGGGAATCAGCCATGCCGCCAGTACCACCAATGCCAGCACCGTTCCCGCGAGATATACCTGCCGCCGCACCCGCGCCGGTACTCTCACCCCGCTGACAAACCAGTCCCAATGCCGCGCTTCAAGGTTCGAGCGCACGACCAGCAGCAGCGACAGAAACACAAAGCCGACCAGGTACGGCTGTAAGTCATTCTCGCCCGTGTAGTACACGCCGTTGACGATCAGAATTAAGCCAGGTGGCAGGATCGCTCGCCACACGCGGTTGACGCGGAACAGATGCCATGCGAGGTTGAAGCCGAGAAACCAGCACAAACCGCTGACGATCAGCGTAAAGACCAGATCATCCTGATTGACACCGTTCGTGAACGCATCCACGATCCACTGTACGCTGCGATAAAACACATCGTACAGCCCCTCCATGAATCCGGCCGGCTGGTTCAGCGCGGCGAAAATCAGCACGGTGCAGGTCCCGTAAATCAGGCTCATAACCAGCGCAAAAAATTCGTTATAGCGGCTGCGTGAGACAAAAAAACCGACGATGATGCTGAAAAGCACCGTCGGGATCAGAATGCCCATATCGAGCTTCCAGCCCGCCTCGCGCAGTGAAAGCGCGGGCATGAGCAGCAGCCCGAACGCAATGATCAGCGTCAGAATATCGCCGGGCAGGAAAAAGCCCCGCCACGCTTTCGCAATCCGCCCGAAAATGCCGTCAGCGGCGGACGTGGATTTTGCAGGTTGTAGTGTCGTTGCCATACACTTCATTCATCCAGGAGGCTGCGAACGTGGCGTAACCCGTTCGTATCCTCGCATACCGTGTCATTCTAAAAGCCGTGACCGCGCATCGCAACCCGCGTTCGCCCGCCGTTTTGCCGCTGTTTTCGCGTATAATAGTCAGGCGTTCGGGCAGGCTGGATGGTCGCGGCGCGAAAGCGCTGAGGAAAGTCCGCCCTCCACAGGGTAACGGTGCTGGTTAACGACCAGGCAGGGTAACCTGACGGCATAGTGCAACAGAGAGGTGTATTGCCGTTCCGTGCAAACGGCGCGGCGAGGGTGAAACGGCGGTGTAAGAGACCGCCAGCGCGGTCAGCGATGATCGCGGCTGGGCAAACCCCACCGGGAGCAAGGCAAAGCAGGCGCATTGGGGCGACCCGTCCCGCAAAAAGCGCCGGGTATGCTGCATGACGGACGGAGTAATCCGCCCGCTAGAGAGATGATCATCACGCCGCAGTGCGGTGTACAGAAGGCGGCTTACAGGCAAGCCCGAACGCGCTTTTGACCGCCCTACCCCGCTATTGTCGCTACTGAATTTCGCACGATCAGGGTTGTTTCCAGTAGCACCGATTGATAATCTTCGGTACGCCTTTCAATGGTATCGAGCAGCAAATCCGCCGCTAACGCGCCCATCATATAAATCGGCTGCTTCACCGTCGTCAATTCCGGCATGATGTGGGATGCCAGCGGAATATCATCAAAGCCGATCACCGAAATATCCTCAGGCACACGCAAGCCCATTTTCGCCGCAGCGTGAATCACACCCACCGCCATCATATCATTGAGCGCGAAAATCGCCGTAGGTCGCAGTTCAGCGGATAACAACCGCCGTGCGCCGTCAAAACCCATTTCAAAATCGGGCAGATGCCCCGTCAACAACCAGTCCGTCGGCAGCGAAACCCCGTGATCCGCCAACGCTTTTTGAGCGCCATGAATACGATGACTCATCGCCTCGCTGTAGGTCGCCGCACCGATGATGGCGATTTGACTGTGTCCGCAGTCAAGCAGATGCCGCATGGCGTGATATGCTCCATGCGCGTTATCCACCATCACGCGATGCACATCCTCGATCAACGGTAAATCGCGGTCAACCAGCACAATTGGGATACTGCGACGCATGAAGCGGGCGACGAGATTGCCGCTTTGACCCGTCGGGACGATGATCGCCCCGTCCACACGCTGGCGAATCAGCGTGTCTACATACGTCGCTTCTTTGACCGGGTTCTCCGCTGCGCTGCATATCAGCACATGATAGCCCTTGTCGAAAAGGCGCTGCTCAATCGCAAAGGACAACGCGCTAAAAAACGGCTGATCCAATTGTGGGATCAGAATGCCAATCGTATTCGTCTTCTGATTGCGCAGGCTTTGTGCCAGGGCGCTGGGCTGATAATGGAGCGCGTCCATCGCCGCGACGACGCGCAGCTCCAGATCAGGGCTGACGAAGCCGCTTTTGTTGATCACCCGCGAGACCGTCGCTACCGAGACGCCCGCGTAATCCGCCACCGCCTTGATCGTCGTCATGGTTGTTTCCCGCCACCGATCCCACTCGTACAAACCATGATTGTAGACGGCAAGCGGCACGGCGCAAAAGACGCTTATATTTGGGAGAAACAAAAGTGATGAAAAGCGTTCAGTTAACAAAAAAAGAGGGTGGAAATGTTCCACCCTCTTAGCAAGCCGATAGGACTGGTTCGTTTAACGAACGACATTCCCAATAGGGATGTACACCGGATTACCTGTGCAGGTCACCCAGACATGAGCAAACTCTTCGGTGAATTCCAGCACATACCACGTTCCGGCGGGCAGATTGAAACCCGTATAGGTATCGAGGCTGGCGGCAAAATAAGCGGGCGAACCATTCGGTACGCTGTAAATCAACGTTCCCTGCGGCAGCGGTACAATACATACTGGACCGGTATCTGGCTGCACGAACGTCGCGCCATACGTGAAGCCGGCATCGGCACAGGCAGTCCCAACCTCGTCCGACCACAATTGGGCGCTGCCATCCGTGTCAAAAAACTCAGTTGCGCCGGGACCCACCGCTTCTTACAGATAGACGCCAATGCCAGCCGCACCCTGAAGAATAACGCCGCCGATGGTTAACCGAACCGTCAGTGTGCCACCTGCTTCAACATTACCGCCCGCGCCACCGCGGAAATTACCATCATCCCAAAAGTTGATCGCATAAAAACCGGCATCCTCCACCTGCGCCGTGATGTCCACCGTGCAGGCAGCCTCATTCAACGTGTAACTAACCAGCGTGCCACCGGGGGCTGCAAACGACGGCAGTGCAAGGACAAGCACTGCGATGACCACAACTGCCATGACAGCCAGACGAGATAGTGTTTTCATGGTGATTCTCCTTATGAAGGGAGGCGAACAAAACGGTATCCGCAATGGAAACCTTATGTGAAGTATAGATCGAAAACAAAAACGCGCTGTCAAAAGATGGTGAACGATAAAACTATTTTACAATTTTTTATGATGGTGCTATCCAATCCGCATCCCACTGCGTGTATCGAAGAATAATGCCCCTGCCCTGTCCAGTGTGCAGTGAATGATTTCCCCCTTTTGGATAGACATGTCCGGTGACACTGAAAGCGTGAAACGTTCACTATCGGCAAAGGCTTCCACCAGTTGGAAACGCTCGGCGAAAAAAGGCGTCACGCTGTTCACCACCGCGCTCGCCGCGCCCGGTGTCGTCTCGCTGGCAAGATGAATAAATGATGGGCGAATGCCGAGCGTCACCGGCGTATCATTGAGCAGATCGCCGCGCAGCGGCAAGCCGCCGAAATGCTTCCCCTGCCAGTAATGATCCCGCGCCCGTCCTTCCAGCAGATTGATCGTCGGCGTACCAATGAACGTAGCGACAAAGATATTGGTGGG
>Ga0224722_1001091_pt1 | contig 15412 bp, 14 predicted proteins | sample Balambano_FR1_Me_FD_161646 | JGI IMG/M metagenome (GOLD analysis project Ga0224722, IMG submission 161646) | Freshwater sediment microbial communities from Lake Towuti, South Sulawesi, Indonesia - Balambano_FR1_MetaG | ecosystem: Environmental > Aquatic > Freshwater > Lake > Sediment | place... | reverse complement strand
GCATTGCGCTCCGCCGCGCGCGCGTAATAGGCAAGCGCGGCGCGCGGATCGCCGTTCGCCAGCATCGCGTCACCCGAAAGGCTGGCGACATCGGCCGAAGCGGGAAAGCGTCGGCGCAGCGATTGCAGCAGGCGGGCGGTCTGGCGCGTGTCCCCGGCGCGCGCGGCGGAGCGCAATGCGGCAGTCGGACCAGGCAAGCCCGGGCGCGGCGTCAACACACCGAGCGCGCCAGCCCGATCGCGATAGGCGCGGGCGAGCAGCGGCGCAGCCCGGCCGCGTGCGCCCAACCGTTCGTATGCGCGCGCGATCAGCATCAGCAGATAGGGCGAGCTCTCGCGATGTTCGATCTCCCCGGCAAAGCGGTCGACCAGTTCGCGGTCGCGCCCGCCGTCCAGCAGCGCCCGCGCCAGCAATTCGCGCAGCCGCGGATTGGCGGGCTGGCGCTGAACCAAGGTCTCAAGCGTGGCCGCCGCGCTGTCGGGATTGCCGTCCGACAGATCGAGCACTGCACCAAGCAGCATCGCCGCGGGCACGCCCTGTTCGGCCTTGCCGCTGCGCGCCAGCAGACTGCGCGCCAGCCCGGAGTTGCCGCCGCGCGCTGCCAGCACCGCCTGCAGGTAGAATACCCGCGGGTCTTCGGGCGCCACATCAGACAGGCGCCGCACTGCGGCCAGCATCGCGCGCGCTTCGCCCAGATCGCCGAGCGTCGCGGCAAATTCGGCCCAGCCATCGGCACTTTGGGGATCGGCTGCGAGCGCCGCGCCGAACCACGGCAGGGCGGCGCGGTGCCCGTGCGCATCGCGCACCATCAGCGCGCGTATCAGCAGGGCGGGTGGATGATCCGGCCCGAGCGCCAGCGCCCGGTCGGCGGCCTCGATCGCGCCGAGATGCTCGCCGCCGCGAAATCGCAGCCGGGCGACCGCGACCCAGGTGGCCGGATCATCCGCGCGCCGTGCCAGCGCTCTGTCGAGAAGGCCAGCTGCCCGCACGAGATCGCCGGCGGCCATCGCCTGACCGGCATCGGCCAGAAGCCGTTCTTGCACGGCATCGACACCCGGCGGCGCGTTGGTCGGAGCAGCCGACGGATCGCTGCACCCGGCCAGCACAGCAGCGACAGCCGCAAACGCCGCCAGCTTCGCCGTCCAAGCCAGCAGCCCCGCGCGCCATCTAGGTCTGGAGATCATATTGCTTGAGCAGATCATACAGCGTCGGGCGGCTGATCCCGAGCAGCTTTGCCGTGCTCGAAATGTTGCCATCGCTGCGCGCAAGCGCGTGGCGGATCACCCGGCGGTCGGCCGCCTCGCGCGCGGCCTTGAGGTTGAGCACTTCGGCGCTTTCGGCACGACCCTCGGCAAAGTCGAGATCCTCGGCCCCGACGAGCTTGCCGTCGGCCATGATCACCGCGCGCTTCACCCGGTTCTCCAGTTCGCGCACATTGCCCGGCCAATCATGCGCGTCGATCGCAGCGAGCGCATCGGGGGCAAAGCCGGTGACGCCGGGGTTCATTTCGGCAGCGAACCGTTTCAAGAACACCTTGGCGAGCAGCACCGGGTCGCCATGTCGTTCTGCCAGAGCAGGAATGCGCACCACGATCTCGGCGAGGCGGTAGAACAGATCCTCGCGAAAGCCGCCCTGGCGGATCATGCCTTCAAGGTCCTGATGGGTAGCGCACACGATCCGGGTGTTGACCGCGATCGCACGGCGCCCACCGACCCGCTCGATCGTGCGTTCCTGCAGGAAGCGCAGCAGCTTGACCTGAAGCGGCAGCGGAATGTCGCCGACCTCGTCGAGGAACAGGGTGCCGCCATCGGCGCTTTCGATCTTGCCTTCGGTGGTCTTGACCGCGCCGGTAAAGGCACCCTTTTCGTGCCCGAACAGCTCGCTTTCGAGCAGGTTTTCGGGAATCGCGGCGCAGTTGATGGCGATGAACGGCCCGGTCGCGCGGTCGCTGGCCTCGTGGAGCCCCTGGGCCAGCAGTTCCTTGCCAGTGCCGCTTGCGCCGAGCAGCATCACCGAGACACTGGTCTTGGCGACACGTTCGATGGTGCGGGCAACCTTGACCATTTCGGGCGCACCGGTGATCATCCGGCCAAGCACGGTGCGATCCGCCCCGGCGCTGGCCAGCAGGCGGCGGTTTTCCTGTTCGATCTGGTGCAGATTGAACGCCCGGCGCACGATCAGACCGAGCGCATCGATGTCGAGCGGTTTCTGATAGAAATCATAGGCCCCGCATTCGATCGCGCGCAAGGTGCTCTCGCGCGCGGCATGGCCGCTGGCGACGATCACCTTGGTATCGGGTTTGAGCGTCATGATCGCATCGAGCACGGCAAAGCCTTCGGCGGTGCCGTCCGGATCAGGCGGCAGACCGAGATCGAGCGTCACCACCGCCGGGGCCTCAGCCCGCAGCGCGGCGAGCGCGCTGTCGCGGTCGCCTGCGATGATCACCGCGAAATCATCATAGGCCCACTTGAGCTGGGCCTGCAGGCCGGGATCGTCCTCGATCACCAGCAGCGCGGGTTTCTTGTCGGACATCAGGCGATCTCCTGCGCGGGGTTGGGCTCGGCACCGTCACCAGCCAAGAGGCGCACCGCATCGGCGATCGGCAAGACCACGGCAAACCGGGTGCCGAGCCCTTCGCGCGATTCCACCGCCACGCGCCCGCCCATCGCCCGGATCAGGTCGCGCGCTTCGAGCGCGCCGATCCCGAACCCGCCCGACTTGGAGGACACGAACGGCTTGAAAAGGCCGCTGCGCACGAATTCGGGGCTCATGCCGCAGCCTGAATCGACCACCTCGATGGTGCCGTGGAGCCCGTCGGTGCCAACATCGAGAAACACCGGCATGCCCGGTTCGCTGGCATCGATGGCGTTCTGGACGAGGTGGATCAGCGCCTGTTCCAAGGCTTCGACATCGCCTTGCACAACCACCGGCTGGTCGCGGGTTAGGCTCACCGGATGCAGCGGTGCGAAGCGTTCGGCAATCCGGCGGGCGAGCTGGGCGAGATCGATCGGGCGCAGCGCCTGCACTGGCCCCGATCCGTAGCGGCCCAGCCGCGCCAGCAACGCCCCGAGCTTGTCGGCAGAATTGTGCAGCGTCAACAGCATGTCGGCGCGGAAGGCGGGATTGTCGGCATGGCGCTGGGCATTGGCGGCGAGCAGCGAAAGCTGGCTGGCGAGATTCTTGATGTCGTGCATGACGAAAGCCATGCGGCGATTGAACTCGTCGAATTGGCTGGCGTCCATCAGCGCCTGCTGGCCGGCCTGTTCGGACAGGTAGCTGGCAAGCTGCTGACCGGCGACGCGCAGCAGATCGAAATCCTCCCAGTCGAGACGGCGCTCGATCCGCGGGCGCGCCAGCACGATCACGCCGACCAGCCGGTCGAAATGAATGAGCGGCACCAGCGCCCAGGCATCCTCGGCCTCGATCAGCCAGCGAGGCACATGCGGCGCTTCGCCGTGGTGGCTGAGCGCGGTGCGGGTTTCATCGAGCGCCAGCACCAGATTGTGCTGTTCGAGGATTCCAGCAAGCTCGTAATCGGACGCAGGCGCGGGCACCGCCAGCGTCGGCCAGTTCCAGCGTGCCGTCAGTTCAAGCTGGGCCTCCTCATTGGGCATCAGCAGCAGGCCCGCCGGGCTTTCGGTAATGTCGGCCAGCGCCTTGACCGCGCGCTCTTCGAGACTGGCGCTGGCGGTGCCGGCGCGGCCGATGGTGCGAGTGAAGCGCAGCCATTCCTCGCGGTAATCATAGCGGTGCTGAAACAGGTGCTTGGTCGCCATCACCCGCAGCCATCCGCGCACCCGCGGCGAGGGCAGCGCGATCGCCGCCGCCACGATCGCCGCCACTACGAACACGATCTGGCTGGCGCGGGCGATGTCTCCGCCGATCACTGCCAGCGACTTGGTCACCATCACCATCAGCGCCAGGTAGCTGCCGATCAGGAGCAGCGAGAGCGTGCGGAAGGTGACCGCGCGCGACGGGCTGAACTGGAGCCGCGGTCCGGCGGCGTTCATGCCGAGCGCGAACAGGCACGCCATGATCCCGGCAAACACCCCGCGCAGATCGCTGAGCAGTGCGGGGTTGCGCCCGCCGAGATAGGCGGTGGTGGCCCAGTTGAGATCATAGGCAAACACCCCGGCCAGCGCGATCCCGGTCCAGCGAAGGATCGCGCGCGATCCGCTGGCCGCACCGGCATAGAGGTTGTGCAGCAGCATCAGCGCGCCGATCGCCACCAGCATGTCGAGCAGCGCGCGCACCTCGAACACCAGCGTCTCGATCCCGGCAATGCCGGCCGCGCGCAGCTGGAACAGCAGCGTCACCGGCTGGAACAGCTGCACCAGCACCAGCGCGATCATCACCGGGCGGATCGGTTTGAGGCTGGCAACCCGCCCGTCGGCAGAAAACAGCCCGTAAATCGCAGCGAGAAAGGCGAGGTTGCGCGCCATCACCGCGAGCGCGGCAGCCGGATGATCGGCACCCAGTGCCGCGACCAGCGCGCACCATAGCGCCCCGAGCCCGGCTGCCGCGATCAGGGCACGGCGGTCCGGGCGCGCGGGTTCGCCGTGCCGCCAGATCCACGCCAGCGCCCCGGTGCACAGCACCGCGCCTGCTAGCCATCCGGCAAAGCCCGTCAGGGGCGCAAGCTGCCAAAGCCCGCTCACCGCGCGCCCTCCGGCCACAGGATCACCCGCAGGGTCTGGAGCAGGATCACGAAATCGAGAAACGGGGTGTAATTCTTGGCGTAGTAGAGATCATATTCGAGCTTGCGGCGGCTATCCTCGACCGAGGCACCGTAGGGATAGTTGATCTGCGCCCACCCGGTGATGCCCGGCTTGACCATGTGCCGCTCGGAATAGAACGGGATTTCCTCCTCGAGGCTCTCGACGAACGAGGGCACCTCGGGGCGCGGGCCGACGAAGCTCATCTGGCCCTTGAGCACGCACCAGGTCTGCGGCAATTCGTCGATCCGCACCTTGCGGATGAAACGCCCGATCCGGGTGATGCGTGGATCGTTTTCTTCGGCCCATTTGGCACCGTCCTTTTCGGCATCGATGCGCATCGAGCGCAGCTTGATCAGCCAGAACGGCTCGCCGAACAGCCCGACGCGCTGCTGGCGGAAGAAGGCCGGCCCCTTGCTGTCGAGCTTCACCAGACCTGCAAACACCGCGATCAGTGGCAGGGTCACGACCAGCAGGATCACGCTGGCACCAATATCGAAGATCCGCTTGACCGCGCTTGAAAACATCCGCCCGCTCGAAAATCCGTCGGAAAAGATCAGCCAGCTCGGGTTGACCGTGTCGAGATCGACGCGGCCGGTCTCGCGTTCGAGGAAGCTCGAAAAGTCATTGACGTGAACGCCCTTGGTCTTGATCCGCAAGAGATCTTTCAGGGGCAGCGCATTGCGCCGTTCCTGCAGCGCCAGCACCACCTCGCTCACCCCCAGGTTCTCGACGAAACGGCCCAGATCATGGATCGCGGAGCGCGGGATCGCCTCCTCGACCACGCGCGGATCATCGCTCATCGCGATATAGGCGACGATTGCAAAGCCGGTCTCGGGCTTGTCGCCCAACTCGCGCAGCCGCTGCGCGCGGTCGCCTGCCCCCAGCACCATCACGCGCCGGCGGAAGGCCGACGAGCCGAGAAAACTGTTGAGCAGCAACCGGTCAACCACCAGTACGAGGATGGCGAGCCCCATGGTGTAGAGCAGGGTCGAACGCCAGAACAACTCGCTGGGGATGACGAAGTCGATCACCGCCAGCGCGATGATCCCGAGGCTGATCGCAACCAGCACCCGCGCCCCGGCAAAACGCAAGCTGCGCAGCGCGTTGGGGCCATATACGCCGACCGCGATCATCGCCAGCCAGATCACCAGCGCGGTGCCCACGAGCGCGATCGAGCGCCCCGACAGATCGCCGACCTCCATCCCGATCTGCCCGGCGCGGATCTGCCAGGCAAGCTCGCTCGCCATCATCAGCAGCGCAAGGTCGAGCAGTCCGAGCAGCAGCACAGCGTGCGGAATGTAATGTTTGAACAGGCGGATCATCGCAGGGCAGGCCCTTGGTCGGTGCAGGCCACGGTTCTATCTGCCAGACCTTAAGTGTCGGTAAACTTTACAATGGCCCGCAGGCGCGGTTTTGCGGCGGTTGCGAGGGTTAACCGCAGCGTTACCCTCCGGCTTGCCGCAACGCCGGTCCGCTCGCGAGGCGCAGCGGCGCCGGGGTCAGGCAATCGGCGCGCCCGCAGCGCCCACAAGCCGTGCCGAGCGGCACCGCGTCGGCCCGGTCGAGCGAGACCCCGCGGGCATGCGCCAGCTCCTCGGCAAACCGCGCCTCGATCCCCAGTACCACCGCGCGGCGCGCCGAACAGGTGATCCCGTCGCCATCGACGGTCCGGGTGATCGTGAACCAGTGGCGCGGCGCGGCCTCGCCTTCGCCGAAGGTCACTGCCTGGGTCAGCACCGTGCCAGGCCTCTCGAAAGCGGCATAGGGAACCCAGGCCGGCCAGCGCGCGCCTTCGAGCGAATAGAGCGCGCCGCTGCCCCCCCCGGTGAAATGGGTCATGCGCCCGGCGCGGTCGATCGTCGCGGCAAAGAACGGCAACCCGCGCTCGCCGACCCGCCCCAACGTGGTGAGCCGCGCTGCAACCTGATCGAAACTCACCGCGAACCGGCGTTGCAGCACCGCCAGATCATATCCCGTCGCCTCGCAGGCGCGCAGGAACCGGCGATAGGGCAGCAGCAGCGCGGCGGCGACGTAATCGGTGACGTGTTCGCGCAGTTGCTCGCGCGCGTCGGGCGAGGCGAGATTCGCGCCCGCGACCAGCAACGCGATTGGCTCGCGCATTTCGAGCGCACCGACCTGACGCGCGATCTGGAATCGCCGCGCCGCGCCGGGCAGCATTTCGGACAGTTGCAGTTGCCGCGCATGCAGATCGAGCCGGTGGACCTGCCCCGGCATCACCTCGGCCGGCAAGACCCGGACCGAAAGCTGGTGCTTCTCGCGCAGCCGTTCACCCAGCGCGGCGCTGATTTCGCCGCGCGACAGCCGCAATTGATCGGACAGGTCCTCGGCGGCGTGATCGAGATCGGAAAAGTGGTTCTGCCAGCGTTCGACCGCCCGGCGGGCCGCGTCGGCGGCGTCCTCGCGCACGCTGCGCTCGCCTCCGCCGGTATCGTAGAGCCGGGCGAAGGCGGCGGCGATCTGTGGCGCGGCGGCGAGCAGTTCCTGCACCTCCTCGCGGTCGATCGCGAGATCGGCGAAGCGCTTGTCGGCGAGCCTTCGCACCAGCCCGTCGAGCCCGCCGATCGCGTCGTCCTCGCGCAGGGAGCGCGGATCGAAGTCGAAGCGCTCGATCACCTGCACCAGCACGCGCGCCGACAGCGGGCGCTGGTTGCGCTCGATGAGGTTGAGATAGGAGGGCGAGATGCCGAGCAGGCTTGCCATATTGGCCTGGGTAAGGCCTTCACGCTTGCGCAGGCGGCGAAGGGCGGGGCCGGCGAGGAGGGTGTCGGTCATACGGCGTTGTAAACAACTTTACCGATTGACACAAGATCGCGGGCAATTGTCCGCATAGCGACACGATTTTCTGTAATTTTCCCTGTCATGCTGCGCCGCACCACGCCACAGCGAGGCGATCCAACCGGCGTGAGTCCGAAAGGCCCGCCTCTCCCCGCAGACGGACAGGAGACGCACATGAGCTACCAGAACACCATCACCCAGATGCAGGGTGTCGTCGCGGCGAACGGGCCGAGCTGGGCCGCGATCGACCCCGAAAGCGCCGCGCGCATGGTGATCCAGAACCGCTTCCGCACCGGCCTCGACATCGCCAGGCACACCGCCAAGGTGATGCGCGCCGACATGGCCGCCTATGACGCCGACCCGGCCCAATACACTCAGTCCTTGGGCTGCTGGCACGGATTCATCGCCCAGCAGAAGCTGATCGCGATCAAGAAGCATTTCGGCTCGACCAAGCGCCGCTACCTCTACCTCTCGGGCTGGATGGTTGCCGCGCTGCGCAGCGAATTCGGCCCGCTGCCCGACCAGTCGATGCACGAGAAGACCAGCGTGCCCGCGCTGATCGCGGAACTCTACACCTTCCTGAAGCAGGCTGACGCGCGCGAGTTGGGCGGCATGTTCCGGGCGCTCGACGCGGCCCGCAAGGCAGGCGACGCGGTCGAGGCCAAGCGGCTCGAAAACGCCATCGACAATTACGAAACCCATGTCGTGCCGATCATCGCCGACATCGACGCCGGCTTCGGCAATGCGGAAGCCACCTACCTCCTCGCCAAGAAGATGATCGAGGCAGGGGCCTGCGCGCTCCAGATCGAGAACCAGGTGTCGGACGAAAAGCAGTGTGGCCACCAGGACGGCAAGGTCACCGTGCCGCACGAGGACTTCCTCCAGAAGATCCGCGCCTGCCGCCACGCTTTCCTCGAGTTGGGCGTCGACGACGGGATCATCGTTGCCCGCACCGATTCGCTCGGCGCCGGGCTTACCAAGCAGATCGCCTATTCGCAGGAGCCGGGCGATCTGGGTGACCAGTACAACGCCTTCCTCGATTGCGACGAGGTCGATCCGGCAAACATCACCAACGGCCAGGTGTTCATCAGCCGCGAGGGCAAGCTGCTCGCGCCCAAGCGCCTGCCGTCGAACCTCTACCAGTTCCGCGCCGGCACGGGCGAGGACCGCGTGGTGCTCGATTGCATCACCTCGCTCCAGAACGGCGCAGACCTGCTATGGATCGAGACCGAGAAGCCGCACGTCGAGCAGATCGCGGGCATGGTCGATCGCATCCGCGAAGTCGTCCCCGATGCCAAGCTCGTCTATAACAACTCGCCAAGCTTCAACTGGACGCTCAACTTCCGTTGCCAAGTGTTCGACGCCTGGGCAGCGGCGGGCAAGGACGTGTCCGCCTATGACCGCGCAAAGCTCATGAGCGTCGATTATGACACCACCGATCTCGCTGCCGAGGCCGACGAGAAGATCCGCACCTTCCAGCGCGACGCCGCTGCTCGCGCCGGGATCTTCCACCACCTCATCACCCTGCCCACTTACCACACCGCAGCGCTCAGCACCGACAACCTCGCGCGCGAGTATTTCGGCGAGGCGGGGATGCTCGGCTACGTCAAGAATGTGCAGCGCGAGGAAATCCGTCAGGGCATCGCCTGCGTGAAGCACCAGAACATGTCGGGCAGCGACATCGGCGATGATCACAAGGAGTATTTCGCCGGGGAAGCCGCGTTGAAGGCGGGCGGCGTTCACAACACCATGAACCAGTTCGAGGCGGCGTGACATCAGGGGGAGGCGGCACGTTCGCAGCAGACGGACAGCCGCCCGAGGATGCCCCATGCAGCCAACCGGAAAGCGCGCTTTGGTGCCTTCCGGATGGCGCCCGAAGGGCCTAAGGGCAGGCGTGCGCAATGGTGCCCGAGGAGTTGACAATGAGCGATACCGATACCCCCAAGACCGAGCCCGCCCGCGCCCGCGCGCTGCTCTCGACCGCGGACATGAAGCTGCTGCGCCGTGCGCTCGAAAGCCATGCCCGCGCGACCGAGGATCGTGAGGAGCTGGCCAAGATCAACGCGCTCCACCATCGGCTCGGCACCTACGTGCCCTCGGCCGAGTAAGGGTTTCAACAGTTCTCCTGGGGAGGAGAAACGGCCGCCGGAACGCCCCCACCAAAGGTGCGCTCCGGCGGCCGCATTTGTTTGTGCGTCCGGCTGTTCAGGCCGAACGAAAGGTCATCGCTTCGCCATCAGGTCAAGCGTTGTCGCGGTCAGCGCCTCGGTCGCGGTGGCGATCACCACCGGGGCATCGGGCGCCCAGAACGGCGAATGCAGCGAGGGCAGCGTGATCTCGCCCTTCTGGGCCCGGTCCCATTCGGACTGCCGGACCCCGCCGACCCAGAAGATCAGCGATTCGACATTTTCGCGGTCGGCGCGGTGGAACTGGCTGAAATCCTCGCCCCCCATCACGCTCGGCACTTCGAACACCCGGCCATCGAAACGGGTCTTGAGACCGGCCATCACCCGGTCGGTGAATTCGGGGGAGTTGTAAGTCGCAGGGGTGTAAGGATCGGACACCGTCACCACCGGCAGCTTGTCTTCGGGCATCCCGGCAGCAAGTGCCTCACCCTTGGCGATCCGCGCGATCCCGTCGAGCAGCAGCTTGCGCGCCTCGTCGGTATAGCTGCGCACGGTGATCTGGAGGCGCGCCTCGTCGGGGATGATATTGTGCTTTGACCCGGCCTGAAAGCTGCCGACGGTGACCACCGCGGGTTCCTGCGGGTTCATCTCGCGGGCCACCAGCGTTTGCAGCCGGGTGACGATACTGGCGGCGATCACGATCGGGTCCTTGGTGGTGTGCGGATAGGCCCCGTGGCCGCCGACGCCGGGCACCATCACATCGACGCTGTCGACATTGGCGAGCGCGAAGCCCTTGGAATAGCCGATGAAGCCCGCAGGCGCCTGCGCAGCGTCGTGGAAGGCGAGCACGTAATCGGGCTTGGGAAAGCGGGTGTAGAGCCCATCCGCGAGCATCGCCAGCGCGCCTTCACCGATCTCCTCGGCGGGCTGGAGGATCATCACCAGCGTGCCCGACCATTGCTCGCGCCGCTCGGCCAGCAATTGCGCTGTGCCGATCCATGCGGCCATGTGAGTGTCGTGCCCGCAGGCGTGCATCACCCCGGTCTCGATCCCGGTCGCGGGCACCGCGCGGCGCTTGGAGGCATAGGGCAGCCCGGTCTGTTCGATCACCGGCAGCCCGTCCATGTCGGCGCGCAGCATCACCACGGGCCCCTCGCCGTTGCGCATGACGGCAACGACCCCGGTCTTGCCGACGCCTTCGGTCACCTCGAAGCCCAGTGCCCGGACCCGCGCGGCGAGCTTGGCCGCGGTCTCGACCTCCTCGAAGCTCAATTCGGGATTGGCGTGGAGGTCCTGATAGAGATCGACCAGTCCCGGCAGATCGCCCGCTACCGCGGCGCGCAGGTCGTCCGCCCGCGCGGGTGCTGCCGCCAATGCCAAAGCGCCCAGCCCTGCCACAATTCCAAGAACCCGCATGCCTTTCCCCTCCGCTTGCAGCCCGCTGGCCACCAGTCCAAGAGGCAAGCATGGCACAGATCGGCGCGGATTGGAAAGCGCGGTGGTGCCCCTGGCCCGACTCGAACGGGCACTTCTTTCGAAACTCGATTTTGAGTGGGGCGAAACTTCCGTAAAGCACTGGATCAAATAAAATTTTTTCTAGTTTAGGAAAACTGTGCAAGGATTTGTGTAAGTTCGGTTACGGTATCACGAGCCTCGGCAAGCGCAAAGTGCGATGTTCTCGATCGCGATTTCACCTTGCTGCCGCCAACGAAATCCTACCGTCGCACTCTTGGGCCAATTCGTCGGCTCATCATATGTCGCGCGCGTGGAACGAGTAAGGTGGACGATGCCGACAGGCAGTTACAGAGAACCAGAAACCGGCAATTGTTCGTCGCTACGCCGGATTATGGGATCACAGTAAGGACGAGATACGCGGCGAAATTCGTCAAGTGTACGGCTCCATGCAACAGCGTCGTGCGACCACGAGCGAGCGAAAGTGCTGCAACAAAAAGTGACATCATCAGCAGCAAGGTGCCTTTTTCGTCGAGGCCGAGTGTCAGCGGCAGCCCGAGCGCGAAGCTTACGATGGCCACTGCGGGGATCGTCAAACCGATCGTGGCCATCGCCGAGCCCAGCGTCAGGTTCAGGCTGGTCTGCAGGCGGGTCCCATATGCTGCCCGCACTGCGGCGATGCCTTCAGGAAGCAAAACGATAGCGGCGATCGCGATACCGACGACCGCGATCGGCGCGCCGGCCGCGGTCACGGCATCCTCGAGGGGATTCGACAAGCTTTTCGCCAGAAGGACGACGGCAACGAGTCCGACCACGAGGAGCGCAAACGAGCTCCAAGCCCTCGCAGTCGTCGGGGGCGTGGCGTGCGACGTTGGATCAGTGCCATCGGTATCGGTCGGAAGAAAATAGTCGCGGTTCTTGACCGTCTGCACAAAGACGAAGATTATATAGAGAATCAGAGAAAAAGTGGCGACTAAGCCGAGCTGCGACGGCGTATAGACCGGCCCCGGCGTGCTTGTCGTGTAATTGGGTAGTACGAGGGTCAGAACAAGCAGCGTGGCAAGCGCCGCAAGGGTCGCTGTCGCGACTGTCCGGGTGAAGCGGGCGGTCCCGTCGTGACGGGCACCGACGAGAAGGCACGGGCCGAGCAGAAGATTGAGGATTATCATGCTGGCAGCCAGTACGGTATCCCGCGCCACCGTCGTGGTGGTCACGGGATCGGCGAGCATGAGCGCGACAATCAGGCCGACCTCGATGACCGTGACCGCAACTGCGAGGATGAGGGTGCCGACAGGCTCCCCGACTCGGTGCGCAGCGACCTCCGCATGGTGAACGGCGGCCAAAACGACGCAGACCAGCGCCAACGCCGAAATGCCGATTATCTCGAAGCCGACACAGCCAGCGATAAGGACAAGCCAACCTAGAAACGGCATAGCGTCCGGCACAAGCCGTCCCAATCCGGCTAGCTGGGGCATTTGCCTGCTTCAATAATGGCCGTCATCATCCGGTCGCTAGTTGCGGACGATCGAATGCGTCACGACGCCGGCTACGACGCCCGCGCGCCACGCCCCTTGGCGCGCACGCTGTTCGTCATAGTAACGCATCCGTTCGCAGTCATAATCGTACACGCCGTTATAGATGCATTCACGATACCTTTGGTCCGCATTCGAACGCGCCGCGGCCCCGGCAACGCTGCCGACGACCACACCCGCGACGATCCCCGCGCGGCGGGCGTCGCGCCGGTTCTGCCAGCGGTCCTCTCAGTGGCCCTGATGATGTCCGGCGCCGGGCGGATATCGCTGCGCGTCGACGGTGCCCGGGGCGATAGCGACGACCGTGGCTACAAGCGTGCCGACGGTCGCGATCTTTGTCATCATGTTCATGCCAAGCCTTCCCAGTTCGAGGTCCGGATCACATCTTCGCGACGGCGTCCGCGACGCGCATCGTGCCGTCCTTGCTGTGCGCGCGGCACGCCTTGGCGACGGTTCCGACGGCTTCGATCATCCACGCGCGCGTCAGCAGGCCCGAGGGATTGCCCGATTTGCCGCTGGTATAGCCGTGCACCCACAGGACGGTGCTCACCAGCGCATCCTGCGCCGCCAGCGCCTAGTTGGCCCGCTGGGTGGAAGGCTTGGGGCCGACATCGACGATACGGACGGCCTGCAGATACTGGCCGCAGTTGAAGTCCATCAGGTCCTGCATCTCCGACGTCCGCGTCTGCGCAGTGGCGGACGGCACGTTGGCGATGCACACGAGTGCGGCGGCCCCCAGGTTGGTCATTGAACGAAGCATGGTTCGAACTCCTTTTGCGTTACGGGTTCAGGTCAAAGGTCGGTCAGGAGGCACGCTTTTCTCCCGGACCGGTCAGAACGACAGCAATTGAAAGGCAACCTCAACGCCCCAGTTCGTCGGCCGGTTGCTGAAAAACGTCGCGCTCGGCTTGATCGCGATTTGACCGCGACCGCCGAGCATCGGGCCGAGCTTGTAGCCCATAGTGACCGCGAGCGCGGGATAAACGAGTTCGTTAGACCAATCGACGGTCAACGCCGGATCGACCGTCATATACAATCGCGGGTTCCGCAGTCGGGGGACGTAATAGAGGTCGAGCGTCGTCGTCCGCACGGGCTTACGTGCCGCCCTGCCCCAAAGACTTTCGCTGTGAACGAGCGCGGGCGCGAAGATCGATCCGTCGCGCAGGAACTTCGCGTAGATGGACGTCGATTTCAGAACGGTTTTGCCTGCGCCGAGCTCGGGTCGCGCGGCTGTGTCGAGCTGCAGCTCGTTCTGGACCACGATGCCGTAGCTGCGATCGACATGCGGAATCCAGTTGAAGCGCACCCCGACATCGCCGAGCGCCATGCCGCGATTGCCGAGCACGTCGACCGCGGCAAATGGTACGCGGACGCGGATCGAGTTGCGACTGGAACCGAGAGGCTGGGTATAGCCGAAAGCAAGAACGTCCGAATTGAACCCGTTACGCAGCGCGAGGTGTTCGAAGGTCGTCGACAGGGTGCGGACCGGGCGTGTCGGGTCGGTGCCGTCATTGTCTTTCGCGGCGGCTTCGACAGGGGTCAGCGCGGCCACCTCACTTTGCGGCGGCGTATCGGCTTGCGAGAACGCTGCCGTCGGCAGGGCGGCTCACAAACCAAGGATCAGCCGCATTCTTACCCGCCGAACCTGTATTCAGCAAAGAGCAGCGGGCCGCTAAAACCGTAGTCGACCTGGCCCGACCAATCCGTTTTGGTGATGCGGAGTCGATAGTCGACGTGCCGCCACATCACGCCCAGGTTTAGGCCACGCGCGACTTCATAAGCTGCACCGGCTTGCGCGTTGACCAAACGCCCGTTGTAATCGCCGACCTTGAGCGACAGAAAGTCCAGCTCGCCCGACAGCTTCACCTTCGGTGCGACGCGCCAGTCGGTATGCGCCCCGATCGTCGGCAGCGGAGCGAAGACCCGACGCCGCCGTTCCTGAAACGAAGCCGCCGCCGTGCCCACACTCCCGGACCCGGCCAGTCCCACCGAAAAATCGGTCAGATGCGCGCCGATGCTCGCACCGGCCTCGATCGTGGGAGTCTTTACAAACGAATAGCCGAGCGTCAGCCGATAGACATCGCTGCTGAAACTGCCGCGGACGGACGCGTTGATCGGATAGGTGACGCCGTCGAACGTGATCGCGCGCGACAATGCGGCTTCGCGCGAGCGCGACAGGCGATAGAATTCGCCGACCAGTCGCCAATCCCTGTCCAGCCGCATGCCGAGCTCGACCGAGGGAAGCGCCGCACGATCGCGAAATCCGAGGTCGCGCTCGAATGCGATCGTGGTCGCCGGGATCAGCGATGTCGTCGCTTGCGCACTGACCGACGTATCGATCTTCGGGATATAGACCCCGGCCTGAAGCCAGAACTTCTCCGGCGCGACTTCCTCGGCCCGAACCGCAGTCGCCGACATGACGGCACACGAAAACGCCAACCAGGCGCGATAGGTCATTTCAGATACTCCCAAACATGCGGCGACGCTGGTTTAGTAGAAAACGTCGCGAATGACGTCGTCGATGAGGCCGCTGGCCGTATGGACGATCAAGAGGTCCGGCCCGAACCTGACCCAAGCGCGACCTCGCCCGGGCGGACGCAGGCCGATCGTGCTGTAGCGGGTGAAACGGTAGCGGTTCTCGAGGGACACGCGCGGAAGATACTGGCCCGGGCGCCACCGTCGATACTGATACCCGGCCGGGAAATAGAACGGGTCCGCGTCGAACTGCGAGTAGCGCACGCCGAGGTAGAAGAAATACCGAGGCGGCCCGACATAGGGAGGGCGTACC
>Ga0224722_1001090_pt1 | contig 15419 bp, 13 predicted proteins | sample Balambano_FR1_Me_FD_161646 | JGI IMG/M metagenome (GOLD analysis project Ga0224722, IMG submission 161646) | Freshwater sediment microbial communities from Lake Towuti, South Sulawesi, Indonesia - Balambano_FR1_MetaG | ecosystem: Environmental > Aquatic > Freshwater > Lake > Sediment | place... | reverse complement strand
GTTAGTAAGGAGGGTAATCTTGAAAGAAGGCAGACGAAAGCAGGTCTGCCTTCTTTCTATTTTCTCTTTATCTATAGATCAGTTATTATGCGTTTTTCAGTTGTTCAAGCTCTTCTTTTGTCATAGCTTCACGCCAGATGGTCGCACCAAGTCCATTTAATTTTTCCACAAGATGGCTGTACCCACGGTCAATATGTTCAAGGCCTGTTACTTCTGTAACTCCCTCTGCCATCAACCCGGCGATCACTAAAGCAGCTCCCGCTCGCAAATCACTAGCCTTCACTTTGGCACCCTGCAGCTTTACTGGACCATGAATAATCGCTGAGCGACCTTCCACCTTGATGTTTGCATTCATTCTTCTTAATTCATCGATATGCTTAAAGCGAGCTCCATAAATCGTATCCGTCACCACGCTTGTCCCAACAGCACTAGTTAACAAAGATGTTAGTGGTTGCTGCAAGTCGGTTGGGAAACCAGGATAGACCAATGTTTTTATATCGACTGCTTTTAAGGACTCGGCTTTTCCTACAAATACTTGGTCATCGCTTGTTTCGATTGGTACACCCATTTCACGAAGCTTCGCAATTAACGACTCTAAGTGTTGAGGAATAATATTATCTATTAACAGCCCGTCTCCTACCGCTGCACCAAGAATCAAATACGTACCCGCTTCAATTCGGTCAGGAATAATCGTATGTTGGCAGCCATGAAGCTCGTCCACTCCGTCAATACGAATAACGTCTGTTCCTGCGCCTTTAATCTTTGCACCCATATTCGTGAGCAACGTTGCCACGTCAATGATTTCCGGCTCTTTTGCCGCATTCTCAATGATCGTACGCCCTTTCGCACGAACAGCCGCAAGCATAATATTGATGGTTGCACCCACACTCACAACGTCCAAATAAATTCTTGCCCCACGAAGCTCGTCCGCACGTAGATAAATGGCACCCTGTTCATTGGTCACAGTCGCCCCTAGCGCTTCAAAGCCTTTAATATGTTGATCAATCGGTCTTGGCCCTAAATGACAGCCCCCTGGCAACCCAATTACTGCCTTTTTAAAACGGCCAAGCATGGCACCCATTAAATAATAGCTAGCACGAAGTTTCTTTACCTTTCCGTTTGGCAAAGGCATCGAAATCATGTCAGAAGGGTCCACCCACATTTCATTGTTTGTAAAAGTGACCTTCCCTCCGATTTCCTCGAGCAAACCTTGTAAAATCTGAACATCGGAAATATCAGGTAATCCTTCAATCGTTACTGGTGAATCGGCTAAAATGGTCGCTGGAATGAGTGCGACTGCACTGTTTTTGGCACCACTTATACGAACGGTTCCCTTTAAAGGATCTCCACCGGCAATCATCAGCTTATCCATCGTTGACTCCCTTCTAAGCCATATCAATTCACACAGAATACGTGTTATATCTTGTACTGATTTGGCTCATCTTTTTTATTTTTCCATATATGCTTTTTCGAAAAATCTATACGAGGTATATTCTTCCACTAAAAAAATACAAAAAACGACATATACCACCCTTAATTTATAGTTTACACGAAATTTCAAACTTCATGTATGGAATTATAAAAAAGTTATAAACAGGAAAAATGTCCTACTTATTATTTCTCTCTATTTTTCCAATCTGCTAAAAAGGCTTCAATCCCTTTGTCTGTTAGTGGATGATTGAATAATTGCATAATCACTTTGTATGGTATCGTAGCAATATGCGCCCCGCGTAGAGCTGCATCTGTCACGTGCTGCGGATGACGGATCGAAGCAGCAATAATTTCTGTTTCTAAGCCATGAACCGCGAAAATATCTGCAATTGTTGAGATTAAATCAAGACCGTTGAAACCGATATCATCTAATCGACCAACAAAAGGAGATACATATGTAGCCCCCGCTCTAGCAGCTAACAATGCTTGGTTTGCACTAAAAATTAATGTGACGTTTGTCTTGATGCCTTCCTTAGAAAAAGTAGATACCGCTTTTAAGCCTTCTGGTGTCATTGGTACTTTAATTGTAATATTTGGAGCAATGGCAGCTAGCTCGCGACCTTCACGAATCATACCTTCTGCATCAAGCGCGATCACTTCTGCACTAACCGAACCTGGAACTAATGCCGTAATCTCACGAAGACGGTCTTCAAATGAAACATTTTTTTCTTTTGCTACTAATGATGGATTTGTTGTAACCCCTGCAACAACTCCTAAAGAATACGCTTCTCTAATTTCTTCCATATTTGCTGTATCAATAAAAAATTTCACCTGTTCCACTCTCCCCATACAAAATTCGACTTTTTTTTCAAAATGACATCAATACAATTGAAACCGCCCTTTTCAAGAAAAGGCGGTTTCAACTTATAAAGCAAATAAATTCGATTACGCTCTACCTGAAGAACCGAATTCGCGCATTTTGCCGATAACTGTTTCTTTAATCGCATCGCGAGCTGGTCCTAAGTATTTACGTGGATCGTATTCATCTGGTTTCGCTGCTAACACTTCACGAACCGTTTTTGCAGAAGCAATTTGGTTCTCAGTATTTACATTAATTTTTGCTGTTCCAAAAGAGATTGACTTTTGGATGTCAGCTGTTGGGATTCCTGTTCCACCGTGTAGAACTAATGGTACACCAGTAGCTGCACCGATTTCTTCCATCTCTTTAAAGCCTAGGTTAGGTTCACCTTTGTAAGGACCGTGAACAGAACCAAGTGCTGGAGCCAAGCAATCGATACCAGTACGAGATACTAGTTCTTTACACTCTTGAACGTCAGCATAGATAACACCTTCAGCAACAACATCATCCTCTTGTCCGCCAACTGTTCCAAGCTCAGCTTCAACAGATACACCTTTTGAATGAGCATACTCAACTACTTTAATTGTAGTTTCGATATTCTCTTCGAAAGGATGGTGAGATGCATCGATCATTACTGATGTAAAACCAGCCTCGATTGCTTCCTTACATTTATCAAAGCTTGAACCGTGGTCTAAGTGGATAGCCACAGGTACAGTGATTTTGTAATCTTCTAAAAGACCTTCTACCATTTTTACAACTGTTTTGAAGCCACCCATGTAACGAGCTGCACCTTCAGAAACTCCAAGGATTACTGGAGACTTTTCTGCTTCAGCCGCTTGTAAAATTGCTTGTGTGAACTCAAGGTTGTTCAAGTTGAATTGTCCTACTGCATACCCTTCAGCTTTTGCTTTCTTGAGCATGTCTGTCATAGATACTAAAGGCATTCTTCTTCCTCCTATTCATGATGACCTTTTTTAGACAGGTTCCCTATTAGAGTTTTCCCTAAACAATTAACGTTATGTAATTTGAGATCCTGACTTTGATTGATCATCCGCTAAATTCATTTGTAATCATACCAAATAAAAAATAGAAATGCTATCAATCTTGGTCACTTTTATAGGATGTCATAAAATAGATGAAATGCAATCGCTACCATTTGTACATTTTGCCAAACTTTGTGAAAATCAACTATTTTTTACTGGTAAATACTTCTTTACTGCCGCACGAATATCATCAATATCAAATGGTTTTGCAAAATGAGTGAGTGCTCCAAGATCCTTCGCTTCCTGAATCATATCTAGCTCCCCATAGGCAGTCATAATGATGACACGAATATCTTTTTCAATTACTTTCATTCTTTTTAAAATTTCAATTCCGTCCATGCCAGGAATTTTCATATCTAGTAAAACAAGGTCTGGCGGGTTTTTCGTCACGATTTCAAGAGCTTGTACTCCATTTGCGGCTTGAAATGTTTCGTAGCCTTCCTTTTGTAGCACTTCATTTAACAGAATTCTGATACCAAATTGGTCATCCACTATTAATATTTTGCCTTTCATGAAAAGCCACCTACTTTTTCTGGATTTTAATTTTTTATATGTAAATAAACGATTAGGACTATCCACCTTCATGTAGTTCGATACACTACTTAATTTCTCCTGCAAACATTTTATATCAAAATCATATAAATTTTTACAGTTTGTGATTTTACCTTCCTTGTCCGTTTCTTTATAATAAATGAAGATTACGATTTGGAGGCCTTTTATGTTAAAAATGTTCACAACCCAACTGACTGGATTATTTAAAAAAATCCAAGATAAAGAAGACCTTTCTATAGAGGATGGCGCAAGACTACTTGCCCAAGCGCTTATTGGAGATGGCCATATATTTATTTATGCCGAAGATGAGCTTTCTGCCATCCAAGCCGAAGCTACGCAAAGTAAGGAGCCGTTACAACGCGCGATTGCGCTTGAGAGTTTGGCACAAATCGATCAGGTGACAGTTGCTGATCGTGTATTGATTTTGGCTAGAACCACTCACGATGACCGTGCAGTCGTTATTGGGAAAGCTCTTGAAGAGAAAGGAATTCCGTTTGTATCGGTTGCTACTGTAGATGAGGGTAATGGAGAGCCACTGAATGATTTAGCTCACGTTCATATCGACCTTCAATTGAAAAAGGGACTGCTTCCCGATGAGGAAGGTAACCGCTATGGCTACCCCGCATCCATGGCCGCCCTATACGTTTATTATGGATTAAAATTTACGATTGATGAAATTATGGAAGAATACTAATAGAAAAGCGGAAGCGATTTGCTCCCCCCTTTATTGGGGGGATTTTTTATATACAAAAAAAGCCCCCCACATCTGCGGGAGGCTTTCCATATTAGTTTTTAGTCTTCAATGAAGCTTCAACAAAATCTCTGAACAATGGTTGAGGTCTTGTTGGTCTTGAGATAAATTCAGGGTGGAATTGAGATGCAACGAACCATGGGTGGTCAGCAAGCTCAATGATTTCCACTAAGCGACCATCTGGACTAGTACCAGAGAAGATGAAGCCTGCTTGCTCCATTTCTTGACGGAACTGGTTGTTGAACTCATAACGATGGCGGTGACGCTCGTACACCACTTCATCATTGTAAGCGGCAAATGCTTTTGTGTTTTCTTCAAGCTTACATGGGAAGATACCTAAGCGCAGCGTTCCACCAAGATCTTCGATATCTTTTTGCTCTGGTAAAAGGTCAATGATTGGGTACTTTGTTTCTGGGTTAATTTCCGCAGAGTTCGCATCTGCATGACCAAGCACGTTACGCGCAAATTCAACAGAAGCCAACTGCATACCCAGACAAATTCCAAGGAAAGGTACTTTGTTTTCACGAGCATATTTAATAGTTGTGATTTTCCCTTCAATTCCACGGTCCCCGAAACCACCAGGAACAAGAATTCCATCCACATCAGAAAGAAGCTCACGTGCATTTTCTTCATTCACTTCTTCTGCATTAATCCACTTAATATCAATATCAGAATCAAATGCAAATCCTGCGTGCTTTAATGATTCCACAACTGAGATATACGCATCTTGAAGCTCCACGTATTTACCAACTAGTGCAATACGAGTGGTTTTCGACAGATTGCGAACCTTATCTAGTAATGCTAACCATTCAGTCATTTCTGGTTCCGGACTTTGAAGCTTCAAGTGATCGCAAACGATTTGATCCATTTTTTGCTCTTGAAGTGCAATCGGTACTGCATACAATGTGTCTGCATCTTGGCACTCAATAACAGCCTTAGAATCGATATCACAGAATAAAGCAATTTTATCCTTCATATCTTGTGATACTGGCATTTCTGTACGCACAACAATAATGTTTGGCTGAATTCCTAAGCTGCGAAGCTCTTTTACACTGTGCTGAGTTGGCTTTGTTTTCATTTCACCAGCTGCTTTAATGTAAGGAATCAGTGTACAGTGGATGTACATTACGTTATCACGACCGATATCACTCTTGATTTGGCGAATCGCTTCAAGAAATGGTAGTGATTCGATATCCCCTACTGTTCCACCAATCTCCGTGATAACCACATCTGCTCCTGTTTCACGGCCGGCACGGAATACGCGCTCTTTAATTTCGTTAGTGATATGAGGAATAACCTGTACTGTTCCACCTAAGTAATCTCCACGGCGCTCTTTCTTTAGTACCGTTGAGTAAATTTTCCCAGTTGTCACGTTGTTGTACTTGGTAAGGTTAATGTCGATAAAACGCTCGTAGTGACCTAAGTCAAGATCCGTTTCAGCGCCATCACCTGTTACGAATACTTCTCCGTGTTGGTACGGGCTCATTGTCCCTGGATCCACGTTAATATATGGATCAAATTTTTGGATCGTTACGCTTAAACCGCGATTTTTTAATAATCGTCCTAAAGACGCTGCTGTGATTCCTTTTCCTAAGGAAGAAACCACTCCACCTGTTACGAAAATATACTTTGTCATCTGTAATCCCCCTCTTACTTAAGTTTGTGCATATTTTTTAATTATCAATCCATTACATTGGCAAGGGGATCAAACGATTTTTGAAGACCGAATTTCACACCTGAAAAGAGCCTGTAAAAAAATAAAAACGCCCCTCCTGCTAGAAATAGCAAGGGGAGCGTGAAATTACGTTTCGATTGTTCCTTTTTAAGGAGCCCAAAAAGTATTCTACCTACAGCTCTGTAAAAAGTCAAGTCGAGATCCTACAAAATTCGACTTAAAGCTTCTCGTCGTCCTCAGCATCAAAATCATCTTCTTCAAGGTCTTCATCGTCTTCATCTTCGTCCAGATCGAATTCCTCATCATCTTCAAGAAGGTCTTCATCATCATCTTCTAAATCTTCATCAACTTCATCCTCTAGAAGATCGTCATCGTCGTCTTCGTCATCGAAGTCTTCATCCGCATCATCGTAGTCGAGTTCTTCTTCCTCTAACTCGTCATACTCTTCAATGTCAAGATCCTCGTCCTCATCGACCACTTTCTTCGCCTTTTTCTTCTTCGGCTTCACAGCTGTTACGTGTTCTTCTTCAGTTTGGTCAACTGGATACCAAACGCGAAGACCCCAGCGGTTTTCACCAATCGTCATAAAGCGTCCATCTATATTTAAATCTGTATAAAATTGAGCAATTCTCGCTCTCACTTCATCTTCTGTTAATCCACGCAGCTCTGTAATTTCATCCATTAATTCTTTAAAAGAGACCGGCTGTTTCTTTTCCTTCAGCAATTCGAACGCAATCTCCATTAAGGACATTTCTTGCAATTCTTCTTGAGTAACTTGATTCAAACTCAATATTTGCACTTCCTTTCGCTATGTAAAACACGACAAATAAAATATGTACACAATTATTGCATATTCTTCATTATAAACAAAATATGAACCTTTATGCTAGTTCTATCTAATCGATACCAAACTTTTTAGTACTTGCCCTCGCTTTTCTGCCTCTTTTTCTCCTTAACAAACAATCGGACGGCTAAATAGAAGAAAAAAAGGGCCAATAGAAAGAAAGGGATGGCACCAAGCTGCAATGAGTATAGATAAATAGCCGAAACAACAGTAAAAATAACAGCAATAAATTGAAGAAGTTGTTTCAAATATCTCACATCCCGTGAAAATGGTTAGGTCCATTGTTCGAAAAAGACCTTTCTATCTTCTTCTATTATAGTAAAAATTAGGACATTTTAGGTGTAGTGTATGTAAAAAAAGTGTAAAGAGCAAAGAGAAAGCGCTAGCTTTCTCTTTGCTCTTCTTAAATTACATATTTCTCCGGTATTGCCCTCCTACTTCATACAACGCCCTGGTAATTTGACCGAGGCTTGCTACTTTTACCGTTTCCATTAGTTCCTCGAAAATATTGCCGTTATTGACTGCTGTTTGTTTTAGCTTTTGCAACGCCGCTGCGATTTTGTCTTTGTTCCTCTTATGGAACTCACGCAAATTTTGAATTTGAAGTTCTTTTTCGTCTTTTGTTGCTCGTGCCAGCTCCATATTGTCCGTTTCTTCTTCTGACGGAGGATTCGGGTTCAAATACGTGTTGACTCCGATGATCGGTAGCTCACCCGTATGCTTTTTCATTTCATAGTACATCGATTCGTCTTGAATTTTTCCGCGCTGGTATTGTGTCTCCATCGCACCAAGTACTCCCCCACGGTCACTCAATCGCTCGAACTCTTGAAGAACCATTTCCTCTACTAAGTCCGTGAGCTCCTCCACAATAAACGACCCTTGAAGAGGATTTTCATTTTTTGATAAGCCATGCTCTTTTGTAATAATCATTTGAATCGCCATCGCACGACGAACCGACTCTTCTGTTGGGGTTGTAATTGCTTCATCGTACGCATTTGTATGGAGCGAGTTACAGTTATCCTGAAGGGCCATTAGTGCTTGAAGCGTGGTGCGGATATCGTTAAAATCTATTTCCTGCGCATGAAGGGAACGTCCGCTCGTTTGAACATGATACTTCAGCTTTTGACTACGTTCATTTGCCCCGTACTCATCTCTCATCACAGTAGCCCAAATACGTCGGGCAACGCGTCCAATCACTGTATATTCAGGATCGAGTCCGTTAGAGAAAAAGAAGGACAAATTCGGAGCAAAATCATCTATATGCATGCCTCGACTTAAGTAGTACTCCACATACGTCAGTCCATTTGCAAGTGTAAAGGCAAGCTGAGAAATGGGGTTGGCCCCCGCTTCAGCGATATGGTAACCTGAAATCGAAACAGAATAATAGTTACGAACTTTATGATCAATAAAATATTGCTGAATATCCCCCATCATTCGAAGCGCAAACTCGGTGGAGAAAATACATGTATTCTGCCCTTGATCTTCTTTTAAAATATCGGCTTGAACTGTGCCTCTTACCATTGAAAGAGTGGCAGCCTTGACTCCCGTCCATTCTTCAAGTGTAAGTGGTCGACCTAGTTCCTGCTCCTTTTTTTCCAATTGCTGTTCAATCGCTGTATTCATAAACATCGCCAAAATAATCGGAGCCGGACCGTTAATCGTCATGGACACAGAAGTGGACGGGTGACATAAATCAAAACCATCATACAGCTTCTTCATATCATCTAGTGTACAGATGCTTACACCGCTTTCCCCAACTTTCCCGTATATATCTGGCCGATAATCCGGATCTTCCCCGTACAAAGTGACCGAATCAAATGCCGTACTCAAACGCTTCGCATCGTCATCCTTCGATAGGTAATGAAAGCGGCGGTTTGTCCGTTCTGGTGTTCCTTCTCCTGCGAACTGACGCTTCGGATCTTCGCCCTCACGCTTAAACGGAAACACTCCTGCTGTGTATGGAAATTCACCCGGTACATTTTCTTTATACACCCAGCGAATAATTTCTCCATAATCCTTGTATTTCGGTAATACAACCTTGGGAATCCATAAGCCGGACAAGCTCTTGGTTTTTAAAATCGTCACGATTTCCTTGTCGCGGATTTTGGTTACAAAGCGGTCGGAGCTATACAGCTTATGCTTTTCCCTCCAAGAAGATAATACCTTTTTGGTTTCGGCAGTAAGCTTTTCCTCCACTTGCGCCTTTAGATCCTCTAACGCTTTAACCGTTTCTTTACCCGTGCCTGTTTCTTCAATAGTAGCCAGCGTGCCTTCTATTTGAAAAAGCTTTCGAGCAAGGTTTGCCTGTTCCTCCGCTTTTTTATGGTAGCCGCGAACGGTATCTGAGATTTCACGTAAATAGTAGCGACGATCATTAGGAATAATGACGCTCTGTTTTTCTACAAGAGCATTTTTGGAAAAAGTGGTCAGTAATGATGATCCCGTTTTTTCATTTAATGTCTCAATCAATGCCGCAAACAGAGCATTTGTGCCCGAATCATTGAACTGGCTTGCAATCGTCCCGTACACCGGCATGTCATCTAGCTCTTTTTCGAAAAGCATGCGACTTCGCTGATACTGTTTTTGTACTTGTCTAAGGGCATCTTCAGATCCTTTTCGCTCAAACTTATTGATCACGATTAAATCAGCGTAATCGATCATGTCTATTTTCTCAAGCTGTGATGGGGCACCGAACTCACTTGTCATGACGTACATAGATACATCACAAATCTCGGCGATCTCTGCATCACCTTGGCCAATCCCACTCGTTTCAACGATGATAAGATCAAAGCCAGCCGCCTTAACGACCGCAATCGCATCTTGGATTGCAAGCGATAGCTCGGTCTTTGATTGTCTGGTCGCTAAGCTTCTCATATATACTCTTGGAGAAAAAATCGCGTTCATTCGGATTCGGTCCCCCAGCAACGCTCCACCCGTTTTTTGCTTGGTTGGGTCTACAGATAGCACCGCGACCTTTTGCTCCGGTACTTCATTAATAAAGCGACGAATCAGTTCATCTGTTAAGGAGCTTTTTCCGGCTCCACCTGTTCCTGTAATCCCGAGGACAGGAACCGATTTTTGCAGTGCCTTTACCTGTTGCATCACGGTTTCTACTGCAGCGGCACTTTCTTTGTTTGCCCCAACCTGCTGCTCGGCTAGTGTGATCAGCTTGGCTGTCGCAATGGTGTCACCTGAATCTAGCTTTGATAGATACGCACCCACCTCCGACGTAATCGTTGGATAATCGCACTCCTCTAGCATGAGGTCAATCATTCCCTGCAGACCAAGGAGTCTCCCATCCTCAGGTGAGAAGATCCGAGCAATGCCATATTGATGAAGCTCCTTAATTTCACGCGGAATAATGACGCCACCTCCACCGCCATAAATACGGATATGAGTGGCACCCTTTTCCTTTAGAAAGTCATACATGTACTTAAAATACTCCACATGTCCACCTTGGTAAGAGGAGATCGCAATTCCCTGTACATCCTCTTGAATGGCAGCATTCACTACTTCTTCAACCGATCGGTTATGGCCTAAGTGAATAACTTCAGCCCCACTTGCCTGTAAAATTCTTCTCATAATATTGATCGAGGCATCATGACCGTCAAACAAGCTAGACGCGGTGACAAACCGAATATGATGCGTTGGTTTATACGTTGGTTTCGTATTCATCGTTCTCCCCCCATCTTCGTTATGCCTGAAAACAATAGCTCCGTTTGAAGGGTGATGTATTCCTCAAGGGTGTAGAGCTTTTGGAGTGCCCAGCGCCTGAATCCCCACATTTGTCCTTGAACAAAAATATTATGAGCAATCATTTTCACCTGTTTTTCAGTAAGGCTAATCTCCTCATTTTCCACGCAGCGGGCAATCACATCTTCAAACATCGCTACCATTTCCATTTCTTTTCTTAGTACATACGGAAGAGCATCTTTGTTCAGCGACTTTGCCTCTTGGTACATGACAAGCACTTCTGACTGAAGCTCATCCATGACGCGAAAATAGTTGGCAATTCCTCGCTCCAAGCTTTGTAACGTTCCCTTTTTCGTATCTAAATCCTTTTGCAACCGCTCCTGCACTTCGTCATAAATATGATCACAGACCAGGTACAATACATCCTCCTTCGTCCGTATATACTCATACAAGGTTCCAATGCTAAAGCCGGATGCTTTCGCAATTTCTCTAGTTGTAGTGCGATGAAAGCCCTTCTCTTTAAAAAGCGCAACCGCTCCTTTGATCATCTGGTCACGCCTTTTTACGACGAGCTGTTCATCCTTCACAGAGGCATGAACTTCTCTTTTTTTCATCGATTTCTCTACCCCTTTAGAGAGATTTTCATTTATTTCGTAATCATCCGCGAAATTACGAGTCGCTGAATTTCTTGTGTTCCTTCATAGATTTGCGTAATTTTTGCGTCGCGCATATATCGTTCTACCGGATAATCCTTTGTGTATCCGTAGCCACCAAAGATTTGAACAGCTTCTGTTGTTACTTTCATCGCGGTGTCACCCGCAAACAATTTGGACATCGCGGATTCTTTTCCGTACGGAAGGCCTTCCGACTCTAGCCATGCCGCTTGATAGGTTAATAATCTGGCTGCTTCAATACTAGTCGCCATATCAGCGAGCTTAAAGCCGACGCCTTGCTGCTGGGCGATTGGCTTTCCAAACTGCACCCGTTCTTTGGCATAATCGCTTGCTGCATCTAGTGCACCCTGCGCGATTCCGACGGCTTGAGCCGCGATTCCGTTCCGTCCACCATCAAGCGTCATCATCGCAATTTTAAACCCTTCTCCCTCAGCCCCAAGCATGTTAGCTGCAGGTATACGGCAGTCTTCGAAAATGATTTCGGTTGTTGGTGACGAACGAATGCCTAGCTTTTTCTCCTTTTTTCCGACCGAAAAGCCTGGGGTATCACTTTCAACAATAAAGGCAGAGGTGCCCTTATGCTTTTGCGCGGCATCTGTTACCGCAAACACCACATAAATATCGGCAATACCACCGTTCGTGATAAAGATTTTGGAGCCGTTTAAAATAAAGTCATCATCATCTCGGCGTGCCGTTGTTTTCATGCCACCTGCATCCGATCCGCTACCAGGTTCGGTTAACCCGTAACCACCGATTTTTTCACCTAATGCCATCGGACGCAAAAACTTTTGCTTTTGCTCTTCACTACCAAACTTATAAATGGGCCAGCCTGCTAAAGAGGTATGAGCAGACAGCGTCACACCGGTTGACGCACACACGCGAGATAACTCTTCAACCGCGATACAATAGGCTAAGTAATCACTGCCAATTCCACCATACTCTTCCGGCCAAGGAATACCCGTCAAACCAAGCTCCGCCATTTTATCGAAAATCTCACGGTCAAATCGTTCTTCCTCATCTCTTTCTGCAGCTGTTGGTGCCACTTCATTTCTCGCAAAGTCACGAACCATCTTACGAATCATTTCATGTTCTTCTGACAATTTGAAATTCATTCTGATCTCCTCGCTTTTTCAAAGTCTATAAATGCTTGCTAATAACCATACGTTGAATTTCGCTCGTTCCTTCGTAGATTTCGGTCACTTTTGCATCTCGGAAAAAACGCTCCACTGGGTAATCCTCTGTATATCCGTAGCCACCGAACACTTGAATAGCCTCCGTTGTTACCTCCATCGCCGTTTTGGAGGCAAATAATTTCGCCATGGAAGCTTCTTTTCCACATGGTTGCCCGAGGGAACGAAGCTGGGCTGCTCGATAGATTAATAGTTTTGCAGCTTCAATATGCGTTGCCATATCAGCTAATTTAAAGCCAATTCCTTGCTGATGGGAGATCGGCTTTCCAAACTGGATACGCTGTTTTGCGTAGTCGATAGCTGCCTCATAGGCGGCTTCAGCAATTCCAAGTGCTTGTGCCGCAATACCGATTCTCCCCACATCTAAATTGCCAAGCGCTATTTTTAAGCCTTGCCCCTCTTCTCCAAGTAAGTTTTCTACTGGCACCTGCATATCTTCAAATGTCAGCTGAACCGTTCTTGACCCGTGCAAGCCCATCTTGTGCTCGTCTTTCCCGATCACAAGTCCATGGGTATTTTTTTCAACGATAAAAGCCGAGATTCCCTTGCTTTCAATGGAGGCAAATACAATGTAAATATCTGCTTCCCCACCATTTGTAATAAACACTTTCGAGCCGTTGATCACATAATGGTTCTCTTTTTTGAGGGCACGTGATTTTAAGCTTGCAGCATCAGAGCCCGCACTTGGTTCGGTTAAGCAAAAGGCGCCCAAGTATTCCCCACTTGCGAGCTTCGGGACGTACTTTCTCTTTTGCTCTTCATTACCGAAATAAAGAATCGGATTCGTACCGACCGATGTATGCACGGAGAGAATCACTCCAATCGTAGCGCTTACTTTTGAAAGCTCGTGAATCGCTATGATATAGGAGGTGAAATCCATCTCCGCTCCGCCGTACTGTTCAGGAACAGGGATCCCCATGAGGCCGAGTTCCCCCATTTGCTTAAGGATGCCTCTTGGAAACTCTCCTTGTTCCATTTTTTCAATAAATGGACTGATCTCGGTTCGGGCAAAATCCTGAACCATCTTTCTCATCATCTGCTGTTCTTCCGTCCATCGTAAATCCATATCATTTCCTCCTGGAATCAGGGTAGTTAACTATACTCATAAAACCCGCGGCCCGATTTCCTTCCGAGCCAGCCAGCTTTTACGTATTTACGGAGCAATGGGCAAGGGCGGTATTTGCTGTCGCCAAAGCCTTCGTAGAGGGTTTCCATAATATACAGACAAGTATCTAGCCCGATAAAGTCGGCCAAGGTAAGTGGGCCCATTGGGTGGTTCATCCCAAGCTTCATGACCTCGTCGATGGCTTCCTTCGTCGCTACCCCTTCATAAAGGGTGTAGATGGCTTCGTTAATCATAGGCATTAAAATTCGATTGGACACAAAGCCTGGGAAATCATTCACTTCAACCGGCACTTTTCCAATCGTTTTTGTCATCCCTTCGATCCGTTCATATACCTCGTCATCTGTTGCCAAACCGCGGATGATTTCTACGAGCTTCATCACTGGGACGGGGTTCATAAAGTGCATGCCGATGACTTTTTCCGGTCTGGAGGTTGCTGCAGCAATTTCCGTGATCGGTAGCGAAGAGGTGTTACTCGCTAAGATCGCATGATCAGGAGCTATTTTATCGAGCTCATGGAAAATCTTTGTTTTGACCTCCATGTTTTCCACTGCAGCTTCGATCACCAGATCAACACCACTTGCGTTATGCAAATCAGTGGAAGGCTGGATGTAGGCTAAAATCACTTCCATTTGATCTTGTGTCATTTTCCCTTTATCCACTTGGCGCGCTAGGTTTTTCCGGATCACCCCAAGTCCACGTAAACAATAGTCTTCCTTTATATCGTGCAAAACGACATCGTAACCCGCTTGTGCACACACTTGGGCAATTCCCGCTCCCATCTGGCCTGCTCCCACGACCATTACCTTTTTGATTTCCATCTTATCCCCCTTTTCTACATTGAAAGTTCTTAAAAAAAGGGGACATTCCGTACAAGACTGTCGGAGATTCCCCCAAAAAAGACTACTGCTTTGGCACCTCAATCATAATCGCATCTCCTTGCCCTCCACCTGAGCAAATCGCTGCTACACCAATTCCACCGCCGCGTCTTTTTAACTCATACATTAACGTAATGATGATTCTTGCCCCACTTGCACCGATCGGGTGACCAATCGCTACGGCTCCACCATTCACATTGACCTTTTCATGATCAAGTCCAGCGATTTCTGCACTTGCCAAGGCAACAGCCGCAAATGCTTCATTAATTTCAAATAGATCAATCTCCTCGACTGATTTACCCGTTTTCTTCAATAATTCGTTAATCACGATTCCCGGCGTTTTCGGGAAATCCTTCGCTTCTACCGCGACAGCGGCCTGCCCAATAATGTACGCTTCTGGTGTTCTTCCTTCACGAGCCGCTCGGTCTTCACTCATCAGCACCAGTGCTGCAGCTCCATCATTCACTCCAGGTGCATTTCCTGCCGTGATCGTTCCGTCTGAGTTAAACACTGGCGCAAGCTTAGCCAGCTTTTCAATGCTAGTATCCTTTCTCGGTGACTCATCAGTCGCCACCACAAGTGGTTCGCCTTTTCGCTGTGGAACTTGAACCGCAACAATTTCTTCAGCTAAGACGCCGGATTCCATGGCTTGAACGGTACGCTGATGGCTTCTAAGGGCCCATTGATCCTGCTACTCACGCGAAAG
>Ga0224722_1001089_pt1 | contig 15426 bp, 10 predicted proteins | sample Balambano_FR1_Me_FD_161646 | JGI IMG/M metagenome (GOLD analysis project Ga0224722, IMG submission 161646) | Freshwater sediment microbial communities from Lake Towuti, South Sulawesi, Indonesia - Balambano_FR1_MetaG | ecosystem: Environmental > Aquatic > Freshwater > Lake > Sediment | place... | reverse complement strand
GTGCTGCTGCACGAACCCGACAAAGCGGCTCTAATTCAGAATCTGGCGAAAGTACTGCGATCGGACGGACAAATCGTGCTGGCAGAAACCCTGTCCCACCAAACCCAGCGATTATATGAATTGATCGATTGCAATCAGGTCACGCCCGATCTCTGGCAGCGATGGGTCAAAGCCGAAGAAGCCATCTATCAAGATGCAGCAGACCCAATGGTGAACTGGCGCGAAGCCGATTTACAGCCCTGGTTTGCCGCCGCCGGACTCCAGGCAACCCTGCAGCATGAAGTTAGCCACACTGAGCTACGCATCACCGACAACTTGCTCGATCGCTGGTTCCGCCCCAATCAAACCCGTCCCAGCTATCGCGATCGCCTCGCCGCCCTTCTCACCCCCCAAGAACAAGCTCTAGTACAGCAGCTCCTAACTCAAACCCTGAGAAACCAAACAATTCAATGGCAAAGCACGATCGTCTTCATACAGGCAGCGGTCGATCAATAAAAAGTTTTTCTCCCCACTCCCCGCTCCCCTAACCTCCTACGCCACCACAGACTCAGCCTCAAACCACGATCGATCAAACTCACATCCCAGGTGTGCTTGAATTCGCAAAATATCCTGCTCTGCGTTGCCCAAACAGGTTGTTGCACCCGGTGAAGGCGTAATGTTGAAGCAGATGCCGTTGCCCGGATCGATTTCTGCCTGTCCCAGGATGAGTTTGCGCTGAGGGCGATCGATCAGCTGCGGACGAATGCCGCCGAAGCCATGAGCAAAGGTCAGATCCTCAAGCTGCAGGGCAGGGACAATCTTTTGCACGTCTTGTAAGAACAAGCGGCGATCGAGAACGGGCACTTCAAACGCCAGGTTCTTAAAAATGTAATTGCGAATGTCGCGCACTTTGAACAGATCCCACAGCACCGCCATCACCGCAGAATCGAGCCGCAGCACTTGCAGATAATCGAAAGCGGTTTTCCAGTCGTATCGCTCCAGCAGCGGCAGGGGCAGCGCCGTCGGACCAAAGCGCGTTTTGCCGGGAACCGTGACATCGGGATCGCCGTGAATGGCAGCAAAGGGCAGCTTGTCGTTTTGCACGGTGTAAACCTTGCCGTTGAGCACCTGGGGCGTGAAGTAAAAATTGCCCGCGATCGGCAAACAGGAATATTCCAGCCCGATCCCCATCTTGTGCGCAAACAGCAGACTGTGTCCCCCGGCAGAAACCACCACAAAGCGAGCGGTCAGGGCTTCATCTGGCGTCACAATCCGGTAGTTTGATCCCGCCGTTTCGATCGCCTGCACCAGCGTGCCCAGCTTCAGGTCAATCGTTTTTCCTTCTACGGTTCGCGCCAGATCGACAAAAGACTGCGACAGTGCGCCATAGTTCACCGCCGTGTATTCATCCTGAATGGCGATCGCCACCAGTTCTTCGGGTCGCTGCTGTCCGTTGACCTGGACAACGTTGGGTTCGAGTTCGGCAATCTGGGATTTTTCGAGCAGCGTCATCCCGGTGAAGTGAGGCTGAAACTGTTCATATCGCTGCCGCAAAAATGCGCATTCCTGAGCGCCCACGCCCAGCACCATCTTCGGAAATTTGTAAATCACCCGATCGCGCATTTCAGCAGGCAACTCCGCCCCATAGCGCACCACCATTTGAGCCGATCGCCGCACTTTCAGCGCCTTTTCCAGGCTGTAGTTTGTCTCAATATCACCGCAGTGAATCGTCTGGCTATTGTTTGTCGCCTTGGAATTCACTTGGGCGACGCTGTTATATTTCTCAACCAGCGCAACTCGCTTCAGATCGGTAAACTTTGCTAGCGAATACAGCAGCGCAGTTCCCGCAACGCCGCCCCCGATTACAACAACGTCGTACAGTTGACTGGTCATTCTACTTTTTTCAATTTCTACTCTTCTCAGACTAGCGATAAAGCCCTGAGGATGCAATTCACTCTAGACCACCAACAGTTCGTTTCACAAAATTATTGTCGGCACTGCCTCCAACAGCGATAACAGGCGATGATATCGTAATGGCGATCGATGTAATTCAGCATTTGAAATTTAATTCAGATGCAGCGCAGCAAATTCTACCCGCCAGAATTCTACTCGTCAGAATTCTACCCGCTAGATAGATCTTGCTAGATAAATCTGCTGTACTCTGCATCATGCAAGATTGATACAGTTCTCGTTTCGCCTGTTCATCCTTGTTCTATTCCCATTTTCTTCCCGTTTTCTTCCTATGACTGAAGCCCCTCAATTGCTTAATCAATCCCGCTGCTTTGGTGGAACAGTCGAGTTTTATCAGCATCGATCGCAGTCCTGCAACGGCGAAATGCGTTTTTCCATCTATCGTCCGCCCCAGGCAGCAACAAATCTAGTTCCAGTGCTGTATTTTTTGTCTGGGCTGACCTGCACCGAAGAGAATTTTATGGTGAAAGCAGGGGCACAGCAGTTTGCTGCAAAATATGGCTTGATGCTGGTTGCGCCCGATACCAGTCCCCGCAACAGCGGTATTCCGGGAGAGGATGACGACTGGGATTTTGGTACTGGAGCGGGCTTTTATGTTGATGCTACTCAAGCCCCCTGGAAATCCCACTATCAGATGTACAGTTACGTCACTCAGGAGCTTCCCACCTTGCTGGCTGCTCATTTTCCCATCCAGCCCGATCGCCAGGGCATCTGCGGTCACTCAATGGGTGGACATGGGGCGTTGATTTGCGCCTTCAAAAATCCCGATCGCTATCGCTCAGTGTCTGCGTTTGCGCCGATCGCTGCGCCGATGCAGTGCCCGTGGGGACAAAAAGCGTTTCAAAATTATCTGGGTGAAGACCGGGAAACCTGGAAAGCTTATGATGCGAGTGAGTTAATCCTGGCTGCTCAGTGGCAGCGTCCGATTCTAATTGACCAGGGAACCGCCGATAATTTTCTGGAAAAACAGCTCATGCCCGATCGCCTCAAACAGGCTTGCGACAGAGCAAAACAGCCGCTAACCCTGCGCCTGCAGGACGGCTACGATCACAGCTATTACTTTATTGCCAGCTTTATCGAAGACCACATTCGCCATCATGCCGCAGCACTGCAACCATCGGCTTGAAAGCGTCGATCGAATTCCGCAGCACATGAAACTGAGACAGCGTTAGCGTCATCATTTGCGACTCCCAATCTGAGACAAAATCGGAATTGCCATGAGCTTTATCGCAAGCCTTATGACAAGAAAGATAGCGTTCAACCAGCGGAGTCAATGCAGTTCTCATAATGTTGAATCACTAATGCAGAATTACTCTAGAAGCGAAAAAAATCGGGGCAGGCTGTCTGCTTCTCGTCGCCGCCCCCGAAGGTGAATCCATATTTGCTTTCACCATAGCTTCAGTGTCAGCAAAAATCCGGGAGGAAAACGGGTAGAAATCGGGTAGACCGTTTACGCTCTGGAATCGATTTGCCTCAGCCGATATCCCAACCCATGCACCGTTTCGATAAAATCTTCCGGCGCGCCTGCCGCTTTCAGCTTATTCCGCAAACATTTGATGTGCGATTTCACCGTCTCTTCAGTTGGCGGATTTTCTAGCGACCAGATGCGATCGATAATCCCAGTTCGGCTGAGAACCCGGCGACCGCTCGACATCAGCAGCTCCAGCAGCGCAAATTCTTTGGGCGTCAGCGAGATAATCTGACGATCGTAGAATACTTCATAAGTGCTGGGATTGAGCTGAAGACTGCCCCAGGTTAACTCAGTTGCCGCCGTCGCATTGCCTCGCCGCAGGAGTGCCCTGACTCGCGCCAGCAATTCCTGCAGGTCAAACGGTTTGACTACATAATCATCTGCGCCTGCGTCCAGTCCGGTAATGCGATCGGCGATCGTGTCTCGCGCAGTCAGCATCAGCACAGGCAAAGTCAAATGGTAATCGCGCAGCCGCCGACAGAGACGAATGCCATCCAGCTTGGGCAGCGTCACGTCCAGCACCAGCAAATCGTAGGCGATCGACTCCAGCCAGTTCCAGGCAGACTCTCCATCTCGCACCACATCCACCGCGTACTGAGCATCCATCAGTGCCTCAGCCACCACTTCCGCAAGCTGAACATCATCTTCGACCACTAAAATTCGCATCGCTGCTTTAGCTTAATCCGCTTCGCCTCTATTGATTTCAAGCTGTTTTCAATATTTTCAATATTACGGCGTTTTATCACTTAGTTGAGCTACAGGAGATGTGGGGGCTTCGCTCCAGCCCTGTCAAGGTGTTAAATCCAGACCAGAAAATAGGCGATCGAGAATGGCTTTTGTACTTCTGCAAGAGGCGATCGAGAATGATGAGGATTTAGCTTAAAAGCACGATGAATTACACCAAGAATCATGCTGAAAACAAACGAGAATTCAATCGCTGACTACTTAATTTTTTTGGCTATGTTTTTTTCGCTGCTGGGTCTGGCGTTGAGTGAGTGCTTGCTTTTTCTGTAGAGCTGTAGAGATAAAGGGCGATCGCTGACCAGATGAAGCCAAAGGTGACTGCGTGGGTCTGGGTGAAAGGTTCCCGGTAGAGAAAAACGCCCAGAAGAAGCTGAAGCGATGGCGCAAGATATTGAAAGAATCCCAGCGTGGAGAGCCGCAGCCGCTTAGCTGCATTGTTAAACCACAGCAGCGGCATCGAAGTCGTAACGCCAGAGCCGATAAACAACAGCGTAATCAGCGCATCGTTTCCCATAGGACTCGCTCCTGTAAATGATTCCCAGCCGATAATGCCTAGCGCAACGGGAGTGACCAGCAGCGTTTCCACCGCTAACCCCACCATTGGCGAAACCGGAACGATCTTTCGCAGCAGCCCATAAAAGGCAAAAGTCAACGCCAGCAGCAGCGCAATCCAGGGAACCTGCCCCAATTGCCAGACAAAATAAGCCACGCCGATCGCTGCCAGCAGCACTGCCAGTTTTTGTCCGCGATTCAGCCGCTCTTTCAAGAAAATAAATCCCAGCGACACGCTCACCAGAGGATTAATAAAGTAACCCAGGCTGGTTTCAACGACGCGATCGGTATTCACGCCGTAAATATAAAGCCCCCAGTTGAAAGACAGCAGCGTTGCGGTTGCCAGTAAAAGGGCGATCGATTTTGGAGCTTGCCAGAGCTGTTGCAGTTCCGATCGCCGCTGCTGCAGCAGCAAAATTCCGGTCAGAAACACCATCGACCAAACAATCCGATGGCTTAAAACCTCAACGGGTGATGTCTGTCCAAACAGTTTCCAGTAGATCGGCAGCAGTCCCCACGAGGTATACGCCAGAATTGCATAGAGGGAACCAGGGGAGAGGGCAACAGAGTTCGATCGAGCCAAAGCAGCAAGTTCCAAAAATTGACCTTCCCCATCATAGCGATATCGGCAGAGTGACCTGTGTCTCTGAAGCGGGAGAACTGAATCATGGGTGAATGGCTATCCACGCTTGGTTCTGACCCTCTGCCCTCCTGCCTAATACAGCTCGTATTTCATTAGTTGACAGGGCAACGTTCCGTTATAAACCGCAAATCGCTGACTTGACTTCAGCCCGATTGACTGCCCCAGTTCCTTGTTGCCGCTCAAGATAAAAGCCGTCCAGCCTTTAAATCGCTGTTTCAAAACGTCGCCAAGCTGACGATAAAACGCGCCCAGGTCACTGTCCCTTCCTAACCGCTCACCATAGGGCGGATTGCAAAACAACACTCCGCTGTCGGTCGGCGGCTCAATGTCCGACAAATCCATCCGCGAAAACCAGATTTGATTTGAGACACCGCAATTTCGAGCATTCACGATCGCCTGTTCAATCACCTTTTCATCGCGATCGCTTCCCCAGATCGGCGCAGGCAAAGTTTCCCGTTGACTTGATTCTGCCTCTTCAATCAGGCTTTCCAGCAAATCCAGATCAAAGTCGAGCCAGGTTTCAAACCCAAAGCGTTCTCGAAACAGTCCGGGTGCAATATTGAGCGACTTCAAGCAGGCTTCCAGCGGCAATGTCCCGGAACCACAGAGCGGGTCATAAAACATTTGCTGCGGCTGCCAGCCCGAAAGCTGAATCAATGCCGCCGCTAGCGATTCCTTTAGAGGAGCAGCGCCAACTGCAGGACGATAGCCCCGACGATGCAAACTGTTGCCCGAACTATCCAGACTGACCGTGCAGTGGTCGCGATCGAGATGCACGTTAATTCGCACATCGGGTTCTTGCAGCTCCACGTTCGATCGATCGCCAAACTGCTCCTGCTGCTGATCCACGATCGCATTTTTCACCTGAAGCGCAGTGAAATGGGTATGGTTGAGCTGAGCCGTTTTTCCGGTGGCGTTGATAGCAAGGGTGAGACCTGGCGTGACGTAAGCAGACCAATCGATCGTCTGAATGCCTTGATAGAGATCCTTGGCACTCTGGCAGGGAAACTCGCGCAGCTTCAGCAAAATCCGAAACGGCAGCCTTGCCCATAAGTTGACGCGATAGAGCAGGGTGCGATCGCCCTCAAAGGCAGCTCCGCAAAACATTGGCTCAACGGAATGCGCCCCTAGCTGCTCCAGTTCCTGAACAACAAGGGGTTCTAATCCCCGCGCCACCGTTGCAAAATACTGATTCATTCTGGTTTGGCACTAGAAAATGTCGCACTTTCCCTCTTGAAAAGTGCTATGTTCCCATAATGACGCACTCACACTCCAAATAGGGCTGTGGCGATGGTGCTAAACAAGATGCTGTAAAACCTGACACCCTCCCTCACACCATTATTCCTGTCTCTGCCATCCTCTAGAAATTTAGAAACTAGAAAAGACGGTCAGGCAACCTCGTATTTAATATTTAAGGTTGAAGTGTCAGCGCGAACGCCTTGAGAACGATGCTGCCTTGAGGATGCTCTCGACGACTTGCTGACATATCACAATGAAGATTACGGGAAGATTACGGAGAAACAAATCAATACGATGAGGAATAGGGTGATGACGATTAATCTGAAACCACTCTCAATTCAGGCTATTTCACTTGAAAAAAGAATCTCCGCGCTGTCATTCTTACAGCCTTTTTCAGGCTGATGGAGTACAAGAAATGGGGTGTGGGGGCTGTGCCCCCACACCCCCTGTACCTTACCAGAGTGGAAAAAGCTATAACTAAGTCGGATCGGTAAAATAAAGGCGACGGTTCAGCAGTCCTCTCCAGACAATTCGCAGGCTCCAATGCTAACCCAGCTTGTTGAGCCATTTTCCCAATGTTCTTTTTTCCAGATTGGTGCGTTGTGCTTCAGGGTGTCGATCGCATATCTACAAGCCTCAAATGCTTCGCTGCGGTGAGGGCAGCCCACGGCAACCAGGACGCTGATTTCGCCGATCGTTAAACGTCCAATCCGATGATGAATCACGACATGAGTCACGTCTGTCCAGGTCTGGCGAATCTCATGGGCAATTTGCTTAAAAATCTCGATCGCCATCGGTTCATACGCCTGATACTCTAGAGCAGTCACCCGACGACCTTCTGTATTGTCTCGCACCATACCGCTCATCAAAACAACAGCACCATTCGCCGAATCATCAGCAAGTTGGTAGACTTCTTCTAAGAATAGTGGCGCATAGGTAATTGCGAAGCTGTCTCCCTGATAGCGGGGTGGACGTACAGGAGACGTTTCGTTCAAAGAACGACTTTGCAGCGAAGTCATGATAGCGGCTTGAGGGAATTCTCTACCACTCTATCAGGCTAAGAGCGTGTTTTAAAAGTCGCCGATGCGACCCGAACCGCCGCCTCAATCCCCCAACGAGTCATTGCCGCACTAAAAGTGCGAGGGGGGACGTTGAACCAGCAATACCGGATCGGAAGTCCCCCCCTTGTCACTGGCCGCTCCAACAGGAGCGAGTTGGGGGGTTGGGGGGCAATGCAGCACTTTTGAGACGTTTCAAACCTCCTCAAAGACAAGAAGGGTAGATCATTCACTATCACGGCACTAAAGTAAAAAGACAGGTGAGTCTAGCCCGGAAAATGCGTAACAACCTTCTGGGGTTATCGCCTGGCATCTTTACATCGACTTTATATCGACCCTAAGCTGAACGACCACAGATTGCACCCGCTCCCAATTTTGCTCCTGCCAGGCTGCTCCTCAGGGACAAGACTGAGTTTAATTCATCTGCTGGATTAGTTTCTCTCAAGTGTTGTAAGCCTGATTAGGCAAACGCCCAACGATCGCAAATTTTTGTATTGAGAAATACCTTCCAGTATTTGAAATTTCTATCTATTGGTCATTTTTAATTAAAAATTTAGAGTTTGTGTATGAATGTTATTCCGGATGAAATTGGCTAGTTATTCAAGAAACTGCTGGAATATTTGCTTACGCACTTCCCCTGATACCGATATGCTTGTCTTGCTCCTGATCATTTGTCTTGAGAGTAGCGGGAGAAATGCCGGATGAAACTTTGATTGTTCTTGGTTTACTGCAGCGATGACCCTAAAACATCCTTCGCGGTTCACCTCGGTCAGAAAAGCAGGAACTCGCTGAAAACCATCATCCCCCTGACCCGGAAAAGCAGAACTGCTTTCATAAGAAATTTATATAACGCCTCGTAATATTCGGGAGAAAAGAAAAATCTGTTAAGTTCGCTACAAATCTTGCTAGATTTCCTGCTTAATGTCACTCCTGCAACAGCTCTAATATCCTGAAACTTCGGGGATTTGAGGCACTTTGCATCAGGCATCAATAAAAAAATTTTAACTGATTATTTAGTCCTTTCAGGCAACTGCACAAACCGTCATTGATACGATCGCCTAAGCCTGAAAAAGCGCCCGAACACTGTATTCTGAGATTGAGTATCAATTGTAGAAAAATGTTTTAGCCGCGATGGGGAACCATGCTAGATGACATAAAGATTGTGACAGGAGCAAATTCTTTGATGTCATCTCTAACAATGTAGGGTAGACTATGCCCGTATGATTTGTATCACTTGATGCAAAGACTGAGAAACATTTAAGTTGCGCGAGGAGATGTCGAAGAGGTAGACCATTGATAAGACAAGGTTTCCTATCATCATTTCATTTTTGATCGACTAATACTTGAAATTTTTGCTATCTGATGTAAGCTTGTCTAAGTCAAAAAAGCAGGGTAATCTTACCTAGTCATATGCCCCCCGTCGGTGATTCAAGTCTCAATATCCTGTGATATAGATCATTTGACTTGGGTCGTTAGGTTGATAGACCGCAAAGGTCTGTAAGGATAGTTAAACGCTGCTCAACAGGAGGTCGTTCTTTTGAAGCGAGCATATCTGCGGAAGGTCAAGCCTATTGTAGGCTCCTCTGGCTCGGTTGATAGTACGGATAGTACAGTAGGTCAGTTGGAACAGGGTTCCAGGGGAGTTCGTCGTAGGGCACGCACTTCTGCTGCCATGGTCGGATTAGCCATTTCAATGGGTGCAGCAGGTCTTGTAATGCCCCGTCAGAGCGATGGTGCGGCAGCAGCAGAATCAGCCGGAACAGGAGCGACCGTTTCTCCAGTCCCGCAAATAGCCCCAACGGCTGATGAGCCTGCTCTAAGTGATGCGGCTCCCGAATCCACCGAGATTCAGCACACTGTTGTTCCAGGTGAAACCCTCACTGGTGTTGCCAGGAAGTATCAGGTGACCATTGCGGCGATCGCAAAGGCAAACAAGCTCTCAACTCGCTCTACTCTCCAGGTTGGGCAGGTGCTGAAGATTCCGGTGCAGCCGGAGGCTCAACCCATCTCAGCAAATCCTTCAACCGCTGCTCCCACTGTAGCAGTTGAGAAGATAGCCGACGATTCACTTCAGACGGATCGGGAACAGGCACTCAGCCGTCTTCGCCTTCAGCGTGAGCAACTCCAGAGCAAGCTGCTGGAACTCCGCCCTGACCGCACGATCGAGGCATCGCAGGAAACGTCTCCTAAGGAGCGGCATACCTCGATTGCTGAACTGCCGCCCAGTTCTAATCTGCCCAGTTCTAATCTGCCCAGTTCTAATCTGCCCAGTTCTAATCTGGTAGTACAAAGCAATTCCACTCAGCGCGAACCTGAGCAGCAAGTAGCGAGTACTCCTGCTGCCCTTCAGCCGGAAGCTGCAACAGCCGCAGCCCAGGTTGTTCCTCAGCAAGAGGTTCCACATCGCCTTGCTGAACCCGACTGGATTCGCTCTAATCAAGCGCTGATAAATCCTAGCAGTCAGGCATCGGCAGAGCCTTCTGCGCCTAACAGCCTTTTAGCGCTCCGTCCGGCAACAGCGACACCTGTGGCACAGCCGACTGTCCCACAGTTACCGATGGTTCCGCAAGCACCCTCTGAACCAGTTGCCTATCGAGTTAGCCCCGGCGATACGGTTGCTGAAATTGCTGAGGCTTACAATGTTCCGCAATCCTTATTAATTTCTGCGAATCGCATCAGCGATCCAAATTTCATCTTTGTTGGACAGGTACTGCAGGTTCCTGGTCTTCAGACTCCTGTTGAGCAGCCCAGCGTTGAAGTCAAAACTGCATCCAATGCTGAAGTTTCCCTGCCGACAGCGGTAGAGACAGCGGTTGCGCCTGCTCAAGTTCCTCAGGTTCCTGCCGTTGGAGGAGCCGCCCAGCTCCCTGAAGCAGTTACCGTCCCAACTGTCCCAACTGTTCCAACGATCGTGGCTTCTGAGCCATCGATTACCAGTCCAATCGTTCCGAACCCGATGCTGCAGCAGGTTGCTGCTGCGCCAATCAGCACGACATCCGAGACCTCGTCGCCTGCATCTGAATTAACGCTGCCTGCCATTCCTGGTCAGTCAGGTGCTGCAGACAGCGTGACCGAAAACAGCCCGTTTGTGCAAAATCTGCTTGCTGAAATTCGCACTCTACGTCAGCAGTATCAGCAGCGGTCAGGATCTGCTGAGGTGGCCCAGCCTGTTGCGCCTGTTGCTGTTCCTGCTGAGCCTGCGACGATCGCTGCTGCGACTGTCTCAGGTTCGATGGCGGTGAATCCTCAGTTTCAGCGGCGGAATGAAGTCCGGCAGCAAAATGAAGCTGCAGTCGAGGCTGGCACTCCTGCGCCTGCGACCAACCAACCGCAAACCGTTGCAGTCGCTCCGCTTGGCTCTGAAAATTATGAGCCGCTGCTGCGACCCGTAACAGGACGGATGGTTTCGCCCGATCTGCCGCCGCTGCCGGGAGCTGATAACTTCCTGCCGAACCAGCGCGAAGTCTTTGATGGCTTTATTTGGCCCGCTCGTGGTGTGCTGACTTCTGGCTACGGCTGGCGCTGGGGCAGAATGCATCGCGGAATTGATATTGCTGCTGATGTGGGTACGCCAATCTACGCAGCAGCAGATGGTGTGATTGAGTTCGCTGGCTGGAATGCAGGCGGCTATGGCAACATGATTGAAATCCGCCATGCAGACGGCAGCATGACTCGCTATGCTCACCTGAACCGGATTTCGGTGCGCTCAGGGCAAAGAGTTGAGCAGAGCCAGCAAATTGGCGAAATGGGTAGCACGGGCTACAGCACAGGTCCACACCTTCATTTTGAAGTTCACCTTGCACAGGGCACGGTCAATCCGATTTCGTACTTGCCGCGTCGCTAACAACAGCAGCTATCTAGAGCTGTTTTCTGGCAGATCATCTGGCAGATCATTTGAGGGGAGCAACACTGCTCCCTTCTTTCGTGTTTCCCTAGATTTTCTGTATTTCCCTAAATTTTCTGTTCTGAAATCCCAGTGCTACAGGGGAGCGATCACGCCCGATCGCTTCTTTGAAGCGTAACCATCAGCGATCGAGTTTGAGTTTCTTGAGGTTTCAGATAGGCGACAGTTCCGTTTTCGCAGGCAACTTTTAAGTCGTAGGGCATGGTGGTGCAGGGTTCAACCACGACCACGTAGTGATTGCGCCAGCCCCCAAAGCTTTGGAACATCCAAACATAGGGAAATTCTGCTGTGTGAAACCGCATAATCAGCGCAGACTTTGATTTCATGCTGCGAATGCCGCAGTGACCCGCCGCCAGGTTGGAGCTATAGAAAAACTCCTGAAGCTGGGAAGAGCGCGGTGGTACTTGCTTGATGTTAATTTCAGTTCCCTCGGCAGTGAGGGCTTTGGGGAATCGGGTTTGCTGCTGCTGACCGATAATGCGGCTAAAGTCAAGCGTAACTGGCTCGATCAGGCAATCGGGCAAGACAATTTCGTCGCCCGGCTCGATCGCGATCGCCGCATGATGCTTGAGCAGAAACGGAATCGTTTCATCGGTCTGATTTTGGAAAGTGTAGACGATCGCCGCTTTCGGCTTTGTGGCGCTAATGCGAATATTTTTGGTAACTGTAACGGGAACAGTTTGGCAGACATACCGCATCGTCACGCCCAGCTTGGTTGACTCGGTTACTTCCCAGGACTGCGACCACAGTTCGCCATGATCGACGAGATGGTGTCCCTGAAATTCCCCTGCTGCATCGTTGGGAAAAACCTCATCCCAGCCACCCGTCCAGTTTTCGTCAAACGAAGCTCCGACTTCCAGCGATCGCGATTTATCCTCATCGTATCCTTCGGGATGCCAGAGCCATTTCTTTCCGGTTTGTAAATCCTGAAGCTGATCAATTCGTCCCCCTAAATCAGGTCTAATCATCAGCTTGATCTCGGCGTTCTCTAAAATCAAAGCTTGATTGGAAAGAGGCTGTAGTTGGGACGAGTCGATCGCGACCACCTGATTTTCTCCTTTGCACAACTAATCCACAAATACCGCTGTTTCCAGGCTGCTGTCACTCCTGCTTGAGATAGATAAGCCCGTAACCAAGCGGTGTTGTGATGTTTTGCTCGGCAACGGGCAAGCAATTTGACGTAATAAACCCTGTGGCTGGGAGAGATTTGGTGTGTTCTCTGAGGAATGGGTGGCGTCAGGAAGGGATTGAAGCTGAACTGCTTCCTTCCTGTTTTATGGAAGATTTTGACGCAAAGCCTCAGGCGAAATAATTTGCGATATTCAACCGACCGCCTGTTGCATCTTGTCCTGCCATCCGAATTCCCGTGACGTTGACCAGGAGATCCCCATTGCTGAAACCTGCCGCACCATTATTCACGGCAACATAAGTGCGTGTTCCCCACTGAAAAAAGACGGCTTCGCTGGCTTGCAGTGCCTGATTGCCCGCAACATTCTGGTTTTTGTCGCGGAATGCTGACTGGGCTGCCGCTGTGAGATTATCCCCCGTTTTGCGTCCGGCATTAAAGACAGCGCGTGGAAGCTGGACGGTTCCCAGGTTGTTGTCGTAGTCGAGCTGGAACCGATCGCCCTCGATCGCGTTGAAATCTGTAATGCGATCGACGCTCCCCACGCGAGACTGACTAAAGGCTGCCTGTTGGGATGCCCCCGCACAGACAAAGCGATCGGCTCCGGCTCCACCCGTTATTGTATCGGCTCCCAGATTGCCAATCAGCACATTATTGCTGGCATTGCCGACTAGCGTATCGTTGCTGCTGGTTCCGACGAAGGTGTTGCCCCCTGGCGTACCGCCTCCTGAAGGATTGCTTCCCAGACTGCCGCCCCCTGATGTACCGCCTCCTGGAGCTGTTGCACCTGCTTCAAATGCGCCAATGTCAACCTGTCCATCCGATCGCGTAAAGCCACGTCCATCGGTAGCGGGTGCGCCTGCCGCAACTCCGCTGTTGATTGCCGGGCTTCCTGCCAGCAAAGCATGGGTGAGCATCCCGCCGCCGTTATCCTGAAGCAGTCCCAGTTTTGGATCAACAAGCCGAACCGTTTTGGTCGCGTTGTAGTCATTCCAGTTGTTGGTGCGTTTGGGCGGAAACTGAAGATTACCGCCGTTGTCGATCAGTTCGCGGCTGGTGTGCTGCTGAATGCCCCAGTTATTGGTGCCGTTGTCGGCAGTGTTGTTGGAGAGGATAGTGTTCTTCAGGGTAACGCGAGCATTCTCCGGCGCGGAAATACCACCGCCGACCCAGCCTGCCTTGTTGTTGGCGATCGTCGTATTGATAATGTCGGTATTGCTGTAAAGCGTCATCGCACCGCCCACCCGGTTATAGTCGGTTCCGGTGGTTTTGTTGCCGGAGAAAGTGCTGTTGGTAATGGTGCTGGGTGCGCCCATCATCCACAAACCGCCGCCCTGACTGGAAGCCGTATTGTTGACAAACGAGCTGTTGCTGATGGTGAGTCCCCGGTTGTTGCCGTTGCTCATCACCACCATGCCGCCACCATTGCCGCCATTGCCCTGAGGAAGCGGCTGCACTTCGTTGTCTTTGAAGGTGCTGCGATCGAGGATGATGTTGTCCTGCGTACCCGTATACAGATAGGCTGCGCCGCCTTCCGCCCTGCCTTTATTGCCTTCAAACACGCTGCCAACAATCTGAATTGTGCCCGATGCCTCGCTGGTGCTGCTGGCGCGATCGGTGTAAATTGCTCCCCCATAACCGCGCAGAGACGGATTTTGTTTCCCGCTGGCATAGGTTGCGGCAAGGGTGCTGTTGTTGACGAAGCGCGAGTTTTCGATCGTAAGCTTCCCGTTCAGGCTGTTAATTGCGCCGCCGTTAATGCCCTGGTTATTGGTGAAACTGCTGTTGCGCACAATGAAACTACCCGGACTGACAAAAGCGATCGCCCCTGCCCCCCGTTCGTTGTTTCCGGCGGTTGCCTGATTGCGATCGAACTGAGAATTGGTGACGGTCAGGTTGTTTTCCCAGGCTGAATAAATTGCGCCGCCGCCCTGGTTGGCAACGTTGTTTTGAAAACTGACATTATCGACGCTGATGGTTGCCCGATGTTCACCCCGGATTGCGCCGCCCTGCTCGCTGGTTCGACCGTTGATCAAACTCAGATTTTTGAAAGAAACCGTGGTGGGAAAGTCCTGGTTGGAGTTGATAAAGAAAATGCGAGACGCATGATTGCCGCTCACTTTTAACCCTGGCGCTGCGCCACCCTCGATCGTGATATTTTTGCCGGAGGAGATCTCGATTTGTCCGCTGGTGAGCGTAATCGTCTGCCCTGCCAAGTTCGACGCAAATTGAATCGTGTTTCCAGGAGTTGCCGCAGCGATCGCTGCCCGCAGTGACCCCGCACCGCTATCTGCAGTACTGGTAACCGTGATGATATTTGACATAGAGGCTCCGCTAATGGTTGGAGTCACCGCGCAGATTGCGATCGTCTCCCTTCTCGACGGAAAAGAGACAAAAAATCTGGGTGATGCTGCACCGGGTGATCTCGCAATGGATAACAGACACAACAGGGATGCTTCGTCTCAACCTGTTTGCTATTTCGCACGCATTGATCGCGCTGAAGTTCAGAAGTTCACCCAAAGTGAATAGAAGTGAACCAATTGATTTTCAAAAACTGGTAGGCTGACCCTGCTTCTTAGCTTGCCCTTAAGGACACCCACTGCGACACGGTAGATTCACAGAGATTTGATGGTAGAGCCGCAGTTGCTTCTCAGTCACTTTAGAGGGCAAGGGGAGCCGGAGGGGGTGATTAGACGCAGTTGGGAGAGTGATTTGGGTCACTGTGAGGGGAGAGGGGGG
>Ga0224722_1001088_pt1 | contig 15436 bp, 16 predicted proteins | sample Balambano_FR1_Me_FD_161646 | JGI IMG/M metagenome (GOLD analysis project Ga0224722, IMG submission 161646) | Freshwater sediment microbial communities from Lake Towuti, South Sulawesi, Indonesia - Balambano_FR1_MetaG | ecosystem: Environmental > Aquatic > Freshwater > Lake > Sediment | place... | reverse complement strand
CCTCTCCCTTCGTAGGGTGTTTTAACCCCCTCCTAACCTCCCCCTTCGTAAGGGGGAGATAACCTCCGCTTCGCACCGCCCCCGCAGGCGACGTTCGCCCGGTGAGGGGGAAGGGGGAGGAACTGTGACCCTCTTCTAATCTCCCGCTTCGCACCGCCCCGCAACACTGTGTTGGGCGAGTGAGGGTTAAGGAGGAGGAATCAGTTGGCAGGGTGTCTCGGCACGTTGGCGTTGGTTGTAGATCTCATAGAGCATCACGGCTGAGGCAATCGCCACATTCAGGGAATCACTCTGTCCTGCCATCGGGATACGTACCATCCGGTGGCAGTTTTGCATCTGCTCGGAAGAAAGCCCCTTGCGCTCACTCCCCAGCCACAAAAGCAGACGCTTCGGATACGCCAATTGGGTATACACCGTTGACGCATGGGGCGATGTTCCTACCAGAGTGACCTGCTTGGCAAGACACCACTGTCGAAGGTTTTCCCAATCGGTGCGAACAAAGCGCAGACGAAACAGTGCGCCCATTGTTGCTCGCACGACCTCTGGTGCAAACGGGTCAATGCGATTCCCAATCAGAATAATTCCTGCTCCCCCAACTGCCTCCAGCGTTCGCAGGATAGTCCCCAAGTTGCCCGGTGAGCGAATCGTATCCAGTGCCAGCCAGCACAAACCCTCTGACGGAGAAATCTGTTGCAAACTCTCCCAACGTTGCCGGAGAACAGCCCCAATTCCCTGCGGTTCATCCACACGAGTTAGGACACGAAACACGACTGGGGTAACTTCAACAATAGGAATACCGCGCTGACGGACGGTTTGCAGGAGATGATTGCCCAACGGTTGTGCAAGCAAGGCAGGACAGACAACGAGGGTTTCCACAGGAGCGAAGCGCGATTCTAAGGCTTGGTGAACAAAGCGTAGCCCTTCGGTGTAAAAAAGCCCGGTCTGTGTTCGCGCCTCTCGGTGTTCGAGGAGACGCACCATTTCGGTAATCGCCGGGTTACGCGAATCGGCAATCGGACGACGGGAGAAGGTTATCGGAGTGGAGTTTTTGCATGCTTTCATGGCTCCCTTCTACGGGCAAAAACGACACGCCTGCCCGTTTGGCATTATAGATTTCACTGGCACAAAACCAGCGAGTACGAAACCTACGAGGGTTTCTTGGATTACCGGAAGTATACGGCAATTGCAGAGGGTTCGCCCCTTCTTATCAGAAGGGGATTTCCTCGGTTTGCAACGCTATAGTGAACGATATGACCGGAAGGGCAGTGGAGTCATTAAACTCGGCGGCGGCTTCTACCCCATAACGAGCGACCTCTTCTGCCGAAAAAGCATCATTATCATAGATCGCATACATCGCGCCCAGAGCATACTTTAAGCCCGCACCGCAGGCATAGAAGCGCGTATACTCCTGTACGGAGCGATAGGCATCTACCATGAAGATGCCGTGTGGGTTGGCAATCAGGACATCCATTTGAGAAGTCTCCACCGAGGAGTCATCCTCATCGCCGGTATTGAGAAACAGGCTATCTTTCATCTCCTTGTGGATACGTAACCAAGTCTTAAAAATCGCAGAGGGGGAGCTAAAGTCGGGGGTCACGCCTTCCCCTGCCATACGAAGAAGCGATTCTTGGATAAGCATTTTCCCGGAAGCCGGACCTGCTATCCCGATATAGGTATTTTCCACGGAGATAATTTTATGGGGGTTCGCCACATACTTGCTGGACTCTCGAATCGAACCCCACATGGTCAGGGTGTCTGCTGCAATTGCTACCTGACCGTTCTTTCGCGCAATGGTAATTGTAGACATAGTAAACTTTGAATGTCCTTCTCTCCCACCGATTCTTTCGCGACGACCCCTTGTATCGGAGGTTTATTTTCGTCTGCGGAATGCGGTCTGTTAATACTATCGTTACAAGCACACCTACTGCTTAACTGCTATTTGTTGTTGCGGGAAAATCTCCTAAGAGAACCTCGGCAACATGGAGGACGGCACGCTCGCCCTCTGCGGTTTCTAAGGTGAGCCAACCGTCCAGACTTAATTCTTCGACCCGGCATAGGATGGAGTCCCCCTTTATCAAGAAGGGACGGTAGGCATAGCGGTTCCGTAGCGCATCAAAGCGGGGCAGAATCGCTGCAAAACCATCGTTTTCCCACACCTGCCATGTGGCAGTGAGGGAGGCTAAAATCTTGGCTTCTACAGTGCGAGTATTCCATGTCCCCGGCACAGCCTCGCTTAGCGAGATGGCATGAGTCGCCACTTCGGGGGGGAGAGCATCGCCGGGGGAAAGCACATTCACCCCGATACCGATAAGAGGGATAACAGCACTCGTGGAGGTAGGGTCAGAAATCGTCTCTACCAGTATCCCAGACACCTTGCGTTCGTTGAGCAGAACATCATTGGGAAAGCGCAGAATGGGGAGAGGTGCAACTTTCCCTGAAATCTGCAACACTGCTTGTAGTGCCTCTGCCACCGCAACTCCCCCTATAAGTCCGACCTGCCAGACCTGTGCCGAGGGAACAGAAGGCGCAATGGTGGTCAGACAGACATTTGCTCCGGTTGGAGTGTGCCACACGCGCCCCTGTCGCCCTCTGCCTGCGGTCATCTGTTCTGCTGTGACGACGGTTCCGGGGGGATACCCTTGCCGTGCCAAATCCCGCGCCACATCTTGGGTCGAGGAGACAATCGTGTGTCGAATCAGCGAGTTTCCGAATAACGTCATAGAGAAGCCTTAGGGACTGCAAAAAGGGGGGGGGCAGTCAGGCAAGCACAAAATCTAACGAGATGTCCAATGCGGGAGCCGAGTGGGTGAGTGCGCCCACAGAAATCACAGTGACACCCGTTTCGGCAATGGCGCGAACGGTGGTCAGATTGACTCCCCCGGAAGCCTCGGTAATTGCCCTGCCTCCGATGCGTTGCACCGCCTCATGTAACATCTCAATCGGCATATTGTCGAGCAGAATTATATCCGCTTGTGCCATGATAGCATCGTCCACCTCCGCCAGAGTTTTGCACTCCACCTCAATCTTAACCGTGTGTGGGGCGGCTTCTCGCGCTCGTTGAACCGTAGCGAGAACTCCACCTCCTGCCGCTAAGTGGTTGTCTTTGATAAGAATGCAGTCATACAGACCGATGCGGTGGTTATAGCCGCCTCCACAGCGAACCGCATACTTCTCCAGAACGCGCAGTCCTGGCGTGGTCTTACGGGTATCTACAATTCGTGCCGAGGTTCCTGAAACCGTCTCCACAAAGCGACGAGTCAGGGTAGCCGTTCCACTCATTCGTTGCAGGATATTGAGCGCGACTCGTTCCGCCGTCAGAATGGAGCGAGCATTCCCGGTGATGGTTGCAATCACCGTTCCCGGAGTCACCGTATTGCCATCCATCGCATGGGTGGTGGCGGAAACAGTGGGGTCAACAAGGGAGAATGCTCGTAGACTGACGGTTAATCCGGCAAGAACTCCTTCCGCTTTTACCAGCATGGTCGCGGTAGCCGTGGCAGTAGCAGGAACGGTCAATTGCGCGGTAATATCTCCCTGCCCGATGTCTTCGGTCAGGGCATGCAGGAGAATCGGTTCGTATTGTAGGGGCATCAGGCTCATTGGGCGTTCTTCCATTCTTCATACAGTATACCCATGTGAACTTGGTCTACATACTCGCCTGCCAGAAAGAGATGTTCCCGCATTCTTCCCTCCTCGACAAAGCCACACGCCCGATAGCAAGCGATAGCACGTTCATTCTTGCTGTGGGTGGTGAGCCAAACTCGATGCACATTCCAGTAACGAAAGGCATAGTCTACTAAGAGGCGAACGGCTTCCTTACCATAGCCTTGTCCCCAATACGCCTTATCGCCGATAGCAATTCCCAATTCACAGTTTCGATTGATACCCCGACAGGTATCGAAACTGTGGAGGGCGCACTGTCCGATAAGTTTACCGTCGGCTTCGATAGCAAACCATGCCCCATCACGCCCTCCTTCCGAAACCTGCTTATCCCATTCTGCTTGGAGACGTTCCAGAGATTGTGGCAGTGGAGGGTCGCCTCCTCCTGCGACTTCGACCTCGATATCGTTATTGAATTGGCACAGTACGGGTAGGTCATCCCGACGAATTCCCCGCAACGTCACTCGCTCTCCCAACAACATGGTAATTCTCCTGTGGATATTGTAACAGTGCATGGGAAGGGGAGTCAAAGGGGTATGGATGATGGAACTCTTTATACAATTATCTTGGCAGTTTTTCTTATTGGTGGGCTTATTCATTTTTTGCGCCCTGTGACTTGGCGCGACGGCGAAGGTTCTTTGTCGGATGAGGAAGCCGAACCACGACGGCACTGGTTTTGGTGGGTGTAGCCCGTGGCGAATTGACAGAAAATCACACTTAATGCTATAGTTCGAGTATGGTTTGGACATATGAGTATATTGGGGAGTGGTATGCCTATGATGGGGGCTTTACAATAGGCGAGGAGGGACCCGAAGGGGGAATTACCCTCCGCGATGAGGAGTTTGGCGACCCGGAAGATGAGGAAGATTCGCACGCCCGCCTGACCTTGGAGCGGGGCAGCGTAAATAAGCCCGGCTTTATTATCACCGCGACCCTCTACGGTTGGATGTTTGTTCTCCGCCATATTCCCAGCGGGCAGACCGCCGAAGAGATTGCCTTTACTAGCTACACGGCGATGCGTCGCGAATTAGAGCAGATGGTTCCCTATATTCCCTACGAAGAGGATGGGAAAAAGAAGATTCAGGAGAAAACACAGGAACTTCTCACTCTTATCGCCGAGTTTGAATCGCGCTATGCTACTCTATAGGTTCTCCCCAACCTCTCCCACAGTTTTGTCCTGAGGGAACATATTTTGGTGGAGTTACGTCCCAAAAGAGAGATGCGAATGGACAATATTCAGTTTCAACAGATAGCCAAAGCCCTCTCAGACCCGCACCGACTCCATATCTTGGAACTGCTTAAAACCAACGAGCAGATGCACTGTGGCGCGGTGGTAGAGCGTCTCGCTATCGCTCAGGCAACAGTTTCCCACCACCTCAAAGAGCTTACCAATGCCGGACTCCTCTCGGTGGAGCGCGAAGGTCAGTTCAACCGCTATACGCTCAATACTGCAACGTTGGATGCTTACACCGACGAACTTCGTCGCCGATTTCTCGTACCTGCCTCCGAAACAAAAAAGTAAAAAGAATTCCTTGTAGTATCGCGGTAATTTGGCTTCAAATTGGCTATACTGTCCGTAGATTGTCATGGCGACAGGTTTGCCGACAGGAGTTATGAGAGACGCAATGAAGCCTATCGAACAGTACGAGCAAGACGGCTATGTTATCTTCCCCGAAGTTTTAGATGCCGATTTGATTGCCGAAGCCGATGCCCATGTCCAGTGGCTTTTGCAGAAGAACCCCGGTTTGCGCCCAGAGCAGTTGCACCATCATTTGGTGGTGAATGACCCCTTTTGGGTACGCCTTATCTCTGACCCACGCCTTTTGGATGTTGCTGCACAGTTTATTGGTGATAATATCGCCCTCTTCGCCAGCCACTACATCTCCAAACCAGCGTATGATGGTCAGGCAGTGCTATGGCATCAAGATGGTAGCTACTGGCCCCTCGAACCGATGGAGGTAGTGACCCTGTGGTTAGCGGTAGATGATGCGACTCCCGAAAATGGGTGTATGCGCGTGATTCCGGGAACACATCGCCTCACGTTGAAGGATTTGCAGGAGAGTAAGGATATTCCCAATGTGTTAAACTCCCAGATTCCGCCTGAGTTTGTGGAGGAAGATAAGGCAGTGGATATTGTGCTGACAAAGGGCAGTGTCTCGGTGCATCACCCGAACCTGATTCATGGCTCCAATCCCAATACTAGCCCCAACCGACGTTGTGGCTTAACCATTCGTTATATTCCCACACACACGCAAATCACCAAGCCCGATTTTGGGTGTCCGTTTCTCCTGCGCGGGGAAGCTGTGCCGGGAATCAACACCTATTTGCCAAAGCCGAAGTATATTGCCGGTCAATGTATGCCCTTCCGGGGCTATGAAGATTGGATGTAGAAATTTAGGAAATCAAAGGAACCAATTATGCTGACAGAGGAACAGAAAGCGTTTTACGCGGAGAACGGTTATGTGGTCGTTCGGGGAATGTTTACGCCGGAAGAGTGTGCGGCATATCGGGCGGAATGCCACCATCTGGCGGAACGCTTGATGCAACTTCGCAATATCAATGCGGCATGGGGTAGTGCAAAAGACCTTGCGGGCGCGGCTGATACCGTGGTGCTACACTGCCATGATGTTCAGTTTCAAAGTGCCGCTTTCGCTCGCCTGATTACGGATGAACGGTTGGCAGGAGCGGCATCGTCTATTATCGGACCGAATGTGCAGTTGCACCATACCAAGATGTTTATCAAACCACCGGAAAAGGGTGCGCCGTTCCCTCTGCATCAGGATGCCCCCTACTTTCCCCATGATAACCATTCCATGATTGCGGCGATTATCCATTTTGATGATGCGCCACTGGAAAAGGGGTGTGTACGTGTGGTTCCCGGTAGCCATAAACAGGGACTTCTGCCCCACGAAGCGCAAGGGGGATGGCACTTAAACCCGGAGAAGTATCCTGTCGAATCGGCAACCCCACTTCCCTCACAGGCAGGCGATGTGCTGTTCTTCTCTTACCTCACTATTCACGGGTCGGGGATTAATGTCTCGAATGAGGCACGGACAACCCTTTTGGTGCAGATGCGTGACCCGGCAGACCCCCCGACCATCCGCACCCATGAAAGCCGGGGGCAAGGGATGATGCTCTATGGTATTGACCCGTCCTGTGCGACAACAAAGCCCTCTTCGGATGACCCCCAAGATAACCCCGTTCTGCGTCTCGGTTCCGGGGAGATGAGCAGTGGCGGCATGATGGGTGGCATGATGGGCGGAATGGGTAGTATGAGTAGTATGGGTGGGATGATGGTTGCAACGGACGAGAAATAGCCTCACCACCCCGCTCTTTCCGGTGGAAGAGCGAAGCGCAACCCGTTTTCACTGCATTTCACTCCCCTTTCTTACTCCTAGTGAAATGCAGTGATACCATTCTGTCCCCAGAGAAGAGAACGTTTTTGAACTACCTATCGCATCAGAAGGTGGCACGAACTGCACGTCCCAACGCCTCCGGGTGGTTTTTTGTTGGGAATATCCTCCCCGATTTGCTCGCTATCGGGAACTATCGCCTGCATCGGCGTACCCTTCAAAGTGTCTCACCCCTCTCAGAGACCCACGAAGCCCTTGTGCAGGGAGTGCAGTTTCACTTCGACACGGATTCTCGCTTTCATAGCCACCCCGATTTCAAAGCCGCGATGGAACTTGCCACCCAACTGCTCCGTGCAACACCCTTTGCCACTCCCCCACAACGCCTCTTTTTTGTCAGTCATATCTTTGTGGAAATCGCCTTAGATGGTCGCTTGATAGTGCAGAATCCGGGGTTAGCCGACGATTTGTACGATTGCTTGGAGACGTGCGGTGTAGATGCCATCGCACAAGCGGTTACAGAACTTCTTTCGACGGTTCCCTTGCCGGACATGGAAAAGATTGTGCAAGACTTCCTCACCTATCGGTACTTGGAAAACTATGTGACCTACCTCGGTCAAGCCGATGCATTAGCCCGTGTCTGCCGTCGCGCCCGCGTCCCCAACTTTACCGCAAGGTCTGACCGTCTTCTTCTTGCCGAACCATTTCAGAAGTTCGCACCCCTCCTTACGGTTTGGGAACCCTCTCTGTTGGCACACGACTGATTTCTAGCCAAGCACCTCTTTGATAACGTTGCCGTGGACATCGGTGAGGCGGAAATCACGTCCTGCATAGCGATAGGTGAACTTGGTATGGTCAAAGCCAAGCAGAGCAAGAATGGTCGCGTGTAGGTCATGGATATGAACCGGCTTCTCTTGGGCGCGGAACCCAAACTCGTCGGTTGCCCCGTAGACAGTTCCCCCTTTGACCCCTCCCCCGGCTAACCACATGGTGAAGCCCCAGTGGTTATGGTCGCGTCCGTTCATCTTCCCGGCATTTGCTCCCGGTGTCGGTAGTTCCACTGCCGGAGTGCGTCCGAACTCTCCCCCCCAGATAATCAGGGTGTCCTCAAACATCCCTCGTTGCTTTAGGTCGGTCATCAGCGCAGCAATGGCTTGGTCGGTCTGTCCTGCAAGGTTACGATGGTTCTGCTCCAAGTCGTCGTGGTTATCCCACGGCTGCCCTGCGCCGGTATAGAGTTGAACAAAGCGTACTCCCCGCTCCAACAACCGTCGGGTGATGATGCACGAACGAGCAAAGACACCGCCCCCATACAGGTCACGGATGTGCTGTGGTTCACTATCCACATCAAAGGCATCGGTTGCATCCCGTTGCATCCGATAGGCAAGTTCAAAAGACTGAATCCGGGCTTCGAGTGCGGCATCCTGCTGTCGCTTCTCCTGATGCTTACGGTTCAACTGTTGCAGAAGGTCTAACTGCTCTCGCTGCTCTTTGGTGGTCAGGGTGTGATTGCGAATATTCTCCACAATCTTTTCGATGTCGGTTTGATTGGGGTCAATATAGGTTCCCGCAAGTACACCGGGCAGAAAACCGCTCTGCCAGTTTTGTGTCTCCTGAATCGGGTAGCCTCCCGGACACATGACGATAAAACCGGGCAGATTTTGGTTCTCGGTTCCCAAGCCGTAGACTGCCCAAGAACCCAGTGACGGGCGGATTTGGCGTGGGTCGCCACAGTTGAGGAGGAGTAGCGACGGTTCGTGGTTCGGCACATCAGCGTGCATCGAGCGGATAATCGCCATATCGTCCACGTGTTGCGCGGTTTTAGCAAATATCTCGCTGACCTCAATCCCCGACTTGCCATACCGTTCAAATTTGAAGGGGGACGGTAGAGCGGTTCCGGTCTTGCGCTCGGTAGCCAGATACTCCATCGGTAGAGTCTTTCCGGCATACTTGGCAAGCGATGGCTTCGGGTCGAAGGTGTCCACATGAGATGGTCCGCCATTCATAAAGAGGAACACGACTCGCTTTGCTTTCGTGGGAAAGTGTGGTTTGCGCGGTGTGAGTGGGTTTAGGGTGGACGCGGATGGGGGCGCAGCGACCCCCTCACGTGCTAATGCCGCTTCCAGAACCCCGGTCAGACCGAGCATTGCAAAGCCGTTACCCATACGCGACAGCAGTTGTCGGCGGGTGAGGGCAAGGTCTTCTATCTTAGGAGAGTGGTCGAACTGTGACATACCCTATTTTTCCATGCCCGACAACGATATGCAAGATGCACGAGACAAGAGAGACAAAGAAATCGGCAGGAACACACGTTGATGCCCTGCCGATTGTTCTATGGGAAGACGCGGAAGTCTTATCGGGCGCGTCGGCGAAGCACTCCCACTAAAGGAAGGAGACCCATTGCCGCGAAAGCCGGGGTTCCCGGTTCGGGGATTCTGTCTTGGCGCAGAGCAATATTCGTGCGAACTTTGAAGTTCGATTCTGAAGTATGCCGTTCCGCATGGAAGACTTTCATGCTGTAGTTCTGTCCGACGGTCAATCCGAGGGTGTCCAAGTCAATCGTGTCGGAGATTGCCCCATGCACGCCACCTAAGTCCAGAGCAAGAGCATTGTTGATAAAGACAAATACATCATCGTCGCCGGTGAATTCGAAGGTTTGTCCGGCTTCGTAGGTGAAGTCCAAGTCCAATTCAGTGGTGAAGTGGAAGTTGTTGGCGCGTCCTTCATTCCCAAAGCCTTCTCCGTCTATGGGGAAGAAGGAGGTGTCTTCAAACTGGTAGTAGCCACCGCCGACATCTTCAAACTCCAACGATTTGACCAACGAGATATTTAAGCCAGCCACATCACGGAACCAGTTGTTGAAACTTGCCGCGCCATCAGGAACAGAGATGAACGAGCCACCGGAAAAGACTGGCTTTTCGTCGCCATCCAATGTAGCCGCCGCGATTCCAGTTTCCAGACCGCCGATAGTTCCTTCAAACTGTCGGAAATCTGCTTTGAAGTCCCGAATCGTGGCATCAATAAAGATAGATTGTGCTGAGGCAACAGGCGCAAGAGCCAGAGCCACAGAGACAAGAGAAAGGGTAGTGACCACACGCACTACACGCGAAATAGGGAAGCGAAACATAAATACACTCTCCTTAGAGCAGTGACGGACACCAGAGGTGTCATTAGAGAGAACTGACATGAAGTGATAAAGAACACTCAGTGGTAATTGTACCCTAATCTTTCAAATGTAAAACGTAAATCCTAAAAATACCGTACTTTTACGAGTAAAGATTTTATTTTGTTAGTATTGAAGTCTAATGGTGTAGATGTGTTGGCGGCTCCTCTATTGACACTCTGAAAGAACATCGCATAGAATACCTTCACTCGGAACATACGCTCCGGTTGGAATACTGCTCTATAACCGAATGCCCCAATAGAACCATGGGAACTGCCTACACACCCGGCTTGACCGTTAGCGCGAATACGATTGTCACCAAGACTCGACGACTGCCCCTGAAGGGGAAAGTATTGGTCGAGCTAGGCGCGTCTGTCACCCCTGAAACTGTGGTGGCGCGTGCCGAACTACCGGGCATCATGCAAACGGTCAAAACCGCCGCCGCGTTGGGAGTAGACCCGGCAGAGGTTCCCGGCTATCTCACTGTGGCAGTGGGGGATACAGTGGAAAAGGGGCAGATTATCGGGAGAACCAATGGCTTTTGGGGCTTCTTTCCCGCCGAAGCAAAAGCCATTACCTCGGGTACTATTGAGATAGTCTCCCCGGTGACAGGCAATGTGGGTATCCGAGAAGCCCCTACCCCCATCGAAATCAATGCGTACATTCCCGGTATTGTCACCGAAATACTTCCCGGTGAAGGAGTAACCATTACCACTCGTGGCGCGTTTATTCAAGGAATCTTTGGAGTGGGAAGCGAACGCCGTGCGCCGTTGGTGGTTGTCTCTTCGTCCCCCGATTCCCCGCTCACCGAGCAGAATATTACTGAGGAACACGCGGGTAAGGTTATTGTGGGGGGGTCGAATATCTCAGGGGCTGCACTGCGTAAAGCCTCTGATTTAGGTGTGGTCGGGATTGTGGTCGGCGGTATTGTGGATACTGATTTGGTGGACTACTTAGGTTATGATATTGGAGTCGCTATCACGGGGCATGAAAATATCCCACTCACACTGGTATTAACCGAAGGATTTGGTACAATTGCGATGGCGGAGCGTACCTACTCCCTGCTGAAATCGCTTGCAGGGCAAAGTGCCTCGCTGTCGGGAGCCACTCAGATTCGTGCCGGGGTGATTCGCCCTGAAGTGATTATTGTTGAGGAACAAGCAATTTCGAGTAACGCGGTGTCTCCTACCAACGACACGGATTCGGACAACTCCCACGCTCTGGGTATTGGCACACCGATACGGATTATTCGTGAGCCATACTTCGGGCAGTTAGCCACTGTTACCGCACTACCGGCGCAGTTAGTACGGGTCAACTCCGGCGCAGAGGTGCGCGTCTTAGAAGCAAAATTGAATCACAACGATAGCACTGTGGTTGTGCCGCGTGCCAATGTCGAAATTATTGCAACACAATCCGAGCGTTGAATTCCATATACCTATTCACGTATGAACTCTCCATCAATCCATCCTAGAAATCGAGGTAAGGACGCAGTGACTAAATCACTCTTGCTTTTCGCGAAGCGCAATATCAGGGCGGCTCTGCTCTGTGGGCTGATTGCCACCAATGCATTTGCCCAGCAGGAAGCCCCCAAACCCACGACGGCTCCCGCACAGGACAAAAAGCCGGAAGCCGCCGCTCCCAAAGATGAGAAGAAACCGGAAAAGCCGAAGAACATTGATGAAACCGTCAAAGACTTCGAGAAGATTTCCGGTATCTTCACGTTTTATAAGAAGGTAGAAAACGGCAAAGAGACGCTCTATATGGAGGTTTCTGAGGCACAACTCAATAAGATGTACCTTCTGCAAGCCACCGCCAGCACCGGTCTCTCCGAAACACGCGGCGCAGGTATCTTTCAAGGCTCCCCCTTGGGTGATTACGCGATTGAGTTTCGCCGTGCCGGGGAGGATAAACTCCTTGTGGTTGAACCCAATCTGTTCTACCGTGCCACCACCCCAGAGATGAAGCGGACGGTGGAGCGTGGGATTCCCCCAACGATTCTCTTTACTACCGACATCAAGGCACGACAAGAAGACCGTAAGAGTTTCCTAATTGATGCCGCTGCCTTTTTCAAGACCGATATTGCGGAGTTTGCCGGGGGATTAGGGCAAGGTCCGGGCAGTTTAGCTATTGATGGGGGTTTCACCTACATTGACAGCCTCAAGGTCTTCCCAGAAAACGCGGTCATTCGCACCATGTATAAACTGAACCGGGTTGGTGGTCCGAACTTTGGGGGTCCGCGTGCGGTTCCGTTTGCGGTCAGTTATAACCTGTCGTCGCTCCCCGAAACCAGCTATAAACCACGTCTCTCAGACCCGCGTGTGGGCTACTTCTTGGTCAATTACGAAGATGTGACCGACAATAGCAAGTATGACCGGAATGTGAACTTTATCCAACGTTGGCACTTGGAGAAGGCAGACCCGAACGCACCGCTTTCCCCTCCGAAAAAGCCGATAACGTTCTACATGGATAACGGAATTCCCAAGGAGTACCGAGACGCGGTTCGCAAGGGCTTGCTGATGTACAATAAAGCCTTTGAAAAAGTCGGTATCAAAGATGCGATTGTTGTCGAGCAGATGCCGGATGATGCCGATTGGGACATCGCCGATGTGCGCTACAACATTATTCGGTGGACAGAGGGGCAACCGTTCGCTATCGCTCTGTTCCGCGCCCACCCTGTCACCGGTCAAATCCTCAATGCGGCAATCAATATGGACGGAACCTTCGCAACTGGGGGAGCCGTCACATGGGATATTACGGTAGACCCGACCGCCTACTTCGCCGAACCAGCCGCACATGACCATGACCACGCCACGGCAAAGGGGAAAAAGGGACTCCCGGACCATCGCTTCTGCACACTGCAACGCGAATCTCAACTCAACCTTCAGTTTGGGCTAACCGCAATGACCCTCTTGGGCTTGGAAGGGTTGCCCGTGGATAAGCAGAAGTTTATTAAGCAGTATGTTACTGAAGTGGTTGCCCATGAGATGGGTCACTGTCTGGGTTTGCGGCACAACTTTATTGCCTCTACCGAATTGGACGTGAAGCAGTTGCAAGACCCGAAGGTGGTGGGACAAAAGGGGATTGGGGCAACTGTGATGGACTATAGCCCGTTCAATATCTTTGCCCTGAAGCAAAAGGACGTAGACTACTACGCGCAGACTATCGGAACCTACGACTACTGGGCGATTCAGTACGGCTATATGTTTACCAATGCCGAAACCCCGGAAGCGGAACTGCCGATGCTTCGCAAGCACGCTTCGCAAGGCAATCTGCCGGGGAATGCGTACCGCTCGGATGGGCTTGCGGATGCCTTCGACCCGCGTGTCTCCCGCTTTGACCTCGGCAAAGACCCGTTGGCATATGTTCAAAAAAACTTGGATGTCTCCCGGTATCTGCTTCGCAACTTGGATACACGCTTACCGAAGAACGGCAGTAGTTACTTCGAGTTCACCCGAAGTTTTAACAGCCTTTTAGGGAACTACTTCAATGCCCCTCGATTTGCCGTGCGTTACCTCGGTGGGATGCAGTTCTCTGATAACTTTAAGGGGGATACCAATGAGACAATGCCCATTACCTTGATAACAGGCGCACAGCAGAGACAAGCCCTCGCGCTGTTAAATCAGTATATCTTTGCGGAATCGGCATTCAACCTGCCCAAAAAGAACTTCGCGATGCTTGCTCCCAATCCGAATGTCTCGTTTGAGTCCTCGGCGCAGGCACGCCGCTACCCGGTCTTTGACATTATCTCCAACTACCAACAGACCGCGATGGCACAAGTGTTCCGCTCCGATATTCTCAGCCGGATTGTGAACAATGAGTATCGTTCGGAGAAACCTACGGAGGTATTGACTCTGGCAACGCTGTTCCGTTCCACCGGGGCAGAAATCTGGTCGGAGTTAAACACGGGCAAGGAGATTACGGGGCTACGACGCAACCTACAACGCGCTCATATTGACCAGATGGTGAACATTATCAAATCGCCCTTCTATCCGCGTGATGCCACTACGCTGGCATGGGATCAACTCAAAACCCTGAAAGTGAAGATCAATGCCGCCCTCCCGAAAGCCAAGGGGGAGTATGATAAGGCACACTTAGAGGAGATCCTGATGCGGATTGACCGCCTGATGGATGCGGAAACTATCCTACCCGACTAATCCCGCCCCCTCCCCTTCCCCCCGCTTCTTCAGGAAGCGGGGGGAAACCTTTTGCAACCGAATTCGCCGTGGCGTGTCTCTTCATGGTAGGATACTTTTGCCAATCTTTATGACAACCATTCCCACACTATCTGCACCACAAACGACACCACAAACGAATAATGAGTTTGCCACAACCGCCCTAGAGCCGAAACCTGTTGTCGTGGTTTCGGAACTCACGGTGCGGTATGGGAAGCGCACGATTCTGGAGAACTTCAGTCTGACAATACCCGAAGGATGCACCGGTTTACTGGGACCGAACGGGGCAGGGAAAACCACCCTGATTAAAACCCTGATGGGGTTCCTCACCCCGGCTTCAGGAACCGCACAGGTACTAAACCGCGATGTCGCCTCTGAACGTCTGCGAATTCGTCAGCACATCGGTTTCATGCCGGAGCAGGATTGTCATATCCCCGGTATGAACGCGGTTGCGTTTGTTGCCTATGCCGGAGAGTTGGCGGGAATGCCCTCGGAACAAGCCCTGCGCCGCGCTCACGAAGTTTTGGAATACTGCGGTTTAGGAGAAGCCCGCTACCGCGAGGTGGAAACCTATTCCACGGGAATGAAGCAGCGAATTAAGTTAGCACAGGCTCTCGTGCATGGTCCCGACCTGCTCTTTCTCGACGAACCGACCAACGGTTTAGACCCCCAGGGGCGTGACGGGATGCTGGACTTAATCCGCGATATTTCCCATGGAAAAGGGCTTTCGGTGGTGGTCTGTTCTCACCTTCTCCCGGATATCGAACGCACCTGCGACCATGTGATTGTGATGCAGACCGGTAAAGTACGCCAACAAGGTCCGATTTCCACGCTACGCCAGCACAAGACCCTGACCTATGAAATCGAACTGAAGGAGTTTTCCCCCGCGTTTGTACAAAGCCTCGCCGCACGTGGGGGCAGTTTGGAGCGCAATAACGGGGCATTGTGTCAGTTTACCTTTCCTGCTGGCGTGGAAAGTATCGGGCGACGAATCTTTGAGGCGGCACAAGAGTCTCAGACACAGGTACGCAAGTTCCGTGAAACACAGCGTAGTCTGGAAGAAATCTTTATGGAGGCACTGGAAGAGTGAC
>Ga0224722_1001086_pt1 | contig 15449 bp, 17 predicted proteins | sample Balambano_FR1_Me_FD_161646 | JGI IMG/M metagenome (GOLD analysis project Ga0224722, IMG submission 161646) | Freshwater sediment microbial communities from Lake Towuti, South Sulawesi, Indonesia - Balambano_FR1_MetaG | ecosystem: Environmental > Aquatic > Freshwater > Lake > Sediment | place... | reverse complement strand
GCCGCCACCTCTGCGATCACCGCCGCCACCGCCAAAACCGCCTCTACCGCCGCCACCACCGCGACTCTCCCGGGGTTCGGCTTTTTTTACTACAATGGTGTTGCCGTCCAGGTCCGTGTTGTCCAGGGCTTCGATTGCGTTCATGGCTTCGTCGTCATCGGGCATTTCCACGAAGGCGAAGCCCTTGGATTTGCCGGTAAAATGGTCGGTAATGACCTTTGCAGAATCCACTGCGCCATAAGCCTCGAAAGCTTCTCGCAAATCGTCGCTCTGCGTGCTGAAATTCAATTTTGCAACAAAAATATTCATTATAAAAAATTAAAAAAGTGAAAAAAATTCGTTGAATTGCCTAAGCGTAGCGGAGAATCCTTAACATCTGAAAGGGAAGACAAAGAAAGACCGACTAAACTTATGAAACCAGATTTTAGACTTTGAACGATAGATATTAGATAAAATACTGTCAACCAGGAACTTGTAAAATATAAATCGCTTTAAAGAAAAATCACGTGACAAAGGTACAGTAAATTTTGACATCGCGCAAGTGGAACAGTTTATTTTCGCAGGGGGTTCGTGTTTATTTTTACCCGCATATTTTTACAAAAATTGCAATTCTACTTTTGTACCCACCGTTTTTTGCGAAATTTGCGCCTCGGAAAAGTTCAAAAGTTCAAAGGTTGAAACCAATTACCGGACGCTTTTTTTGAACCGTTAAACCCCTGAATCTTGAACCTTAAACCATTAGACCTTAAACCTTACAAACATGAGCCAGCAAGCCGACTTATTTAAAAAACTGACTGCCCATTGTAAAGAATACGGGTTTATTTTTCAATCAAGTGAAATTTATGACGGTTTGAGTGCCGTGTATGATTATGGTCCCTATGGAGTAGAGTTGAAAAACAACCTCAAAGAATACTGGTGGCGGGCGATGGTTCAAATGCACGAAAACATGGTGGGCATTGACGCGGCTATTTTTATGCACCCCAAAACCTGGAAAGCCTCCGGTCACGTGGATGCCTTCAACGACCCGATGGTGGACAACAAAGACACGAAAAAACGCTACCGCGCCGACCAACTCGTGGAGGGCTACCTGGATAAAATTGAAGAAAAAGTTAACAAAGAAGTGGAAAAAGCCCGCAAGCGCTTCGGTGAATCCTTTGATGAAACCATGTTTCGGCAAACCAACGAGCGCGTGGTGAATTACCTGACAGAGTACGAGCAGGTGAGCCAAAAACTAGCAACTGCCATGAGTGCAGGCGACATGGCGGGTTTGAAAAATTTGATGGACGAGCTGGAAATCGGCGACCCGGAAGGTGGCTCGCGCAACTGGACGGAGGTGCGGCAGTTCAACCTGATGTTCAATACGCAACTGGGCAACATTGCCGGGGAGGAAAGCAAATTGTACCTCCGCCCCGAAACGGCGCAGGGTATTTTTGTCAATTTTTTGAACGTGCAGAAAAGCACCCGCCAGAAAGTACCCTTTGGCATTGCGCAGATTGGAAAGGCGTTTCGGAATGAGATTGTGGCACGGCAGTTTATTTTTAGAATGCGCGAGTTTGAACAAATGGAAATGCAGTTTTTTGTAAAACCCGGCACCGAAATCGAGTGGTACCATCGCTGGAAAGAAAGGCGCATGAATTGGCATCTCGCTATTGGCACATCGCCGGAAAAGTTGCGTTTTAAAGACCACGACAACCTGGCGCACTACGCCAATGCGGCGGTGGATATTCAGTTTGAGTTTCCGTTTGGCTTCCGCGAACTGGAAGGTATTCACTCGCGTACCAACTTTGACCTGAGTAGCCACCAGGATTTGTCGGGCAAAAAAATGCAATATTTTGACCCGGAACTAAACGAGGCTTACGTGCCGTATGTGGTGGAAACTTCGATTGGTTGCGACCGGATGTTTTTGGCAATGCTGAGCAACAATCTGATTGAAGAAACCGTACCCGATGCGCAGGGAGAAGATTCTACGCGAACGGTTTTAAAACTGCACCCTGCCCTGGCTCCGGTGAAGTGCGCGGTGCTGCCCCTATTGAAAAACAAGGAAGAACTGACGAGTAAAGCACGGGAAATAGTAAATCAATTAAAGTTTTCCTTCCTCACCCAGTATGACGAAAAAGATGCCATCGGCAGGCGCTACCGCCGCCAGGATGCCATTGGTACGCCTTATTGTGTAACCGTGGATTTTCAAACGCTGGAAGACAACACTGTGACCATTCGCGAGCGCGACTCGATGCAGCAGGAGCGGGTGGCGATTGAAGAGGTGGAGGAGATGGTACTCAAACGGGTAGATATGAGACAATTATTGAAAGGTTGAGCAGAGAATTGTATCGAATGTTATAAAAATAAAGCCGCTATAACTTTATTTTTTAACAATATTGTCGTATCTTTGCATTCCAATTGAAAAAATTAGACCATATTATGAAAAAAGATATTCATCCGCAGAATTATAGACTGGTGGTTTTCAAAGACTTCTCCAGCGACGATGCCTTCCTCACGCGCTCTTGTACGCCCACCAGAGATACCATTGTGTGGGAAGATGGCAAGGAATACCCTTTAATAAAATTAGAAATTTCGGCTACTTCGCACCCATTTTTTACCGGTAAAATGAAGTTTGTGGATACTGCCGGGCGAATTGATAAATTTAATAAGAAATTTGCGAAGTTTTCCAAAAATTCGTAATTTTATGACTGTAAATACAGCGAAAAGAGGTCTCTGTCACTTGATAGAGACTTTTTTTTGTTTCAAAACCAGCACAATTGCTTTCATAACCCCGTGAAACATAGCGTTTGCCATGGCAAATATTATTTTGTTTGACAACGACACCCGCGAACACCTGCTGCCGTTCACCTTCACACGTCCGGTTTGCGAGTTGCGCATTGGCATCCTTACCATCCGCGAAAAATGGCAGCGCTGGCTCAATGCCCCTACTTTTTACATCACCCAAGATTATTTAGCCGGCAAATATGGCATTGAATACGCTGACGAAAACTACCTCATCAACGGCTCCGTTTTACCCTCCGAGCAACTCTGTCATCTCATTAAGCAAATGGAAGTAGGAGAGGCTTTCCTCTCTGCAGAGGAAGAACTCATCGCTGCTAAACTTGACGGTGACCAGATGGACCAACTTGTACACGACGAAGACTTCGGCGACTTGAAAGCCTTTGACCTGGAAAATACAGAATACCTGAAAATCAAACGTTTGTGGGATATTTACCGCCTCAATGACCAAGCCCTGCGCGAGGACTTTAAGCTGCTCACGCAGGGCAGGCAGTCGCAACCTTTGAGTGCCACCAATCGCACGGCGGGCGAAGAACATATTTTTTTAGAAGAAGGAGCAAAAGTAGAATTTGCTACCCTGAATGCCACAACGGGTCCGATTTACGTGGGCAAAAACGCGGAAATCATGGAAGGCAGCCTCGTACGCGGCGGTTTAGGCTTGTGCGAAGGCGCGATTTTAAAAATGGGCGCGAAGATTTACGGGGCTACCACCATCGGTCCGTACTCCAAGGTGGGCGGCGAGGTGAACAATTCGGTCATCATTGGTTATTCTAACAAAGGACACGACGGTTTCCTGGGCAATTCGGTGCTGGGAGAATGGGTCAATATCGGGGCGGATACGAACACCTCCAATTTAAAAAACAGCTACGACGAAGTTAAACTCTGGGATTACCTGGAAAACCGTTTTGTACCCACCGGGCAGCAGTTTTGCGGCTTGTTCATGGGCGACCACTCCAAATGCGGCATCAACACGATGTTCAACACCGGCACGGTTGTCGGGGTGTGTGCGAATATTTTCGGCGACGGTTTTCCACGAAATTTTATTCCGTCGTTTGCCTGGGGCGGTGCCGCCGGTTTCCAAACCTTTCGCATCGAAAAAGCTTACGACATGGTAGAGCGCGTCATGGCGCGGCGCAACCAAACTTTTGACGTACAAGACCGACTCATTTTGCTGCGCGTATATGAAGAATCGCAAAAATACCGCGTTTGGGAGAAATGAGATTGTGTTGATGTGTTAAAGTGTTCAGGTGTTTAGGTACCGCTCGAACACAATTAAACCGCAAAATGTAAAACCGCAAAATATAAAATGTAAAATTGTTTGAATACATGAACACATAAACACATGAACACCCCCCTTCCCGCCTGGAAAATCTGGTTGAGCTATCTGGCTGAAATTCATTTGGAAAGTATTTCGAGTGAACTCAATCCGCATTTGTATGTGAGCCTGCGGCGCGGACGCTACCAACTCAGCACCGCCAAAGCGATTTACTCTTTTGCAGATTTGTATGATAATTTTGACGAGGCGTTTAACAGTATAGATTTGAATAAAATTCCGGGGCAGGAAGTGCTGTTGCTGGGTTTTGGCTTGGGTAGTATTCCTGTCTTATTAGAAAAAAAGTTTCAACGAACTTTCCACTACACGGCGGTGGAAGTGGATGAAGCGGTGATTGACCTCGCCTCGCGCTATACTTTGCCCGGTCTGGCTTCGTCCGTCGAACTCATTTGTGCAGACGCTCACACGTTTACATTACAAACCGAGTCACAATATGATCTGATCTGCATGGATGTTTTTTTGGACGATACCGTGCCGTCGCCTTTTGAAGAATTAAATTTTGTACAACAATTAAAACAAACCCTTACGCCCGGCGGCATTTTGTTGTACAATCGGCTGGCAGTAGGTACAAAAAATTTGGAGAAAAATAAACATTTTTTCAAAAAGACCTTTCTATCGGTATTCCCGGATGGAGCCATCGTTAAAGCGCAGGGTAATTGGATTTTGTTGAATGAGAAAAGTGTGCTAAAGAGTTGATAGTCAGCACTTGGTAAACTTAACTATTTCGTAACCTGCTAAATTTTTAACATTTCCGTAAATTTTGTTGTTTTACGAGTGACTTTTGGCAAATGTCTGCGTCTTATAAACATCATTTTTTAAACCTACAAAACAATATTCTTATGTCAGCACAACAACGATACCAACCGGTTATCAGCCTTGGTGAAAGACTCCATATGCGCGACGTGCGCGTTGAGGAAAAAGACGGTAAACTCAACATGTGGGGTACGGTAGAAACCCAATACGAAAAAGACCAACTTTGGGACGAAATCAAGCGCATCGGCGGTGAGCAGCCCACGGATTTGATGGCGGACATTAAAGTGTCTAACAACAGCTATTACACCAAGCACACGGTACAATCCGGTGAGAGCCTCTCCAAAATCGCCGATCACTACTACAAAGACAAGATGAAATACAACCAAATTTTTGAAGCCAATCGCGGTATCCTGAACGATGCCGACCACATTGAGCCGGGGCAGGAACTCACCATTCCGATGCCATGAGGAAGAGAATAGCATTGTTTACTTTTCTATTCATATGAAACGAAAATACAGGGTTCAGTTGGCAACGGCTGACCCCTGTTTTTTTTGTATAAGAGATCGTGAACGATGATCTGGGATTGGTGATCAGGCACTCCCGGCTTGGATTTTTACCGATATGTAGTCAACTACGTATTTTTTTTTATAACCAGTTCTTACGTCGGCAATCGCTCACCTATCACAATTTACCCATCACGTTTTACCTCTTACCTGTTACAGGTTTACTCGCCCAATACCTCATGCAGAATCTGGTGCGAATAAATATCCGGCATAAAGTCCATATGTAATTTATAATAGTCCAGAAGATTTTGTAATAAAGCGCGCCGTTGCACAGTTGTTATTTTAATCTCATGGCAATGATGTAGATCGCAATGTAATAACTGATTCAACAACTCGCTGTGTTGTTCATCCAGATAATGTGCATGGCTGGGAATAGCGGTGACAAACATTCCTTCCTGCAAATCGAACAACGGCGTTTCAGTTGAAAATGCTCCGCCCGGCAGAAAGCCCAAAAAAGCACTCAATTCTACCAAAAAATAAAGATGCAAATTGGCATTCGACCCTGTCGCCTGGTCTAAATGTTCAAAAATGCCAAACAGAAAGGCAAAAAGCGGCTTATTTTCTTCTGATTCCCGCACGGTTTTCCGAATAATCTCTGCCATGAAAAGTGCCAATGCGCTTTTCCGCATTTCAAAAGGGAGGGATTGATACACGTGTGCCGGGCGCACTTCCTTTACATGGTTTAAGTCCCGGTCATCGCGGTTATACACCACCAACTCCAGCAGCGACATCACCTGCAACAGCGAGGCGTGAATGCGTGCTTTCTTGCTGCGCACTCCATTGAGTACGTATTTGCGCAAACCCCGCTCTTCGGTGTAGATTTCCGCTATCAGGCTTGTCTCGCCATACTTGATCGTTTTTAGAATGATTCCACGCGTTTTAATCAGCATTTTCTACCGCATTGGTCGGATTTAAAGCCACAAAAATCGAAAGGAATGGACTTTTGGTAACCTCTTCCTGCAAATTGTGGTCTATAAGATAGTTGAATGACTTCAAAAGTTTAACAAAGTCTTAAAACAATTTTTACTCAACCCTTTGCTAAAAATACCATCTTTTAAAATACCATTTGGTTTTAAGCAAAAGGATTAGAAAGAAAATTGGAAAAAACGAATATACGCAAATTGTGAAAATAATTAACAAATAAATTACCTGAAACCGGTAATCAAACTCGACCAAATAATGTTTTCTTTGCGAAACGATTTTTTAACCCGACTGTATAAAAATTTTGTACCCATGAGATGCCAAATCAAATTAACAATCGCAAGTGTTTGTTTTTTCATTTTATTGTTGAATGGTAATCTGCTCCAGGCAGAACAGCATTTCCACAACTACCTTTCAGATTCGGTAAAGACGGAAAAATCCGGTGAAACGGATTCTGCCAAAACTACGGAAGCCATGAAAGCAGAAGCGACGCTGATTGGTCGCTGGGAAAATCCTTATTTTGTAGCCGAATCCGGTAGCAATAACCGGGGTGCTACTGCCCGCTCGTTGAAATATCATTTCCGCCCGGATGGTACCTATACGAAGTCACTAGGCGGTGCTGAAACACAAGTGGAAGAAACCGGTACCTGGAAGGTGTCGGCAACCGGTAACCAGGTGACGATGTATAGCCGCAGCAGCTGTGGCGGTCAGATGGTGACAAGTACTGCCCGGATTATGCACCTGAGCAACGACGAACTCGTACTGGAGCAAACCATGTGCGTAGCGGGTGTGATGGTAGCTGCTGCACCGCAGGAATTTTACTTCAACAAATTTTAAGATTAGGACAGAGGTGGGAGGATTGAGGGATGAGGATAGAAACCCCCCCTCTCATTCAATCCTCAATCCTCTGTCCTCATCCCTGGTCCTTTACTCCTCCCAATTCCAGGGCTTTTCCGGTTTGTAATACTGCTTGGTGTAAACGCGTTGTTTCTGGCGTTCCAGCACCAACTTTGCAAGTCCCACATTGGCAGGTTCCGGCGCAAAAGGAGCCAGTGCCGCATTCACCCGGTTTTCGTCCACATCCAGCCGGTACATCAGGCTAAACAAGACTTCTACCTTGTGGTCAATCAGGTAGGCAATCTGTTCTGATAACAGCCGGAGCAACTCTTCCTCCGGGAGCAATTTTTCCGTTGGTTCTAATTCAAAATCGCGAACAATCAGGGTTTGGGTTGTTTCCAGGTTTTCATTCATACAATTTGTCAATTTTCCAATCGCGTCAGGACGCTGTCCAGTTTATCTACATACATTTTCAAATAATCCGGCAAATCCGCCCGATTGGTGTCAATGCGCCAGCGACGGGTTTCGCCGTTTCTGCGAATTTCGATAGCAAAACCACCCTGATCGGCGCAGTCCGGGCAGCCGATGGTTTCTTCTCTGACGTTCAACAATTCCTGCGGAAAAGATTCCAACAAGGTTTTGGCAGTTTGATAAGCTTCATTGGAAAGCGGCGTGGTTTTGAATTTCAACTCGTTCCAACCGGAAAAACGTTCCAACTCATCCGCAAACAGTTGGTTGTTATCCATTTTATACAGGGTGGCGCACTCGCCCCTGCAATGCCCAAAGAACTTACCGAATACCAGGTACTGGTTGTCGGGCAGGTTCGTGTTTACCTCGGTTTTGGAGCTATTACAGGATGCGAAAATAACAAAGAAGCATAGAAAAAATAGTTTTTGCATAGCAATTGATTTTTGTAGTAAGACAGGTTTGACTGGGTAAAGGTTGGAAGATTTTCGGGGCGACCTGTTTTCAACAAACACACTTCAGAAGAGCATTTCCGACCGCATCCCATCAGCGTTCGTTATTGATTTTAACTAAAGTGATGTGCTTTTAAGAATTTTTCACCAAAGTGCCGCCGCTATTGCCAACCTTTAAAACAACGATAACCACCGCTTAACCACTCTTAACAGGTGAATCGCGCATTTTTGTCGGGTCAATTATCGAAATGCCGGAAGTCAGAAGTCAGACTTTGGATGCCGGAATTGAAAACGAAAAAACTATTTAAGACAAAACAATCTGCTAGAACATGAAAAACGCACCCAAATTATTTGCAATCGTAGCCCTGGTGGCTGCTTTTTCCACGGCGAGCTTTGCACAATTATCGCTTGGCTTGCGCGGCGGTTTGAACTTTGGCAATGTCTATACCACCGATGGGCTGGATGCCGTCACGCCGGAGTTTGAATACATCAACGGTCCTGCAGTAGCGGGCGTATTGGAGTACAGTTTCAGTGATCATTTTGCCCTGCAAACGGAACTGGCGATCACCCGCAAAGGATTTAAATTTGGCTTAGACCGCGATGTCAACCTGTTCAACATTCCGATTCCGGTGGGGGCTACTGCCGAGTCGCGTTTCAACTACCTGGAACTGCCGCTTTTGGCAAAGGTGAAATTTGGCGATGACGTGGTGAAAGGCTACCTCACGGCGGGTCCGACTGTGGGTTACGCCACGAGCGGCAGACTCATCACCCGTGCGAATGCTTTGTTTGAATTTAAAGTTTCCGACACCGATATCAACCTGGAGGCGATCAATTATGAGCGTTTTGAAGTGGGTGCTGCCCTGGGTGCCGGTATTGGTTTTAACACTGCTTTCGGCGAGTTGTTTGCCGATGCGCGTTATACCCGTGGTTTTACGGAGTTGTATGACATTCCGGTGGTGGATGAACGCATTCGCAATCAGGGTTTTGCAGTGAGTGTGGGCTTGCTGGTGCCGATGGGTAGATAGGGGGATAGGGGGATAGGGGGATGTTATATATATTCCCATTCCCCTATTCCCCTTTTTCGAGCAATTGCTCCATTAATAACTTGTCAATGTCCTCCATGAACCGATCCACTTCTGCCGGTTCGGTGCCGTTGCAAAAAGCGCGGACATGGCGGTTTTTATCCACCAAAATCAGTCTGCCGCTGTGGTCGAAGCCGCCCGGCGCATCCGGATTTTCAATAGCCACGCTGAAATAATCATCGGCAATGCCGTATATTTCTTCTTTTTTACCTGTCACAAAATGCCATTTTTTAGCATCCACACTCAGGCTATTTGCATATTCTTTTAATTTTCCAACCGTATCTCTTTTGGTGTCAACCGAGTGTGCCAACAACAACACCCGATTGTCATTTTTAAAACGCTCGTAGATACGCAGCATTTGCTTAGTTGTTTTCGGACAAATGGTGGGGCAGGAAGTAAAGAAAAAATCCACCACATAAATTTTATCGGCAAAGGTGCCATTGGTCACAATCTGACTGTCTTGATTCACAAAAGCGAAGTCGGCGATTTTGGGGTAAACGGTGTCGCCGTTTACCACCTCGCGCTCGCCTAAGATGGGCAAGGGCTGTGGTTTAGTTTTGGATTGGCATGCCAACAGTATTGATACAAAGGCAAACAGACTCCAATACGTTTTCATCATACAAGGCAATTTTTGCATTGCAACACCGAAACAAAACGATGGTTGTTCACATGATTGTCAAAAACTGCCAGCCTTATTATAATTGTAGGACAGGCTAAAAAACCTAAAGGTTTTAGCACAACCTGAAGGTTGTGGGACGAGGTCAGCCTAAAGGCTGGGCTACTTGGGCTACGTCGTCATGGCACCGCACACGCTGATCGTCTGCCCGGAAATGTAACTTGACAAATCCGAACCGAGAAACACACACAAATCCGCTACTTCTTCGGCACGCCCGAGGCGTTTCAGCGGGATATTGGTCAGGTAAGATGCCCTGGTTTTTTCATCCAGTGTTTCAGTCATGTCGGTTTCGATAAAGCCCGGTGCCACGGCGTTGCAGCGAATGTTGCGCGAGCCCATTTCTTTGGCGATGGATTTGGTAAACCCAAAAATACCGGCTTTGGAGGCGGCATAATTGGCTTGCCCGGCATTACCGGTGATGCCCACTACCGAACTCATATTGATGATGGAGCCACCCGTGCGCATCATGGGGCGCAGGGCGTGTTTGGTGAGGTTAAAAACCGATTTCAAATTCGTTTCGATCACCCGGTCCCATTGCTCCTCGCTCATACGCAGCATCAGGGTATCTTGGGTAATGCCGGCATTGTTGACCACAATATCCAATCTGCCAAAATCTTTGACTACTTCATTTACCAGTGCTTCCGCCCCGGCGTAGGAACCGGCATCCGAGCGGTAGGCTCTGGCGTTCACGCCCAGGGTTTTCAGTTCTTCTTCCAGTGCTTTGGCAGGTGCTTCTGAAGAAAGGTAGGTGAACGCCACGTGGGCACCGTTTTCTGCAAAGCGCCGGATGATCGCTGCGCCGATGCCGCGCGAACCTCCGGTGACAAGGGCAATTTTATTTTGTAATAATTTCATTTTACAAAAGATTTTAACCGCGAAGGTAGGAATTTGGAAGATGGGAGGATAGGAGGAAAGGAAGATTTTTTAGCATCAGGAAGAAGAAAGCGTGATAGCTGCAATATACTTTATGCTGCTAATTAGCCATAAAATAAATATGTTAAAGTGCCAAACTTTAGCAACTTGCTATTGGAAGTATAAAAAATTACGCTTATATTACACTCGGATTAAACCATTAAATCATAGCATGAAACCATCTGCTTATTACACTCTGATCTTGCTTGCTGTTATAGTGGCTTGGAGTTTCACTGGCTGTGTACCCGATGAATTTTATCAAAGCAGCCGCCCTTATTCTGCCAATGAATACGCTACTTTGCAGAAAACCTTGAACCTGCCCAATGAACCGGTCAGCTACGACATTGTGTTGCCCGCGCACATGGGTGGCTTTATGCAAGCTGCCGCCAATGAAATGGCACTCTTGGGTCGGGTGTTGTTTTATGATAAAAATTTGTCGAAAAATAAAATGGTGTCTTGCGCCTCCTGCCATCATCAGGAACTGGCATTTTCAGACAGTCGGGCGTTCAGTGTAGGATTCGACGGGCAGCTGACCTCGCGCAATTCTCTTGCCCTGGGTGCCACGCCGGGTTTTGAAAATTCTTACCAAAACCAAAGTTTCGTCGGTAATAGCAATCTTGCCATCAAACCCGCCGGTTTCCTGTGGGACGAACGCGCCATGGACATTCGCAGCCAGAGTGAAATTGCCCTGCTCGACCCCGTGGAAATGGGTATGGAACACATGGAAGCGGTAAGCGAACGCATCAGAGCGCAGCCGTATTATCAGGTATTGTTTAAAAAAGCATTTGGCGAAACGGACATTCAACATCACCAGATTCTGCGAAGCATTGAGGCGTTCGTGAATGCAATGGCTTCTACCGATTCGCGCTTTGATGCGGGTTTGAATCATACCAAAAATCAGGAACCGGCTTTTCCAAACTTCAGCCCGCTGGAAAACGCCGGAAAAAAATTGTACCTGGATCATTGCAGTTCCTGCCACGGTACGCGCATGGTGGGCTTGTCGGAAAACCTGGCAAATAACGGTCTGGAACTGGATTACAAAGATGCCGGTCGGCAAAAACTCACCCGCCACGACCAAGATAAAGGCGTTTTTAAAGTACCCATGCTGCGCAACGTTGCCCTCACTGCGCCGTATATGCACGACGGGCGATTTGCCACCCTGGAAGAAGTCATCGAGCATTACAGCAACGGCATTACGCTACACCCCAACCTGCATAAAAATTTGCGCAATAGCGACCAAACCCCGAAACGACTGAATTTTTCAAATGAAGAAAAACGGGCACTCCTTGCCTTCCTGCACACCCTTACCGACGAGAAAATCACGAAAGACGTGCGCTTTTCCAACCCCTTTAAAAAGTAATAACCATTCGTTGCCTCGTGCTTTAGCGCGGGGCAATTAAAACTTCCGAATCAAAATCACCCCCGCAATCACCAGCAACACCCCAGCCACCCTTGCCACATTCACCGGTTTTGCCGCCACCCCCAGCAAGCCATAATGGTCAAGCACCAGCGTCACCAGCATCTGCCCGGCAACGAGCAGGCTAAACGTAAGTGCCACCCCGAGCCTCGGCAGCAAGGTAATAGAAGTGATAATGTAAAACACGCCCAGCAAACCCGGCAGCCAGAGGTAAACAGGTGCCGTGCGTAAGCCGCTGAGTTTGGTATTCAGATTTGGTTCGCGCAAAAGCAGGTACAACACAAGGGCAATCGTGCCGGTGAAAAACGACAACAGGGTTGCCAGCACAGGGCTACCGGCAAATTTTGCCATTTTTACATTCAGAGAAGCCTGCACCGGCAGAAGTGTGCCCGCTAGTGCCGCCAGCAGCAAAAATAATATTTTCATACAATCTCTTGAGTAAAGGAAAGCGTTTCGGCTGTATAAAACCTACTGCTCAAAATTACGAAACCGATCGAAGTCTCTGATTTGAACCTACTATTCGAGCGTCTCCGATTTCCAATCCGGTCATTTAGGAAGACTTTCTTCGGTCGCTTCCGACTTCGCATAGTCCTCCCTGCTTCTGATTTTATCCAATAAATCACTCAGTTGTTGCGCCTCCGCTTCCACTATGCCACCTAGAATCGTGTCCATCCGTTCATTGCGGCGATCCAACTGCTTCAGCAATTTTTCTCCCGCCTTGCTGATCGTCACATCCACCAGGCGCTTATCGTTGGGGCAGGTGGTGCGCTCCACCAAGCCTTTCTGGCACAGCCGATCCACCATACGCGAAGTGTCCGACATTTTATCCAACAACCGCTCCCGGATATCGGAGGTAGAAATCGGCTTGCCCGCACCTCGCAAAATACGCAGCACATTGTATTGTTGCACCGTAATATCAAATGGTTTGAGGTGTTCCCGCAGCCGGTCTTGTATCCAGTTAGCCGTATAAATTAAATTCACCACCGCTTTTTGGTGCGCATTGCGAAACGGGCGCTTCTGCTGAATGGCGGCTTCTATTTTCATATCAATCACGTTTGCTGTAATTTTGGCAAGGTACGAAAAGTTTGTTGTCAGAACAGTGGTCTTTAATGTTTAAACACTAATATAAACGGTGAAGTTCTTGGTAAATAAATATTTTAAACAGAAAGGCTTTTTAATTTGTTTGAAAAGTGATTACTCACTGTAAACTTTAAATGACCGAAAAACAGGAAAATATCGTTTTAGTAGCTTTGCGTCTTTTTGCCGAGCAAGGTTACGAAAGCACGCCTACCAGCCAGATTGCCAAAGCCGCCGGGGTGTCGGAGGGTTTGATTTTTAAACATTTTACAAATAAAGAAGGCTTGCTCGGAGCAATTATGACAAAAGGCACGGAGAAAATCAAACAATTTACTAAAGGTATTTTGCAACTAAAGAATCCAGTACAATTGATTCACAAAGTCATTGATTTGCCCGTGGAAATGATTCAACAGGAAAAAGAATTCTGGATGCTGCAACACAATTTGAAAACGCAAAGTAAAAAATACGCAAAATTTTTTCAAGACAGCAACACACTTCAACCCTTGACTGCCGCTGTCCAGGATGCTTTTATAAAATTGAACTATGAAAATCCTGCACAAGAAACGATGTATTTATTCACTGTTTTGAATGGTTTAACCACTGTATTGCTTTCAGAAGCAGACGAAAAACAACACCGGCAACTCGTAAAATTTATCAAACACAAATTTGAACCCAAATAATTTTTTATCTGTTATAGTAAGTGATTACTCACTTTTTAAATTCCAAATGATTATGAGAAAAGTAGTTTTAGTAACCGGTGCCTCCAACGGCATTGGCAAAGCGGCGGCTAAAATGTTTGTAGAAAAAGGTTTTACTACCTATGCGAGTGCCAGAAACCCGGAAAAGTTGAACGAACTGGCGACCTTGGGTTGCAAGCCGCTTCAACTGGATGTAACCGACGAAAACTCGATGGTCGCCGCCATTCAAACGATTGAAAGCGAAACCGACGGGGTGGATATTTTGATAAACAATGCGGGTTATGGTCAAAATGGCGTGTTGGAAGAACTGCCGCTGGACAGCATTCGCCGGCAGTTTGAAACCAACGTATTTGGTTTGATTCGAATGTGTCAGCTTGTGCTGCCCACCATGCGCAGCAAGGGCGCGGGGCGTATCATCAACATCGGCTCGGCGGGGGGTGAGTTTACCATGCCCGGCGCGAGTGCTTACAGCGCGACCAAGTACGCGCTGGAAAGTTTTACGGACGGGCTGCGCGGCGAGGTGGCTCCGTTTGGTATTGAGGTGTCGCTCATTAAACCCGGCGGGGTGCGTACCAATTTTATGAACACGACGAACGACCACTATCCGCCGCCGATAAAAGACACGCCGTACCAGGAGTTTCGGGAGAAATTTTCGGCGATGACTGAAAAAATATTTGATCCTGGCAACAACTCTTATGGCATTTTAAAACCGGAAGAGGTTGCAAAAATTGTGTTGCAAGCTGCCACCACACCCAAGCCGAAAACCCGTTACCGCGTAGGATTGCTCGCGAAAATTACGCCCGGATTACGCCGCTTAATATCTGACCGAGCTTGGGATAAAATGATGCGCAGGCAACTGGGGATGAGGTGAATGTAACGGTGAATTATTCTAGCCAAAGTCAGGGAGGAGGATGTACTTTTGAGAAATGTTTTACAAGAAACTCTGACACAGTTTATGAAATATATTCCTCCTCTTATTTTTCTATCTTTCTGTTAGGGTCTTGTACCGTTGAGAATTAGTCCGTACATTTTTGCTTTTGGCGGTCTATTTTTGGAGAAAGCCTTCCAATTTTAGAAAACAGCCCTTTAACTTTCGCTCCAGGAAGGCTATTTTTTGTTAAGAGCCTTCTATTTTTAGAAATTTGCCTTGCGTAAAACCGCAAAATGTGAAAGTTGCGCTACTTTTGTCACACATTTTAAATTGCACGCAGAGGCGCAAAGACGCGGAGGAAAAACTTTGCGACTTTGCGGCTTTGCGTGAAAAATAAAAGCGCGATGTACGAAAATCTACTCCTTACCGAAGAAGACGGCATTTTAATCGTCACCATCAACCGCCCGCAGGCGTTGAATGCAATGAATGGGCAGACGATGGGCGAACTGGCGCATTTTTTTGGCACGGATGCGCCGCAGCGCACGGGCCTGAAGGGCGTGATTCTGACCGGGGCGGGCGACAAAGCGTTTGTGGCGGGGGCGGATATCAAGGAG
>Ga0224722_1001085_pt1 | contig 15450 bp, 14 predicted proteins | sample Balambano_FR1_Me_FD_161646 | JGI IMG/M metagenome (GOLD analysis project Ga0224722, IMG submission 161646) | Freshwater sediment microbial communities from Lake Towuti, South Sulawesi, Indonesia - Balambano_FR1_MetaG | ecosystem: Environmental > Aquatic > Freshwater > Lake > Sediment | place... | reverse complement strand
TTTTGCGGTTTTGCAGTTAAATTGTATTCATATGCAAGGCGCAACGAAAAAGCCAATAAACATTACAAAAACGTCTATCGGCTTTTTCAAGTTCAAAAACAAAAATCTTCAACGTTGCGCGTGCAACGTCAAACAAAAAATAAATAATGTCAACGTCAGGTGTGGGAACGTCAAACCTCAAACAAAAAATAATCAAACCATGAGTCGGATCGGGTCTTCCAAAATCTGCTGGACGGTTTGTAAGAATTTCGCGCCCGTTGCCCCGTCCACCGTGCGGTGATCGCAGGAGAGGGTCACTTTCATAACATTGCCAATCTGGATTTCCCCGTTTTTCACAATCGGTTTTTCGGCAATGGCACCTACGGCGAGGATACACGAGTCCGGCGGATTAATAATGGCGGTAAATTCTTCAATACCAAACATTCCCAGGTTGGAAATGGTAAAGGTGTTGCCCTGCATTTCGTCGGGTTGGAGTTTTTTGCCTTTGGCTTTGTCGGCTAAGGTTTTCACTTCCGTGTTGATTTGTGACAGGGTTTTAATGTCCGCCATACGAATGACCGGCACGAGCAGCCCTTCGTCCACCGCTACCGCCACGCCGATGTTCACATCTTTATTATATCGAATTTTATCGCCCAGCCACGAGGAGTTAATCGCCGGATGCTGCCGCAACGCTGCTGCACAGGCTTTTATCACAAAATCGTTATATGAAATTTTCACCGGAGCCACTTCGTTCACCCGCTGGCGCATTTCCACCACTTTGTCCATATTGATTTCAATGGTTAGGTAAAAATGCGGTGCGGTAAACATACTCTCGCCCAACCGCCGCGCGATGGTCTTGCGCATCTGGCTGATGGGTTTTTCTTCGAAATTGGCAGTGCCGCCACCGTAAGTAAAAGGCTGGACTTGCGCAAGCCCCCTTTCCGTTCTCCCCGAGGGGGAAGACTTTTTCGATTCAATGGCAGCTTCTACATCCCGTTTTACAATACGACCGTGTTCGCCGCTGCCTTCCAGGTTTGCTAAATCCACCCCCGCTTCTTTGGCGATGCTTTTGGCTAAGGGCGAGGCTTTGAGGCGTTCGTCAAGCCCCCTTTCCGTTCCTCCGGAGGGGGAAGACCCCACATCAGCTGTCTGAGTAGGTTGTGTGATGTTGCTACCTTCGGAGGTATGTACAGGCGTTTGCACCGGATTTTCCTGCGGCGGTGTGGGCGTTTCGGTGACCACCCGCTCTGCTTCTGCGGCGGGCGGAGCTTGTTCGGGTTTAGCTGCACCGTTGGAGTTGCCTGCTGCGCCATTACTGCCGCCTGCACCGTTCACTGCTGCCTGCCAGTCCTCGCCTGCCTTGCCAATCACCGCTATCACGCCGTTGATGGCAATCGGACCTTCCTTCACCGCGATGTGCAGCAGCACACCCTCTTCCGGGCTGTCGAGTTCCATGGTGGCTTTATCGGTTTCCACCTCCGCCAGCGTATCGCCGATTTCCACTTTATCGCCTTCTTTTTTTAGCCAGCTTACGATGTTGCCTTCTTCCATCGTGTCGCTCATCCGGGGCATTCTGATTATTTCCGCCATATTTTATTTTTTCGTAAAAGGTAAGAGCTGAACGGTAAGAGGTAAGAAGAAATGGGTGTCCTTTTACCGTTTACCTCTGACCGGTTTGACTGCAAAGAAAACGATTCTTGAGCTTATTGCCAATTACATTTTTTGCAAATTTGCAAATGAATTGCGCAAGGTCGCCTCCGGCGTGGGAGTCAGGTCGCGTTCCAAATAAAAATGCTCCACGCCCGCTTTGTCTGCCGCTTTCAAAATGCCTGCAATGTCGAACACGCCCGTGCCCGGATCCGCCATTTTGGGAAAAAGCGGCATCCACTGGTCAAAGGTGCTGCCGTCGCCCGCAAAACGCACTTTTTCGCTGGCATCCTTGATGTGGAGCAGTTTGTAACGTTTTGGATATTGTTGCAAATACTCAATCGGGTCGCCGCCTGCCGCGCTCATCCAGAAAATGTCGAGTTCAAATTTTACATTCTTTTTGTCCGTGTTTTTCAACAGAAAATCCATTGGAATCTCGCCGTTCATCGGCACGTGTTCATAGCCGTGGTTGTGATACACGAACGCCATATTGTACGCCGCCATTTGCTTACCAAAATTATTAAACTCGTCCGCGAGGCGTTTGTAATCGTCTAAGTTCCTGCGGTCGCGCACATCCTGAAGGGCAGGCAGCACGAGGTATTTCGCACCCAGCGGTGCTACGGCATCCAAGGTTTGTTTCAGATTTTTTCTGAATGTAATTAAATCCAAATGCAACGAAGGCGTTTTCAAATTATAATCTTTCAACATCTGATTGACTTCCTGCAATTTATACCCCCAAAAAGCCGTGCGTTGCAAGCCCAGCATACCCGCCATTGCCTTCCAGCCTTCCAGCGTTTCGGTTGCGCTAAATTCATACGGACCAAAAAACTCCACCTCGCGGTAGCCGATGTCGCTCAGGAGTTTCAAGGTGCTTTTAAAATCCTGATCCGCCATTTTTGGGATGGTGAAGAGCTGAACGCCCAAGTTTTTCTTCTTTTTAAAAAATTCCGTCATAATGGAATGCGAAAACGGCGTGAGGGCAAAAGCTGCCGCTGCTGCGCCGGTGGTTTTGAGAAAATGTCTGCGATGGTACATAAAAGCGTGATTTTGCGGAGGTTAATTTAGATAAAAAGCAACAAAAGAAGTCAGTTTTTGAATGGTATAATTTTTTGGATAGCTACAAACTAAAAACATCTTCGATTCTGTGCTTTGCATTTCAAAATATTCTCGTATCATTGCGCACAAACAAAACTAATCGAAATTAAACGAAATTGATTCTCATTCAATACCGTGGAGCCGTTGCAAAAAAGCTGCCTCTTTTGTTGGTATATGCCGGCACAGCCGCCTGGTGGCCCCTGTTCAACGTGTATTTGGAAAAAAATGGCTTGAGCGGCTTGCAGATTGGTGTCATTGCATCGGTCGTCCCGGTGATGATGTTGCTGGTGCAACCGCTGTGGGGCATTTGGGCAGACCAATTCGGGCGGGTGAAATTATTGCGAATCGCCGTTTTTTGTTACGCATTTGTGTTGTTGGGATTTTTAATCGGCATAAACTTTTGGTTTATTTTTTGCTGGACGGTCGTGTTGGCATTCTTTTTTAATCCGACTCAATCCATTATGGACAGCGTAGCACTCGATATTGCCAAAGCCGACCCGCGTTCCTCGTATGGCAAAGTCCGTTTGTGGGGTGCGATTGGTTGGGCGGTTTCAGCACCACTCGTCGGCAAATTTATCACCGGTCGAGAAATGAACCTCATTTTTCCGATTGCGGCAGTCTTAATGTTATTCGGATTTTTTTTTATTCAACATTTGAAAATTCGTTCCAATACAAATTCAAATGAAACAGCAGATGTAGAAACAGAGTTTTTGTCAGAACGTGTCAAAGCCTTAATAAGTAACCGACAGTTATTAACTTTTTTAATAATCGTTTTTTTAATGTCAGTCGGTACGTATCCCATTTGGACTTTTCAAAGTTTGTATCTGAGCAACTTAGGTGCTTCACCGGAATTAATCGGCTGGTCATTGGGCATCCAAGCCATGATTGAATTGCCGTTTTATTTTTACTCCAATAAAATCATTCAAAAATACGGTGCAGGGCGATTGATGGCGTTTTCGTTTTTTATGTTCGCCGTTCGCCTGGCTCTGTACGCGAGCATTCAAAACCCCGTAGCCGGGGCCGCTATCGAATTGTTACACGGTGTTTCGTATTCTTTTTTCATGGTGGCTTCGGTCGAATACATCAACGAACTCGCTGGTGAGGAATTGCGTGCTACCGGGCAGTCGGCTTTTTACAGCATTTACGCGGGTTTGGGAGCGATTGTCGGCAATTTTGGCACCGGGTATTTGTACGACCAAATGCCCATTCAACGTATTTTCGGCTATGATGCGCTGCTACTTTTTGGGGTGGGATTACTGACTTTGTGGGTGCTGCGCTCGCCAAAGACGAAATTAATCACTGAAAAACCCATGCTAAAGCAGGGGGCTATTAAAACATGAATATTTCGACCCCCGCCCTTTTTGGCATCGAGCTGCCGCTTAACGTGGCTGACCCATTCCTTTCTCAACCGGAACGCTTCTGGCAGGCACGGCTCATGCCCGAAAATCGTTGGCAGGACATTCCCAAAATTCAACACAATGTGGAGATTTGGGCGGAACGTTTGAAAACCTTGGGGGTAGATTTTGCCTGTTACGACCTGCGTCCGCACGAACCGGAGGCTGCACTGACCGCTGCACAATGGGCAAAACGAAATGATTTGAAACTATTGTTGAACAATCCGTATTGTCAAATCAACGGCGCGATTGCCGAAGGTTTACAAACATGGGCGTACGACCCCGATTTGTTATTAAAAATAACGCAAAAATCTGATTTAGTAGGTGTTGTGTATGATGAATTGTTGCATCATCAGATTCACAATGGCTTGGAAGGACACACGAATCCCTGGAATGCTTTAGCAGATGTGTCGGAAACGCGCGATTCGCGGCAAGCATACGAACAGATTGAAACGGGTTTAAAAAAGTTGTTTGATTATACCAATTTCACAAATGTCCCGGCTTATACAGAGCAAGTCGTACCTGCCTTTTTTCACGCGGTAGCGCGCAGCGGCGGACTGCCCGGCGTGAAGGTGTTGAAAGAGCAGCACACGCCGGTGACCACAAGCCTGTGTATGTCCGCCGCGCACCAATACGGCACCCGCTGGATGGGCACGATTGACCTGTGGGAAGGCGACTCCGGACCCTGGTATCAGGTGTTGGCGCGGCAGAGCGGGCACGGTGTGGCGGAGTTTTTAAGTGCGCTGAAATTAATGGCTTTGCTCAATCCAAGTTTGGTGTTGCTGGAAGCGGCTGACCTTTTTTGGGAGGTGGATACCCCGGAAGCCCGATTGACCGAGTTTGGCGAAGCCATTCAATATTTTACACACGAGTTAAAACCTAAGATACAACCCGCTTTTGATGTGCATTCCTGGCAGCCAACGGTGGCAATTGTTCATGCCGAAGACGGTTGTTGGCACAAAGGAATCGAAGGCGATTGGCGTTGGGGCAGGCGTTGTGGCTCACCACATCTGACCATAGACGAAATCAATCGAAAGTGGCTGCGAGTATGGTACCATCTTACTTGGGGCAAGGTGAACGGCAGTTTTCACATTCATTTAACTGAACAACAAAGTGAGTTACAAATTGCAGAAGCGAATTTTATAAGTGGTTCCGAACATGATATGACATTACACCCGCTTGAAAAACGCCGGGATATTAATCGAAAGGAAAGTCATTTACATAATTTATTCATTCCGCTTAATAATGTAGCCGTTTTTGATGCGTATGTAAAAGCACCGCAATTGGCGACGGCACAGTTGATAGTGTTGTGCGGTTCGTACGTGTTGCCGGAGACATTACAAGCTGTGCAAAAAGCAGTGGAAAACGGCGCGGTTTGTTTATGTCAGGAAGAATTGGCTCCGCCGGAAATGCTTTATTTTAAAGGTAAACAATTCGGTAAAGGCTTTTGGTGGACGGTCGCTGATTTTGACACAGCGGATGCGGTTGACCAGTTCTATCAATACAAAGGTTTTCAAAACCAATGGATTTTAAAAAGCAAGCTCGGTACGCTGCGAATGTACGCGCAAGATATGTGGGGGAATGATTTGAATTGGGAGCTAGAATCTTGATATGCTAAATCTCCAAGATTTAGTAAATCTGAAGTTTGATAAAATTTACCGGATTTTTGAAATCTGGCAAATTATAAAACGAACTATTATGGCAAATAAAAAAAATCAATATTTATTGAATAAAATTCAACGCGGCTGGTCTTTGCCGCAGTCATTCTACACCGACGAAACCGTCTTTCAGAACGACCTCGAACAAATATTTTTTAAACATTGGCTCTATGTGGGACACACCATCCAACTACAAAAAACCGGTGATTATTTCACTTACGAAATCGGTGATGAATCCATTATTATCATTCGAAATAAAGGGAATCAAATAAACGCTTTTTATAATGTGTGTACCCATCGGGGTTCGCGCATTTGTTTACAAACCAGTGGAAATGCGCAACGGCATTTAGTGTGTCCGTACCATCAGTGGGCGTTTTCGCCGGATGGCGAGTTGCAACGCGCGCGCGACATGGGCGAAGATTTTAATAAAAATGAATTTCATTTACACCGAGTAAATGTGGAAGTGTTTGAGGGTTTGATTTTTATTTGTTTAAATGAAAATCCACCTTCGTTTGAACCTATGTACCGCGATGTGCTGCCGCAACTCAAACCTGTGGGAATGAATCGGGTGAAAATAGCCGCCTCACGCACCTACGATGTGTGGGCAAACTGGAAACTCATCACCGAAAATTTCCGGGAGTGTTATCACTGTCCGGGCGGTCACCCCGAGTACATCCGCTGCGTGGAAGGCACGGCGAGCTTTGACCCCGAACACGTTACAGAACGCACTACACACTGGCAATCAATGGGTTACATTACATATGGCGTGGATTTTACGCCCGATGCCTGGCACCATTGTCAGCGTTATCCCTTCCATCGGGGCTATGTGACTGAATCCTTGGATGGTAAACCTGTTGCGCCGCTTTTAGGGGATTACACCGAAGAAGACATGGGTACTTTTTGTATTGTGACGCACCCGAATTTCATGTTGGAATCCAGCAGCGACCATGCCCTCACGATGCGTATGACCCCCGTGTCTGCCCGCCATACGCGCATGACGGTGACCTGGTTTGTAAATGAAACCGCCGAAGAAGGACACGATTATGATATAGCCAATGTAATGGCTTTCTGGCATACGACGGGTGAGCAGGACTGGAAATTGTGTAGCGACAACCAAGCCGGCGTGAATTCCCGCGCCTACCGCCCCGGACCGTACGGCGAAAAAGAAGTAGCCGTGAAGATTTTTCAGGAATGGTATTTGAATCAATTAAGAGATGTTGGATATTAAATATTGGATATTGGATATTAGATGCCGGATATTGGATTGACAATTTATTTTTACAATGTGATTAGTGAAAATAATAATTTGAAGAATAGAATGATAAATTCTTTTGCTACGGTCAGTACCCTACACGAACGCTTTGCCGAAGTGCAACGCAGCCGACGGGCACTGTTGGCAACCAATTTTTACAATTTTGAAACGCTGCGCGGCGTCGTTTTAGCGGCGAAAGCGGCGCGGCAACCTTTGATTTTGCAACTCACCCAGGCTTCGATTGACTACATGGGTTTGAAACAAGCGGTCAGTCTCGCCCGTACGGAAGCCGCCGAGCAGGGCGTGGAAGCCTGGCTGCATCTCGACCACGGCAATTCGGCAGACTTGGCGTTTCGCTGCCTGGATGCAGGTTTTGACTCGGTGATGATTGATGCCAGTGAGCAAGCGTTTGCACAGAACATTAAAATCACTCGTCAAGTGGTGGAAACCGCGCAGCGATGCGGCGTGTGGGTAGAAGCGGAACTCGGCTATGTGGCAAAATTGGGGCAGTCGGATGAGAAAATCGGTTTTACCGACCCGGAAGAAGCCCGGATTTTTGTAGAAGAAACGGGTGTGAATGCCCTCGCGGTGGCGATTGGCACGGTACATGGTTTTTATAAAGGTGAACCGAAGTTGGATTTGGAACGCCTGTCGGCTATTCAACATTTAGTTTTCGTTCCGTTAGTATTACATGGCGGTTCCGGTATTCCCGACGCGATGTTGCAGGCAGTTATTCAGCGTGGTATTTGCAAAGTGAATGTAGCGACGGAAATTAAAAATATTTTTATCAAAATACTACAAACTGAATTACAAAACACTGAAAATATTGATTTGCGCACCTTGTTTCCACCGGCGATTCAAGCGGTACGCGATTTGGTAAAACAAAAAATTGATATTGTATCAAATATAGTACACTGATATGATGGTTAAGATAGTTTATGATTTGAATCTTAATTATCTTAAAAATTAGTGTACTATTTCATGCTACGACCATGAATAAAATAATAACGCCTGTTTATCAAGCATTTACAGAAATTTTCGCACAAGACGAGAGTTTGCAAAAAACTTTAGATTACATCTTGTCGCAAAAGGAAGTGTTGAAAGATTTTTTTGAAAATAGTCAGTACAATGCAGTTGTCTTTCTCGCCTGCGGCTCGAGCTATTGGTTATCGCTGTCGGCGGCGGAGACCTTTGCGGAGCAAACGGGCGTGCGTGCTACGGCGGTCACGAGCGGCGATGTGCTGATGAATCCTGACTTGTACCTTCGCAAGTTTGAAAAACCGCTCTTCATCTGCCCCTCGCGTTCCGGCAATACCACAGAAACCTTGCTGGCATTAGATATTTTGTTACAATATTACAACGACGCACAGGTATTGTCTATTACCGAATACCCGGATGCGCCGCTGCACGGGCGGGCGCACCTCGGTTTGCAACTACCCTGGGCAAAGGAAGAAAGTGTGTGCCAAACGCGCTCGTTTTCCAATTTGTACTTAGCTATTGTTGCAATGGCAGCGATTTTGGGAGAGGATAAAAATTTAATTATAAGATTACAAGATTATCTTCATGCTTTTAAAAAACAAAGCCTGAAAGTAAATAATTTTACAGATAATTTATTTGAATCGTATCCAAACTTAAAATGCTTAGTCGCACTCGGCAATGGCAAACTCTACGGAACGGCTTGCGAGGGCGCGTACATCACGGTGGAAATGGCGCAGGCACCGGCGCATTTCTTTTACACCTTAGAATTTCGGCACGGACCGATTGTGCTGTTGGATGAAAGTTATTTAGTGGTGTTATTTAGTGATGGTAAACAAATTGAATTAGAACAAAAATTGATTGCCGAGATGCAAGCCAAAGGCGCAAAAATACTGGTAATTTCAGCAGAGGCGATTTTTTCAACGGCAGATTGGTATCTGACCCTCGACCAGCCCTCCCCGGCAGAAGTGGTGGGTTTGTACGGCTCTTTCGTCACGCAAGCCCTTGCCTATCACCGCGCTTTAGCGTTGGACATCAACCCCGACCAACCCAAAGATTTGGTGCAATGGATAAAGATTTAACAAGCTGCAAGTCACGAGTTGTAAGTTACAAGTCTGCGAAAATCCGCGTCGCCCGTGTCGTCCGCGTTCCCATTGTTGTCGTGAGTGCTAATAGCATTGGCAAGTAATAAAAATTAAATAAAAACATGATAAATCCAGTAAATAAAAAATTCGACGTAGTCCTTGCACTGGATTTATGCGTAGATTTTTTAATAGCATTGGGCAGTACGCTCCCGGAATTTGGACAAAAAGAAAAATTGATTCCAGATTATCATCTCACACTCGGCGGTTCGGCAGTTCTTACAGCATCTCAACTTACTAAACTCGGCTTGCGCGTGGCAGGCATCGGCGCGGTAGGCGAAGACCTGTTCGGCGATTTCATTTTACAACAACTTACTGATTTACAGATATCTACGCAATTCATTCAACAAGATGCGAATCTAAAAACCGGCATGGGACTCGCCCTCTGCCAGCCGCACGACCGCGCCATCCTCACCTACACCGGCTCCATTGATGCCCTTACCCATTTTCCTGAAAATATGCTGCAAAACGCCCGCCACCTGCACAGCAGCAGCTATTTTTTGACGCCTTCTTTACAAGCGAATTATCCTAAAATCTTTCAAACCGCCCGACAACATGGTATGACCACCAGCCTCGACCCCAACTTCGACCCCGCCGAACAGTGGCAAAGCGGCTTACCCGATCTCCTCCCGTTCCTCGACCTGCTATTCGTCAACGAAACCGAAGCCCTCGGCATGAGCGGCAAACCGGATTTGAACGACGCACGCACCTGGTTGACCCAACGAGTACCCGTCGTAGTTTTAAAACAAGGCGCAAACGGTGCTTCTGTTTTTACAAAAACAGCAATATTACACGAAAAAGCATTACAAGTGGATGTAATAGATGCCGTCGGCGCGGGAGATAATTTTAACGGCGGTTTTTTGTACGGCTTTTTGAATGCAATGGACTGGGCGACGTGCCTGCGCTTAGGTGTAGCGTGTGGCAGCGCGAGTACGACGCGGGCGGGGGGGATAGCGGGGCAGATTGGTAAAGAAGCGTTGATTTTAAAACTTTGATAACCCACTTTCTTCCCTTTGTTAAAAATTGTATTTTTGTGAAAACGCATGAATGGCTGCGAAGGATAAATATCATCAACAAGTAAGACAGGCACTTGAAAACGACGGTTGGACGATTACGCACGACCCTTATTTTTTGCGGATGGAGGGTGTCAATTTTCCAGTAGATCTTGGAGCGGAGCGGCTGCTTGCGGCGCAAAAAGGAAATGAAAAAAATAGCAGTTGAAGTAAAAAGTTTTGTGGGAGAAAGTGTACCCAACGAATTCGATAATGCACGGGGTCAGTACTTAAATTATAATTAGGTTTAGAAGAACAGGAGCCCACACGCAAAATTTTCTTGGCCATTCCGGAAGAAGTTTACCAAAAATTCAAAAAATACCTATTTTGTTGAAGGCGTTGAATAAGTTTAGTGTAAATTTAATTTTATTTAATCCATCTTCTCAAATGATTACACAATGGCTGAAAAACTAAAGCAATACGAACAAATTATTATAGAAACTTTGCAGGAATATGCTGCCATGTTTAACCAACAGGACAATGGACTGCAAGCAAAAGTCATTGTTGACAAAGAAGGTAAACATTATCAATTACTTAACACCGGCTGGCGTAAAGATGAGTATTTATTTTATATTATTTTCCATTTTGACATTATAAACGATAAAGTGTGGGTACAGGAAAACCGTACCGACATTCTCATTGCGCAAGAACTGAGCGAGCGCGGCATTCCAAAAAGTGATATTGTGCTGGGCTTGCAATTGCCGGAGTTGCGCGGGGAGTTGGGGTATGCGGTGGCGTGAGTTTGCAAAAACGATGAAAAGGTTGTAATTTTATTGCAAAAAAGTACTCTATGGAATTGGTGATATATCTAAAAAATGAAGAAGACCTCGCTGTTTTAGAACCTTTACTCAAAAGGCTACAACTGCGGTTTGAACGCAAAAATAGCGACCACAACACCTTGCTGCCTTTGGCGGAGCAAAAATTAGAAGCAGCGCGTGTACAATTGCTACAGATGTTACAGGCAGGCGTGGACGTTTCCACTTACGGCGACCCAGTGGAGTGGCAACAAGCAACACGAACAGATAATAACTTGCCTTTTAGAGATTAGAATTTACGATACTACAACTAACTCCCTATGCGTATTATTGATGCGAACCTGATTATTTATTTTGCCCAACCTGGTTATGAATGGCTGCAAACGCATATTCAAACACTGGATGCACATTACTCCGCCATCACCAAAGTAGAAGTAGTAGGCTATCACAAAATCACGCCGAGTGCCAAAGCCTTTTTTCAGGTCTATTTTGACAGCATTCCTTCCTTACTGCCCACTGCCGATATTGTAGAAAAAGCCATTACACTTCGCCAAACCCGAAAAATGTCATTGGGTGATTCCATCATCGCTGCCACTGCTTTGGTTCACGATTTGGATTTGTACACGCATAATGTAGCGGATTTTGCAGGAATACTGGATTTGCGGATTGTTGATCCGCTAAAAATATGATGTCTTGCCGATTTTCAATCGCTGCATAAGCGACTGGATAGTGGGTATGCGGTGGCGTAGTAGAAATCTTTTTGAAAGGTTTTGTAACTAATTGGAGATAGATACGTAAGAACAAATAAATTTTAGCAAAACAATCTTGTCAATACTAAATACATATAAATTTTATGAACACAATTAATAAAATTGCTATAAATTTTTCACCACTAAAAATGCAAAATTTTAAAATCAAGGCTTTTAGAAGAATCAAACAATATGGAGAACTTAAGGAGGATTTTTTTTTCCCTGTGCAGCAAAGAGAGTTACCTATATTACTATCAGTTCTTGGTTCAAAAGAAGATTATTGGATAACTTTTGATATACAAGAGGGTTTTGAAGAATTTACTTGTGAATCTACTACAAATATAGGACTTACTTTAAGTTATTTAAATAATGAAATATTGAAAAAATGTAAATTAACCGCTCTACTTCCTGAGGAGGAGTATTTTATTCTAAAAGAAAGAATTAATAATACTAACAAAATAGAAAAGATTTACTTTGTAAATAGTATAGATAGCTCTGGAAAACAATGCGTTTGGGTTAAAGCTGGTTATTTAGAAGTTACAAAACAATTCGGATTTTATACAGATTTCCAATTTAAAAAAAGTAAAGACAGCAAAAATTACATCCAAATACAAAAACTGAGCTTAAGTCTGGATAATCATGGACGTTCAAACACCAACTTTTACACTGATAGGTACGAGCAGTTGAAAAAGTTTGCTGCAACATATTACAAAAGAGTTTTTCACAAAACCAGCCTTGAGTTTTCCAGTTTACAAGAATTAAATGTCAATATTTTACAAAACAAAATTTATCAATTCAAAAACAAAAAAGAGGGAAATTTGGCAAGCGACTTGAAAATCCATAAACCTTATGAAGGTGTATCATACGAAACAAAAATCTACTTTGTTTATAGGCAGGATGAGAAATATCTTATCAACATCGCAAGTAATAAAATCAAAGCCCTGTTAATCGAAAATTTCGAGTTAAATGTAAAATCTGAACTCCACGAAATAGAGACAACGACTATAAGCTCAATAGAGTCATTTATAGAATACATTGAAAATGAAAACAATAATTTACAATACAAATTTTTAGTATTCTTGCCGATTCAAAATGAAAAAGTAAATTATTATTATCAATGTAAATACGAATTTGACAGACGCAGCATACCAATACAATTTGCCAGTTATCAAACTTTAAAAAGTGGTAATAATTGGGCTTACGACGGTTTAACATTGCAAATATTTGCTAAGTTAGGAGGTAAGCCATGGAGGATGAAACCAACAAACGAAAAATGCTTAATATTAGGGTTAGCGCAAGCAAATCCAAAACAAAAATTAGATAAACAGTCAAACATGAAACGGTTTTTTGGCTACTCAGTACTGGTAGATTCTAGCGGTTTATACAAATCATTAGAAGTTTTCAGTAATGAACTTAAGAAAGAGGAATATTTGTTAAGGTTGAGAGAACACGTGACTTCAATAATAAGTCAATACAGCACAGAATATCAAAAAATAGTTATACATACTCCTTTTCGGATTAAAAATGAAGAATTAGATGAAATAAGGAAGGCTATTGACGATACTAACACAATCTCTATCAAGTTTGTAGTGATTCGAATTAATGTCTTTAATGATTATTTCGGATACAATAAGCAGCGTAACAGTTTAGTTGCTTTCGAAAGTTCTTTAGTACAAATATCAAATACAAAATATCTGGTTTGGTTTGAAGGATTGAAAGCCAAAACGGATGAAAGACCGAATAAAAGATTCTCTGGTCCAACGTTTATTGAATTTCATTATCCTCAAGAACTAACAGAACAAGAAAAAATATCTTATCTTCAAGATATAATAAATTTATCAGGTGCTAACTGGAGAGGATTTAGGGCAAAGGCAGAACCTGTATCAATATATTACTGTAAGCTCGTTACCAGTTTTATAAAACAGTTTAGAGCGATAGGATACGAAAAATTAGATTTTAAAAATTTTCAACCTTGGTTTTTATAAATATGAATTTATTAACAGAAAATGATGTAATAATTTTGCTCGGTGCGGGCGCAAGTGCAGAGGCAAATATTCCTTTCACTTCTCAGATGATAGATGATTTAGAAAAATCTTTACAGGAAGATGATAAAGAATCATTTAAGAAACTATATGATTTTTTGAATGAGCAAAAAAAGCTACTTAATCTTAATTTAGAAAACATAACTATCGAAGAATTGGTAAATGTAATTGATGAACTTTGCCTGCTTTTAGAGAAACAACATCCGCTTACGCTGATTAATCTAAGTTGGGTAAACTTTATGGATAAATTAGGATATTCTAACAAATCTTTGAAAGACTTTAAAAACTTTATTGTCAACAAATTGAAAGAGTGGATTCCTATTGAAGATAAAGAAAAACCTAAGTATTATAATAATATAGCTAAATTTTTACTTGAATACGACAATAATTTAAGTATTTTCACTTTGAATTATGATAGATGTGTAGAAGAATATTGTAGTAGACTAGAAAATGACAATCCACAGTTTAACGACGGTAAACCGTACAATATTTTTATAGAGCGAGGTTTTGGAAACGAGCAAGAAACCGACGAAAATAGAGAATGGGATTACAAAAGATTTATTGAAAGTGGCGACGTAGTTAGAAACAAAATCTATCTGTACAAAATGCACGGCTCTATTGATTGGGAAAGAAATCAAAATGGAAAAACAGAAAGGCGTAACAATATTAACACAATTAAAAATCTTGATATCATTTTTGGTACACAGCACAAAGTAAAAGCATATGACCCTTATCTATTTTTTATGTACGAATTTAGGGAGAAGAGTCTAAACTCTAAGCTAATTATTATTTCTGGATATGGTTTTGGAGATGACCACATAAATAAGATATTACGACAAGCTTATGAAAATGGAAGAGATAACCCGTACCTACTAATTAATTTATTTAACAAAGACAATGAGGAGGGTAAAGAATTTGTAAAAAGTAAATTAGAAATAACAATATCTGACAGAATTGTGGTATTTAAAGGAAATGCTAGTACTTTCTTTAAAGAAAATTTAAGTGCAGATTATATTAAAACTCTTTTATTTGGTGAAGAATCAGACGAGGATTTACCTTTCTAACTATTTAAGTTTTAGTATTTCCACCTTCCGAAAATCCACTGGATGGTGTTCGGCTTGCAAGGCGATGTAGCCGCTGCGGAGAGGTTTGCCGGTGCGTTGTTTCACTTCGGCGGGCATATAGTCGTTCAAGTTGGCGGTGAGGCACTCGCCCTGCCCTAAACGATGGTTAAGATAAGTTATGATTTAAAACCACCATAATTATCCTAATAAATCAGTGTACCATCATTGAAACACCCGCACATAATCCACAATCATCTGCTGCGGAAACACGGTGCTGGTATTCGGGCTGCCGGGCCAATTACCGCCCACGGCAACGTTAAATAACAGATAATGCGGTTTATTAAAAGGATAATCAAACGTGCCGACATCCGATTTTTTAAATTCAAAAAACAGGCGGTCGTCCAAATACCATTTAATGTTATCTTCGGTCCAATCAATGGAAAATACATGAAATTTGGTGCTAAACTTTTCTCCTGCGGGCAGCAAGGTTGATGTGCCTTTGCTTCGGTGTTGCATCCAATCGGGTCCGTAATGTGCCGTGCCGTGAATCTTATTGGGCTCATGTCCGAGCAATTCCATGATATCTATTTCACCGCAGGCGGGCCAGTTCACGCGGTCTATGTCGCCGCCGAGTGTCCACAGGGCG
>Ga0224722_1001084_pt1 | contig 15464 bp, 19 predicted proteins | sample Balambano_FR1_Me_FD_161646 | JGI IMG/M metagenome (GOLD analysis project Ga0224722, IMG submission 161646) | Freshwater sediment microbial communities from Lake Towuti, South Sulawesi, Indonesia - Balambano_FR1_MetaG | ecosystem: Environmental > Aquatic > Freshwater > Lake > Sediment | place... | reverse complement strand
GGGGTATTTCGTTTGGTTCGTGCTGAATATATGAAGCACAAATCGCGTGAATATGTACTTGCAGCGAAGGCGATTGGTGTCAGTCACTTACGCCGTATGTTTGTACATATATTTCCAAACGTGAGTCATATCGCCTTGGTTCAAATTTCGATTTTGGTGGTGTCATTCATTAAATCTGAAGTGATTCTGAGCTTCCTCGGTTTTGGTGTACCTGTCGGTGTGGTGTCTTGGGGCAGTATGTTGAATGAAGCGCAAAGCGAATTGATCTTGGGCAAATGGTGGCAACTGGCAGCGGCATCCATCGCGATGGCAATTTTGGTCACGGCATTTTCCATGTTTACCGATGCATTGCGTGATGCTTTAGATCCTAAGTTGAAATAGCGGAGAGAAAAATATGCAACATCAAAATGAAACACCGCTATTACAGGTAAAGGATCTTCAGGTCAGTTTTAAAAATGAAAATAAACAGTGGATCGAAACGGTCAAAGGAATTTCATTTTCGATTCCAAAAAATAAAACTGTGGTACTGGTTGGGGAATCGGGCAGTGGTAAGTCTGTAACTTCATTGGCCGTGATGGGTTTATTGCCGAAAGGGCAAAGCCAAATCGCTGAACAAAGTCGAATTCGCTTTGAAGATAAAGACTTACTAAATTTGTCAGCCAAAGAAATGCGTAAGATTTGTGGTAAAGAAATTGCCATGATTTTCCAAGAACCGATGTCGTCGTTGAATCCTGTATTTACGGTGGGTGATCAGATTGCCGAAGTGCTGCGTATTCATTTAGGTATGAGGCCTAAGCAGGCTAGAGTACGGGTACTTGAATTACTAAAAGAAGTCGGTATTGCTGCACCAGAAACCAAGATTGATGCTTATCCAAGTCAGCTTTCAGGTGGTCAGCAGCAACGGGTGATGATTGCGATGGCAATCGCCTGTGAGCCGAAATTATTGATTGCGGATGAACCGACCACGGCTTTAGATGTCACCATTCAAAAGCAGATCATTGATTTATTAGAATCTTTACGTCAACGTCATCAAATGTCGATGCTGTTTATTACTCATGATTTAGCATTGGTCAGTGAAATCGCAGATAAAGTGATTGTCATGCGTCATGGTGAGATTCGTGAAAGTGGCTTCGTTGAACAAGTGCTGCAACAACCGAAAGATGTGTATACCCGTGCTTTATTGCATTGTCGTCCTCAGCTAGCGACACGTCCCTATCGTTTGCCGATCACCAGTGACTTTATGAAACAGGAAAATGGGCAATGGGTTGAAGTGAACAGTTTATCTGAACTGAATATAAAACAGCGCACACGTGGCTTAGTTGGAAATGAACAGATCATTTTAGACGTTAAAGATTTGAAAAAGTCATTCTATAGTCGTAAAGGTTTATGGGGACGAGAGGAGTTTCAGGCGGTTAAAGGCGTATCCTTCCAATTGGCAAAAGGCAAAACCCTTGGTCTTGTTGGTGAGTCAGGTTCAGGTAAGACTACGATTGGTTTATTGCTGATGCGTTTACATGAGGCGACGGGCGGGCAGGCGCTGATTGGGGGGAAAGATATTCTTGCAATGACCGAGAAAGAGTTCTCACAGTATCAGCGAAAGATACAGATCATTTTTCAAAATCCATATGCTTCACTCAATCCACGTTTTACCATCGGACAGATTTTATTAGAACCGATGCGGATTCATGGTATTGGTCAAAATGATGCTGAACGCAAAAAAATGGCATTGGAATTATTGGAGCGCGTCAGTTTACCAACACAAGCTTATGACCGTTATCCGCATGAGTTTTCAGGTGGGCAGCGTCAACGGATTGCGATTGCACGGTGCTTAACCTTAAGGCCTGAGATTTTAATTTGTGATGAATCTGTTTCTGCATTGGATGTTTCTGTGCAGGCACAGGTGCTGAATCTTTTACAAGATTTGCAGGATGAGTTTGGTCTGAGCTATATCTTTATTTCACATGATTTATCTGTCGTGAAATACATTTCAGATCAGGTGATGGTGATGAATCAGGGTGAGTTGGTTGAAATTGCCAATTCGGATGAATTGTATTTACATCCGCAGCATGAATATACCAAAAAATTACTCAATGCGATTCCACAGGGCATCGCATGAGGTCTTTAAGCGCAATAAAAAACGCTCAAATCTGAGCGTTTTTTATATTTTTGTGCAAATAATTAAGGTTTTTTGAAGCCTTTATTAAAACCAATCGTTTTACGTCCATTACTATTGTTGTTAGCATTGCTATTTGAACGTTGTTGCGGTTGATCTTGTTCATCATCACGACGTTGTTGACGTAAATACCCGCCACGACGTGAAGCTAAAGGTTTCTCAGCCATCTTTTCAGTACGACGTTTTGCCATACCAAATAAGCCTGTGCCTTGACGTGGTTTCAATTCAACAGATTTCGCTAAATTGTCAATATCGGTTTTATCCAATTCCATCCAACGACCCGTACGTAGCTCACGTGGCAAAATGATCGTGCCATAGCGAGTACGTAATAAACGGCTGACTTTTAAACTTTGTGATTCAAAGATACGACGTACTTCACGGTTACGACCTTCTTTTACCACGACTTGATACCAGCGGTTGATACCATCACCACCGATTTCAGAGAATGATTCAAATTTCGCTGGACCATCTTCAAGTTCTACGCCTTTCAACATGGTATTGCGAATTTGAGGGGTCACTTCACCCATCACACGGACTGCATATTCACGCTCAACTTCATTTGAAGGGTGCATTAAGCGATTAGCAAGCTCACCATCATTTGTGAATAACAATAAACCTGTACTGTTAATATCTAGACGACCAACCATGACCCAACGATCATTGGCAATTTGCGGTAAATGATCAAACACTGTCGGGCGTTTTTCAGGGTCATTGCGTGAGCAAATTTCACCTTCTGGTTTATAGTAAATGAGAACACGACGACGAATTTCATCTTCGATTTGAAATTGTACTTTACGACCATCGATACGGAGTTCATCACCTGGTTCGATACGTTCACCAACTTGGGCAATACGACCATTGATGCTGACACGACCAGCAGCAATAACCTCTTCCATATAGCGACGCGAGCCTAGCCCGACTCTCGCTAAAACCTTTTGTAATTTTTCACTCATGACAGCACAACCTTAGACATAATGATCAACAGTTCACCTTCTCAAGACTTCGGCGCATGTGCGTCAAGTGTCATGAATGCTTCCTTGGCGTTCTGTAGGGGAGGCAATTGACCTAGCGACGCTAGACCAAATGCATTTAAAAATTGGGGCGTTGTTACTAACAACGCAGGTCTTCCAGGCAAATCTCTAAAACCAGATTCTTTGATCCAGTTCCAGTCAAATAGATTTCTTAAAATTTGGCTATTATTCGATACACCACGAATCTGCTCAATATCAGCACGTGTTACTGGCTGATGATATGCAATTACTGCGACTGTTTCGAGTAATGAGGGTGATAATTTTGTTGGGCGTTCGGGCCACACTTGGGCAATAATATTCCGATACTTGGCTCGTACTTGAAAACGAAAGCCTTGTGCCGTTTCAATCAGCTCAATCGAGCGCCCATGTTGTAGCACAGCAAGTTGTTGCAAGAACTGACGTAACTGCTGCTTATTATATTGGTTTTGAAATGCTTCTTTTAGCCTTGCAAGTGAAACTGGTGAGTCACTAGCGAACAAAATTGCTTCAATTTGCAATAAAACATCATGATGAATGTCTTCGAGTGACATTCCTTCATTGGGATCAAACGAATCTAGACTCATGCAGCAATACCTTGAACTGTCAATGGAGCTTCAATTCCAGAATGAATAATTTGAATTTTCTGTTGACGGGTTAACTCAAGCACAGCCATAAACGTCACCACCATGCCCATGCGACCTTGTTGTGGATTGAGCAAGTGAATAAAACTCAACGCCTGACCTGACGCGAGCTGACTTTGAATAAAAGCGATGCGTTCTTCGAGCAGCACAGGTTCTTGAGCGACAACATGGGTGATTGGCTCAGGGCGATTAAAAATGCAGAATAATGCATCACGTAAAGCATCAACATCATAACCTTCATAGATCGGTGCAATATGCCCAATACTGACATTGGTACTAAAAGTATCTCTTTCAAAGATTGGCATTTGCCCTAATCTTTCTGCTGCTTGTTTAATGCGTAAATAAGTTTCGAGGCGATCAATCAATTCTTGTTTTGGATCTTTTTCAAATTGATCTACAACTTTTGGCTTGGGGAGAAGTAAGCGTGATTTTAAGTCAGCAAGTAATGCAGCCATCACCATATAATCTGCTGTTAACTCAATATTGAGTGATTTCATACTATCCATGTAGGATAAATATTGGGTCGCAATCGGTGAAATATCCAACTGTAAAAGATCAAAGCCATTTTTTTGAATCAGATAAATCAGAAAGTCTAGCGGACCTTCAAACTGTTCCAGTAAAATTTCAAATGCAGCAGGTGGTATATATAAATCTTCAGGTATGACTTCTTGCCACTCGTCAAGCACACGAATGGAGGGAAGTAATTCCAATGGAGAAGGAAGAATTTGATTCATATACCGTTATAAGCCACGCGAATTTTCAAAAGCATGAAAGGATGATTTTTTTGTGTTCAAGGGATGACACATACCACAAAGAGCAGCGCTATTCTAATCGAAATCGATACTTTAATAAATTACTCACTTACAAAAACCTTAAAGTTGTCAGGGTATTTTTCATATTTATGCAATTTGATGTAGGCGATATAAAAGCTTTATGCTTAAATTATCATCTAAATGCTTATTTTCCCTACATTATAAATCATTATGAAAAATTATTTAAAAACACAACAGAATGCATTCGGTCAAAATGTTGGCTTTTCACTCAAGCATAATTTATCAATTCAACCCATTTCAGGGACGCTGAAAGGGCAATATATCAACTTAATTGATGTTGCTGAGGGTCTATCTGAGCAAGCAGCAAATTCAATTTGGGATTGTGTCGTCACTAAGCCTAGTGAAGAATGTTGGATGTATTTGCCTTATTCTGCACCGCAAAGCCAAATTGCATTAAAAAATAATTTACAAAATCTATTTGGTTTTAAAGATTCGACCCATTTTTTGATTGAAGTTGATGGAGAGGTGCAAGGTTGGATTGCACTCTTAAATCCAAGACTTGGGCATGCTGTGATAGAAATCGGTAATGTTTATTTTTCCCATAAAATGAAAAAATCTAAAGCTTCAACTGAGGTGATCTTTTTACTATTACAACAATGTTTTGCAAATGGTTTTAGACGTGTAGAGTGGAAATGTGATGACTGTAATGCACCTTCTAAAGCCGCAGCATTACGCTTTGGTTTTCAATATGAAGGTTTATTTCGTCAAGATAGGATTGTGAAAAATCGAAACCGAAATACGGCATGGTTTTCAATTATTGATGAAGAATGGTCAGACTTGGAGAAAACCTATCAGCAATGGCTCAGTCCTGAGAATTTTGATGCGCAGGGTTTCCAGAAACAAAGACTTTCTAATTTTAATTTATAATTGAGCTGAATTATGAGTAACAGGAATTTTTTAAATGAAAAGATATTAGACCTCTTGCAAAAGTCAAAAAACAATCAGATGTAAGTATTGATTTTATTAAGTTTATCAATTCTAAAATCATTGAAAATGGTACTTACGCAAGAGGTCTATTGTGGAATCACGATTGAATGAAAAGAAAAATAATTGTAGGTCTATTACTGTTTGTTACTATGATCATAATCGGAGGCTTCGTCATCTGGCATAATCCATCACTGAAAAAAGAATTATTAAGACTCTACTTAGGCTCAATGATTGTGAATGGCATAAATAATGATGCCAAACCCGCTGCTGCTAAATTGGGGATGGATATTTATGCAATTAATCAATATCCTAAGATTACCATAGAGATAAAATTACAAAGTTATGACGGAAATGATGGTGTAAGTAAAACCCAGCTTAAACATCAAAGTTGCGAGTTTATTGACGTTTTTCAAACGATGAGAGAAAGAGAAAAGTCTATAATTTATGGTCTTTTAAGTGAAGATAAGGTTTTATTTCAATTTTCGGTTTTTAATTCTTTTAATCAAAAAATACAAAGTGCGAGTCAAGTTCTCGCTGAATGTCCAAACTTTCCTTATGCTTAATATTTTTTATGAAAAGAGATGTCAGCACTTACTCAAAAGCACTGACATCACCCACACCACGACGGACAACTACAGGATTTTCTCCTGATAAATCTACAATACTCGTGGTCGATAAAGTGCCAAAACCACTATCAATAAACACATCAATTCGTTTGGCGAGTTGATTTTCAATATCGTATGGATCATCAAGCGGATCTTTTTGATCAGGCAAGATCAATGTACTGGTTAATAAGGGTTCGCCTAGTTCTTTTAACAAAGCTTGTGCAACTGGATTACTTGGAATACGTAGACCAATGGTTTTTTTCTTAGGGTGCATTAAACGCTTAGGCACTTCACTAGTCGCAGGCAAAATAAAGGTGGTGACAGCAGGGGTATTGGCTTTTAACAAGCGATACATGGCGTTATCGACTTTGGCATAAGTGGCAATGTCAGATAAATCACAACACATAATGGCATATTGATGCTTTGCCCCTAAATTACGAATTTGCGCAATCCGTTCCATCGCGCTTTTATTTCCGATTTGACAGCCAATCGCATACGCTGCATCCGTTGGGTAAACCACAACGTCACCTGAACGAATACGTTCAACTGCTTGAGTGATTAAACGAGCCTGTGGATTTTCAGGATGAATATGTAAATGCAACATTATGATAACTCCCTGATGCTCATGATCTTCTCTTATATTATATTTAAAAATATTAATATAAAACAGCAATTTGTAATTTAATGAAGAATGCTAAATATTATTTAGGTCGTTATTTTATAAATAAATGCTGAACAATCCTTGTCTCCATAAATCCATTAAAAAACATAGAAATAAAGAAATAATTAAACATACTTTTAACGGTTTTGGATAAAATTTGAATGAAGGTTTTTCAGTTCCATATAGAAATTTTAATTCATCATTATGTATCCCTGGACTTAAAATTGTCCCAATTCCTACCATAAGAAAGAAGGGAAGAAGCATTACACTTTTGAAAAGTGAAGATGGGGGGAGGAGAAAACAATAGATGAGCATTAGCAAACTTACAGATGCTATTATGCAGCCTATAATTTGGATTTTTCTACGTTGCTGCGCAAATCTTCGCTTTAAATACTTAGAGTTAGTCCTAGATCGTTGATAATTATAATCTTGAGCATTTTCAATTTTTTGCCTTTGTGTTGTGATAGAGTTAGGAGGCATAAACTCATCTAAATACTTGACAGAATTTATAATTTTTAGATTAAAACGAGTTGATGAGATGAGTTTATACAAGGCATAAATAAAAAGACTAAGGAAACAAAATCGATAGATAAAATCTTTATTGAATTGTACTTCGAATGTTATCAGCGATTTAAAAATAATCAGAATAAAGAATAGGCAAACAAATATGCAGAGTGATCTCATAAAGATTGAAAATCTAATAACATTTAAGATCACTCTTTTTCTTTCTCGAATTGTATGTAAGTTGGAAAGAGAGGGTAATAATTCCCTAGATGATGATACGATTTTAAAAATTTCATTATCTTGATCATAAAATCCTTGTTGAATTTTTTTTAATAATGCCTCAATTTGCTGTTGTTGATCCACGTAATTGATGTCCTAGACATGAGTTAAGATAAGGTATTATCACAACATATTCATTTTAATCTAAAATATTTCTGCTAAATTCATTACTACATAAACTTTTTCCTTGCCTCGTACAAAGACAGATGTAATAAATGAAATGGGCTGCATCATGGGGTAGCTTGGCTTCACCAGAAAAATAACGTTGTACTTGTGTAAAAACATCATCTTTAAAACGTTGTCCACTGCCGCCATCACCTGTCAAATTATCTAAAGATACGCGGAATTTTCGACCAAAGGCGGTCGCAAATAACCATTCAATCGCTTGAGGTTTAATCTCAACTTGTTCAAAAAGTGCCTGTTGTTCCGTACTGCGACCATCTGGAGCATACCAATAACCAAGGTCAGGAAGCAGACGACGTTGTGCACCAGCAATACTCCAATGGCTTATTTCATGCAAGGCACTATTAAAAAAACCATGGGCAAATTGGATCTTTGCAGGGTGCTCAGAAGTCGCAGGGAAATATTCTGGTTCAAAATCACCTTTAACAAGTGTGACATTATGGTGGGAAAACCAGTGATTAAAGTGTAAAATAAGCCAATCAACCTGTTCTGGTTCTGTTGTTAACTTTTGCCAAGATGAACGTTGCACTTGATTTGGCACTAACGTAGGGACTGGGGTTGAATAGGGGCTAACAAGTAATGAAGTTGTTACTTCAAGTTGCGGCTGCAACAGATGCATTGCTGTGTTACCACGAGTTCTGTCTAAAGAAGTGCAAAATTGTATCTTAATCTTTGACAGAGTACCGATGAATTTGTAGAATTGCCGCCTTAATTATGTCAGCAAATACTTTTCCAAGCCAAATCGAGCCATTTAAATGGGCTGAACAGGGCTTTACATGGTCAGGAACACTGCCATTGTCTCGCTTTGCTCGTATTGCTCGAGAAGCTGTTGGTTCAATTGATGATCAATTGATCAACATAGACTGTAAGCTATCAATGGATATCTATCATCGCATTGTATGGTTAGATGCACAGATTGAAACCAAAGTTCCAATGGAATGCCAACGTTGTTTGGGATCTGTTGCAATTGAATTGGAATCAGATGTTCATTTAGCACTCATTGATGATGAGTCACTGATAGAGCGATTGGATGAGGATGCTGATTTCATCGTTTTAGGTGAAAGCGAATCTTCGAAAAAAGGTGATTTCGATACACCTGCTTCCATTGATTTGCTCGCATTGCTAGAAGATGAATTGTTATTGTTGATGCCTTTGTCTCCCAAACATGACGTTTGTGAGCATAAACATCAACCTGTCATTCAGGACGTTGTCGAAGAAAAACGGGATAACCCGTTTGATGTTTTGGCAAGTTTGAAAGGCAAACTTAACTCATAACACAATTTGTGCTATAATGTTGAGTTAAGACAACTGAATTTGTTCTGATCCATTTTTTCGATCTTTGTAAGGAGCCATCATGGCCGTTCAGCAAAACCGTAAAAGTCGCTCTCGCCGTGACATGCGCCGTTCACATGACGCTTTAACCGAGAATGCATTATCTGTAGACCAAACTACGGGTGAAACTCATCGTCGTCACCACGTGACTAAAGATGGTATTTACCGTGGTCGTCAATTATTCGCTAAAGCAGCTGATGCTGAATAATTGAGTTATATGCATTAAGCGTTAGCTTAAAGTATAGAAAAAATGGGAGCGAAAGCTCCCTTTTTTGTTGTTTTTCGCAATTAAAAAACGAATTAATAAATGGTAAATTGCCGCATCGGAAAAGAGTCTGTTGTCATTCTCATGTAAAATCATGGGTGTTGATGAAATTGGCGATAGACCATTTTAAGGATTTTTATATGTCGACTAAACGACTTGAGCAGGCTGCTCAAGCAACAAAAACAGTATTTGTTTTTCCTGGTCAGGGTTCACAAAAAGTAGGCATGTTGGCTGAACTTGCAGAGCAGTTTAGTGTCGTTCAAGATACATTTGCAGAAGCATCTTCAGCGCTTGGCTTCGATCTTTGGCATATTGCCCAAAGTGGTGAAGGTTTAGATCAAACTGAGAATACGCAACCTGTATTACTGACTGCGAGCATTGCATTATGGCGTGTTTGGTTAGAACTCGGTGGTATTGCTCCCAAATACTTGGCTGGGCACTCTTTAGGAGAATACAGCGCGCTTGTTGCAGCAGAAGCAATGACTTTAGCCGATGCGGTTAAATTGGTATATGTACGTGGAAAATTGATGCAGAGCGCTGTTCCTCAAGGTGAAGGTGCAATGGCTGCAATTCTTGGCTTGGCAGATGAGAAAGTGATTGAGCTTTGTAAGAGTGCATCTGCTACGGGTCAAGGTTCAGTTGACGCTGCAAATTACAATGCACAGGGTCAGGTTGTTATTGCGGGCAGTGCAGCTCTAGTTCAGCAAGTCATGGCTGAAGCAAAAGAACAATCAGGTAAAGCGATTGCATTGCCTGTTTCTGTACCGTCACATTGTACTTTAATGAAACCAGCCGCAGAAAAGTTTGCTGAAGCTTTGGAACAAACTGCCATTGAGCTACCACGCCTTCCTGTAATACAAAATGTCAACGCGGAAATCGCGACAGATGTTGCACAGTTACGACAGGCATTAACGGCTCAGTTATATCAGTCAGTTCAATGGACACGCACCATGCAGTATCTACAAGATCAAGGTATCCAGTATGTGGTTGAATGTGGACCAGGTACAGTACTCAGCAATCTTGCCAAGCGATTACCGAACATAGAAAAAGCATTTGCCATTGATAGCAAAGCACGTATGGAAGATGCCCTAAACGCAGTGTTAGTGGCTGAAGGAAAAATTGCATGACACAACAACAAAAAGTTGCGTTAGTGACAGGAGCAAGCCGAGGTATTGGCGCAGCAATTGCACAGCAACTCATTCAAGACGGTTTTTTTGTAGTTGGTACCGCGACTTCTGAATCAGGCGCGCAAAAACTCACAGAAAGTTTTGCTGAACATGGGGCAGGTGCTCTACTCGATGTTCGTGATGGCACAGCGATTGATGTACTTGTCTCAGACATTGAACAAAAATATGGTTCAGTGTTGGTATTGGTCAACAATGCAGGCATTACCAAAGATAATTTGCTACTTCGTATGTCTGAAGATGATTGGGATGACATTCTCAATATTCACCTGAAAGCTGTTTATCGCTTGTCTAAGCGTGTACTTAAAGGCATGACGAAAGCACGTTTTGGTCGCATCATTAATATTAGTTCAGTGGTTGCACATTTTGCCAACCCTGGACAAGCCAACTACTCGGCAGCAAAAGCAGGGATTGAAGCATTCGGTCGTAGCTTAGCCAAAGAGATGGGTAGTCGTCAGATTACAGTGAACAGTGTTGCACCTGGTTTCATTGCCACTGAAATGACTGATCAGTTAAACGAAGATGTTCGTAAAAAAATGAGTGATCAAGTAGCTTTAAATCGTCTAGGTGAACCTCAAGACATTGCGAATGCAGTGAGTTTCCTTGCTAGCGATAAGGCTAGTTACATTACTGGTACAGTTTTACACGTAAATGGTGGTTTATACATGGCCTAAGTGGCGATGTATAAACTTTTAAAAAATTTTATATTCAATTAAACTAGTGGCAAATTAAAACGCCACAAGCAATGAGGAGAATTCCTGTGAGCGATATCGAACAACGTATCAAACATGCAGTAGCTGAACAATTAGGTATTCGTGCTGAAGAGATTAAAAACGAAGCATCTTTCATGGATGATTTGGGTGCTGACTCTTTAGATCTAGTTGAATTAGTTATGTCTTTTGAAAATGATTTTGATATCACCATCCCTGATGAAGATTCAAATGAAATCACGACTGTTCAATCTGCAATTGATTATGTAAGTAAAAAACTTGCTTAATCATTTTGTAAGATAAAAAACCACCGCAAGGTGGTTTTTTTATGTGTTCAACTTTTGCTTGAGAGGGTTTATACATATTTTTACAAGAAAAAATAGACTCTGAGTATGAAAAGAGTTTATTTAGGCGTATAAAATCTATGCTATTTAGAATAATTTATTAAACCATAACAACAAAAGGGAATTTTATGAATATAGCAAAACGTATTAAAGAGATCATTATTGAGCAACTTCGTGTAGATGAAGACATGGTTTTGCCTAATGCATCTTTTACAGATGATTTAGGCGCTGATTCATTAGCTGTAGTTGAGCTTATTATGGCTTTGGAAGGAGAATTTGGTATTCAAATTCCATATGAAGAGGCAGAGAAAATTATCACAGTTCGATCTGCAATTGATTATATGGCGAATATTGTGGGAGAAGATGCGTAAATTGCATGATGCTTTGAGCTGATCGAAAGCAGCATGGAGTCATTTTTTGTGGTTCTCTATGAAGAATTAACTTAAAAATATACATAGATTCACAAGACGTATTTAAGATGATAATTGCGTCAAGTCAAGAAGGCGCGCTATGCGCCTTTTTTATAGAATTCAAATATTACTTAATAATTGTTTAGGTAGTTTATCCATCAATTGTAAAAAAGGTGTTGGGCTTTGTAATGCTCTAGATAAGATTAAAGCCCCTTGAATGCGTATCACGGTATCTTGTGCCCGTTCTAAAGCTTGATCCTCTGTCATTCCTGCATCTTGTAAAACGAGTGCAATGTTTTCAATCAATCTTAAAAAGACAGGTTGGATTTGAGGTAAGAAGATTTGGTGAGCTTCACTCAAAGTCAAAACTGCCAAAATACATGCCACATGACCATTTTCATACACCTGCTTCAATGAATTTGTTAAAGCTTCTAAACGTTCAATGGGTAGGGTACGGCTTTGTAGATGAGTAAAAATATTATCTTCGCGCCATTGTTCTAAATAGCTCAAAACTTCTTGTGCCATTTGTTGTTTTCCATTTGGAAAATGATGGTACAAACTGGCTTTACCTAAACCTGTGCGTTCTGAGATTTTAGATAAAGATGCACCTTCATAGCCGTATTCTCTAAAAATACTTAACAAAGATCGAATCAATGTTGGTTTATCCATAAAAAATTACTCAGATTACTTGTTTTTGTACCGATCGTTCGGTACAGTCAAACTATAACCACAAAAGAAGATGACAATGAAACTTTATAATACTGTAATCTCAGGAAATTGTTACAAAATCAGATTATTACTTTCATTTCTGAATTTGGACTATGAAAAAATCTCCGTAAATTTACTTCATCAAGAACAAAAAACGGCAGAGTTTCTAAAGCTCAATCCTTTAGGGCAGATTCCTGTTTTAGAGGATCAGGGGAGATATATCCATGATTCACAGGCAATTTTATGCTATCTAGCCAAAACATATGATGCTCATCAGCTTTGGTTTCCACAAGAAACAATCACAATGACACGTATTTTAGAGTGGCTGTTTTTTGCCAATCAAAGAATTGCTTCTAGTTTATCGGCAGCTCGGGCATTTCATTTGATCAAGAAACCGAATATTGATATCGAGCATGCCACTGTGATGTCACATGCATCATTAGCAGTGGTGAATCAACATTTAAAAACAAGACATTGGTTGGTTGGTGAATCAGCTACGATTGCAGACATTGCCTGTTATCCCTACATTGCTTTAGCGCATCAAGGAAATATTGAATTAGATCAGTATCCAGATGTTCAAGCTTGGCTAGCACGTTTCCAACAATTACCGCATTTTATTGAATTAGATAAATAATAGGTTGATGATGAAAAAAGTGGTTATCACTGGAGCAAGTCAAGGGATTGGGCAAGCAATTGCCCAGAAATTCTTAGATCAGCATTATGAAGTGCATAATATTTCTCGCCACGTACCACAATATACCCATGCTCATTTACATCATTGGCAAGCAGATATGTTGCAATATAAGCAACTTAAAAGTGTTATGGGGCAGATTGGACAATTTGATATTCTGATTAATAATGCAGGTTATATGAATACACTCACTGCAAGTTCATATACGTGGGATGAGCTGTATAACATTATGAATGTGAATTTGATTCATACCATGCAGTTGAGTATAGATGTAGCCGAGAATATTTTTAAAAAACAGAAATCTGGACGAATTATTAGTATTGCATCAATTGCAGGGCAAATTGGACATCCTGATATTTGGTATGGAATTTCAAAAGCAGGGTTGATAAATGGGATGCGTAGTTTAGCTCGAAGTCATGCTCAGTATCATATTCAAACCTTTAGCCTCGCACCTGGTCCTGTTGAAACTCAGATGATGCAAAAGATTCCGATTGAGAGACAGAAACGTTTAAAAGAAGCCACTTTGAATCAGCAGTTTTGCCAAGCACAAGAAATTGCAGATATGGCATTTTGGTTAGCAGATGCTGCACCCAATTGTTTAAGTGGTGAAGTTTTTGATTTGAATAATGGTGTGAACTATCGTTAGTGTATCTTGAGCAAATGAATAGAAACCTGCATATTTCTATTCATTGCCACTAAGGTATTAAAAGCGTTTTGGAACCTTTTGCCCATTGGGTACAGGTGTCTCAGCATGTTTTAATACACCGAATAACCAGGTTTCTGCATGTTGAACGGCAATTTTGAGTGAATCCCCCTGAGCTAAGCGCCCCGCAGTAAAACTTGCCAAAGAACAGCCAGAACCATGATATTGCCCCTCTAGGCGTGGGCAACGGCTTTCCGCAATCATTTTGCCATCAGCATAAAGGACATTGCGGATATGGTCAGGTGTATCTTCATGTCCACCTTTGACCAATACCGCTTTTGCACCCATTTCAAATAATTTTTGAGTGGCTTGCTCAATATCATCAATACCTGTTAAGGCTCTTAATTCAACGGTATTGGGGGTGATCACGGTTGCCAATGGAATTAATTCAACAAATGCTTTGACTAAAGTGGCTTGGTCACCCAATGAACCCCCGCTATTTGCCACTAAAACTGGATCAAGCACATATAGATAATCTGGATGCTGACGTAAAAACTCAGCTAAGGCTGCGATATTATCTGTCGTGCCTAACATGCCGGATTTCACACATTTAATGGGTAAATCACCCACTACCGCATTTGCTTGAGCAAGTAGTAACTCTTTTGATGTTGCTTCGAAACCAAAGACTTGTTGCGAGTTTTGAATGGTTAAAGCAGTACAAGCAATTGCTGCATGTGCGCCACTTTGCCCAATTGCTTCAATATCTGCTTGTAAGCCAGCACCGCCCGATGGATCTAAACCTGAAAAACATAGTACGGTAGGACGCACAGCCATTTCCTTTTATTCTCTCATTTAGGCTAGTATATGGGAGTTTCGAGAAACTCTCGACTATGTTATGTAAGGCTTTAAGAGATTGAACGAATGACGATCAAAAATATTCTGATTGATTTAGATGGGACTTTAACTGACCCCAAAGCGGGTATTCATCGCTCAATTCGTTATGCTTTAGAAAAATTGGGTCATCCTTTAGCCGATGAGGTTGATTTGGATTGGACGATTGGACCTCCGTTGAAAGCCTCATTAGCGAAGTTATTAAATACTCACGATGATGCTCTCGCTGAGCAGGCATTGGCGGCATATCGCGAGCGTTTTTCAGTGACTGGCTTATTTGAAAATGAAGTCTATGCAACAGTCGTAGAAACGTTGCAACAGTTACAAGTACAAGGTTATCAATTATTTTTAGCGACAGCAAAACCGACTGTTTATGCAAAACGCATTTTGGCTCATTTTGAATTAGATCAATATTTTACTGGAATGTATGGTAGTGAATTAACCGGTGAGCGTACCAATAAAGCTGATTT